>Ga0224557_1004605_pt1 | contig 9949 bp, 6 predicted proteins | sample 714S31014metaG_FD_180677 | JGI IMG/M metagenome (GOLD analysis project Ga0224557, IMG submission 180677) | Peat soil microbial communities from Stordalen Mire, Sweden - 717 S3 10-14 | ecosystem: Environmental > Terrestrial > Soil > Wetlands > Peat | place: Sweden: Norrbotten County, Stordalen Mire... | reverse complement strand
TGGTATTCGGATTGGCCGCCGCAACCGCCGCAACCAGATCGTCCTGCTTGTCCGGCAGGCTCAGCGTCGCCGAGTCCTGCCCCTCGGTCATCCACTGAGTCACAAACACAATCGCCACCTGCGCCGATGCCGCGGCCTTCGCGGCCTGCGCCGGATCGGTGCCCGCGTCGTATGTAATGTTCGTGCCCGCCGCGGCCTGCTCACGGATATACCGCATCGGCGAGGAAGGGAAGTAGATGGTCCGTCCCCACGGCGAGCTGCCCGGCCCCGGCGCGATCGCGTTTCCGCCCGGCGAATCCACCTGCGCCGATCCGCCGCCCGAAAGAACAGCCACATCGGCATGGCCTCCGATCAGCGCAATGCTCTTCGTCTTTACCGCAGCAAGAGGCAGAATTCCGCCCGTATTCTGTAGCAGCACCAAGCTCTCTTCTTCAATCTTCTGCGCGTCGTCGCGCCCGCTGAATGGATCGACCACGCTGCGCGGCATCGGCGGCTGGTCGATCACGCCATTGACGAACATGCTGCGCACAATGCGATGCACCATATCGTCCAGCCGCGCCTGCGGCACCTGCCCGCTCAGCACGGCCTGCTTCAGCGGCTCGCTGAAGAAGTTGTCGTCGCCCGGCTGGTCCATGTCGAGCCCGGCCAGCGCGGCCTTCACCGTCGAATGCGTCCCGCCCCAGTCCGAGAGCACAAAGCCCTGAAATCCCCAATCCCTCTTCAGCACCTGGTTCAGCGTGGTTTCGTTCTCGCACGCATAGTCTCCATTGATGTGGTTGTACGCGCACATCACTCCCGCCGGATGCGCCATCTCAATCGCAATCTGAAAGGCCAGCAGGTCGGTCTCCCGCAGTGTGCGCTTGTCCATCACGGCGTTCAGGATGTTCCGCCCCGTCTCCTGGTCGTTCACCGCGTAGTGCTTGATGTCGCCCATCACGTGGTTCGACTGCACCCCGCGCGCGACTTGGCCAACCATAATTCCAGCCAGGATCGGGTCCTCGCTTGCGTACTCGAAGTTGCGCCCATTGCGCGGCTCGCGGATCAGGTCCATCCCGCCGCCAATCGACATGTTGTACCCCTGCGCGCGCAGCTCGCGGCCAATCACCGAGCCGTAGAGAAACGCCGCGTCCGGGTCCCAGCTCGCGGCCATGCCGATCACCGACGGCAGCAGCGTGGCGTAGCGGCTCTCCGGCGCGGCCATCCTCACGCCCACCGCCGAGTCGGCCAGGTTGATGTCCGGCAGATGTAGCCGCGGAATCCCCGGAACAAAGCCCGCCCCGCCATTGTGTCCGGTCGCAACCGGCGCGCCCGCGCGCAGCACTCCCCAGCCCGCGCCATGCACCAACTGGATCTTCTCGTCCAGCGTCATCTCGTGGATCATCAGGTCGGCGCGCGCGTCCGCATCCAGCGATTTATCCATCCAGGGCGGCGGCGGCGCGGCTGGCGCGGCCGGTGGCCTGGCTGCCTGCGCGTTTGCTGCAATCGTTCCACCAAGGCCGAGCGACAGGCACACCATCCCCACCGCAAAGATCCGTACCACGCGAGAGTTGCTCATATACGTCATCATTTCCTCGTATCGACAGCGGGAAAGCCTGAACATCTCCCCGTTTTGAAGGGGCGGAACTTCAGTCCCGCCATATGCATAACAATTGCAAGGCGGCTTTAGCCGCTGAGGGAATTTACAACGCGGCAAAGGACTCCATTCAGACGCTCCCTAAATGGAACGAAACAATTGCGCGTACAACTATAGCAATTCGTCTCGCACAACTGCTGCGCACTCAGCCAGTCCGCGATCAATCCGCTCGGGCCAGCACGCGTCGATAGACCTCCATCGTCTGCTTCGCGATCATCTGCCACGACTCATCGCCGAAGTCCATCGCGCGCACATTCCCGGCCAGCCGCTCGCGCAGCGCCGCATCCTGCACCAGCTCAACCAGCGCGCCGGCCAGCGCATCGCAATCCTGCGGATCAGCCAGCAGCGCGTTCTCGCGGTCCGTCAGCAGCTCGCGAAACACCGGCAGATCGCTGGCCACAATCGCCTTTCCCATCGCCAGCCCGGTCGCCAGCGCGCCGCTGGCTGTGATCGCGCGATAGGGATACACCACCACGTCCACCGTGTGATACAGCGCCACCAGCTCTTCGCTGCTAATAAAACGGAAGTGCAGCTTCACCCGCTGTAGACCCAGCCCCTCAACCTGCGCGCGAATCTCCTGCAACAGCTCCGGCGCGCCCGTGCCCGCAATCACCAGGCAGGCGTCGCCGCACCTCGCCTCCACCTGCTGCCACGCGCGCAGCAGCAGATCGACCCCCTTGTACGGAAAGATGATTCCCTGCCACAGCACCATCACCTTGTCTGGCTCCAGCGCAAAGCTGCGCAGCGTCTCTTCGCTGCTCGTCGCAGGAAGGTCGTGGAAGAAAGGCCCATGCGGAATTACCGATATTTTTTCCTCGGGAACGGAAAACTCCGTCGCAAGCCTCGTCCGGATGGAATCCGCATGGCAGATGATCGCGTCCACATTCCGGTAGAGCTTGTCGAACGTCGCCTTGTACTCCTCGCCCGTATCGTGTGGCAGCAGGTCGTGGACCGTCAGCACAATCTTCGATCCGCGCTTGCGGCAGAACTCGACAAACCACAGGTCCATCGGGACCGGCGTCAGCAGCATCGGCAGGAACTGCACGTGGATCACGTCCGGCGGCGAAGCGAAAAACCTCACCGTCAGCGCGCAGAGGTTGCCCATCCCCTCCATCAGCTTCAGCACCCTGCGCGGCGGTCGCGGCAGACGAAACCTCCCCACCACATCCAGCAGCCCCGGATCGACCTTGATCCCGCGGCTGGAGAAGCAGCCCGGATCGAGATAATAAGTAATCGATCCCACCGTCAGATCCACCGGCTCCCGCAGCAGCGCCTTACTGAGGTAAGCCGTGTAATATGGCACGGTCGCCAGCAGGTCCATCATAAAAACACTGGGCCGCCGTCCGTCCGCACTCACCTCGCACCTCCCGGCCGCTCCGCGCAGGCCGCAATCGCCTCCTCATACACCCGCAGATAATCCATTGTCATCCGCGCCGAGGAGTACTCCTCTTCGATGAGTTGCCGGGCCGCGCCTCCCAGCCGCTTCCGTTTTGCGGGATCGCGCAACAGCTTCATGATCCCCGCCGCCAGCGACCCCGCGTCCTCCGCTGGCACCAGCACACCGGTGCGTCCATCCACCACCACCGTCGGCACCGCACCCACCGCCGTCGCCACCAACGCCAGTCCGCTCGCCATCCCCTCCAGCACCGCTATCGGCAGCCCCTCCTGGCGCGACGACGACACCATCACGTCCAGCGATGCGTACACCGATGCCATCTCCTCCCGCCGCCCCAGCAGTTCCACGCTCTCCCCAATCAACGACGTATTGATCAACCGCTCCAGCTTCTCCTGGTCCGGCCCTTCGCCAACCACCACAAACTTTGTCTCCGGAAACTCAACCAGGACCTCCGCCGCGGCCCGCAGAAATACATCGACCCCCTTCTCCCACGCCAGCCGCCCAACCAGGCCAACCACCAGGGATTTCTTCGCCGTTGAACCATTCTGATGCAAGCCAAGCGCCCCGTCGAATGGCCGCAGGTCGATCCCATTGCGCACCATGCGGATATTCTCTTCGCGCACTCCCGCCTTCAGCAGCCGCTGCCTCACCTCATCGGAAACCGCCACAACCCGCGCATACCTCCGCAGAACAAATCGGTCCGCCATCCCATAAATCGATAGGAACAGGTCCGTGTCATACCATGTGTGGCAGGTCGAGACCAGCGGCACGCCCATCCCGCGCAGCGCAAGGTATGTATAAATGTCTGCTTTATAGCCGTGAGCGTGGACCACATCCATGCCGGTGCGCGTTGCTATCTTCCGAATCCCTGCAATCGCCGCCCAATCCACCTTCCCCCTGCAGGGAACCAGGTGCGACTCAAATCCTTCCTTCAAGGCGCTCTCATGAAGCTGAATCTTCGGGTTCGCGGAGTTGGAAAAGACTCCCATCACGCACTCGTGCGGTCCACCCCGCAGTGCGCGCGCCAGGTTCAGGATCACGGCCTCCGCCCCATACATCCCGCCGCTGCTGATCGTGTGCAGGATCTTCATTCCGCGCCTTCCCCGCCGCCATCGGTTCCCGGCTCTCTTCGGTTCACCATCGCCCAAAGCCTCGCGTACAGCCGGTCTCCCAACAGCTTCTTCGCCGCCTCCTTCATCCGGTACCGGCGTTCCAGGCTGGACAGAACTCGGCTGCCCGGCTCAAACAGCGTTGCAATCCACTCCGGCTGCATACTTCCAAGAATATTCAACCGGCCAACGGTAGTTCCCAACGGAAGCAACTCAGCTCGCGGCTCGGAGGTATAGACCTGCGTATAGCCCGCCGCAGCGCACGCAGCCAGCACGCGCCGATCAGATCGCCCGCCCGGCAGGGACATCGTCACAACCGAACTCCCCAGCTTGTCCTCCAGCGTAAGCCGCGACTGAACCAGCTCCATCTGCAACTCGTCGTCGCCGCAGTGCGTCAGCAGCTTGTGCGACCACCCATGCGCGCCAATGGAAAACCCAGCCTCATGCAGCGACCGCACCTCCGCCCATCCCATATAGCCCGTCTTCGTCCCCGTCCAGCCCGCGGTAATAAAAAACCGCGCTGTCAGCCCGCGCGCCTGCAAGATCGGCGCGGCAATCTCAACGTCGGAACGGTGCCCATCGTCGAAGGTCAACTCAGGCCATATCTCGCAGCTCTCCGCCTCGCGCATCTGCGCGAACAACTCCACATGCCGCTCGAACATCCCCGTCTCGACCGCATAGGAGTATCGGCTCTCGCTCGGCCGTATCTCATGATAGAGAAGAAATAGCCTCCGCAAAGGCCGCTGCGTCTGCTCCTCCGGGATGGATTCATCGCGCAAAGGCATCTTCCCGCTCAAGCGTATCGTAACACCGGGCCGCCGACGGACCGGCCCGGCGCTGGTAAGCCATCCCCTCTTCCGCTCTCATCTCCGTCGCGGTTGTGTAGACTGGTCTCGCCTGCCTCGCGTCCCATCCGCCGGCAGGACAAGGAGCGACCTTGGCATCCGACCTACGGCAGACCCTGCGCGCCGACCTCTTCCGCTACCGCGGGCAAACCGGCAGGCGCGCCTTCTGGTCGGCCTATCTGCGCGAACCCGGTTTCCGATTCACCTGCTATCTGCGCAAGACAGCCCATTACAGCAGCCGCAAAAGGTCCTTCGCCTTCTTCGCCTATCTCTACAACCGCGTCCTCTACCACCACTACCGCTTCCGCTACGGCTTCGACATCTCTCCCACCACCCGCATCGGTCCCGGCCTCTACATCGGCCACTTCGGCGGAGTGGTCATCAGCCCCCACGCGGTCCTGGGCGCCAACGTCAACATCGCGCATGGCGTCACCATCGGCGCCGCCAGCCGGGGCCCGCGCACCGGCGCGCCCACTCTGGAAGACCGCGTCTGGGTCGGCGCAAATGCCGTCCTCGTCGGCAACATCGTCATCGGCCACGACGCGCTCATCGCCCCCGGGGCCTACGTCAACTTCGACGTGCCCCCCATGGCCGTCGTTCTCGGCAACCCCGGCAAGGTCATCTCCAGCGAAGGCTCCATCGGCTACGTCAACCGCACCCTCGACCCCGCATAACCTCCGCCCGCCAGCCCCGTCGTCATCCTGAGCTGAATGACCTTGTATCTCAAGGATCAGCTGCGTGACAATTTCTGTACATTCTCTGCAAATCCATCTACAACAATCACATGCCTTTGTCTTGGAATGAGATCCGCGACCGCGCCGTGGCCTTTTCGCGCGAATGGAAGGACGAAACCTCCGAGGACGCGGAAGCTAAAACTTTCTGGGATGAATTCTTCCACGTCTTCGGCATCACCCGCCGACGAGTCGCCTCCTTTGAAAAACCCGCCATCAAGTCCGACGGCAAGGGTGGCTTCATCGACCTGCTCTGGAAGGGCGTCCTCCTCGTCGAGCACAAATCGCGCGGACGCGATCTCGACCGCGCGTTTAACCAAGCCACGGACTACTTCCACGGCCTCAAGGAGCGCGACCTCCCGCGTTACGTCGTCGTCTCCGACTTCGCCCGTATCCGCCTCTACGACCTCGATTCGGACGAAGACCCCATCGAGTTCCCGCTCAAAGAGCTTCACAAGAACATCCGGCTCTTCGGATTCATTGCTGGCTACCAGACGAAATCCTATCCACCGCAAGACCAGGCCAACATCGAGGCCGCTGAAAAGCTCGGCAAACTCCACGATCTCCTCAAGGACGCCGGGTACGAAGGCCATCCCCTCGAACTCTTCCTCGTACGCATCCTCTTCTGCCTCTTCGCCGAAGACAATGCCATCTTCGAGCGCCAGCAGTTCCGCGAGTGGATCGAGCAGCGCACGGCGGAAGACGGCTCCGACCTCGGCCCGCTCCTCGCGCAGCTCTTTCAGGTGCTCAACACACCGGAAGACCACCGTCAGCGCAACCTCGACGAGCACCTCGCCGCCTTCCGCTACATCAATGGCAAACTCTTCGAGGAGTCCATCCCGCTCGCCTCGCTCGACCGTCGCATGCGCGAGGTAATTCTCGAATGCAGTGGCCTCGATTGGTCGCGCATCTCGCCCGCCATCTTCGGCGCTCTATTTCAATCGATCATGGACAAGAACGCCCGTCGAAACCTTGGCGCGCACTACACCAGCGAGCCCAACATTCTCAAAGCGCTGCAACCCCTCTTCCTCGATTCGCTCCACGTCGAGTTCGAGCGCGTCCGCCGCGACTCCAAACGCCTCGGTGAATTCCACGCGAAGCTCCGAACCATCCGCGTCCTCGACCCAGCCTGCGGTTGTGGCAACTTCCTCGTCATCGCCTACCGCGAGCTGCGCCTGCTCGAACTCGATGTCCTGCGCGAAATATTCAAACACACGCTGGAAGGTCAGCTCACCGTCAGCACCATCGTCTTCGTTGATGTCGATCAGTTTTACGGCATCGAGATTGAAGAGTTCCCAGTCCAGATTGCGCAGGTCGCCCTCTGGATGACCGACCACCAGATGAACCAACTCGTCTCCGCCGAGTTCGGCCAGTACTTCGCCCGCCTGCCCCTCAAAAAAGCCCCCAGCATCGTCCACGGCAATGCCCTCCAACTCGATTGGAAAGAGATCGTCGCCCCCAAGGACCTCAGCTACATCGTCGGCAACCCACCCTTCGTCGGCGCAATGGTCATGAGCGATGCACAGCGTAAAGACGTAGCTACAGTCTTTTCTGGCGTAAAAGGCGCAGGAATCCTCGACTATGTCGCAGGCTGGTACCTCAAGGCGGCTGAGTTCGTCACGGCTGGAAAGCTTCCCGACAGCATCCGATGCGCTTTCGTCTCAACAAACTCAATTGCCCAGGGAGAACAGGTAGGAGTCTTATGGAGAATACTGTTCAGATTCGGCATAAAGATCGATTTCGCCCATCGAACTTTTCGTTGGACCAACGAAGCTAAAGGTATGGCCGCAGTCCACTGTGTCATCGTCGGATTCGGCGTCGGAGACATTGATCGAAAGACTATATTTGAGTACGAATCCATCAACGGAGAGCCGCACGCCATACCTGCCCGAACGATCAATCCAAATCTCGTGGAGGGCCCCGACGTCCTACTGGAAAATCGCAACACTCCGATTTGCAATGTGCCGGGGATGAAATTCGGAAGTATGCCTAGAGATGGTGGTCATCTCATTCTCTCGAGCGACGAACGCAAAGAGATCATTTCGCGGGAACCTGAAGCGAGAAAGTTCATTCGCCCCTACACCGGGGCCGAGGAATTTCTTAACGGAGGAAGACGATACTGCCTATGGCTGACAGATATTTCTCCCTCGGAACTGCGCGGAATGCCCATCGTGTTGGAGCGGCTGAAGGCTGTCAAACAATACCGTTTGGCAAGTAGAGCGGCATCGACACGGAAAGCAGCCAATTCACCGGGTGCGTTTGTGCAATTGGCACAACCAAAGAAGAGGTACCTTCTGGTGCCGAGGGTATCGTCCGAGCGGCGCGCTTATATTCCGATGGACTTTATGACCGCGACGGTAATCGCCAATGATCAGGTTCTTACGATCGAGGGGGCACAAGCTTACCACTTTGGCGTGCTCACCTCCGGAATGCATATGGCCTGGGTTCGCTCCACTTGCGGTCGCCTCAAGAGCGACTATCGCTACTCCAAGGACATCGTCTACAACAACTTCCCCTGGCCTGAACCCACCCCAAAACAGCGCACCACCATCGAATCCGCAGCCCAGGCCGTTCTTGACGAGCGCGCCCGTCATCCCGACGCCACACTCGCCGACCTCTACGACCCGCTCTCCATGCCACCCGATCTCGTCAAAGCTCACCACGCCCTTGATCGCGCCGTCGACGCCGCATACGGCAAAACCAACTTTGCCAGCGCAGCCGAGCGCGTCGCCTTTCTATTCACTCTCTACGAAAAACTCACATCCCTCTTCCCCACCGAGAAGAAGCACCGCAAACGCCGCGCCTAGGAAACCGCCGGGTGCCCCATTCGACGCGCGAACCCAGTCCCCAAAACCCTGTCAAGAACAATCTCTCAACTCACTACATCTAAACGAGATAGACTGACAAACTCGTCTCCCCAACCTGCTACAATTGAATAGGGGGCTTTATATCTCTTCTATGCGGGGGGTCTGCCAGCTTCTTCTTCCAGAGACAGCGGAAGACGATGCCCGGCTCCATCGCCGCAGCCCAGAGCAGAGAGGGGCGGACAACTCGTTTATTATCTGATTCCATGCCAATAAGTCGCATGGAGTCAATACCTTGCCGGGAAAAGTGTGGGCACTATTGTATTCAGAGACGTTAGCAGGTAGGGGTGGCGGGGGGAGGGGGGAGTTGCAAATATGCTAACAGCTTCCATCGCACCGCAAAGCGCATAACCCGCAGTCGCCAAGCCTTCCCGCGTTTACAATCGGTTTGATTGTTTTTATCGTCTGTAACGCGCAGCCATGCGACTCGCCAAGCCCCAACTCGTCGAACGGACCGGTCGGATCGCCGCGCTCGCGCTCCTCGCCGCCGGCCTCGCCGGTTGCCAGGGCATTGCCGGAATCCAGCCCGTCTCCGAGGTCCGCGTCATCGACGTCTCGCCCGACGCGCCCGCGCTGGACATCTACCCCGGGCCGCCCCAGACCACGCCGGCCGTCCTCTATAACGTCGGCTTCGGCACAGTCAGCTCCTACATCTCCATTCCCGCCGGCGCCAGTACCCATGCCGCCACCATCGCCGGAACGCAGCAGCAGTTGGCCACGGTTCGCGGCAATTTTTTGACCGGCAGCCAGTACACCGTGCTTGCCGGAAACATCAGCGCTAGCCTGCAGATGACGGTGCTCAAGGACCAGTCCTACGCCGCGCCGTCGGGCCAGGTGGCGCTGCGCTTTCTCGATCAGGCCACGCGCGCCGTCGCCGTCGACATCTACCTTGTGCCTCACGGCTCCGCGCTCGCCAAAGTCGCGCCCATCGACACCGGCCTGAGTTATAGCAGCAACACTGGATACATCAACATCCCCAGCGGAACCTACTCCATCGTCGTCCTTCCCGCCGGCGCCGTTCCCGCCAACGCCGTCTCGCCGATATACACCGGCAGCCGGATGAGCTACCCCGCCGGCTGCGCCCGCACCATCCTGCTCATCGACCAGCAGCCGGCCGCCACGCCCGGCTTGCAGGTCATCACCGCCGACGACTACGATCCCACCACCGGCTAGACCAAGGGCGAACTAAGGAAACCCATGCCCCACGGCAAGAGTATTTCCGTTGCAATGTGTACCTATAACGGGGCTAAGGGATCCTCGGAGTATTGGAGCGTATGAACCGTACCCTTAAGACGATGGGTGTATTTCTGTTGGGATGCGCTTGTCTCCCCCTCTACGGCACGACCTGGTATGTACGACCGGGAGGGGGGA
>Ga0224557_1004602_pt1 | contig 9953 bp, 10 predicted proteins | sample 714S31014metaG_FD_180677 | JGI IMG/M metagenome (GOLD analysis project Ga0224557, IMG submission 180677) | Peat soil microbial communities from Stordalen Mire, Sweden - 717 S3 10-14 | ecosystem: Environmental > Terrestrial > Soil > Wetlands > Peat | place: Sweden: Norrbotten County, Stordalen... | reverse complement strand
CCAGTTCTTCCCACCGGTGGCAGTTACAAGAGCGTAGTTAGGATCGAGACCATGGCCCTTGTCGAGGCGCTGGACCTCTTCTGCGGTGCCGGGGGCCTCTCCCTCGGTCTGGGCGCGGCTGGGATCTCTGTCGTTGCTGGAGTGGAGAGGGACGAGGATGCTGCTGCCACTTGGGCAAATGAGCACCCCGGCGCTTTGGTCCACCAGGGAGACGTCGATCAGGTGGATTGGAGACGTTTTGACGGCGTAGCCCTGGTGGTCGGCGGACCTCCGTGCCAGCCGTGGAGCATTGGCGGCCTTCGCCAAGGGGAGGGCGACCTAAGGGACGGATGGCCCGCCTTCATAGGGGCGGTCAGGTGCCTGCGTCCGCGGGCGTTCTTGGCCGAGAACGTTGCCGGTCTGACCGAGGGCGTCATGCGGACGCGCTGGGTGCGCCTGGTAGGCGACCTGGTCGACTTGGGCTACAACGTCAGCGCCCAAGTGGTCAATGCGGCCGACTATGGAGTCCCGCAAAAGCGGCGGCGCTGCATCGTCGTCGGGTTTCGCGACCGGGGTACCTTCGTGTTCCCGGGTGCCACCCATGGCCCGGGAAGGCGACAGGCCTGGAAGACCGCGGGTAGCGTCGTCGGGCCGGAGCCGTGGGGCGAGCCGAACCGTGCCATTGTGACCTACGCCGCCAGGCCAGACATCCGTAGGGGCCCCTACGCAGGCCACGTGTTCAATGGCGGTGGACGCCCCATCGATATTCACGTGCCCGCCCCCACGCTCCTGGCTTCCATGGGCGGGAACAAAACGCCCTGGCTCGACACCGAAGGCATAGTCCCTCATTACCATGCTCACCTCCTCGCCGGGGGCGAGCCACGCTCAGGCCTGGTGCCGGGAGCACGGCGTATCACGGTCGAGGAAGCTGCCCTTCTCCAGACGTTCCCGCGCGATATGAGGTTCGTCGGCAGGCGGTCAAGTCGCTACCGCCAGATCGGCAACGCCGTGCCGCCCTTTCTGGCCGAAGCCATGGGACGGGCTCTGCTGCCCCAAATGGAAGGTCTGGGGGTCGCGGGGCCCGAGGCATCGGACCTCGGAGACGCGGCTGTCGTCAGTGGGCGAGCCCGACCACGTCGCGGAGCTTGACCCGGCGGCCCGTGCGGAGGATCGCCCGGCGGTAGATGGCGGTGGCCAGCCTGGCCACGCCCACAGTGCACACGATGCTGATGAGGGCCGAGGCGCAAAACTCCAACCAGTTCACTTGTCCGAGCCCGACCATGACGGGCATGGCGAACGGAGCCGTGGGCGGTAGATAGCTGAGGACCTTGAAGAGGAGGGAGGCGTTGCCTGAGGCCACGGTGGTGATGGCCATGATGTAGCCGAAGACGATGGGGAGGCTCAGGGGAAAAGCGAGGCTCTGGACCTGGTCTTGGCGTTCCACCAGGGATCCGGCGGCGGCGTACACCCAGCAGTAGAAGGCGTAGCCCAGGAACAACCACACCAGGGTGCTCAGGAGCGTGACGGGCGCCGTCCCGTGCAACAGGTCTGAGCCGACCCCCTCGCCCAGTGCGAGGGCGAACACCACGATGGCGCCAGCCTGCGCCAAGGCCACCAAGCCGATCCCGAGCACCTTGCCTGTGAGCAACCGCATGGGCCGGACCGCGGCCAGCAGCACTTCTATGACACGGCTCGACTTCTCCTCCATGACCCCGATCAGGATCCAGGTGTTGTACTGCGTGAGCATCAAGAACACGAGGACCAGACCGACCGCCGAGGTGGTCCCAGCGGTCTTCGTGGTGAGCTTTGTCACGCCCGGTTGGAGGCTCCGTAGAGGTAGCGGCTTGGCCCCGGCCAGGGCGGCCGACTGCGCCGGCGAGAGGCGGGCGGCGTCGACCGCTTGGTCGTAGCCCAGCGCCTGGGCAACCGCCTGCACGAACTGAGCGATGGTCGAGCTACCGTCCGGTGGCGTTTCGACAACGAGCTCCGAACCGTCGACAATGGCGAGATCCAGGCGGCCGGAGCGCAGGTCTCGGTAGGCCTGGCTCTCGGTGGGTTCGGCAACGAAACGAACCCCCGTGCCCGCACTGTTGGCGGCGGCCACGACCGTCGCCCGGCGGGGAGAGGAAAGCGTCCCGACGACCCCGACGCTTTGGGGCTCTGCCTTCCCGTGGCCGAGCGTGGGGATGACGATGGCCGCCCCCACCGCGGCCAGCATGAGCAGCGAGCCCACCCGGAACACCCTGCCCCGGAAGCGTTCCCGCATTTCCCGCGCCGCCACCAGGCCTACGTCGCTGGTCACGCCAGAGCTTCCCGGAACACCTCGGACAAGCGTCGGCGCTGGAAGACGAACTCGGTGACCCGGCCCGCCGCCATTGCCGCTTGGAGCACGGCGTCACTGTCGATGCCCTCGTTGATCACCAGTCGCGCTTCGCCGGCGGCGACCTCCGAGATGATGACCCCGGCGAGGTCCCTGGCCCAAGCCGCTTCCCGGTCCCCCTCCACCCGGACCACCAGGCGGCGGGCGCCGGCGGTGGCCAAATCGTCCACTCGGCCGGAGACGATCAGGCGCCCATGGTCGATGACCGTGACCGACTCGCAGAGATCCTCGACCTGGTCGAGCTGGTGGCTGGACAAGAGCACGCAACAGCCCGAGCGCGCCTGTTCGACGAGCACATCGCCTATTGCCTCTATGCCCGCCGGGTCCAGCCCGGCCAATGGCTCGTCCAGGACGAGGAGCTCAGGTCCGTGTACCAGGGCCGCTGCCAGCTGTACGCGCTGCTGGTTGCCGTGCGAGAGCGCCTCCACCTTGCTCCCGTAGCGGTCCGCCACACCGAGCCGGTCCAGCCATGTCCTGCTGGCCGCCCGGGCGTCGGCCCCGCTCATACCGTGCAACCGCCCGAGGTACTCGAGCTGCTCGCCGACGAGCATGCTCGGGTACAAACCCCTTTCCTCGGGCATGTAGCCGAACCGGCGTCGCTGCGTAGCGCCCACCGGGGTGCCGTTCCACTTGACGGTCCCAGCGTCGAGGTCGGTGAGCCCGAACACGGCCCGCATCGTGGTCGTCTTTCCCGCGCCGTTCGGGCCCAGGAAGCCCACGACCTGTCCGGCCGGCACGGAGAAAGACAGATGGTCGAGGGCAGTGAGCAGACCGAACCGGCGCGTCAGCCCTTCAAGCTCGAGAAGGGCCACCACGGACTCAGGTTACGCCGGCCCGAACTGGCCTCGCCTGCCTCGAACTGGCCTCGCCCGCCCCGAGACGGCAGACTCCCATGTGTGGGCCCCGAAGAGTTCCGCCGCGCCGGTCACGAGCTCGTCGACTGGGTCGCCGACTACCGGCTGGGGGTGAGGGACCTGCCGGTCCGTGCGCAGGTGTCCCCGGGAGACGTCCTGTCGGCTCTTGCCCCCGTCCCACCCGAATCGCCTGAGCCCCTCGCTGCTCTTATAGCCGACCTGGACCAGGTCATAGTGCCCGGGTTGACCCACACGCAGCACCCCGGCAACTTCGCCTGGTTCCCCTCCAACGCCTCGCTGTCCTCCGTCCTGGGCGACATAGTGGCCGGTGGCCTTGGAGCGCTGGGCCTGAGCTGGCAGTCCGCCCCCGCGCTCACCGAGCTCGAACAGGTCGTCTGCGACTGGGCACGCCAGCTCTGCGGGCTCTCGGCCGGCTGGAAAGGCACGATCACGGACGGGGCGTCGACAGCGTGCTTTGTGGCCTTGCTCGTGGCCCGGGAACGCGCCACTGACGGTTGCCAGCGCCGGGGGGGGCTGCAAGCCGAACCGTCACCGTTGACGGTTTATTGTTCGGCCGAGGCGCATTCGTCGGTGGTAAAGGCCGTGCTCCTGGCCGGTTACGGAGCCGACAACCTGCGCCCGGTACCCGTCAGGCGCCCGGGGCGGGAGATGGACGTCGCCGCCCTCGACGCTCTCATGACCGCCGACGTCGCCGGGGGGCGCCGACCGGCAGCCGTGGTAGCCACTTCCGGCACCACGGCGACGACAGCTTTCGATCCCCTGGCCGACGTCTGCGCGGTGGCCCAAAGCCACGGTGCCGTCGTGCACGTCGACGCGGCCATGGCGGGATCGGCCATGCTCCTCCCCGAGCACCGGGGCCTCTTCGACGGCATAGAGGGAGCCACTTCCCTCAGCTGGAACCCTCACAAGTGGCTCGGCTCGGTCCTGGAGACCTCGTTGTTCTATGTACAGGACCCCGGGCCCTTGGTCTCCGTCATGGCTACGGACCCGAGCTACCTGCGATCGGCTCGCGACGGGTCGGTGGTCCAGTACCGCGACTGGGGCCTGCCATTGGGCCGCCGCTTCAGAGCGCTACGGCTCTGGTCCCTTTTGCGCCTGGAGGGCGCCGAAGCCATCCGGGCCCGCCTGCGCCGCGACCTGGCCAACGCGCAACGTCTGGCGACGCTCGTCGAGCAGGCGCCCGGTTGGCAGCTGGTGGCTCCCGTGAGACTGCAGACGGTCTGCGTGCTGCACGTCCCGGAGGGGCCGGAGGGACCTGACCTCGACGCTCACACCCTGAAATGGTGTGAGGCCGTCAATGCCTCGGGGGCCGCCCACCTGACCCCGGCCGTGGTGGACGACCGCTGGGTCGTAAGGATCTCGATCGGTTCGGAGACCACCGAATGGTCTGACGTGGAAGCAATGTGGCGCCTGGTCGAACGCGTGGCAGCCTCATCCTGAGCTGACCAGCGACGCCCCGAAGCCGGAGATGATCTCGACCATCCGGTCGGGCTGTTCCCGGTGTAGAGAGTGGCCGCCGTCGAGCTCCACGAAACGGGCCTCGGGCAGCATGCCGCGCACGGCACGGCGGTCCGCCCCGACCAAAGCCGAGGCCCCCGCGGCGCCCTCGACCTGACGAGCGGCCACCACGAGCACCGGGACGACCACGGCTCTGAGCAGGGCGGGAAGATCCCAGCTCAGCCCGGCACGCAGCGCCCTCGTAATCGTCCCGGTGTCGGTCTGCTCGAAAGCGGCCACGGATCCCTCGACGTCGGCGTCGTCCCAGCCGGGGTTGGTGAGGCGCACGTATTGCCAGAACGCTTTCCGGTCGGCTCGCACGGCCAGGGCGCCGGCCTCGATACTGTCGGCGACCTGGGAGGGGTCGCCGCCGGCCATCCCGGGAGGCTCCTCGAGCACCAGGCCCCGGGCCACGGCGGGCTCGCGGGCGGCGACGGCGAGGGCGACGACGGCGCCCAGGCTGTGGCCGACCAGCACGGTGAGACCCGCCGGTAGCCGCGGTACTACGGCGTCTACCAGCGCGGTGAGGTCCCCGTTCTCAGCCGGCAGGCGGGGGCCGTCGCCGTGACCGGCCAAGTCCACGGCCGTCACGTCCCACCCGGCCGCGGCCAACGCCGGCCCTACTCTCCACCAGGTGGAGCGAGAGGACGTGACACCGTGCAAGAGGGCAAGACGGCCCCGGGAGCTGGCTTGCGCGGGCCAGTTGGTGACGCCACGGGAAGGCCGGGAAGGCGGGGTGGGGACGGCGGTCATCAGGCCTTACGGTAGTTGGCGCGAGACATCCGGGCGGCGGGGTTAAGCTCCTCCAGGGACGGAGGTGGTCCTTGGACAGGCGCTGGTACTTGGACGTCAACCGGTTCGCCCGGACCACCACATGGGCGCACGGTTTCATGAAGGCGTACTACCAACGCCTCGTTCCTCCCGTCGGTGCCGGACTGCTCGTCTTGGCCTTACTGGTGCTGGCGGCGTGGTGGAGCGCCCGGCACCATCCTCAGCGCATGGCTGCGGTGATCTGGGCCGCCCTGGCCGGGCTGGCCGCCTTCGGCGTGGGCGAGGTGCTGCTCCAAGTCCTGGCCGAGCGGCCGCCCTACACGGTCATAAGGGGGGCTGAGGTCCTGGTCACCAGGGCTTCCGGGTACGCCTTCCCGGACCCCAGGGCCGCCCTGGCCGGCGCCGTGGTTTTCGGCTTGCTGGTGGCCCGGCGTTGGCGGCTGGCGGGCCTGGCCGCCCTGGCGGCTCTGTTGTTGCTGTTTGCCGGCGTTTACGTAGGGGTTGACTACCCGTCCGACGTGGGCGCGGGAGCGGCTCTGGGCGCTGTCCTGGCGGTCGTCTTGTGGCCGTTGGGCTCCTGGCTGCTCGAGCCCGTCGTGGCCCGCCTCGACGCCAGCTCTTTCGGACGCCTCGTGGCCGCCAGGGGTTCAGACAGGCCGTCCTCCCGCCTCGAGGTGGACCGCCCCGTCCGCCTCCCTGACGCGAAGGCAATGGAAGCGTTGCGGGCGGCGTCAGAGGCGGCTCGTCATGCCACCTACACGGCCCCCCCGACATCACCCAGCCCTATCCGCACTTTTGGCAACAACCACGGCGACGTCGCCAAAGACAGTTCGGCCACGAACCAGTAGGAGAGCGGCGTTGTCAGAGGACGAGCCTGGGCGAAATGCCCAGCGCCGGCGAAGGAGTCAGCCGGTAATGGCGCGGCGCTCTATCTCGTTCAAGCCGCCCCAGATGCCGTGCGGCTCTCGGATCCGTAAGGCGAAATTGAGGCAGTCCCTGCGCACGGGGCAGGAGGCGCAGACGGTCTTGGCCTGTCGTTCGCGCATGGCCCTCGCCTCCTTGCGCTCGAAGTGGGTCGGTGCAAAAAAGATGACTGCCGACTGGCCGCGACAAGCAGCGCCAGCCTGCCAGTCCTCGGGTGCGGGTAAGGCTGTCACACGTGTTCCCTCTAACCCGAAGGTACTCCTGAGCAGGGACCTTGACAATAGGCAATGTTCCCCAAGGGGGGAGAAAGCCGTGCTCGGGGGCCCAGTTCATGTCCTTTCCGGGCTAACCTTCGCATTTTGCGTGAGCGCCTTTCCAATGGAGCAGCCTTGACCTCGACGACGCTTTTTTCACAAGCGCGCGTGTTAATCGTGACCGGCAAAGGTGGGACGGGAAAGACCACGGTCAGCGGCGTCATGGCCAACTTGGCGGCGGACGAAGGCCTGCGGGCCATGGTCTTCCAGATCGGCGCGCCGGGGGCGCGCTACGAGCCCGGGACGGCCCAACTGGCGCGGCTTTTCGGGTCCGACGAAGTGCTCGGCTACGAGGCGTCGGTCCTCAAGTCCAACCCTAATGGCGGCACCGTCAACGCCCGGGCGGTGACCCCGGACACGGCGTTGGTCGAGTACCTGCACCTTCACGGGATGCGGCGCCTGTCCCGCCGCCTGGTCAGCAGCGGTGCCCTCGACGTGGTGGCAACGGCAGTGCCGGGCATGCCTGACATTCTCGTCCTGGGCAAGCTCAAGCAGATGGAACGGGCGGCCGCCGCCGGCCTGCCCAACGCACCGGACGTAGTCGTGCTGGACGCGCCCGCCACCGGCCATGCCGTCCGTTTTCTCCAGAGCCCCCGAGGGCTGCTGGACGCCACCGCCGGCGGCCCGGTGCGGGCGCAGGCACAGGAAGTAGTGGAGATGCTCTCGGACCCACAGCGCTGCCAAGTCGTGCTGGTGACGACGCCTGAGGAGACCCCGGTCAGCGAGACAGTGGAGACGGCCCACCTTCTCGAGGAACGCGTCGGCGTCCGCTTGCTGGCGGTGGTGGTCAACGGTAGGTTGCCGGTCCTGGCCCTGCCCCCTGAGCCCGACGCCGGCCAGCTGGGCTTAATGGCCCGCGAGCTCGGGGTGGACCTGACGCCCGTCGAGCTGGAGGCGATGGCGGCGGCGGGCCGATTGCGCCTGGAGCGCCAGGAGGTGCAGGCCGTGCAGGTGGCCCGGCTGGGCCGCGAGCTGGCATTGCCCCAACTAGAGCTGCCGTTCTGCTTCAACGCCGACCTTCGGCCGCCGCAGCTGGCGACGTTGACCGATGCCATGAGCGCCGCCGCGGGCCGATTGGCACCGGCGGGGGCCCCGTGAGCGGGACTGCTCCGACGGTGACGTCGGTGGTCGTGTGCGTGGGCCCGGGAGGGGTGGGAAAGACCACTACGGCGGCGGCCCTGGCCCTCCGGGCGGCCCGAGCGGGCCTAAGGGCCTGTGTCGTCACCATCGACCCGGCCCGCCGGTTGGCGGACGCCCTGGGCGTCACTGGCGTAGGTAATGAACCACATTTTGTGCCCGCCCCGTCCGGGAGCTGGCCGGGCGAGCTTTGGGCCGTGATGCTGGACGCCCAGAGCACCTTCGACAACTTGGTAGGGCGGTACGCCTCCGGCCCCGGGCAGGCCCAGGCGATCTTGAGCAACCCCGTTTACCGCAACATCTCGGCCGCCCTATCGGGGACGCAGGAGTACATGGCGGTCGAGAAGCTGTTCGAGCTGCAAGAGAGCGGCGCCTACGACTTGATAGTGGTGGACACGCCCCCGGCGCAGCACGCCCTCGACTTCCTGGAGGCGCCCAGCCATCTGGCGCGCCTGCTTGACAACAGGGTGTTCAGGTTGCTGATGACGCCAACACGGGTGGGCCTACGAGCGCTGGAGCTCGGCGCCCAACTTATGCTGCGCACCATCTCAAAGATCGCCGGAGGGCAGGTGGTGGCGGACACCGTGCAGTTCTTCACCCACTTCGAAGGCATGGAGGAGGGCTTCAGGGAGCGAGCTGCCACGGCCGAACAGCTGCTGCGTTCGGAGCTGACCTCGTTCGCCCTGGTGTGCTCGCCCCGACGCGACAGCATGGAGGAGGCTCTCTACCTGGTGTCCCAACTGGCTGCCTCCGGGGCCCGGCCGAGCACTGTTGTCGTCAACCGGTGCTACCCGCTCTATCCTCAAGTGCCGCCGGGCGCGGCCGCCGCGCTGGCCGGGAGCCCGCTGGCGCCCCTGCTCGCCAACCTGGAGGAGCTGGGGACGGTGGCGGCAACCGAGAGCGACCAGCTCGCTCGCATCACCACCGCACTGCCCGACGCCACCCTGTACCGGGTCCCGTTCATGGCCCGCGACGTGTACGACCTCGACGGGTTGGCCGAGGTGGCGGACCACCTGGGAGGCTAAGAGCCGGGCTTGTCTCCCTCGCCGGCGAGGTTCTCAAAAGTTTTCTTGGCCTCGTCGACCGTTTCGGTCATGACGACGATGCGATCGAAACCGGTGGTACGCAGCGTCCTGACCAGACTGGGGCGATTGCAGACCACGACAACGTCGCCACCGAGCTCGCGTGTACGGCGGATACCCCCGATCAGCGCGCCCAGGCCCGCCGAGTCGACGAACGGCACCCCGCTCATGTCGATTACGAGCTGCGGGCTGGCGGCGAGCTCGGCCAGGGACTGGCGGAACTGGCTCACGGTGAACGCGTCGAGCTCGCCGATAGGACGACAAATCGTGTAGCCGTCGGGCGTCTGTTCTTGTTCGATATTGAGCACGCCACCTCCCAAAGAACCGTCTGGGCCCAAGTCACGAGCCAAAGGGCTGGACGGGGATGTCCCGAAGAGGGATGTCCCGAAGATGCTACCCGTTGTGGCGGCGAGGTACCCTCGGATGATGCCCGAGTTGTTGATAGCCACAGACTCGCCCGCCGTGTTCGAGGAAGTGTCTTCGGCTGTCGAGGAACCCGGTGTCGTGCTGCGCTGGGCGCGTTCTGGTCGGGCCGTCCTACCTGCGCTTATGGAGCGCCCCGCCGATCTTGTCATCACCGACCTCCAGATCGGGTCTATGGGCGGCTTCGCCGTCGTCATGGACTTGGCCCTGGAAGCGGGGGGCGGACGGCTCCCCACCATCCCGGCCCTCGTGCTGCTCGACCGGCGGGCGGACGTTTTCCTCTGCAAGAGGACCGGTGTGGCCGGCTGGCTCCTAAAGCCTCTGGACTCCCTGCGCATAAGCGACGCCGTCCAGGCGCTCCTGGCGGGGGGGACCTTCTACGACGGCACCTTCTCACCCGTCCCCGCCGACGTGCAGCTCGCATGAACCCGCCGCCCTCGGGGCGGCGGGTTGAGTACCATGAGTGCTTAACGGGAAGTAGCGCAGCTTGGTTAGCGCGCAGCGTTCGGGACGCTGAGGCCGGGGGTTCAAATCCCCCCTTCCCGACCAGTAAAGTGGCTGGTCGTAGCCG
>Ga0224557_1004601_pt1 | contig 9955 bp, 4 predicted proteins | sample 714S31014metaG_FD_180677 | JGI IMG/M metagenome (GOLD analysis project Ga0224557, IMG submission 180677) | Peat soil microbial communities from Stordalen Mire, Sweden - 717 S3 10-14 | ecosystem: Environmental > Terrestrial > Soil > Wetlands > Peat | place: Sweden: Norrbotten County, Stordalen Mire... | reverse complement strand
ACCCCGCCGACCTTGAGGGGCTGGAGATCGAACGCCAGCCTCTATGGAACAACTTGAAGCACGAACATGGCCCGTTCGATATTGTCGGCGATGTGCATGGCTGCTTCGATGAAATGACGGCGCTATTGCTGCAAATGGGTTACTTGGTTGAGCCGGACGGGACCGATTACCGCGTGACGCCGCCCGATGGACGCAAAGCGGTTTTCGTCGGCGATCTTGTAGATCGCGGGCCAAGAATCACGGAGGTACTGCGGCTCGTGATGGGGATGGTGAAGGCCGGAACGGCGTTCTGTGTGCCCGGCAATCACGACGTAAAGCTCATGCGGAAACTGCGCGGCAAAGATGTCAAAATATCGCATGGACTTGCCGATTCGCTGGCACAATTGGAGCCGGAAACCCCCGAATTCAAGCGACAGATAGCCGACTTCATCGACGATCTGGTCAGCCACTATGTCTTCGATGAGGGCCGTCTGGTAGTCACCCACGCCGGGTTGAAAGAGGAGATGCAAGGCCGGGGTTCAGGGGCCGTCCGCTCTTTCGCGCTCTTCGGTGAGACGACCGGCGAGACGGACGATTACGGCTTGCCGGTTCGCTACAACTGGGCAGCCGAATACCGTGGCAAGGCAATGGTCGTTTATGGTCACACGCCTGTTGCTGAGCCGGAATGGCTGAACCGGACCATCGATATTGATACCGGTTGCGTCTTTGGCGGCAAACTCACTGCGCTCCGTTATCCCGAGAAGGAACTGGTGTCTGTACCTGCCATCCGGGAGTATTACGCACCATCGAAACCGTTCCTACAGGACGCGGCTCCGACCTCGGCTCCGCTGACTCAACAGCAACAGTTGGACGACCTTCTCGACATCGACGATGTAATTGGCAAGCGGATTGTTGCGACGCGTCTACATGGCAACCTGACCATACGCGAGGAAAATGCAATTGCAGCGCTCGAAGTGATGAGCCGTTTTGCGGTGAATCCGAAGTGGCTGATTTACCTTCCGCCGACCATGTCGCCCTCTGAGACGAGCAGTGAACCGGGACTGCTTGAACATCCTGCCGAGGCCTTCGACTATTTCCGCAAAGCTGGCGTCGACCAGGTCGTCTGCGAGCAGAAGCACATGGGTTCGCGTGCAGTTGTCATCGTCTGCCGTGACCGCGATGCTGCGCTTCGGCGCTTCGGAGTTGCGGAGGATGAAGCGGGAACCTGCTATACCCGGACAGGACGGCGTTTTTTCCCTGATCCCGCTATCGAACGCCAGTTCCTTGATCGCATCCGAGTCGCGGCGGACAAGGCTGGTCTCTGGGAGGAACTGAGCACCGACTGGCTGTGCCTCGACTGCGAGTTGATGCCCTGGTCGGCCAAGGCTCAAGACCTGTTGCGTCACCAGTATGCACCTGCTGGAGCTGCGGCAAAAGCGGGGTTGCTTCAGGCCGTCACCGCCCTGAAGCTCACCGCAAAACGCCTGCCAGATGCGGCCCCTTTGGTTGATTGGTACGAGCAGAGAATGGGCATGGCAGAAGCATATGTCGATGCATATCGCCGCTATTGCTGGCCGGTGAATTCGCTGCTGGATCTGAAGCTCGCGCCCTTTCATTTGCTCGCTGGCGAGGGAGCCGTGTACACCGAAAAGGACCACCAATGGCATATGCAAATCCTCGGCAAACTGGCCCAAGCGGACCCCGAACTATTGCTCGCCACGCCTCACAAAGTCGTCAATTTGCACGAGCTGGAAGCTGTTGCCACAGCCGTCGCATGGTGGCAGGAATTGACGGCGGCGGGCGGTGAAGGAATGGTGGTCAAGCCGTTCCAGTTCGTTGCCAGAAACAAGCGCGGTCTAGTTCAACCGGCAGTGAAATGCCGTGGAACGGAGTATCTCCGGATCATCTATGGGCCGGAGTATACGGCTCCGCGGAATCTGGAGCGGTTGCGCTCTCGTGGATTGGGCAGAAAACGCTCATTGGCCCTGCGCGAGTTCGCCTTGGGAATCGAAGCCTTGCAGCGGTTCGTGGAACGCGAGCCACTGCGCCGTGTTCATGAGTGCGCCTTTGCCGTTCTGGCTCTGGAGAGCGAACCAGTGGACCCGAGACTTTAGGTATGCTAGCCAGTGCTGAACGATGTGTGAATGGTCAACGGCTCATTCCCAGATCGTGCCTATGGCTATCCTTTTTCCGCAGCAGCGACGGTTCGATAGTCTGCAACGGCGGCTGCTCAGATTCAAGCTTTGGCGCGGGATGATACGGGTCTTGTTCCCTCGCCAGTTCGGTTGCCGATGGCCGCGCCGTGGAGATACCGAGCAAGTTGCGCAGTTGCTCACGGTCACTGGTGACCACGACAATTTCCTGGCGGCCACGCGATGCCCCGACGTAGAACAACTCCTGCTTCATCGCATCGGCGGAGAGAATCACCGCATCCACGGTCTTTCCCTGGCTGCGATGCGCGGTTACCGCATAGCCATGATCGAATTCGTGATAATTGGCGGGCAGCATCCGGCCATCTTCAAGTTGAATGCGGCCGCCATCGACATCGCGCACTTTCACCAGTTCGCCATTGGTGGCTCGGAAGGCCGCATCGCCGCGATTGCCCGTCAGGAGCAACCTGTCGCCGGGAGCCACCTCAATCTGTTGGCGTTCATGTACCGAAAAGGAGCGCGCCTGTGATGGACTCACCGTGCGCTCCAAGCCATGCTGGTCTCTGGCGACGATACCCAACTTGTCCGTTCGCTCCACAGTGAGCGCCTCATGCTTTTCGATCCCATGCGAAGAGCGATGGAAGAGCAGAACTTGCCCCGACTTGTAGTTCACCAGGTCTTTCTTCTGCGCCTCGGTCCATTGCAATGGCACAAAGCGGTAGGAGACAAGGCCGCGATCCAGTTCGCCGCGCTGCTTCATATCCTCGCGGATTGCCTCGGTAATTTTGCCGATCTCGTCATGCGTGCCGGCAACCACGAGAACCGTGCGGCCAGAGTCCGACGTGAGCGCCCGATAGGCGGATGCCACCGCCTGCGCACGCTCCAGGTACGGAACCTCACGAACAGCGCCAAGCTGCTCCAGCTTTTCAAACCCCTGCTCCGGCGACTGCCGCAGCGTCTGTATGGCATCCCGATATTGAGCCTGCGTCTGCCGTTGCACAGCCATCAGTGAAACGCTCTTCATTCGCGACTCCTGCTCCAGAATTCGCAGGGCATCCGATGCCTCGACGCTCTGAATTTGCCGCGTGTCCCCGGAGAGCAGAATCCGCGCCTCTTCGTGCTCCGCCAACTTTAACAAGCCTTCCATCTGACGGCCGGAGACCATGCCTGCTTCATCCACGACCAGAACTCTGCCATGCAGCGCGGCTTGCGCCTTGTGGTCCTCCAGCAATCGCGAGATCGTCATCGCATCGCGGAAGCCGACCTTCTGCAATTCTTCAACCGCGCCGCGCGTTGGCGCAACTGCCAGAACCTCACGGCCTGCCTCGCGTAAACCGCGGGCGATTTCCGTGAGCGTAGCGGTCTTGCCGGTCCCGGCGGCTCCACGCAGATTGACGGCGAAATCCTGCGAGTCCAGTATCTGATGAACGGCACGCAGTTGTTCCTCTCGCAGTCGCTCTGATGGGCTAAATTTGCGCTTTCCGCCCAGACGTTTATAGCGTCCGATGCCGCCATCTATCGCTGCAATCATGCGCTGTTCGCGTTCAAGACTTTCGCGCGTGGCAAGATTGTTCCCGGACCGGATAAGTGAACCTTGCGACTGTTCCAACTCCAGAGCACCGCGCAGTTGATGGCGATCAATCTTTCCGCGCCCGTACCGCAGTGCTTCAGTCATCAACTCGTGTTCGCGCACAACTGAGCTGCGCTCAAAGAGATGCTCTTTCGCGTGTTGAAGCGACTCCGCTGCTTGCGAGAGTTCATGTGGAATCACTCCGGTACGTCCAATAGACTCTTTGTGCAGATGCTTCAGCGCGTGGCGTTCTTCAGGCAACAATCTTGCCTGCTGCTGTTTCCGCAATTTCTCCGTAGAGATTTCGGCCAGTTTGTCGGCGCGGGATTCACGGACGAGCACGGCAATTTCATTATTGGACGGCTTGCGGCCATACTCTGCGGTGAATCGTTCGATGGCGGCGTCCCGCTGCGCGCTGCGTACGCTATACTTTTCGAGCAACTGATCCGAGACGCCGCGAATCTCGAAGCCGTGATCTCTGCCTTTGGAATCGCGGCGCTGTTCAATCTCATATCCCAGGCTATAGACTTCACGCGCCAGTGCGTTCCGGTAAATCTCCGTCAGATACGCACGGCGCTCATACAGTCCCGATGCTTGCAATGCCTTCCAGCGGCCCTCCACGCCGTCGAAGGTCAAATTGGCTGTAACGGCGTGAGTGTGCAGTTGCGGATCGAGTTCACGGCTGGTGTCGTGCCGGTATGCGGCCACAATCCAGTTTGCAGTTGCCCTGTCCTCGTTCGCACCATTCAGCCGGACACGCGCGGCAGCATAGTTCTCTGCCTCAGCGAGCGCTTCACGAACGCCTTTGTCATGGGCCGCAATCAACCGCTCATCCCCGCCGACGAGTGCCTGAATCGAGATCGACTTCGGCGCGGAAAAGGTCAGGTCGTACAGGGACCGGCCTTTGCTCTGTTCGCTTCCATTTGCATCAATGCGGTCAGCACTGTGGCGAGGGCGGAGGAATTCTCCAGTCTCTGGATGCAACCCCTCTCGAACTGCTTCAAATTGCTCCCGCGTCACCTCTCCATGCAGCCCCAGCAACTCCGCGCCCTGGCCATGCCATTCACCTTGGACACGACGGCCTTCATCGTAGTAATCGCTGTGTTCCAGATGCCGTTGAGCATATCCAGAACCACCCGTCATTGCCCGCAAAGTCAGCACAATCCAACGCTAACCCTGTTCGAAATCCGAATGCAACAGACTGTGTCACGATACCCCGCTGAGGAACACACGATACAGGAACCCGAAGAGCGCATCCTGCAAATCCTCATGGCATTCGGGCTGAACGTGAAGATGCAGTATAGGCGAAGTTGACATCGCAATCCCCCAATTGCAGTCAAAGCAGCCAGATTCTGCGAGCGTCAATTTGGGGAAGCACTCAGAAAACCACTCTCGCTGCGCTCGCTTTGAAGGAAGACACCATCCCTAAGCCTAACGGCTTAGCGATGGTGACACAATCTGATAACATCGAACGGAATTCGGACAACATCGAACAGTGTTCGAAGATGATCGAAGATTGTTCGCACTGCGTTCGAGAATCAATGTAGCCCGCCGGAAAAGCTTCCGACGGCTTATCTACAACGCAACGGCGATTTGCCGGTCGCCCGCCGCGCACGCCACACTATCGATTCCGAACACGAATGCCGCTCGAAAGCAACAGCGCCACATCGCTTGGAAGATGCGCTGAAGAGGTCATGCGGGAGTCGTCTGTGTTTGATTCTTCAGTTTATGCACGAAGGCGAAATAGGCGACCATCACGCGAAAGGCCTTGGACCGATTCACCCCGCCGAGAATCTCCCCGCCAACCCTTTCCAGTTCATCGGCAATCTCGAACGTCAAAGGAAATACGAAAGCGGTGTCGATACTCTGAAATGGAATGTTCAGCCACTGGTTGTTGTAGAAGGCAACAAGCTGCGCCTGAGCGGCCTTGGTTTTGAAACTCATGATGATGTGTTCAGCCAGGGCGTTCTTTCGCCGAATTTTGAGCACCGCAAAAAGTTGGTTGAAATGGCTCTTCGTGAATTTGGAATCAACAGTGAGCCGGAGTTGAGTGCGCTCCTCTGCGGGAGAAACGATTCTGCGCTTCGGTCGGGTTGTAGCCTTCTTCGCGGCAGGCATGTGTTTTCCTTGTCGTTACGTATCTTACAGCATTAGTATATGAGTGTGGAAGACCACACTGCAAGCTATTGTTGCAAAAGGAGTTCGCGCGAAGGATGCGCCGGGGCTGTAGTGGGTTCATTGCATGAAGAGGCGAGCGATTCAAGCCGAATGGAAAACGACAAATCGAACCGTGGAGGGGAAGAGAGAAAAGGAATTGATTCTGGAATGCGTAATGAGCAGGGCCTGACCAATGAGACTTCCGATCAGTGGCACCCTCGCATGAGCCCAATAGAATTTGGCTTCCGCCGCACATGTGTACTAAAGGTGTGCCCGCTTCCTGGAAGGAGGGTCCACGTCCATCCACCGGAGCGAGAGCATTTCTCCGCGCCGGACTCCGGTACAGGCGGCAAATGTGCCTGGAGCGTGTCCAGAATGCCGCCTAGCCGTTCATATGTAGTGGGCTGTACCGGGCTTTCTGATGCTGCTTGCAGCGGTCCAGCATGGCCGCCATAGTGATCTCGCTGGCGGGCCTAAAGCCCAGGTCTCGTGCCCGCTCCTCTTTCGTGCGGATAGCTCCTACTTCCAGCCGCCTCGCCATCGTGCGCCTGTCTGCAAATACGATTACAATACGGTCTAATGGCCATATCTGATCAGTATTCGAGTTGCGTTCCGGCCGACGGTCAGGCCGCTTAAAGAAGGGAATCGCAATTTGTCGGTGCTGTAATACCAATGACGGTCAACGAAGCCCAAACCCGTGCCCTGCATATCGACCCACAGCTGCGGGCCGCTGGCTGGAAACTCAACGACCGCACCCAGGTTCGGCTAGAGGTTCCAGTTGATGGCTATGACGCGGAGCCGTGGAACGGCGTCACGGACTATTGCCTGTACGACGCAAGCGGCAACGTGCTCGCTGTCGTGGAAGCCAAGCGATGCTCCCGCAACGCGCGCGAGGCCGACGAACAACTCCGGCACTACGTCACTGAGATCGCCAAGAAGCAGCCCTTTGCTCCCTTTGGGTTCATGGCTAACGGACATGACATCTGGTTCTGGGAGGTCGGCCTTGCTAATCCGCGCCTCGTTGCCGGGTTTTTCGCACCCACCGACCTTGAGCGGCTGAAGTTCCTGCGGCAGAATCGACGACCGCTCGAAACCACCCCCATTAATAGATCCATAGTCGACCGTCCCTACCAGCACGAGGCCATTCGCCGCCTCGCCGAGGCGTTCGCCGCCAACAAGCGCAGGGGACTCCTCGTCATGGCCACCGGCACGGGCAAGACGCGCGTAGCTATGGCCTTGATCGACGTCTTTCTCCGCGCGAATCAGGCGCAGAACGTTCTCTTCCTTGCAGACCGTGACGCCCTCGTCGATCAGACCCTGACCGACGGCTTTAAAGCTCACTTACCATTCGAGCCGCGCGACCGGATCTACACGCATCAGATCGACAAAACCAAACGCCTTTTCGTCGCCACCGAGCAAATGATGGCGCTCTGTTACACCAAATTCAACCCGGGTTTCTTCGACCTCATCATCTTCGATGAAGCCCACCGCTCACTCTTCAAACGGTTCACAGAGGTCATCGAGTACTTCGACGCCCGCATGATCGGCCTGACTGCTACCCCTGCCAACTTCATCGACCGTGACACCTTCAGGCTATTCGGGTGCGATGCCAATGTACCGACCTTCCTCTACGACTACCCTCAGGCTGTGAAAGAACGCTTCCTCGTCGATTTCAGCCTTTACCAGGCGCACACCAGTTTCCAGAGGATAGGCATCAAGGGCGTGGATCTCAGCGAGGAGGATCGCAACGCACTCGCCGAGCAAGGCATCGATCCCGACAGCCTCGATTACGAGGGCACGGAGATCGAAGTCGAAGTCAGCAACAAAGACACCCTCCGCAAGCAATGGGAAGAAGTCATGGAGACATGCCTCAAAGATCAATCCGGCCAGTTGCCGGGCAAGACCATCGTTTTTGCAATGACCAAGAACCATGCTCACCGTATCGCCGAGGTTTTCGAGGAGATGTACCCGCAACATGTGGGCGTCGTTCAAGTCGTCACCTCCACAACTGAACGGGTGCGCGACGGCAGCTACGGCGACGGCCTTATCACCAAATTCAAGAAGAACAATTTGCCACGCATAGCCATATCCGTGGACATGCTTGACACGGGCATCGACGTCCCAGAGGTAGTGAATCTCGTATTCATGAAGCCAGTGCAGTCACGGATCAAGCTTTGGCAGATGATCGGGCGCGGCACGCGCAATCAGGAGGCCTGCAAATACCTGGACCGCCTGCCGGAAGGGAAGAAGACCGAGTTTAAGATCATCGACTTCTGGCAGAACGACTTCAACAAGAAGGCCGACGACAAGCCGCCCATCGATATGCCGGTGCTCGTGTCGTTGTTCAACACGCGACTCAAGATCGTCGAACGTCACCTTCCCGACCATACCGCTGAGGCTTTTCGCCAGGGGATCACGGACCTTCGCGCCATGATAGTTCGTATTCCGTGCGAGTCCTTCCCCGTGAAGAAGGTGTGGCTGCAAGTATCTCCGGCGTGGGAAGGCGACTTCTGGACGCTTATCACATCAGCAAAACTCGACTTTCTCCGTCTCCACGTTGCGCCGCTTCTTCGATTCGCCGCCGAAGTTGACGTGGCCGCCGAGACCTTTACTCACAAGGTGGAGCGGCTCAAGCTTCAAATTCTCCAGTCCACGCCGTCACCGCAGTTGCTCCAGTCAATTGCGGAAGACGTCAGCCTGCTTCCCGACATCGCAGTGCAAGTCCATTCCTCGCCTAGCGCCGCACTCGCTCTTTCCGCTGACCTCGCAACTGCCACGCCCGGACAGCTCACACAGATCATTCGTGACCTCGCGCCGCAAATGAGGAACCGTCGAGATCGCCCCAGTGCGTTCTTGAAGATCGACCTGCCTGATTTCATAGCGACTCACGGCTACATCTCGGTAGGCGACGGCGGACACCAGATTCTCATTGAAGAGTACAAACGCCGCGTGGATGCCCGAGTCCTCGAAATTGTGGAAAAGCACCCAGCGATCGCCGCGCTCCGCGATGGTAGGGAGATTCCCGACGACCAATTGATCGACCTGGAGCGCACGCTCCACCGCGAACTCGGCCGCGACGACATCCAACTCTCCAGTAGGAACATCCGGATCGCTTACGGATTACGCGTGGACAACTTCCTTGCTTTCCTCCGGCACCTGCTCGCCCTTGACGCCATCCCCGATTACCATCAGGTGGTACAGCGTGGTTTCGAGCGACACATTCAGGCCCACAACTACAATGCCGAGCAGATTCGCTTCCTTCGGTCTGTCCAGGAGGTTTTTCTCACAAAGCGCACACTAGTCGAAGCTGACCTCTACGACCCCCCGTTGACCAACTTTGGCCGCAACGCAGTCGAACGCTTCTTTACCCCACTGGAAATTGGTGACCTTATTCAATTGACAGAATCGCTGGCGGCCTAAACCATGCTGACTGACACCTCACTCCGTTCCGCAATTGAAGCTCTCTGGGATAAACTCTGGGCCGGAGGACTGGCCAATCCCCTCGATGCCATCGAGCAACTGTCTTTCCTCCTCTTCCTCAAACGCCTCGACGAGCGCGAGCAGGACGCCGAACGCGCCGCCAAACTCCGTGGCAAGAAGTTCACGCCCATTTTCCCGAGCCCCGATCTTCGCTGGTCTCACTGGACGCAACTTCCCGCCGACAAGGCGCTCAAACATATCAAAGAAGCCGTATTTCCCTTCATCAAAACCCTCGGCGGAGCGGGCGGCTCCTTCGCGGCCCAAATGGAAAATGCCGAGTTCAAGATCAACAAACCCAGCCTGCTTATCGAGGCTTGCAAAGCCATTGATGCAATGCAGATCTCGGCGCAAAACCAGGATGTGCAAGGCGACATCTACGAGTACCTCCTCGGCAAGCTCAACACCGCCGGCCAGAACGGCCAGTTCCGCACACCGCGCCACATCATCCGCATGATGGTCAATATGCGCGATCCGCGCCCAGGCGAGCGCATCTGCGACCCTGCCGCCGGAACCTGCGGCTTTCTCGTCAACGCCTGGCAGCACCTCCTCGAAACCCACACAGACCCGCGCGACATCACCTATGACGAGGATGGCTACCCCCACGGTCTGACGGGCAGCA
>Ga0224557_1004600_pt1 | contig 9961 bp, 10 predicted proteins | sample 714S31014metaG_FD_180677 | JGI IMG/M metagenome (GOLD analysis project Ga0224557, IMG submission 180677) | Peat soil microbial communities from Stordalen Mire, Sweden - 717 S3 10-14 | ecosystem: Environmental > Terrestrial > Soil > Wetlands > Peat | place: Sweden: Norrbotten County, Stordalen... | reverse complement strand
TTTATCTGCTCAAAATCCCGGAAATGGATCGGCGGCTCTGACACCTACGTGCTCCTTTTGGATGTCTTCCCAACGCGCGCATTCATCTGGCGGGCACGCCATACCGCACGCTGGCCGGTACTTTAACCCCTGACTGGATATATGTACAGTACCGGCCGTGCGGGACCTGGATATCAAAATTCTCGGCGATGAATTTGGGCAGTACGAAATCTATCTGCGGTGCGAGTGCGGCCATATCCGCAAAAGTTTCCCAAAGACTTTGGCCTCGATCGCCGGTTGGGATGCAAAGCTAGACGACGTCGTTAAACGGCTCCGGTGTTCGAAGTGCCATCAAAAGAAATGCACGGCGCGCACGGTGACAATGACAACGCCACGCGGCTACAAGAGTCACTAAGCTTCAGCTCTTTGGCTTCTTCGGAGTCTTTACGTTCGGTGTCGGCCTGACATCAAGAGGCAGCGCGCGCCGCTGGTTTAGATCGAACAGCCTCTGCAGTATCTCGTCATCTGCGAGTGGCCAATCCCACCCGTAAGCGGCGGACACGGCGCTATCAAGTTCCCGATGCGCGTGTTCAAGCCATACAGGTTTTTCGTTATACAAATTTGTCAGCGTTCGCTTTGCAATTTGCTTTTCCGCATCAAGTGATTTCGGAATCAATCTATCTGGATATCCCGCTACGCTTTCGGCTTTTCGAGTCACTAGGTCCGGCGGGCTCAGCCAGTTGTCACGCATCTCCGCTAAGTGCTTCGCGGCGGCTGCGATCGCCGAAGCTTGTGGGACCGCATCGTATGCTTGAGTATTTACGTTTGGTCCGAGTCCTTCGGGAAAAGGAAATGTTTCGAAAGTAGTTGTAGGCGTGTAACGGGGATCATTACCCACCCCAAGCCAGGTACATACACGTAACGCCCAGAGTTCGTGAAATCGAGAATGAAGAATGCCGAATGTCACATCGTCGTCCCGCGCAATAGCATCCAATAAATTCGACGGGAGTTCGGCGATATGACGCCAAACAAAAATACGATGCTTCGCGACAACCGGTGTCGCAATATAGCGGCGCAATCCAGCAAGCCGGCGGCGAAGTATTGGCCTCGGTCGCTCGTACAGCCACCATTTTTCCCGCGTTTTAGCGTTCCGGTCTTTGGCTCGCTCCGGCTTTACCATCAATGCGGCATGGGCAAACGGCAGTTCGTAGCACGATGCTTCCTCCACCGACATCGAGCCAAAATCAATTACCCAGGTATCCGACGGGCGACGCACGATGTCCATTGCGTTGAGCCACGGCCGCAAGACGTCGGCATTTGGCCGCCCATTTGCATTTCCGCCAGTCGCTAACCAACCCCGTGCAACCCTGCCTTCGATATCAAATGGGCCGTACTTCTTGATGCCTTCAAAACATACTCCAGCATTCTCGGTTAAGACGGATACTCTCGTAAAATCTGATGACTGACTTGATGCCGTGCTACCAGAGAGATCCGCAAATATCTCATCGACCGGCTGACCGTCGAGAGTGCGTCTAGTCTCCGCATCCTTTTGCGCGAAGCATACGAGGCTCACACGGACTGCGGCGCCCTCGTTGATCCAACCTTCGTCGCCCCAGGCATTAGTTATTTTCGATGACGCAGCTATACGATCCAGAACAACTCGATTTTTTCCGCCTCGAATGCTGTTCGTCGCCACAAACCCTGCTCGTAGCACCGACCCCGTATCAATCATGCTGCGGGCTTTCTCGAACCAATAGCAGCATAAATCAGCGCCGCCCGGTACTCGTGCCGCGTACGCGTCGCGAAGACGATTCGTGTAATCGTCTCCGAGTTCCGCAAGCATTTTCTTGTCGCCCAAAAATGGCGGGTTGCCTACGATTACGTCAGCGGTGGGCCATGTTGCCTCGGAGCCGTTGTCGTTTAGAATCGCATCACGGCATTCGATTTGGTCGAGAGGCTTCAATATCGGATTTTTCGACCAAGTAAATCCGTTTTCTATCATCCATTGGAGCTCGCCGATCCAGATAGTTACGCGAGCAAGCTCCGCTGCGTACGAATTGACTTCGACCCCAAGCACCGCTTCGGGTCCTACCCGAGGGAACTGAACGGGCAACCCCAATAGTTCAGCCTCTAAAATCACGCGCTTCTCGAAGTCTTTGAGTCCTCGAAGCGCCATGTACAAAAAATTACCGGACCCACACGCGGGGTCGAGAACCTTGAAGGTCGCCAAGCGCTCGAGAAACGCGTAATAGCGTTGCTTAGCAGCGTCCGAGACACTTTTCTTAGCGCGATCAATCTGCTTGTTCAGCGCGACTTTTTCCGTCTCCCAACTTGAGATCCACGGTTCCAATACAACTGGACCGACAATCTTCATTATCGTGGCCGGATCGGTGTAGTGGGCGCCTTGCTGAGAACGCTTGTCGGGATCTAAGCCACGTTCAAACAGCGTGCCAAAGATCGACGGCTCAATATTCGACCAATCGAGTTCAGCGCACTTCAGCACAAGCTTCAATTCGGCACGGTCCAGGGGAAGCGTCAAATCGTCGTCGAATAAGCCGCCGTTGAACCAATCAATGACCTCGAACGCTACAGCTCCGCCCTTTGCCATTCCCCCGAAAAGCTGTCTTGCGTTGGCTTCGAAAGTATCCGGATGTGCGACCGATGCCGTTGCAAGCTTTGAGAAGATCCGATTCGGCAACAGCCCCACATCCTCCGCGAACATGCAGAAGATGATCCGATTTAAGAAATGCGCGACCCTTTGAGCGTCATATCCCTTCGCTCGCAAATGGTGGGCAAGCTCGCTGAACGTGCCGGCCGCTTCCGTCGTTACCTGCTGACGAGTAATGCCGGGTCTGAGTTTTTCGGGATCGGCAAAGACGGCGCGCAACAACTGACGTTTTGCAGGGTCCGCTAAATCGCCAATCTCAAGCGAATGCATCACTTTCACTGTGTTCGTGAAATTCGTATGAATTTCGATCCGCTTCATATCGCTGGTAATCAACAGCGGCGGATTCTCCAACATATCCGCGTATTTTTTTAATTGAAGATAGGCGGCGTTCAAATCTCTGCCAGGACCCTTGTATTCCCAAGCAAACGCGCCCTTCTTCCAAACGTCGGCCCAGCCGTGGCCACCCGTAGCCGTCGTCCCGCCCTTCTCAAATGTGAAGGTGTCGCCCGCAGGATCGGACTCAGCCGGTGTTGCCTCTTCGAGCAACGCGCAAAGGTCTAGGAAATGCTGTTGAGCGGCGGAGCGCTCCGTAAGGCTTGACGCAGTCCATTTCCGAATGAACTGATCGGGCGTTATAGTCGATGGCATAGAAAGCGCTAATCCTTCAGATTTTTTGACCGCGCCGCGAATATTACCAGGCTAGCGAGGCTCGCCTATAGGTTCTCGGAGTGCAGCGTCGCTTTGTCAGGATATGGGATAATTTCGCCCATGTGCGGAAGATATGTTTCCCCCGATGACGCCGCCATCGAGCGCGAGTTCAATCTCGTGCGCACCGAATGGCAATTTCCGCCAAGTTTTAATGTGGCGCCGTCCCAGCTTGTCCCAATCGTTCGCAGTGTCGACGGCGAATGCCGCGGCGCCCGGCTACGCTGGGGGCTCATCCCGTTCTTCGCTCGCGGCGTGCCGCCGAAGTACAGCACGATAAATGCGCGAATCTCTAAGTCGCTCTTTGGAAGGCTCGACGAAGCGAGTATTATTTGCCACGCTTTTTTAAAACGTCGTGGAGATCCTGGAAAATGCGATCGGCGCCCCAGGACTGGGCTGCCGTAAAGGCAAATTTTCGCTTTTCCATTTTCGTCAGCTTTCGTCGCGGCTTATATCCTAAATCGTGCTCTGCCTCGGACCATGCGTGCTGAAACAATGTCCTTACTTGAAGCTCGAAGACTTTGGGCGCCTCGGTCAGCTTTATTCGCTTGGGAATCACGTCGTCTGGGAGCGCCAATATGAAGTGCTTACCAAAGTATCCGAACTCCTTCTCTGACTTCGGCTCTTTGTTAGACATCTCAATGTGCCGAAAATACCTACGCAAGCGCTGGCTGGTCGGCCGCACGTCGCTGGTGTAGAAAACGATGACGCGTGCGCCAATCTGGTCCTGGATTTCCCCAAGAGGATCGTCATATTCGCGCTTGCCATGCTCTTCTTTCATCGCTTTCTTTAGAAAGCTTGTGGGCGTCTTGGCTCGGACTGAGATACGATCGATCCGCGGTCTTCCATGCAAATATTCTTCGAGGAATTTCTCTAGATTCGAAGCGATAGGCACTAGAATTTTTTCGTAGCGTCGCCGATATACATCGCCAAGTCTATTCGTCATCGAGATTTCCGGAGCCTTTCGCTCACAATATTGCCCTCAGTTGTGAATCGCGTCTTGCTGCCTTGCGATGGGCGCTCCTCATGAATAACGTCGCCAAAACTGGTGTTTTCGGCAGTCAAAACAACTCCGTTGTCCAACTCCACCGATCGGAATAGCAGGCAAGCATCGAATTCTTTTCGGTCAAATTTGAACGTCGAGTCATACAACTCTGGCCTAACGAAGGCGGACTCGACCGCTTCCGCCGCGCTTGGGGTCAACGATAAGTCCTGCACTATTTTCTTTGCCGATGTAATTTGCCCGTGGCGGCCCGGCATCAATTGGCTGGCGTTGATAAGTTCTTGCCGGACTACCGGATCAGTAGTTGCACGCAACGCCTCTTGGAGGGCAACTGCCACCCGTTTGGTGCCCGCCGCGGCTGTATTCTTTAGATTGGAATCTAGAAATTCTCGAGTCCAGTAGTCAGCACTCCCGCGCGTATCGATCATCTGTCGATCGACGACCAGGCCGTCCCAAAATCCCGCTTGGATACTGGTGCATCGGAATAACGCGCTCTTGTAACTGCGCGCGCTTTTCATGAATACTTTTTCAACAAATTCGACGTTTATAGTCTGCCCGTGCTCTTCCGCCATTACGCCAGTTTCAGCTGGAAACCGGGATATCAGCAGTCTCAGGCCGTGCTGATCTTGCCCAGCGATAAGGAATAGGAGACCCAGCCCAGAACGCTTGGTCGTTACGCCCTGCAAGCGTAATGCGATTGCTCGTCCCAACGGCAACGAGGGCTTCGCCAGATAGGCAAGCATCAGGTCGCGGCAATCGTTCTCTTGTTTACCATTAGCTTTCGGCCGGAACACGATGTCAATGTCGCACTCAGAAAGAGCGGAATTGTCGATCTTTGCTAGCATGCCAAAGAGCTTGCCGCTATGGGGGATCTGTATGCCGCCTATTACCGGTGGCTTTTTCTCGTTTTTGCTCGGGTGGACCAAATACGAGTGAATGCGTGAAATTGGCACCGAATGTCTCCCTGACTACCAGTCCGTCATAGATCTCCAGATTTGGCAGGGATATTCGGCATCCCCTGCCCGCTATTTTTGTGAGCGGCAGCGCCAGTTGAGACTTGAGGAAAATAGACCAGTCCACCCTCAGAACTTTCGATAATTGTGACCCGGTAGCCTTACGATCTGCTCTCCATCGACGCTTGTCGCCGCTACTGCTGTCGAAACCACCGAGCGCTCACACGGCGAGATTTGTCGGCCGGACTAGTCGTCGCAGTTAGGGCAGGCGCTTGCGCGCAGCGGAGCGATACGGGCGTTGCGGGCGGCTTGAAGCCGCGGGATTAAACTGGTGATGGTGGCGACGGCTTCCTCGCAGGCTCGCAATTCAGGGGAGTGCAGCGGCGCGTCGTCGTGAATCTCGGCTGCGAGAAGCGCTGATAATTGAGTGAGGTCTGCAATGGATCGATCGATGAGGCGCTTAGGGTCGAGAAGCATGAGAGCCACGGTGTCAGGACGTTATACTGTTAATATATCCAGTATCATGGGGCTTGCCAAGAGCCGCACTTAATTTCGCAAAATACGTATTTTGTGTATAATGTGAATGTAGAGTTGCTCTTGGAGAAGCCAATGGCGCGAGTACCCGCGAGTGAATTTCAGCGTGAGTTTGGCCGATTACGGGGTGTTGCCCACCGCGAAGCAGTCATAGTGACCAGTCATGGTCGCGACGATGTCGTATTGCTGTCCGCCGAAGAATATCAACGCTTGCGAAGCCTTGATCGGCGCGCCATGCACGTTTCTGAACTCACCGACGAAGACATTGCCGCACTAGATGCGGTAGAAATCCCCGCGGAAGCTGCTCGCTACAACCACGAAATGACTTGATCGCCGACGGATGGTGCTGCCTCTTCCTCAAGTCGGTCAGGTCATCCGTTACGCCTATCTGTGGTGGAACGAAGCGCGCGTTGGTCGCGAGGATGGCGCCAAGGATCGTCCTTGCAGCATCGTACTCACCCGCATTACCAGGGCCGGCAACACCGTCGTGTATGTTCTTCCCATTACGCACACTCCGCCGCTCAAAGATGAACATGGCATAGAAATTCCGCAAGCCACCAAGCAGCGTCTCGGATTGGATGCCGAACGGTCCTGGATCGTTACCACAGAACTCAACCAGTTTACCTGGCCTGGTCCTGATATTAGACCCACTGCCTCCGGCGAATATCTTTACGGTTACTTACCTGAAAAGTTGACGCGCCTCGTGCTTGCACAGGTCAAGAAGGCTGCCCGAGATAAACAGTTTAAGACTATAACCCGGACAGAATAACTAGAGACAGTGAATCGAAAAGTCGTGAGGCCACATCACACTGTGCGCGGGAGACAGGGAATTTGCGGCAAACGGAGAAGTAATTGGACACAATGATAAATATTCCTCGGCTCGGCGACTGGCTGCGCTGGCTGTTTGCGAAGCCGTGGCTCATTTGGGTATGCCTCATCACTTTGGCCGTGTCTGCCGAGTTCGTGTGGGCTTGCTCATGGTCGGACGCCGAATCCCGCGCCCGCTGGGTAGGAACGGCACTGCAACTCGTCGGACTTGCTACCACGGCGCTCGGGATTCAGCAGACTCGTAAGCAGTTCGGACATCGAACCATCTTCGAGACTTTGACAGCATGGTACGCGCGCCGCCCGAAACGCAATATCGTAATCCATACGGGCACGGGGACGCTGACCGTCGAGGGAGGAGATGCGGTCCATGGTGTCGGATCAGGCGCGGCACCCACCGGCCTGAGCATCGAACAGCGCGTTAAAAGACTGGAGGACTGGCTACCTCTTATTGATCTGCGAGCCGAGCAAATAGACCGCAAAGTTGTGGACGAGTCGGTGGCGCGCAAGCAGGGTGACGCGCAAGAACAATCTGCGCGCGAGCTCGCCGACGAAAAATTAGCCGAACGATTGGAACTCAGTGCGACGGGCGGCTTGCGATTGTCCGCAGCGGGACTAACGTGGTTGGCCGCTGGGACCGTTCTCGCGGGTTTTGCAGCCGAAATCACGCCCCACGCGACGCTTGCGGTCGGCGACGCCCACCACAGCGCATACCCAATGCGGCCCTACTGGCCAGCAATATTTGGAGCCCTCTATTTTGTTGTCGCATTAGGATTCAGTATCTTCTACGGTTGGAAGGCTCTCGAAATATTGACAAATGCTGAACCTAATTCTTTCAAAGGCGCTCGACTGTTCCATCAGCGCTGGCTCAATTTTTTAGGTTCGGCCGCGGGATGGCTCTGTTTATGGTTCGTAGTGGCTAAGCTATGGCTTTATGTATCGAACGGAGATCGCGAAGAGTTTAGTTGGTCTTACGCCGCACTGGCGTTGATTGGCTTTGTTGGAGTGTCCGGATATCTACCATTCACCGTCGTGACGATAGTAAACTCGATCGGAACTCTCGTCGGAAGCATTCCAGCACTCTTTAAACCTAAGGACTGAGGCGCGCCAGATCGAACGCTGCGAACCAGGGAGGGCAAAAATGATGACGGTACGGAAAGCTTCGGACCAAGGCCTAACGGCTGTCCGCGGCATGCTTGCGGCAGAGGAAGCCACTGGCGTCAAGGATAATCTTCTCTGCTATTGGAACGTCGCGGAAAGTTACTACAAGGAACGTCTGATTATCGTCACCTCTGACGATCAGGCACGAATAGCGGGTTTCCTGGCCGACGGTTTGCATCGGGTCGGCATCTTGCACATAGAATGCGACTCGCCGGTCGCCGAGTTGCGCGGCACCATGCAGCATGAACTAGTTCCGTTGACATGCAATTCGTAAAAGACGGGCCTGACCTACCTGACTCCCTCCTGCACGAGCACGAGGACGGCAGGATCGTCTTTTTCTGCGGAGCGGGAATTTCCTACCCCGCCCGGCTGCCCGGGTTTCGAGAGCTTGTGGAATTGATGTACGCCGAGCTTCACACCACGCCCACCGCGCTGGAATCGAAGGCGCTCGAGCAGGAGCGGTTCGACGCTGCCGTAGATCTTCTGGAGCATCGCTATCCTGGCGAGCGGTTTGCCGTGCGAAAGGCTCTTGCGGCAGTTCTCAAACCGAGGTTGCGTCTACCACGGGCTACCTCGACGCACAAATCGCTCCTAGCCCTCGCTCGGGATAGGAAACAGAGCGCTCGACTCATAACCACAAATTTTGATCGGATCTTTGAATCGGTGATGCGCGATCCGAAACTGAGGATGAGAACCTATCAGGCGCCACTCTTGCCCATCCCCAAAGACGGCAAATGGAACGGGCTGGTGTACCTGCATGGCTTGCTTCCCAAAGTCTTGAATGAGCACGACCTCAACCAGCTCGTCGTATCAAGCGGCGACTTTGGCCTTGCGTACCTCACTGAACGATGGGCCGCGCGCTTTGTGGGCGAGCTGTTTCGTAACTACATCGTTTGTTTCGTGGGATACAGCATCGGTGACCCCGTGTTGCGCTACATGATGGATGCGCTCGCCGCTGATCGCATGCTGGGTGTGACGACGCTGCCCGCCTACGCATTTGCCCACTACACCGAGGGTAACGAGAAGGAAGCCGAGACCGAATGGCTCGTAAAGCATGTCACCCCGATTCTCTACAAGGTGAAACCTGGCCACGATCATTCCACCCTTCATCTGACGCTGGAAGAGTGGGCGAACACCCATCGCGACGGCGTCAACGGGAAAGAACAGATCGTAATTCGACATGCACTCGCCAAACCGTCCGGCGGCACCACTCAGGATGACTATGTAGGGCGTCTGCTCTGGGCCCTGAGCGACTCTAGCGGCTTACCCGCCAAGAGATTTTCCGAGATGGACCCCCTACCCTCACTTGAGTGGCTGACACCCATGTGGACACGGAAGCTTCGCCATGACGATCTCATTCGATTCGGCGTGACCCCCAATCGTGTTGTCGATAAGGACCTGGAATTCAGGCTGATCTTCAGACCCAGTCCCTACGCACTCTCACCATGGATGTCCTTAACCAGATCTGCCGAATACTCGGGGAAATGGGACTCTGTCATGTGGCACATCGCGAGCTGGCTCATTCGACATATGAACGATCCCACTCTGGTTCTTTGGCTCGCGGATCGCGGCGGCCAGCTTCATCCGCATTTAGACGCACTGGTGCGTAAGGCACTGAGCGCATCTTCGTCGTCTGTCTCGGCGCTCATGAGGAAACTGTGGCGCCTGCTCCTGGCAGATCACATTAGATCCCGATCATCATTCACGGACCTCTATCAGTGGTTTCGCGATCTAAATGAGGCGGGGTATCTAAGTGCTCCTCTGCGCGAACGATTGCGCGCCTGCCTTCGGCCGCTAGTAAAGCTGGGAAAACCCATTAGCCTGAGAGACGACACGGCTGTTACGGAGGCCGATGTCAGGCTGAAGGATCTAGTCGACTGGGACGTTGTGCTCGCAAGCGACCACGTGCACATTGCTGTCCGCGACACAAAGAACGAGATATGGCGATCGTCCGCATATACGCTCTTGAGTGACTTCGTAGACCTGCTACGTCAAGCGTTCGATTTGATGAGCGAGCTCGACGGGGCGAGCGAGGACAGCGACTTCTCGTACATCCATCAGCCCTCCATCGCTGAGCACGAACAGAATCACTACTACGAAGAATGGACGCCGCTTGTTGCCCTAGTTCGTGAC
>Ga0224557_1004598_pt1 | contig 9965 bp, 8 predicted proteins | sample 714S31014metaG_FD_180677 | JGI IMG/M metagenome (GOLD analysis project Ga0224557, IMG submission 180677) | Peat soil microbial communities from Stordalen Mire, Sweden - 717 S3 10-14 | ecosystem: Environmental > Terrestrial > Soil > Wetlands > Peat | place: Sweden: Norrbotten County, Stordalen Mire... | reverse complement strand
TGACAACATCAATTAGTTTTTGCCTCTAGTTGAGAATTTTGACCCTCAGGCAATAGAGTTCATCAAGGGCATTGCTGCAGGTGCGTGTATAAGCTTTGAGGAGGTTTTGATGATACGGGCCACAATGGAGTTGATATTTTTTAATGCTAGCAGGGTTCCTGGCCTATGCACATCCTTAGCAGTTACTGGTAAGGCTGTCAAAAGTGGAAAAACCTTCCTAGGACAGAACTTCGACTTGTTCGAGGATATTCTATTCGTCCTTCTCTTGATAAAGCGGGCTGAGGGAATGGAACAACTTTGCTTGGCTTATGGGGGTATCTTTGAGTGCGGTATCAGCTCTGATGGTATCGATATAGGCTTCAATGCGAGCTTGCCAAATCACAATTCCTGCAATAAGTTTAATATTCCTATGGGATGCTACCTCCCCAAGATGTTGAGACAGCAGAATATCGGCGATGCCCTTGGTGTCCTCTGCCAAGCTGCTTGGAGTATGCTTTACTACAATCTTGGCAGTTCCAGAGGGGACATCGTCGGATTTGAGAGTACATTCGACGACTTGAATGTTATGCAGCCAAAAAGGAATATGCTGGTGCATTCCAATCACTACATGACTGAAAGGTTCAAAAAGGGTGATTGGTATGGTCAAAGTGATCCAGATTCTTATATCAGAGTCCAGAATTAAGCGGCTGATGGAATTGAACTACGGCCAACTTACCCCAAAGTTAATGCTGGAAATCCTGGCTGATCACAATAAATATCAGAATTCAATATGCAGACACGTCGATGAAACTAAACTACTTCCATAGGCTTCGACCCAAGCTTCGGTAATCATGATTCCTGCTCAGGGAACAATGTTCGTGGCTGGGGTAATCCGTGTCAGTACGAATTTGTAGAATATAAGCTAGAAAGCATGTTCTAAGAGTAATTTTCAATCAAATGTGTGCTGCAAATATATCACGTTGCTGTAGCGAGGTTCGTCATCTCAACTTTAATTAGAAAGTTAAAATTAGTGAAGTGCTGGGCCTTTATAGTTATTAGTAGCGACTATTAACACAGAATTATATGAAGTTTTTAATCTCAGAAGAAGTTTCAAATATGAATATCTTTTTAGAAGTAGTTGCGGGCGAAGATATCCGTGAATTTTTCCTAGGCGAACTGTTTGTTTTTTGTAGCGAATTAATCTCTGTTACCACCTTTCGAGTGATATTTTAAGAAGTATAGAGTGTAGAAAGATGAATTTAAAAATCGCACACAGATTTTCTGGCGAGAATGCTATTCTCAAATTGTTCGAGTTTTGTTCAAAAATATTTTGAAAAGCCGGACATATTTTCGATATAATGAGCATATAATATCGGATTATTTTTAAGTTTGAGAGATCTGTTAATATGCAACTTTAGCCATTCATAGTCGAGTACACAAATTTCTTGCTGTCTGCTAGTATGAAATTTTTAGTGACTAAGTCTAAATATTTATATCTTAAATTTCTAATTTCTCAAAATATATTAGCTTCAAAATTCGTTAAACTTCAACAATATAATTATATTTATGCTTAGTGATTGAATCTCGATTTTTTCTTTATATATCCATTTGCTAGTTAGTAATTGTTTTTCCCATTAATCTTTGAATCTAGTCCTTATTGACATATGTTTTTAGCACTTAAATGTAGCAAAAAAATTAATAAGTAGGAGCTCCAATTAACTATCTGATCTACAAAAATAAAGATATTTTAGCCATGAGAAAATTTTAAGCCATTTGAAATTTAAAAAAGGCAGAAGAGGAAATCCTTTGATAGTCAGGAAAAATATTTCGATTGATCAGTGCTATGTGGATAAATTAAAGCCCCTTCTTGAAAAAAATGACGGAAATCTAAGTGCGGCAATAAGGGATGCTATAGAAACTGCCTGTCTGACTTTGGCTGGGAAAACAGGTGAAAATGGAGAGAAACCTTCAACTAACGATTCACAGTATGCAGAATTTCGAAATAAGTTAATTGAAGAAAAAGAGTTTCTGCTTGTCCATCATACCCTGCTTGAATGGCTTATTAAGAAAACGTCAGGACTATTGATGGATGAAACTATTATATACGAACTAATTAATCCTTATAAAATTAAAAGAATTCCTGATATTGTAAATTATCTAAACTCGTTCAATGAGAAAATTGGCTGGAAAATTAAGTTTAATGTGGAATGTGATCAGGATCTCGAGCCTGAAGCTGCAAACCTTACTCTCTCAAATGGGAATTCCTGTTTCCGGGAAGTAATGGCCCATAGCCTGGCTCTTTTTATGGCAAAACAGATGAAACTTGATGTCCAAGGATTATTCAGTAAATCCAACGTAACAAACGTGTACTTCAAGAGGTTTGAATTCCTTGATCATCAAAAGGTTCCTAAGGGTGTAGAGGATCACTTTGGGTCGATGGAAGGTACTTTCAGAGAAGTCCAGAAAAGACCAGATTTCTGGAAAAACCTCATCAAAGCATACAGGCAGCAGAACTACCAGCGGCTAAGCATAAACAGGAGAATTTTTGAAGCTTTTATCTCCGGAAATATCCCTTCTGTGGCTGAAATGACACGAAATTTTGAATTAGCTGTAGGCAAGCCACCGGCCGCTTTCACCCTTGCCGAGAACATTCAAATTTTCAAAGAACTTTACCTTACAGATGGTATCGGAACTGATATTGAAATTTGCACTGAAAAGGGGGGTGAATATGTAAAATTGATCCATGACTATTCAAATCGAAAAGTGTGTGAATGTATTAAAATGTATTATCTAAATATTTTTAAGTCAATTGGTCATCCTTTTACAACCACTACCAATCCGCACATGATCGTGTTCGAATTCAATGAGAGCTTTAGTCCGACCTCTCTCTCTGAGTCTGAAATAATTGGAGTTGAGTCCTAAGCTGATTGATTCCTTGATTTTTCGAACCATATAAATACATTCATATATGAAGTTTCATATCCTCTTTCATGAATGATGTGATTTTGCTCTGGGATAGCCCTCTACTTTTTGAAAAACTGTTTGTGGAATATGGGCTTAATTGCAGTCGTGCGCGTTCAACATCCCTTGGTACACCTTATCTTCCTGCTTGTAAATTTCTGATTTTGCCAACAGGTTTTGCAAATAAGCAATATACAAAAACAGGTATAGCGCTTGAGCAGGGCAAACAATTCCTTGAAAAATTTGTGACAAAAGGAGGAACACTGCTGGTATTCAGTCCTCTAATCCCAGAATATCAGTATGAATGGCTTCCTTTTTCTCTTAAGTACGTAATGGAAGAAAACTCATGCACCCCTCAGCCTTTGGGTGAACATTCTGCTCAAAAACTTGTGAAAAATATAGTGCTTCCTTTGGGATGTGACGGTTATTTTGCAGAAACAGATGCTGATGTGGCACTCAAGGATAACATTGGAAGGCCTATTATGGTCGTAAAAGAAATCGGAGATGGAATGATTGTTGCCACCACAATACATGAATTGCCTTCAGCTGAGTTTTTTGAGTGCAGGTTAGCATGTACAAAAAAGGGAAAAGTCTGAAAACAAAAAGATTCATTTTATCTAAAATAATATGTAACTATAAGAGCTGATCTAAAAATAGGATAAAGAGGATTTTGAGAGATGATCAAAATAGAATATTTCTCGATTGATGGGTCAAATCTTCAATGCGTGCACGTGTAACTTCCCAAAGCGCTATCCTACCTTTTCTCCATTTGCATGGATTATTTTTGAGATAATCTTTTGATAATTCAAGCATCAGTTGCGATGCAAATTCTGGACTAATTTCTTGCTTGTATCTTTCAAAAATACTCATTTTAATCACCTTTAACTTTCTACCAACCAAAACCGTCGTCCTCAATCTCTATTTTTTTACTTTACCTTCTTTCAATGAAATTGAAGCATTCTCAAAGTCGATCTCTATATTTTCGGGACCTAGAGGGATAACAGAATAATAAAACTTCTTATGAATACTGAAGATTATTTTAAATATTCTCCGAGAGTTGTCAAGTTGATAAGCTTTCACTTCCCCTATATGTTCTGTATGAAGCTTGAAGGACTCATTTTGTATATTATCCTCTAAGATAATCTAATGCATCTCCAAGTACCTTAGCCATTTTATCCCATGAATATTTAGGATCATTTTTAAATCGGTCGCAAAATTGGTCAAATACCTTGTGATATACTATAACGTAAATTTCACCACCTGAATATAGGCAGTAAACCAAATTTGAAACATAGTCTCTTAATCTATCAGAAAAATACTGCACCATATCATCTCGCCCAACTTTTCTATAAGAAATACCCACATTTCTAAAAGATTCATACTCATCTTTCTTAATTTTGAGAGCCAAATCAAAAGGTTATAACCAACAATGAAAAGAGCAGTAAAAGAACATCCACTTGAAATCAGGGATATATTAAGAAACCAGAGGATTAACTCAAAACGAGTTCCAGGGGAACAAGCTTATTCAGTGACTGAAAAGATATTCAAAGCGGGAAAAGTTCTTGTCACTACTATTCAAAGAATGAATCTGAAGATTTAATGTATAGCCTTTTGTTATAATCTTTATCAATTGAGGACAATTAAAATATAGGGAATATTTTAAGGATAGAGAAAAGTGTCTTTAAAATTAAAGAATACAGAACCAGAAAAGAAAAAATAGGGTCAACTACAGAAATTAGCGGGAAATATCTAAATAGGATTCTCGCAACGAAAAAAAATCCGATGTAGATCGGAATCCTCAATTGAAAGAGTCTAAGAAACAAATAGTAAATTCCATTGAATAAACAGGAAAGTAGATAAAAAAACTATGAGAGCAGAAATATCAGGACTTACGTGCCTTAGGTAGAAAAGCAAGCGTAATAGACATTGGAGCCAAGTTTGCTTTGATTCAACATCACTAAAATTTGCCTCTATTTGAGCCTTTAAAATTGTTGAATATATCGAATCTATCACATTCTCGGTATACGATGTGAGAGAAATATACCTTGTATTTCCTGAGCCTTTTACTTTCTTTGCATGAATCAGTTGCTTGTCACCAAGATCAGTTAGCCTTCTGGATATATGTACTTCACGATTGGAGACTCATCCAAGATTTTACAGATCATTCTATGACAGCAGAGATTATTCCAGTAGTGGGTCGAGACTGCAATTTTTCAGATTTTATTATTTGGTGACATGGGTATATTGCAATGATTAGAAGCTTATCATGGTTTGAGAACTTAACAACCATTTCAAAAGTCGCAGTATTTGTTATTTCCTTATGCAAGATCGATATTGGTTTATGTAATCCTCTTACAACGTTCATTTAATGCGATTTTGCCAGCAATGTGTAAAGTATCAATTGCTCTTCGAGCATCAACGTGAAACCGATCTGCGATATTTTGAGCGCAATATTTCATCTCTTCCTCTGATATTGCACCTGGTTGAAAGGCTTCAATTCTACTGTTTAAAATTAAACACAGTTCTTCCTCTATATAGTTGGGAAAATGTGAATAGGTAAATCCAGCCGAAGACAGGACTTTAGAATCTAACGTGTTCAGAAAATCCTTCTTATTAGAAGCTATTGTTATCACTATAGTTGCATTAGATGCTTTTATCTTCCTGGTTTGCGTTGACCTGGATAATTGATAAAGGATATTTTTAGGATCATTGAATTTGTCTATCTCATCAAAAAAGATTACCAGAGCATAGAAATCATTAGTTTAATCAAGAAACCCGCAGATGTTTGTCGCTGATACTAATAAAAGAGCATAAAGCAGCACGAAGGTCACACCATCGCTTATTCACATTCGTACTGTAGATCAGCTCGTGAGATTGTTACACTCAATAATATTTATTTTAAATTATATGAATTAAGTCCATGTGAATAGTTATTTAGACTTTTAGGTAGGAAGTACACTTTAGATTTAGTGGAGCTAAAAATGAAAGGTAAACTTTATGGGATAACTTATTTGGCTGAAGGGTTGTAGATGGTTTGGTGGCAATAGTATCTATGGCAAAGATCTTAATAGAATTTTGATCTTGATAAAGGCTATGACAGATTACTATTGTTTCAGTGAACTGTTTAAACGCAGCGGTTTATTCAATTTTCGCTACTCATGGCATTTTTATGCGAATCATTTAATTTATTTCTATAATATTCAAAAATTTTATTGAATAAATTGAACTGATTTAGGGATTTATTTGTCTATTTATAAGCTAATCTAGTAATTGTTTAAGAACTCTTTTTGGCAAGAGGATAACCAGTACTACTATGGATACTCAAAAAAGTTAATTTAAACTTTAAATCCAATAATATGCAGTTTAATAGTCGAAAAAATATCTCCATCAATTTAAAGTCTGTAGGGCAGAATATCACATTTGACTACTCTTTTACTCGACATAGGATCTTCACGCATCTCAGGCTAATCAATGTTATAGACAAACCTAGACTGGTGTTTTCATACAAATGTATTCTAGGGCTTGATGTCATTGATGGAACATATTCTCACCTTTTGTACAGGACAGGCAAACTACATAAGTAAAGAGCCAAAAACAATATCAATTCACGATTTGAATTCGATACTAAATACTCGAATATCTACGATTCTGATGGTTTACGTCTCTTTTCGGAGAAAACAAAAATGAATGTATCACGAAAATCCTGGTCTATTTCACTGGTAATATTTACAGTTTGGCTAAGTTTCATAGTGGTAGGAGGACTTCTACAAATTAAGGGACATCACATTCAACTTGAAAAATTAGTTGAGAAACAGATAATGTTTGGGGAGCTATTTGAAATTGTCTTTTTGACTGGAGTTATTACTTATTTAAGATGGTGGCCTCAAGTTGGGTGGAAAAGCCCAAATAATTTACGAGATTTACGTTTGTTGTGGCCACCAGCCCTATCGATTCTGTTCATGCTACTGATTATATTATATACAAATCTACCATCAATCAGAGTTCTTATGATTATAATCATCAATACCTTGATGGTAGGAATCAACGAGGAATTGATGTTTCGTGGCGTATTGTTCTATGGAGCTTCATCATCATTCGGGATCTGGCGTGCAGTATGGATCACAGCGATTATTTTTGGTTCAGTCCATATGTTAAACAGCTTAATTACCGGAGATTTTAGTGCGAGCATATTTCAGGCTTTTTTTGCGGGTACGTTTGGTATCTGTACTGCAGCTTTGCGAATTCGTCTAAACACAATTATTCCGGTAATCATAATTCATTGATTGTGGGATTGCCTCGCATTTCTGACAAATTCCATTTGGGATTTGGCATTACTTCCTTTCTCTCTAATGCTTTTCGTTTATAGTATCTGGTTATTACGAAATTATTGACGCGGCGAAATCGAATTCCTAAGGGATCAATATTGATCCAATAACTTGTTGAGAGATCAATTGATCGATTATTTGATGGCTAAACTCTACACGATTTTTTTATTGCAGATTCACAAACATGTCGAATGAAAGGGGATTTTAGGACTTTTTTTAACTTCCTAAAGAATAGTTTTTAGAAATATTCCTAAGGTTTTCATAAAATTAATGGAATTTGTTGAAAAAATGAGTTTTCTCATGAGGACAGAAGGATGATCCATATCTCCATATTCATTGATGATTTTAAGGATAGAGTAGGTGTTTAGAGAGCCTATAAGTGCATTTAACTGCTTATCTTCCAACTTTCCCATATAATCATGGATTTTTAGACCTATATCAAATTCTTTTCCGAGGTATTTTCGCCATAGCAGATCATATTCTGAGAGCCGATGTGCCGATGTGTTCCCCTCAAGGGCGGCGTCTGCTGCAACTTTTCCAGCTATTTTTGCCGCAAAAGCCCCTGTATATATACCACCAGCTGATATTGGTTTAACCTGCCCTGCTGCATCACCTACTAGCAAAATACCATCAGAAACAGTATTTTTAGGAGGGTTTATTGGGATTCCTCCTACTACAAAATCAAGCATACCTCCTGAGTACTTGGCTTTTACGTGGGAGTTTGATCGAAGGAATTTTTCAAGATAGGAGAGAGGAGAACTCTTTTCATTAACATTTTTGCAAGCAAAGTTCGGTTCAAGGGCGAGCCCAATTCTTGAAATTTTTTCGTCAATTGGTACAGTCCAGGCAAAAAAACCAGGCGCTGAAGAACCTAAAAACATTTCAACAAAATCAATATTTTCGGATTTATATGGAACTTCGATCTGAATTCCGGAAAGCATACGAGTAGGTCTTTCAAGTCCTGCATAATTGGCTATACGGCTTTTAACTCCATCAGCTCCTATCACTACTGATGCAGATATTGTTTCAAGCTTGCCGTTTGTGAGTACCATGAGTTTTACTGGAGTCGGACGTATTTTTCGTTCGATTTTATCTTTTGGATCCCTTCTCTCAAGCCCTATAGCCCTTGACCTCAGGGAAAGTACCACACCTTCTTCTACAGCCATTACTGCAAGCTTGCGATCAAAATTCTTCCTCGAGATCACGTATGCCTTGGTCTGCTTACCATCGATTTGAAGGCATTGCCCGTCGGGGGCGTATACAAAAGCCCCGCGTACGGAGTTGAATACAAAGTCTTCAGATGGCTTGAGTTCGCATTCTGCCACGGCTCTCGTGCTCAAAAGTCCAGTACAGCTTACAGGAGACCCTATAGAAGTATGCTCTTCAAGAAGGAGAACCTTTGCTCCATTCAAAGCTGCATAGCGAGCAGCTGTGGATCCCACAGGACCGGCTCCAACGACAACTACATCATAATTCATGCCTCATAACCCTCAATAATAAATTCTTGCATTAGCAGGAAGCTTGATATATTTTAAGCTCATGATTGTAATTGAAATGACAAAAAAATTCCATAAATAAAGTGATCCTCTTATAGGTGGATTGCTTTGAAGTGGCCCTTTGTTTATTTTAATGATTTTGAATAATTTTTGCTTCTTTCTATAACGTGAAATTTAACGTTAGATTTTTAGATCCAAGCATTTCTTTATAATATTTTCACGCGTTCATAAACTTCTTTCACACTCACAATACTTTCACAATCTCATGATATAGATAAATGTATCCATCATGAGACTGAACGATCTTAATAATTAATCACACTTTTTGTGGATGTACACAAAAATTCTAACTATTTTCTCAATATGAAAGTAGCTTAAAAATTAATCTAATTTTAAATGAATAATAGTAGGCAAATAAACAAATAAATTGTACAGATGTGTACATCTGTGGAATGTCGGATTAATAATTTTTCCAAATAACAAGCCAGAGTTCACATGCAGCAGAAAAATGAAAAATTCCGGGATTCGGGTCCGAATAAACAAAAACGAAACAAAACGAAAGGAAAAATATATAATAAGCCGGGGAAAGAAGATTTTCATGCAAATGAAAACCTTACTGTAGATAAATCCCGAGGTTTTAGTGCGAAGGATTCTACCAGAAAGAGCTCTAGGTCTAAAAAAAGTATGAATTCTAATTTGCCGAAAAAACAAAATGTCCAGCGTTTCGAGTATGAAGATAACTATATTTTCTGGTGTAGAAAATGCAACCTGCCTTTGATAGGGAAAGAGTGTGGCAGATGTGGAAACAATGGAGAAATTATCTTTCTCTCCCAGCCTGCAGATGTCCGTTTCTGTTCACCTTATGAGCGAGAAATTATTAACAGGCAACTTTTCTCAACTTTTGGCTGCAATCCTCTCGGAGACAGGTTAATACTTCTTAATAAAATCTCTGGTGAAGATAAAACGGATGAAGTGCTCGTTGATGGCTTCATTTTTGGAATTCTCCGTTTTGAGATTCCAAAAGAGAGCTACAGTTTCGAACCTTCTCTTCAGGGAGCAAAAATTCTCCTGATGTACGCTGAAAGCAGGAAAGTTGAACTCAAAAAAAATAACATGCATTTTAATGGGAAAAAAATTGCAACAGAGCTTATTGAATCCTTTATGGATACTATAAAGAAGGGAGATTTCGTCCTTGTGACTGCAG
>Ga0224557_1004593_pt1 | contig 9968 bp, 14 predicted proteins | sample 714S31014metaG_FD_180677 | JGI IMG/M metagenome (GOLD analysis project Ga0224557, IMG submission 180677) | Peat soil microbial communities from Stordalen Mire, Sweden - 717 S3 10-14 | ecosystem: Environmental > Terrestrial > Soil > Wetlands > Peat | place: Sweden: Norrbotten County, Stordalen... | reverse complement strand
ATCGTCTGGGATGCGCCTGATCGTGGGCAACTCACGTTTCATGAGACGCCGATACGAGACCGATGCCTATGGTCTATCGAATCAAAACGGGTTGGTCATCCGGTCTATTTTTGGGATAGGCTCTAAGTCGATCACGTCTGAGGATCAAACGAAAACCGGTTGCAGGAGCCCAGACTAGGATTGGTACGACAATCAGCCACTCGATTGCGCCTGTCCCTATCACCGTTCCCAGACCGAAGCCGTCGAGGATAAGCGCGGCAATACCGACCGTCCCCAGAGCTTGGGTAAAAAGCCGATATCCTCGCCACTGAGGCTCCGCCGACATGGTCCTCCCGATTTGGATTAGGCCGAAGTTCGCTCCTAGGAAGGCGACGAGCGCCGTGACCGTGTCTCCCGTCAGGGTCACGTCCTCTGGGGTGAAGGCGTTCGCAAAAGCACCTAGACCCGCGACCACTAGGAGCACGACCGCGAAGTCCCTGCGGCGGCCGCGCGGGAAAGCAGGGCGAAGCGAGAGGCTCCCGACGATTATCAACAATCCCAGGACAGCGACGGAGAGGTTAGCCAGGGCGTGCAGGGGGGAGCAGACTTGAGCACCCTGGAAAGTGCCGCAGCTCACCGCCTGAAGGTCGCTAATCGTGTCGGTCGCAGGCTCGTAGGCAGGGGGTCCGTAGCGGGACGCTGTCACGAGCATGCAGACGACGAACTGGACCGCCGCCACGATGTAGAAGACCGCACCATAGAAGGTAGTCTTTCCCAATGTATCTCAGTAGCTTGATTACTTAGTGATTAAGATACATGCCTTTATAAAGTTGCTTGCGATAAGCAAAAACAGAAGCGAGTAAGAGTTGTCGCAAGAGGATTCGGCATCTGGAATCGTCCTTGGAAAGGAGTTCAGCACCTCCTTGGTATTGTTCCAAGAGGCAATCGCAGCGAGACTCGGGCTAAACGCCACAGACTACAGATGTTTGGAGGTAATAATCAGGAGGGGCCAGATGACAGCGAAGGCTCTCGCCGAGGAAGCGCGCCTCACAACCGGCGCCATAACGGGCATCATCGACCACCTCGAGAAGGCCGGCTATGTGGAGCGCCTGGAGAATCCCACGGACCGTAGGAGCGTCATCATAAGGCCGCTCATAACGCACAGAGGAGTGGAGAAGAAGCTTGGTGACACTATGGTTTCCTACCGGGCTGCGATGTCGAAACTGTTCGGAAAATACGATGCGGATCAGACAGCGGCCATCGTCGACTTCCTCAGGGAGTTTGTTCAGGTGCTAAAGGGGCAAACATCCAAGCTTCGAGATGCTCCTGCCATAGAGTAACCTGTTCTAAAGTCATCATTCTCCCATCCGCTTCAACCGATATACTTCATTGAGCAAGATGTCGAGTGGGTTAAGAGCCGGATTGCAGAGATGTGGTATGATACGAAAGAAGCCTTATCATTTTGAGATCTCAAGTGCTAAACTGGTCAGCCAGTGAGAAATTCTCCGGCTTTTCGGTCTCCGCCCCCACCACTTTTGATATGTATAGGGGAGCTTATTACCGCAATTTGCTTAGTTTTCCATGAACTCGTCAGCATGGTCGAGCTGAAGAAGCTGGCCGGTACCAAGCTGCCTCCCTCGAGCGCGCTGAGGGACCTCATCCTCTCCGAACCAGGCCACCTTCCGAGCGATGAAGCCGCGATCAAGGCCGCGCTCTACGCCATGCATCTCTATCATGAGCTGAAATGACGCAGAGTGTTCACTGACACGGCAGATTGGTCGGGCTCAGACTCGATTTCTCGCACTCTTCTTTGCCGGACGATGACGAAGAGGATGAACAGCACTATGATGATTATCGTAGTTAGGAGACTGGCGCCCGATCCTAGACCCGGGAAGAAGTCCCCCAGAGCATAAAGGACGATGCCCCCTATCATTACCGAGGCGATTAGAAGAGCGGCGAGAGCAACCCAGGTGGTCGTCCCTCTTCGGGTTGCATCCAAATCGATCTTCTTGATTCTCAAGCCATTCGTTCTAGATAAGCAAAGCGCAACGCCTCACAAATCTGGCCGCGGCCGCACACAACACGGAATGCTGTCCACAACCGATCTTCGCGACGTCTCTGTCACAGGCCAGGAGCGCAATCTACCGATAACGTGGAGAGGTGTCGACTGCTGTCCTCGATAGCGTGGCTATAAAGGAGGACGGCAACTAACTGCACATCAATGACCGTAATCGGCGGAGATGCGCAATGAGCGGCGAACCTGTGGGGAAGAAGTTCGGCCTTGTCGTCTCCGTCGAGTTCAGGGCGCTCTACCGAATGATGAAAGACGAGCAGATGAAAAGGTCGATAGATTCGCTCGCTGACGCGCTCGAACAGAGGCCCCTGGACGCGGGCGCTTTCGTGCCGAAGGATAGATGGCCCGACGAGTACAGAACTATGGGATTGAGCAACGTCTACAAGGCCAACCTCGCCAAAGGAGCCAGAATCACGTACACGGTGACCCTGAGTCAGGCCGGAAGCGGTCTAGTAAGAGTGATCGAGTTCTTTCCCACGCACAAGGATTACGCGAAGAAGTTCGGCTACGGCCTCTAGCCGCGCAGCTTCACGCTCGCCTTGAGGAGCGCTTCCAGCTTGGGGTTGTCGACCGCCACCCAGACGATCCTGCCCTTCCCGTCGAACATGATCTTGTTTGACGCTTCCAGGTACTCCAGGACGCCGACGAACGTCTGATACATCATCTTCCGCGGGAGGGAGCGCCACAGCTGCATCCTTGAAGGCGGGAGGTTGCTGTTCTTGATCGCAGACTCCACCATCATGACCGTGTCTAGGGTAGGAGAATGAATCGCAGGACCGTCCTTTAGTCGATGAGGCTCCTTGAGCAATGTGAGCGCTGGCTGAGCAACGAATTATATAAGTGTATATAGTTGTAATCAAGTTCTACTGCGAGATGGACGACGACACGGACTACTGCCCGCACACCGCGTTCGCCGCGGCGCTGCCACAGGTGAGGAACGCAATTAGGCGCTGAGGTCTTCTGGTCTGTTTCTTGTGTAGTAGTAGAGAAAGTCCAACAGCGTTCCCTTCGCCAATCCGAGTAGGTCCTCATCTTTTCCTCTTGTGAACTCCGCGACTCTCATCCCAACAGCTCGAAGGTCGTTCTCCAGCATCTTCGAGAGACATCTTGCATCTGACCTCCCCTTTCGCATCGTCTCGATGAAGACTACACACTTGAAGACATGCTCCGGGTTCTTCAGGACGTAGTCGAGCTCACGCACAGCGCCTTGCTTCTGTCCGCTGAAGGTGAGCACGAAGAGGTTCACATTGGAGTTGTTTATGGAGAAGATGCTCTTGTCCATCTCGTCCTTGAACTCAGACAGATCAGGCATATCCCTGACGAGTTTGACCAGGGAATAGCCCTGCCTCCTGATTGAATTCTTCAGAGATTGGAGTCTCTTGAGTTCAGCCGGCGGATAGTACGAGCCGTAGATTCCAATCTTGAGCGAGGGCTTTTGCTGCAGGATGCCCGACATCCACTTCTGCGCCTCTTCTCTCAACACATCATCTGAAGACAAGTATGAACGAACGACTGCGGGAGCCACTTCGTCGCTCAAAATAGATTTGGATTTACCACTATCAAGTTGACTTGATAGCCGTCAAGTTTATAGAGGCCTGTACGCCTGCAAGGAATGCGATGCAGTCAACCATTCTCAAGTACAAGGAGAAGATCCCGAGTGAGACCAGGACAATACTTGATGCCTTGGCCGAGCCCACGAGGCAGGCACTGGTGATGATGCTGGCCGAGAAGAACGATGTCTCATTCAGAGAGCTGTCTCGCTCCACCCAGCCGATGAACCCAAGCACGCTGAATCACCACCTCAAAGCGCTCATCAGCGCGGGCCTCGTGGAGAATCATTACAGGAAGATAGAGGGCAACCAAGATTACTCATTCTACGCGCTAACGGGTCTCGGAAGAGAGTTCCTGAGGCGAATAGGAGCGCTCTAGACAGTCCTGACCGCGCGTTACTTTTGTTATGATTGTTATTTTTGATGATTGTACGGAGTCTGTGGCGGCAAGGTCAAGTTCTACTGCGAGCTGGACGACAACACGGACTACTGCCCGCACATGGCCTTCGCCGCAGCCCTGCCACAGGTGAGGAACGCAATTAGAAGGTAGGGTTCATTGCGCCTCCGCCGGTCCATTTCATCCACACGTTGGGCTATAGTAAGTCGACGAGGCGCTTGATTATCCGCACATGACCCCGGGGTCGGAGTCGGAGGTCGCATTGCCGGTCTGGAGATTGTAGTCCCCCTGTATCACCCCAAGGAACTGGTATCCGGAGGCGCTCCTTGAGAGTATTGTGAACTGGCCGATGACATACTCGTAAGCATAGCCGGGCCCCGAGTCGTCCTGTAGCCCCCAGTAAATCGTGACCCAAGTCCTTCCGCCAGCTGTTGCGGTCATGAATCCGGGGGTGGCGATTATCGCGGAATAGGCCTTGGTCAGGTTCACGCCGGATGGTGGCCCCATGGAGGGCAGCTGCGAGGGGATCTCGTTGTTTGTGCTGGCGACTCCGATGACCGGCCCCCTAGCGCACACCTCGGACCAAGCAGCAGGGAAGGAGGTGCTTATTGGTCCACGACTGTACGTCTTCAGCAAGCCGAAGTCGCCGGGAAAGACCACCACTGGAACGAGAATGAAGGCAAGCACGGACGCGACCACAATCCCGAGGATCAAAAGGACAGTCTTTGACCGGCGCTTCATGCCAAGACGAAGTTGAGCGATACTCGATTAATAGTTATGTCCGAACGGCCAGAAGACGTCTCGTTTTTATCCCAGAGAATCCACGAATCTTCCAATGCGGGCGCCGCATCCTGTCGCGGCTCGTAGGATCAAGGTCGTACTCTGCAGTCTGTCCGCCCTCTTTCTGGTGCTGTTCGCATTCCCTGCCAACCTGCAGTCGTTTCTCTTCGGCGGGGCGTCAGACGTGCCGCTGGCCTCGCTCTTCATGACGTGGTTAAGGAATCAGGTGCTGCCGCCGGGGTGGATTCTGAATATGGGGAACGGCATCAGCGAGCTAGGCGGACAACTCCAGCCCGTCGTGCTCCTTGGAGAAGCATCTCTCGTCCTCACGTTGATCATAGGGTACCCCCTCATCGCCTTCGTGCTCTTCGAGAGAATCGTCCGGTCCGGCGGCGGTCGACCCCGGAGGATGGTCTACGCGCTGACGTCGCTGGCCTCGGCCGCGTTCTTTGGCGGCGTGCTGTTCGGCGTCTTCTTCATGATAAAGTTCTACATCGAGTCGCTTCCTCCGTACTTCGGGGCTGCAGCGGCGCTCGACTCGGGCAGCTTCTATCTGGCCGGGCTGGGCGTCGTATCCATCCTGGCTCTCGTCTCGACCCTGCCGTTCGTCCTGCTGGGGGTCTCGCGCTTCCGGAGCTCCGCGCTGTTGCGAATCCCCTGACCTGCTTGTCAAGTGATGGGGGTCTATTGCGCCTCCGCCGGAAGATAGTTCCTAGTCGGCTTGTTTGTCTATTCGGGTGGTTGATTCTTCTTTCTTTGCTTGAGGAAGGTCCATGAGAACCACAGAATGGATCCCACTGATCCTGCGAAGATTAGAGCCGGGAAGATGACGCCGCCGAAGACAAAGCCTACTGTGATGGCGACAATCAGCACGATGGACGGCACAAGCCCCCAGTTGAGCCAACCGCCATTCCCCTGATTCAAAGTATTGTCGTATTCGTTGATCGGAATTCTCTCCTTCAACCACGGGAACAGCCTTCTCCTTAGCTTTGAACTTCTCGGGTTGCTCGGGACGACCAGGTCTTGTTTCTCGTCCTTGAGATGTAGATGGATTTGGGTGCGATACTTGGTGGGGTACTGGGTCGAAATGTACTCGACGTCACCGTAATTGATGCTCTTCTTCAGGCCCCTCCCCTCGATTTCCAAGTGATCATCGTAGAATCGAGCTTTCCGGACCGGTGCCGAGAGAAGCTGCGAAATCGAGAATGCCGACCATAGAATGATATTGGCGAAGAAGGTCTCCGCTGCGACCAAATAGAGCAGAGAAAGGCTTTCGAAAGGCGCTGCTAGCGCAACCAGTAAGAAGATAAGCAGAAAGCCACTGGTTCCGAGTATCGATTCGGAAAGGGAGAGGTAGAAGAGCGGTCGAGCTCTCTTCACTTCCATCGTCTGGACGCCCCAGGAAGGTCGATTTACAGATTGCTGAGATTCGTAGCCTCTAGCCTTTATTGATTTTAGATGCCGTAAAAAGGCATGCCACGCATAAGGGTTCATTGCGCCTCCGACGACATAGAAATCTGGGGGCCAGCCCTTGACTTCCATGCCTCGGCCTCGCCCTTCAGCGTCTCGAACTCGGTGTCGAACTCCTTCAGGCGCTTCTCCTGGGCGAGGAGGACCGTGAGGAAGAACGGCTCGGTGAGGAACTCCTTGCCGGACTGCTCTACGGCCTCGACGTACCTCCAGCATGACTCCATCATCTCCCGTGCGACCTGCCTGTCCTCGAACCTCAGCGCCTCGACGAAGGGCCTCCAGCCCTCCAGCTCCTCCTTGAGCAGCCTGATCGTGATCTTGTCCTCACAGGCGAACGGCATGAAGCAGCCATTTGCGAGTCCGGGCTAATAATGGAGGCTAGAATTCCCACGGGGTTCAGGGAGAGCGAGCTGAAAGTGAACGGTGGTCATTCAGAGGGTGAATTGCGCCTCTTTTGTAAGCCGTAAATCAAGCAGAACTTCAGGGAAGAGGGGCGCAGGAAGATCCATTTGTCGAACGCGAGCTTCGCGGCACGCACTCGTGGTAGGTTCCTGCTGGTCCTCGCCGCCGTGGGACTTGCAGCCGTCGTCGCAGGCAACTTCTTTCCCGGTTCCTGGGTCGTCGCCTCAGGGTGGTCGTTCTACGTTGGCGTCTGCCTGACGGTCACCTGCCCCTGTGTGTTTTCGGTCATCAACCCGAAGTACCGCACGGTCATCTGGACGAGCGGCATCTACACGCTCCCGGCTCTGCTTATGATCGTGGGACCGCTGATGGTCATTCTGTCGAGTCCGATTGGTTACGCTCTGCCGCTCGTCGCGCCGTATGGGGACGTGGTCGGATTCGTGCTGTTCCTCACCGGTGTAATGGCGTCATTCGTGGAACTAGCGGTCCTGGTCGTTTGTTGGCGCCAGAGTAAGTACATCGCCGAGTACATGACTCCGGAAGGCAAGTGGCCGCGAGAAAAAGCGCCAGAAACTAACTGAAGGAGACGTCGAGCCATGTGCAGGGTTCTTTCTGCCTCCGCCGGGAAATGTAATCGACCCGCAGGTCTGTGACAAGACGGAAGATCTGCAGAGGAGGCGAGGTCCTTTCGTCTCTCCAGTCGGCGTTATATCCGCTAAACGCCACTGAAGATGATCCGCCGTGCAAGACTCGGACCAGGCACAGGGTATCGTGAGCATGATTGACCTGAAGAACCTAGCGCGAACCATGCTCCCACCTTCGAGCGCTCTCAGAGATCTCATTCTATCGGAACCTGACACGATCCCGAGTGAAGCCGCTGTGGTCAAAGCCGGGATGTACTCAAGGCTCCTCTATCGTGAGCTGAAGAGTTCGAGCAGGTGACTCCCCTCGGCCCGAAGGACAATCCACCCACCCGCTAGGCTTCTTTCATCGCAAAGGTCCGATGAGAACGCCTAGTGTTTTGAGACGGCGAACGCTAAACGGGTCGAGCGAGTGAGAAATCCTCCGGCTTTTCGGTCTCCGCCCCCACCTAAAATGGTAGGTAAATGTCCGGCCGCCCCCACCACTAATGATGTCTCAGGAGGTGTTCCGCAATACATCATCTCATGATTGCCACATTGTGAGGGCTGAGGGACCGGAAGGCGACGGAAATCCCTCTCGATTATAGACTTAATGCTGAGGTGGTTGGCATCGATAGTCGGCCTACCCCTTGGCAGAATCAGAGACGGCTTCCCTCGAGACTCCCGAAGTTGGAGCGGCAGAAGAGGAACTTTACGAGTGGATCTGGGACAAGGTTCAGAACAAGTGGGTCAAGATAACCCCATCCAACAGCGAAGGAAGGCGGTGCGGTCGCTGCGGGTGCAGTTGCCCCTGTACGTGCGCGGACTGTCTGTATCAGTGCTGTTCGTAGCGGGCTCTCAAGCCCCCGTCCTAGGCACGAGATTCTCCAATCGGTAATGATGAATTAATAGGAGCGCGGGAGCGTTAGAATCGTGCTGAACTTCGTTCCGATGTCAGAGGGTGAGTACGAATCGTGGAAAGCGGCCTCCATCGCAGGCTACGCCGGGGAGAACATCACGTCAGGACGCTGGAGCGGAGAGGATGCACATCTGAAGTCGGAGCAGGAGTTCTCCAAGCTCCTTCCGTACGGTCTTTCCACGCCAGACAACTACATCTACTCGCTCGTGGAGCAGCAGACCTCTGAACCCGTCGGGATGATCTGGTTCGCGCTCGTGCGGGAGGATGCCGGGAGGGGGCACGCGTTCCTCTACGACTTCCGAATCGATGAGGAACACCGCCGCAAGGGCTACGGGACCCAAGCGCTGTCTCAGCTAGAGGACCGCGTCAGGGCCATGGGGATGAAGACGATCTCGCTTCACGTCTTCGCCCACAACGGGGCCGCGAGGGACTTGTATGTCAAGGTCGGCTACAAGGAGACCAACATAATCATGTCCAAGGAGCTGGCCTGACCATCCGCATGAGCCACGACTATCCCCCGCATCCTTCTACCTGTGCGCCCGTTTCGCAAGTGGGCTTGCATCGCTGACAAAGACGGGCAGCAGTCCGAGGCAGACGAGGTCTTCTCCAGTGTACCATGGTCCCTCCTTCCAGATTGCGGCCCTGCAGCCCACCGACGCCCCAGCCTTCTTCGTCAACTCCTCGAGAGCACCCAAGGTCGCGCCGGTCGAGACCACGTCGTCGAGCAGGCAGACCCGTTTTCCAGAGAGCCACCGCATCTCCTCCTTGGTCAGGAGGAGCTCTTGCTCGGCCCTCGTGGTGATTGATTTGAGCTTCTGCGAAGCATAGTCCCCCATGTATGACTTGATGCTCTTGCGTGCGACCACAAACCGATCGAGGCCGAGCTTCCTTGACAGTTCGTAGGCCAGGGGTATCGACTTCGCCTCCGCCGTCAAGACCGCGTCCACGCCCAGCGGCCGTACCTTCTGCGCGAGCAGGCCGGCGGCCTGAGAGAGGAAACCGACATCCCCGAGTATGAGGTTGGCGTCCGAGGCTATCCAGGTGTGGGGGTCGATCTGGACGATGGGGAGAACCCGCCGCAGACCACCGAGCCTGACGGTGTGCCGTCTCTGCCCCGAGTACGGACGTATTGAAGGCTCTTGCAAGTCGCAGGGCCGGCTGTCGGGCTGTATTTGTCCTCGACTGCTTTCGGGACTATTCTGGAGGTATTTCCTTGTACGCGAGGGTGACGTCTATGCCCCTCTTCCCGTAGTACCACTTGCAGCCGAAGTAGAGGAGCAGGCCCACGATGAACGACGCGATCACATAGGCGTAGGCGTAGTCATACCCAGGAAGGCCCGCGACGACCGCTGAGGTCCCCCAGATCTGCGGTGAGGCAAGGAACTGGTACGTTATGTAGGAGAAGACCACCGCCATCAGTGCCCCGCAGAGTATGAGCGCGCCTTTGATCCTGCCTTGCTCGTTCTTGGAGCCGTGGATGACGGCCGTCAGACCGATGAAGACGAAGTAGATCATCGCAGCTATCACGCCGGCGAAGAGGGCCTGCAGAGTACCGTAGAACGCCGATACCACACCCACTAGCGATACGGTCAGGACCAACACCAGTGCCTGGGCGATCATCGGGGCGCCTGTCTTGGGATTGACGTATGCTATGCGCGCCGGCAGGAAGCGGTCGAATCCCTGTGCGAGTAGATAGCGCGAGATGACGATCACGCCATAGGCCAGTATCCCGACGTTCCACAAGATCCATGAGAGCCCTATGAAGAGCTGGAGGGCC
>Ga0224557_1004592_pt1 | contig 9970 bp, 7 predicted proteins | sample 714S31014metaG_FD_180677 | JGI IMG/M metagenome (GOLD analysis project Ga0224557, IMG submission 180677) | Peat soil microbial communities from Stordalen Mire, Sweden - 717 S3 10-14 | ecosystem: Environmental > Terrestrial > Soil > Wetlands > Peat | place: Sweden: Norrbotten County, Stordalen Mire... | reverse complement strand
CGGGCATGAAGATTGTTGACTGGAAACATGATACGGAACAAAAATTGGGCAAAATACATTTTGGCGAAGTGAAAGTGGAGACCGTTAAAAACCGGCATCTGTTCGGTGTCCGGGTTTTTCTTAACGGCCTTGATCCGAAGGCTGTCCGGGTCGAACTGTACGCGGACGGGACCAATGGAGGCGGTCCGGTGAGGCAGGAGATGAAGCAGGGCGCACAGCCCGCCGGGGCGCAGAACGGTTATATTTACAGCGCAGATGTGCCGGCGGACCGCCCGGCAAATGACTATACTGCGCGGGTGATACCGCGACATGACGGAGTTTCAATCCCGCTGGAAAATTCGGGGATAATCTGGCAAAAATAACCGGGCGCTTAAAAGCAGAACGCGCCTGTCCGGAAAATTCAGCAGAAACATATTACGGAAATAAAATTTACGCAAACGAATCATGGAGGCAATAAAAATGAGAAGCAACAGTTATTTTTCAGCGCTGGTTTTCTTTGTGATTTTTGGCATCGGGGAGGCAATAGCATATGCCATGAACAGACTGGTGTCGGGTACGGAAATAATGTGGATCGGGGCGGTTGTCTTTATTGCCGCCCTGATTATTTCCCTTTCAATAAAGGTAGCGAATCAGTGGGAAAAGGTTTTGGTATTGCGGCTGGGGAAGTTCCGCTCACTCGAGGGGCCGGGGCTCTTTTTTATTATCCCGATAATCGATGCGGTTGCCTACTGGATAGATACCCGCGTGCTTACATCCTCTTTTAAGGCGGAAAAAACCCTTACCAAAGATACGGTGCCGGTGGATGTGGATGCCGTGCTGTTCTGGAAAGTTCTTGAACCGAAGAAAGCGGCGCTGGATGTGGCCGATTATCAAACCGCCATTGGCTGGGCATCCCAGACCGCCCTTCGTGACATCATCGGCAAGACCATGCTTTCGGACATGCTTGAAGGCAGGGAAAAAATCAGCAAGGATTTGCAGAAGATTATCGACGAACGCACCGAGCCATGGGGCATTAATGTAATTTCAGTGGAAGTCAAAGACGTGCTTATACCGGCGGCGCTGGAGGACGCGATGTCAATGCAGGCGCAGGCCGAGAGGGAACGCCAGGCCCGCGTAATTCTGGGAGATTCGGAACGGCAGGTTGCGGAGAAGTTCGGGGAAGCCGCAAAGACCTATATCAACAATCCTGTAGCCCTTCATTTAAGGGCCATGAACATGCTTTATGAGGGATTAAAGGAAAACTCCACCATTGTAATCGTGCCAAGTTCGGTTGTGGACACCATGCAGCTGGGCAGTGTCGCCGGATTGACGGCGCTTACCATGGGAATAGGGCAGGATAAGGCAAACACTGAAAAGGAAACCGTGATAAAAAAAGAGCAATAACTTAAATGAATGCCGCGGGAAAACCCGTCACGGGTTTTCCCGCGGCATAAAATGAGAAGCGGGTAATAATATGCCGTTTAAGATGAAAGGAAAAATATGACACATGAAACAAAGCCTCTGATGAAACGCAAAGCATGGAAAGCGCTTAAAACACATCATAAGAAGGTGCGGGATTTGTCCCTCCGTAAACTTTTTAACGACGACCCGGGGCGCGCAGAGCGGATGGCCTTAGAGGCTCTTGGAATTTACTTTGATTATTCCAAGAACCGCATAACCGATAAGACACTTTCCCTGCTGCTCAAATTGGCGGAGGAATCCGGCCTGAGGGAGAGTATTGATGCCATGTTCAGGGGAGACAGGATAAATATCACGGAAAAAAGGGCGGTGCTGCACACGGCCCTGCGCGCGCCAGTGGAGCAGTCTGTCATTGAGGATAACGTGGACGTTGTGCCGCTGGTACACGCCGTTCTCGGCAAAATGGCGCAGTTTTCCAACCGGGTGCGCGACGGGGAATGGAAGGGCCATAAGGGCAAACCGATACGCAACGTAATCAATATAGGCATCGGCGGGTCGGACCTCGGGCCTGTAATGGCTTACGAGGCTCTGCGTTATTACAGCCACCGCGGCCTGTGTTTCCGTTTCGTGTCCAATGTTGACGGCACCGATTTTGCCGAGGCTGTCCGCGACCTGGACCCCGGGGAGACGCTGTTTATCATAGCGTCAAAAACATTTACAACCCTGGAAACGATGACCAACGCGCATACGGCGCGCGAATGGGCGCTGAAGACCTTAAAAGATCCGGCGGCTGTCGCGAAACATTTTGCCGCCGTCACGACAAACACGGCCGAAGCGGAAAAGTTCGGCATTGATAAAGCAAATATGTTCGGGTTCTGGGACTGGGTCGGCGGCAGGTATTCAATGGATTCGGCAATCGGCCTTTCGACCATGATAGCCATCGGGCCGGAAAATTTCGACGTCATGCTGGACGGCTTTCACCAGATGGATGAACATTTCCGCACCGCGCCTTTTGAACGCAACCTGCCTGTTATCATGGGGCTGCTGGGCATCTGGTATAATAATTTTTTCAACACGCAAACATCCGCTGTTTTGCCTTACGAACAGTATTTGAAACGCTTTCCCGCTTATCTCCAGCAGCTGGCCATGGAAAGCAACGGCAAGCATATCACGCTGAAAGGGAAAAAGGTTCACTATCAAACGGGCCCGGTTTACTGGGGAGAACAGGGCACCAACGGCCAGCATTCATTTTATCAGATGATTCATCAGGGGACAAAACTCATCCCGTGCGACTTCATAGGATTTATCCAGCCGCTTAACCCCATGGGCCGGCACCATGACCTGCTTATGGCCAATTTGTTTGCGCAGACAGAGGCGCTGGCTTTCGGCAAAACGCTTCAGGAAGTTCTGGCTGAGAATACGCCTGCATGGCTGGCGCCGCATAAAACCTTTGAGGGCAACCGCCCTTCCAACACTATTCTTATGGAAAGGCTGACCCCGGAATCGCTCGGGAAGCTGGTTGCGTTGTACGAACACTGCGTATTCACCCAGGGAGCAATCTGGCAGATTGATTCTTTTGACCAGTGGGGGGTCGAGCTTGGCAAAGCGCTTGCGTCGCGCATCATCCCGGAACTGGAAGCAAATGCACAGACGCATCCTGCGCATGACAGCTCCACAAGGGCATTAATCCGGCGTTACCGGAAACAAGGAGATATATAAAATGGAAAATAAAAACAGCACTTTAAACAAGACAAAACTAAAAAAGCCCCGTGCCGGATTGAATAAAAGCATTCCGGACAATTCAAAAAGCTCTGATGTGAGCCAGGGCTCTCCTCTGCCTCTGGGGACACAGGAAGTAAAAGGAGGGGTAAATTTCGCCATTTTCAGCCGCTTTGCAAGCCGTGTCAGGCTGGAGTTTTTCAACAAGGCCGAAGACTCGGCGCCTGCCAGGGCAATAGACCTGGATCCGGCATACAACCGCACCGGGGACGTGTGGCACGTTTTGGTCAAGGGGATAAGGCAGGGGCAGCTTTATGCATACAGGCTGGACGGCCCTTATGACCCCGCCAACGGCCATCGCTTTAATTTTAACAGGCTTCTTCTGGATCCTTTTGCCCCGGCGATAACCCGTCAGCCGCAGTGGGATTTAACGGCCGCTCTCGGGTATGACGCATCGGCCAAGGAGAAAGATATGGTTATCTCAAAAAAAAATAATTCCGGTTCGATGCCGAAATGCATATTTATAAACGAGCCTTTTGACTGGCAAAAAGACAAGCCGCTCAGGCATCCGTGGGCCAAAACCATAATTTACGAAACGCATTTGCGCGGTTTTACCATTGAACCGGAGTCGGGCGCGGCCCATCCGGGGACATACAGGGGGCTGACGGAAAAAATTTCCTATCTCAAAAAACTTGGGATTACGTCCGTGGAACTCATGCCGGTTATGGAATTCAATGAAAATTCGGTAACGCGCTTAAATCCGCGGACAAAACAGCGGCTCAAAAATTACTGGGGATATGATCCCGTGGTTTTCTGCGCGCCAAAAGCTTCCTATAGCAGTTCAACGGGCCCGGGAGAACAGAAACGGGAATTCAAGGAAATGGTAAGGGCGCTTCACGCCGCCGGAATTGAAGTTATTATGGATGTCGTGTTCAATCACACGGCAGAGGGGAACGAACTCGGGCCGACGCTCTGTTTCCGCGGAATAGACAACGCGATCTTTTATGCGCTGGCAAAAGACAAGAGGTATTATAAGGATTACGCGGGCACGGGCAATACCGTAAACGCCAACAATCCCGTGGTGCGCGATCATATAATGGCGGCGCTGCGTTATTGGATGGTTGAGATGCATGTCGACGGGTTCAGGTTTGACGAGGCGTCTGTTCTCGACCGGGATGAAAACGGCAAACTGCTTTCCAAATCGCCGCTTCTCCAGCGTATCGCCGAGGATCCCATTTTAAGCGGCGTGAAAATTATCGCCGAGGCATGGGACGCCGGAGGCGCCTACCAGGTGGGGGGTTTTTCGGAAAAGCGCTGGGCGGAGTGGAACGGCAGGTACAGGGATAATGTCAGAAGTTTCTGGCGCGGCGATGACGGGATGCTTGGCCTGTTTGCCAGCCGCATCTGCGGAAGCTCCGACATATACGCGAAATCCGGCAAGGGGCCGAAAAGCAGCATTAATTTTATAACCTGCCATGATGGTTTTACCATGAACGACCTTGTCAGCTACAATGACAAGCACAATGAAGCCAATGGAGAAAATAATAAGGACGGAATAGACAACAACATCAGCAATAACTGCGGCGCGGAAGGAAAGACAGCGGATCCGAAAATCGAGTCTCTGCGGAAACGCAGAATCAAAAATTTTCTGCTGACCCTGTTTGTCTCGCACGGCGTGCCGATGCTGCTCGGCGGCGATGAATTCAGGCGCACACAGGACGGAAACAACAATGCTTACTGTCAGGACAATGAAACAAGCTGGCATGACTGGAGCCTTCTGGAACAAAACAGGGATATTTACCGCTTCGCCGAAGGCATGATAGCATTCCGCGGCTCGCATCCGGCGCTCAGCAAAGAGCAGTTCTACACGGACGCCGAGATACAATGGTTCGGCCCGCGGGGAGGGGCGCCCAAATGGGGGAACCCGAAAGAAAAACAGTTTGGCTGTGTTATTCACGGGGATGAAAAACATTTGCTCTGCCTGATTTTTAACGCAGGCGCAGATGCGGTGGATTTTGTCCTGCCGGCCGTATTGCCGGGAACCCTGTGGCATCTGGCTGTCGACACGTCGCACGAATCGCCGAAGGACATATATGCCGCAGGCAGGGAACCAGTTCTGGAAACACAAAAAACATACCTCCTGGGACCGCAGTCAAGCGCCATACTTGTGGCCGGGGCAAAGGCGTTGAAGGCTGACAGATGAAAAAAACAATCCCTGCGACGACGTTGTTTCTGGATATAGGCGGAGTGCTGCTGACCGACGGGTGGCAGCATGAATCCCGCAGGAAGGCCGCGGTAAAATTCGGGCTGGACATTAATGAGATGGAGGATAGGCATCACATCACCTTTGACACATATGAGGAGGGGAAGCTTACACTTGATGAATATTTGACAAGGGTGGTATTTTACCAAAAGCGGCAGTTCACGCGAGCCATGTTCAGGAACTTCATATTTGAGCAGTCGGAAGCATACGCCGATATGATTAATCTGTCAATCCGGCTCAAAGCCGGATACGGGCTGAAAATTGCCGCGGTCAGCAACGAGGCGCGCGAGCTGAATGAGTACCGGATTCATAAATTCAAGCTGGACAGTTTTATAGACTGTTTTATATCATCGTGCTACGTCCACATACGGAAACCCGACGAGGATATCTTCCGGCTTGCTCTGAACATCATTCAGACGCCCGCACAAGAGGTATTATATATAGAAAACACGCCGATGTTCGTAAATATCGCGGAAGGGCTGGGGATACGCAGTATTCTTCACACGGATTACAAGTCCACATGCGGAAAACTGGCTTCGCTGGGACTGCTTGATACAGGAGGTGCGCGGCAGGTTTAATAAATATTTCATCCGTGTACTTTTGGAAATATAAAAAATTTAAAAGACGAAAGGGGCAATAAAATGTTAAATAAAGCAAAAATATTGACTGATTATAAATTGGACGGCCTTGACGGGGAAATAGGGAGGGTTAAAGAATTCTACTTCGACGATTACCACTGGACCATACGCTATCTGGTCGCTGACACGGGAAACTGGCTTACGGGAAGAAATGTGCTTATATCCCCGTACTCGCTGGGAAAAGTAGATACAAAAAACCGGGATATTGCCGTCAACCTTACAAAAAAGCAGATTGAGAACAGTCCGCCGCTGGAAAGCAAAAAGCCGGTTTCGAAGCAGTTTGAGAAGGATTACTTCGGGTTTTATGAACTGCCGATATACTGGAACGGGACATACATGTGGGGCGGGTCCGCTAATATTGAACGCGATCCTGAAAAACAAAAAAAAATAAACCGCAGTGAGGAAAAGTGGGATTACCGCCTGCGCAGCACAAAAGAGGTGGATAAATACCGGATCCAGGCCGAAGACGGCGATATCGGGCACGTTGAGGATTTTATTATCGATGACGAAACATGGGCGATACGTTATCTGGTCGTTGATACCCGGAACTGGCTGCCGGGGAAAAAGGTATTTATTTCAACTCAATGGATTCAAAGCGTAAACTGGGGCGACTTGAAAGTTATTGTGAAACTTTCACGGGAAGCGGTCATGCAGTCTCCGGAATTCCCCGAATACACGAATGGAGCCATGCCGTCGCGTGATTACGAGGAAAGGCTCCATAAGCATTATAACATGCGCGGCTACTGGGCCGGCGAACCGGACGCGGAAAACCGCCCGAAATTGAAAAAATAACAAAGGAGAATTAAAAAATGGAAACAAAAACACTTGAACCGGAACTGCTCAACAAAATGAATGCCTACTGGCGCGCGGCCAACTATCTTTCCGTGGGCCAGATTTATCTCTACGACAATCCTCTGCTGAAAGAACCGCTGAAAATGTCACATGTAAAACCGCTGGTGGTGGGCCACTGGGGCACCACGCCGGGGCAGAACTTTATTTATGTGCATCTGAACAGGGCCATCAAAAAGTATGACATTGATATGTTTTACATAGCCGGGCCGGGGCATGGCGGCCCCGCGCTGGTAGCAAATACATACCTCGAAGGATCTTACAGCGAGATATACGCGAACATCAGCCGGGACGAAGCCGGCCTGAAAAAACTCTTCACACAATTCTCGTTTCCCGGCGGCATTTCCAGCCATGTGGCTCCCACCACACCGGGTTCAATACACGAAGGCGGCGAACTCGGCTATTCGCTCAGCCATGCATTCGGCGCCGCGTTCGATAATCCCGGACTTATTGTCGCCTGCATTATAGGGGACGGCGAAGCCGAAACCGGGCCGCTGGCGACCGCATGGCACTCAAACAAATTTTTGAACCCGATAAGCGACGGGGCTGTCCTGCCGATACTGCATCTAAACGGCTTCAAGATAAGCAATCCGACCGTGCTTGACCGTATAGAGCACGAGGAGCTGGAGAAATTAATGGAGGGATACGGATGGACGCCTTACTTTGTGGAGGGCGACGATCCGGAAACGATGCACCAGCTAATGGCCGGGACCATCGATAAAGCCATTGAGGATATCAGGCGGATTCAGGAAAACGCGCGCAACAAAAATGACGCGTCCCGGCCGCGCTGGCCCATGATCGTCCTAAGGTCGCCAAAGGGATGGACCGGGCCAAAAATCGTGGACGGACTTCAGGTTGAGGGAACTTTCCGCGCCCACCAGGTGCCGCTGCTTGTGGACCCGGAGCATCCGGAGCATATTAAACAGCTTGAAAACTGGATGAAAAGTTACAAACCGGAAGAACTTTTTGATGAGGACGGAAAATTAATACAGGAACTTGCGGAACTCGCGCCAAAAGGCGAACGGCGCATGGGCGCAAATCCCCACGCCAATGGCGGACTGCTTCTGCGCGATTTGCGAATGCCGGATTTCCGGGAACACGCGCTAAAAGTGTCATCGCCCGGAGCTGTTGAAGGCCAGGATACACTTGTGCTCGGAAAGTTCCTGCGTGATGTGGCAAAGTTGAACGGGGACCAGAATAATTTCCGGGTATTCGGGCCTGACGAGACCCTTTCAAACCTGCTCGGGGCTGTGTTCGAAGAAACAAACCGCCAGTGGGATGCACGTACGGTAAAAAATGACGAGTTTCTCGCTCCCGCCGGGCGTGTGCTGGATTCCATGCTCAGTGAACACCAGTGCGAAGGCTGGCTCGAGGGTTATCTTCTAACAGGGCGCCACGGATTGTTTAATTGTTATGAGGCTTTTATCCACATCATTGATTCCATGTTCAACCAGCACGCAAAGTGGCTCAAAATAACCGCCGAGCTGCCGTGGCGTAGAAAAATAGCTTCACTGAACATCCTTCTCGCCTCGCATGTGTGGCAGCAGGACCATAACGGCTTCACGCACCAGGATCCGGGTTTTCTCGACCACGTTGTGAACAAAAAAGCCGATATCGTGCGCGTTTATCTGCCGCCGGATGCAAACTGCCTGCTGTCGGTTTTCGACCACTGCCTGCGCAGCAGGCATTATGTAAACGTTGTTGTCGCGGGCAAACACGCTCTGCCGCAGTGGCTTGACATGGACGCGGCTGAAAAACACTGCACGGAAGGAATAGGCATATGGGAGTGGGCCAGCAACGACCATGGCTCTGAACCGGACGTGGTTATGGCCTGTTGCGGCGATACGCCCACGCTCGAGGTGATAGCGGCAGTTTCAATACTCCGCAAATATCTGCCGGAATTGAAAATAAGGGTGATAAATGTCGTGGACCTGATGAGGCTGCAGCCGCAAACCGAACACCCGCACGGGCTTAATGACACAAATTATGATGCACTTTTCACAAAAGATAAAAACATTGTTTTCGCGTTCCATGGATATCCATGGCTCATACACAGGCTGACATACCGCCGGGCAAACCGCAACATGCACGTACGGGGTTATGTGGAAGAAGGCGCGATCACCACGTCATTTGACATGAGGGTTCTGAACAAAATTGACAGGTTCCACCTGGTACAGGATGTGATTGACCGGCTGCCACAGCTGGGAACCAAAGGTGTGTACATAAAGCAGATGGTAAAAGACAAGCTCGTCGAGCACAAACTGTATATTGACAAATACGGACAGGACATGCCCGAGATCCGGAACTGGAAATGGAATCCGGAAGGAACGGCTGTCGAAAATAACACGGGTAAAAAAGATATATGATGCTTATTGGTATAGCCGCCGACCATGGGGGGTTTGAGCTGAAAACGCAGCTATCCGAGGCTTTAAAGGACGCAGGTTATGAAGTTAAAGATTTCGGCGCCCATGAACCGGACGCCGAAGATGACTATCCTGATTTTGTCGCGCCGCTGGCAAGGGCCGTGGCAAAAGGTGAAATAACGCGCGGCCTGGCAATCTGCGGCAGCGGCGTCGGGGCATGTGTGGCGGCCAACAAAGTGGCCGGAGTGCGTGCCGGATTGATAACGGATTATTTTTCCGCGCATCAGGGTGTTGAGGACGATGACATGAACGTCATGTGCCTTGGCGGGCGGGTCACCGGATACGCGTTGTCGTGGGATCTGGTAAAAACATTTCTTGAAGCCCGTTTTAAGGATGAAGAAAGATTTAAGAGGCGCCTTGGTAAAGTCGCAAAACTGGAAAAAGATGGAAAATTTTAATCGGCATACGGAGGAAAAAATGAAATCAGACGGACTTAATGCGATTGCCGCGGCAATGACGGCAAATGACAAAGGCTTGCTGGCCATGGATGAAAGCAATCCGACCTGCAATAAAAGATTTGAAAAAGCCGGAATTCCACAAACCGAAGAGGCGCGGCGGGCCTACAGGGAAATGATAATTACCGCGCCGCATCTCGGTGAATGCATCAGCGGAGTCATCCTTTATGACGAAACCATACGTCAGCGAAAAAAAGACGGTACGCCTTTTATTAAGGCCATAAC
>Ga0224557_1004589_pt1 | contig 9978 bp, 10 predicted proteins | sample 714S31014metaG_FD_180677 | JGI IMG/M metagenome (GOLD analysis project Ga0224557, IMG submission 180677) | Peat soil microbial communities from Stordalen Mire, Sweden - 717 S3 10-14 | ecosystem: Environmental > Terrestrial > Soil > Wetlands > Peat | place: Sweden: Norrbotten County, Stordalen... | reverse complement strand
GCCGAGCAAGTTGCGCAGTTGCTCACGGTCACTGGTGACCACGACAATTACCTGGCGTCCACGCGAGGCCCCGACGTAGAACAACTCCTGCTTCATCGCATCGCAGAAAGGATTACAGCGTCCACCGTCTTTCCCTGGCTGCGATGCGCGGTGACCGCATAGCCGTGATCGAACTCATGGTAATTGGTGGGCAGCGTCCGGCCATCCTCAAGGTGAATGCGGCCGCCATCGACATCGCGTACTTTCACCAGTTCGCCATTGGTGGCTCGGAAATCTGCTGCGCCGCGATTGCCCGTCAGCAGCAACTTGTCGCCAGGGGCCACCTCAATCTGTTGGCGTTCATGCACCGAAAAGGAACGCGCCTGTGATGGACTCACCGCGCGCTCCATGCCATGCTGGTCCCTGGCAACGATGCCCGACTTTTCAATTCGCTCGATGGTGAGCGCCTCATGCTTTTCGACGCCACGCGAAGAGCGATGGAAGAGCAGAACTTGACCTGACTTGTAGTTAACCAAATCTTTCTTTTGCGCCTCGGTCCATTGCAGCGGAACATAACGCTCGGCGACAAGACCGCGATCCAGTTTTCCGCGCTGCTTCATGCTGTCACGGATGGCATCGGTAATCTTGCCGATCTCCTCATGCGTAGTTGTTCTGAGTTTACCGCGAGAGGTAAGAAACGGCTGAAATCAGAACCCTGGAAGCGCAACATCTTGCTGATGCGCAGACCTGCCACAATGCCAGTGCGGACATATCGCTGAAAGGGGATAGGGTGCCGGGGCGAGAAAATTAGAACATGCACAGATAGACATCGAATCCATTATTGCTACAAGAGCTTCATAACCATGGTTGACTTTCCCCACTCCGTTGAATCATTCGAGCCGTTCCCAATAGTGAGCAAGCGGCGGCTCTGGTCAAAATACACCCGAAGACCCAGCAACGCCTGGCACGGATCGGTCGCGTCCACGGGTTGAGTATCCAACTGAAATAAAAGCCCTGGTACGCCTACAAGAGGACGTACTCCGAATCAACGATCCGAAAGCCTTCAAAGCGCACAACAAGCCAACCTTGAGATTGGTCATCGACCGATTCTCAACCGAGGAGCGCCTGGAGGAAATACTGCGACAGGTGCCGGGTGAGGCCACCATCACGGACGGCTTTTCCTGGAGTACAGTCGCCGCTTACCGCAACTGACTCAAGAAGCACATCCGGCCCAAATGGGATAGCACGTCACTGGTTGAAATCATTGCCTCTGTCGCCGAAGACACGCGGGCACGTTGGAGCACTTCTGCATCTTCTTTTTGAACGGGCCATGCTGTGGGATTTGATGGACGTTCAGTGTAACCCTATGGAGCTTGTGAAACTGAAAGGAACCAGCAAGCGATAAAGAAGCCGCAGATACTCACCCCTAAAAATTTCAGGAGTTGGTTTCTACGTTGCAAGAGCCATACAAAACGATGGTCATCATTGCGATGTGCACCGGAATGCGGGTGTCCGAGGTTTTGGCCCTCCGCTGGGAGCATATCGAATTTGAGGCTGGAGCGATATTGTTTCAACAGGGTGTCGTCAACGGCCGGATCGGAAGCGTGATAACCGAGGCGTCCAACGATTACATTCCTCTCGACCCGGAATTTGCTCAAATTCTACGTGGCTGGATAGGGGACCGTTCGAGTGGGCTTGTCTTCCCGTCGCACGTTACAGGCGGCTGCTACTACGCGGGCGTCATTCAGTAGCAGATTCTGAAGCCTGCTGGTGAAAAGAACGGCCTTCCCGGGATCGGTTGGCACGTCTTCCGGCACACGTATCGCTCTTTGCTGGACGAAACGGATGCCCTGATAGGAGTCCAGTAAAAAACTGATGCGGCACAGCAACGTGGCGATGACCATGAAGTCTACGGAAACGCCAGCCTGAGAGCCAAGCAGCGGGCCAACTCAAAGGTAGTGCAAATGGTGATGCCGCAAGAACTGACTCCGGCAGCGCAGCAGTCGGCGGCGGTTAGATTACTGTGGGGTTCTGTGGGGTTGGAGGATTCTCTAGTGTTCGCTAAGTACTTGATTCCATGGTGGACGCGGTAGGAATCGAACCTGCAATCTGTCGGTTATGAGTTGGCTCGTTAAACGTGTAACCTTGATAATATCAATGGAGCATAAGGAAGCCAAACCGTATTTTCATGCGCATATTGAAGAATATGAATTGCTAACCTCTCTGCTTTCAATGTGGACGAATATAGTCCAAATGCTTTATGATGCTTGCTGTGTCTGTATTCTGCCTCCGATAACGTTTTCTGGGCAGCGCCAATTAATTGTCAGGTTCGAAGGTACGGGCAGATGCATCTAATTTTGAAGCGGGACAAGTTACCGGCTTCTGGTCCAGTGTCAACGAAGGACAACGAGAGGAGATCATATGCGAAAAAGTTTAATTCTGGCGATTTGCGTCGTGGTGTTGCTGGCGGCTTCCTCGGCGCTGCGAGCAGACCCGATAAATCTGGTCACCAATGGTGGATTTGAGACCGGAGACTTTACCGGCTGGACTGTCGGCTATGCAGCCACCAACTCTGACATTGATGTCTATGGGATTCCCCACAGTGGCACTTACGCCGCTGAGTTCGGCCAGCCGACGGGAGATTACGATTCGATCTCGCAGACGCTGACCACACAGGCAGCGTCCACCTATACGCTCGGTTTCTGGCTGTATAACTCCCCCGGCGATTCTGCGCTCACCGCGAGCAATGCGGATTTTCAAGTTTTGTGGGATGGCGAATCGAAAACGGACATCAACGGAGGAGATTCGATTGACCAAAACGGATACACATATATCTCCTTCGATCTGACCGGAACCGGAAGCGATACTTTGCTTTTTGAGGGCTATGACACGCCTAGCTACTATAATCTGGACGATGTGTCGCTCACGGCAGATACGGCAGATACACCGGAGCCTTCGAGCTTGCTTCTGCTAGTCACAGGGTTACTGGGCTTTGCGGGCCTGCTCCGCAAAAGGCTGGCGGCTTTTTTGCTCTTCGCTAGGTGATTTGGGTGCCGTGTCGCTTCCTGGTCGCGACCAATGCAAAATCAGAGTATCTGTACGTAAAGGCAATGCCTTCAAATGGCTTTTTTCTCGCGAAGAAGCTATCCTTGAGGTTCTCAGCAAAGGCACGTTTACTGTGGATTTACTCTAAGCCAGTAACTCGCATCAGGCAAACCTTAACTTAATCTTCCTGGCTTCCGAGTCAAGCTTCGTGATTATGAAGCTTCGGATCTGGCCTTCGGTGAGAGGTTCTAGCTTTGCGGATGCGGCAGGGAAGTCCTTGCCAGTGTGCTTTCAGTATCGACCCTAAACTCGATAAGTCGAGCTTGGAGGACGGTGTGGACTTGGAAGACGGCGTGAACTCAATCTGGACTTTGGGAGCCGCGATTTATCGGCAACGTGTGTGACGCCGTTTAGCTCACCTTGCTAAGTTCTGTCAGATGCCAGGGACAGTAGGTTGAATCAGCTATTGCATACCAATCCTGGGAGAAGCAATGCGCATTCCGTTCGACTCATATGCCATGCTAGACTTACGTTGTACGAGTAATCTGTTGGCACAAAGGGAAAACATCCTCCGGCCTGGCGGCTTTGATTCCATCGTTACGCTTCGCAGGCGTCCATAATTAGGCGGATTGTCGATCTTTTCGCCAACCTTAGTCTTTAAAGGACTTTCAGAGCGATGACAATAATGGGCAATGCCATCCTGGTAACTGGCGGCGCGGGGTTTATCGGCTCCAACTTTGTGCTGCAGTGGATCAAGAATTCAGGCACCGCCGTGGTGAATCTTGATCTGCTCACTTATGCAGGCAATCCAGGGAATCTTGCGGAGATAGCGGGTGATTCCCGACATCAGTTGGTGCGCGGCGATATTTGCGATGCGGAGCTTGTGGCCGCATTGTTGCGCGAACACCGGCCCAGGGTCATCGTCCATTTCGCCGCGGAAAGCCATGTAGATCGCTCGATTGTCGATCCCGGCGCCTTTATTCGCACCAACGTACAGGGAACTTTTACGCTGCTTGAACAGGCCAAGCTCTATTGGTCGGAGCTTGACGATGCCGGTCGTCGAGAGTTCCGCTTTCTGCATGTTTCTACCGACGAGGTTTACGGTACGTTGGAAGCTGAAGATCCGGCCTTTTCCGAAACCACTGCTTATGCGCCCAACAGTCCTTATGCCGCATCGAAGGCGGCCTCCGATCATCTGGCGCGGGCGTACTTTCATACCTATGGGTTGCCGGTACTCACGACCAACTGCTCGAATAACTACGGACCTTTCCAGTTCCCTGAAAAGTTGATTCCGCTTGTGATTCTGAACGCCCTCGAAGGCAGAAATCTGCCCGTATACGGAGACGGCGGCAATGTGCGTGACTGGCTGTTTGTGGAAGACCACTGTTCGGCCATCCGCGCAGTCATTGATCGGGGCCGCGCGGGAGAAACTTATAACATCGGCGGTAACAGCGAACGGAAGAATCTGGATGTAGTGACGTCGATTTGCGATATAGTCGATGAGTTGCGCCCTGATGCCGCGCTGGGGCCGCGCAGGAAACTCATCACATTCGTCACCGACCGTCCCGGGCATGATCGCCGCTATGCCATCGACGCGTCGAAGATCGGCCGTGAGTTGGGATGGCGGCCGGAGGAGAAGTTTGACAGCGGCCTGTATAAAACCGTGGCATGGTATCTTGATCACGGCTCATGGGTTCAGAGCGTCCGAACCGGCGCTTACCGGGAGTGGATCCGGAAAAACTATGAGGAGAGGATTCAATCATGAAGGGAATCATACTTGCGGGCGGGTCGGGAACCCGGCTCTATCCGATGACGCAGGCGGTCTCGAAGCAACTCTTGCCGGTATATGACAAGCCGATGATCTATTACCCGCTCAGCACTCTGATGCTGGCGGGGCTGCGCGATATTCTGATTATCTCCACTCCGCATGATACTGCGCTCTTCGCGGAGTTGCTGGGCGATGGCAATCAGTGGGGCATCAACTTGAGTTATGCCGTTCAACCCAGCCCCGACGGTCTGGCGCAGGCCTTCCTGATTGGGCGCGATTTTATCGCCGGGGATACGAGCGCATTGATTCTCGGCGATAACATATTTTACGGGCAATCATTCTCCGCGCATTTGCAGCGCGCGGCGGCCGTGAAGCATGGAGCTGTCGTGTTCGCCTATCCGGTACGGGACCCGGAGCGCTATGGAGTCGTGGAGTTCGATGAAGCGGGCCGAGCAATCAGTCTCGAAGAAAAGCCTGTTTCTCCCCGCTCTCGTTATGCTGTCACAGGACTCTATTTCTACGACAATAAAGTGGTGAATCTGGCCGCGTCACTCAAGCCGTCGGTGCGCGGCGAACTGGAGATCACGGACCTGAACCGGCTTTACATGGAAGCTGGCAGTCTGAAAGTGCAGGTGATGAGCAGAGGCATGGCCTGGCTCGATACCGGCACGCACGATTCGCTACTCGACGCCGGACTTTTTGTTCAGACGATAGAACGGCGCCAAGGTTTGAGGATTGCCTGCCCGGAAGAGATAGCCTATCGTCTGGGGTACATTACCGCAGACCAACTTGACGAATTGGCCCGGCCGGTACTCAAGAGTGGATATGGACAATATCTGCTTGCTCTCAAAGACGAGCCGCAATTTGCGATAGTAGCGGATGAACTATGAAGATTACTGAAACATCGCTGCCCGGCGTTCTAGTGCTAACGCCGAAGATTTATCGGGATAGCCGCGGCGCATTCTGCGAGACATGGAATCAGCGCGGCATGACTGATGCGGGATTGCCGCCAAACTGGGTGCAGGATAACTTCTCGGTCTCGAAGAAAAATGTGCTGAGAGGCATTCACTATCAAGTCATACAGCCGCAGGGCAAGCTGGTTCGCGTTACGCAGGGCGCGGTTCTCGATGTAGCTGTGGATCTGCGCCGCAACTCCCCGACCTTTGCCAAGCACATGGCCGTCGAACTCAGCGGGGAGAACGGTCTGATGCTTTGGATTCCCGAAGGCTTTGGCCACGCCTTTCTCTCACTCACCGAGGAAGCCTGCTTCACCTATAAAGTGACCGACTACTACTCTCCCATGGGCGAGCGGACCATTGTATGGAACGATCCCGAGTTAGCGATTCCCTGGCCCATTACTTTGGAGCACGTCATCCTTTCTGACAAGGATCGCAGTGGCGCGACATTGCGGGAAGCTGAGGTATTTTCATGAGCAGATTGCCGCGCATTCTCATTGTCGGCCACGCGGGACAGGTTGGCGTGGAGTTACAACGCAGCTTCGCTGGCGCAGGTGAAATCATCTGCCATGACCGCGATTCAGTTGACCTGGCCGTGCCGGATCAGGTGCGCGCGATGGTGCGCACGGCTGCGCCCGAGATCATTCTAAACGCCGCCGCATACACGGCAGTAGATCGCGCTGAAGCTGAACAGGAAGCGGCTTTTGCGGTCAACGCCACTGCTCCCGGCATTCTGGCTGAAGAAGCTCTGCGCAGGGATGCGCTGCTGGTTCACTACTCTACCGACTATGTCTTTGATGGCTCGAAGACGAGCCCTTGGGTAGAAACAGATGTAGCGAATCCACTGAACGTCTATGGAGCGAGCAAGCTTGCCGGAGAAAAGGTCATTCAGCAGGTTGGAGGGAAATACCTGATCTTCCGGACAAGCTGGGTCTATGGTCCCTGCGGAAATAACTTCCTGCTGACCATGCTGCGACTTGCCCGCGAACGCGAGAGCCTGAGCATAGTCGACGACCAGGTCGGTGCGCCAACAAGTTCTATCGAGCTTGCCAAGGCCACGCGCACGATTGCCGACGGCGCTCTGGCCGGTCAATTCGGCGCTGCCTCCAGTTGGGCCGGCCTCTACCACATGACCTGCACTGGATCTGTTTCCTGGTGCGGGTTTGCGCGTGCCATCTTTGCCCGCTCTGACGCCCTTCTTCATGGCAAGGTTCCTGGAGTCATGCCCATCCTTTCCGCCGGATATTCTACTCTGGCAAATCGGCCGCGCAACTCACAATTGTCGAACAAAAAGTTGAAGACGCGTTTTGACGTGCAATTAGCGCATTGGGAAACAGCGCTCGATTACGTTATTCTGCGATTGACAGATAGTCTGGGTAGTCATGACTCAATGTAAGGCGCTTAGTGCTTCGCATTACCAGCTCAGTCTGTGAGGACCGCACCAAGCATGAACGCAACTAAGTCACGAGTTAGATAAGCCGCCAAGCCAGATAAACGTTGAAGTATCCTCCGAGATAACCCCGTGTTTCAATTTACAGTTACCGTCAGTGCTGCTTCCTGTTGAATTGCTCCTGCAGTAGCCGTTGCCATAACAGTCGATGTAATCGTAGCAGGATGCATTGTGCCTTGATAACCACCGCAGCCGCTCGACGCAGACAGTTCAAGGGCAAGTCCGGCGGTGAAGAGTATGAAATAGAATTTGCGGCCGTAAACGCGAATGTCGAAAAGCTCGAGCCGAAACCGGAGTGCTAGTTTGGACTCCTTCCAGCCCGAGAAGGAAAAGTCTCGAATGACCCTGCGATATCGAATGGGAGAGCAAAACTGACCGGAACTTCATTAGAACATGGTTCATCCTGAGAATAGGAGATATCAGCAATGGCGAAACAATTTGAGAATCCAGAAGTGACGAAGCTCGAAACCGGGACGGTCTCGGACACAACGGCACAAAAGCGGATTGAGCGCGTTGCCGAAAAGGCAGCAGAGAAGGCTTCGCACACCGAGCAGAGTGACGAACAAGAGTCGAACGTTCTTTTCAAAGTAAAATAACGTCGGGGTCTTCAATATCCGGCGTAACCACTCTCCCGAGCGACACTGCGCGGTGGCCCCGCCATCTCTGGCCGTAGCTCATCGCGGGGCATTTGCGCGCGACAGGATGGCCCTCCAGTAGAGGCAATAAACTGCGTCTTGCTCTTCATTGACTGGTAACTGAACACCAGGCCGAATGGCCGATCATCGGATCTTCGATCCGACAAAGCCGTTCCTGCGCGAGAGAAGCCTGTCGATCGCACCTCCGAGATCGCCGCGCGGGCCCATGAACTCTACAGCAGAGAGCCACCGGCGAGAGCCAGGCAGACCAGGACTGGCTTGAAGCGGAACGAGAGACACGTGGCGACCAGGCAGCCGAGAAGAAGACTGCATAGAAGCCCACGCTGCACCGAAAGGACAGGATGTCTATCGATTCGAAGGCCTGCGACGTGCCGTCAGGCAAGTAACTCAACCTGAACGAATGGCCCACGGCTGCACCGGCACTGACAAAATCGAAGAAGCACTATCAAAAGCTGCTTGAAGAGCACGTGAGGGATCTCAGCGCATTGCAGCAACTCGCGTTTCCCGGCTGAAACCTAGTGAGAAATCTCAAGGAGAGCAATGACCGATATCTGTTTGCCGCCGCCAACCGCCGAAGAAGCGCGAGCCATCTTCGGAGACGATTTCAATCCCGACAACACGCTCAATGGGGCAATCGCGCTGGCAGCGGCGGGCGATCTCGCAGGCCCAGCTATTGCGCTCATGAAGGCGGTCTTCGCCTGCCCCGCTGCCGACGCCAGGTTGCGGGAAGCAATGATTTTGCGAACCGCCGTGCGTTTGAACTGCATTTATGCTGTGCATGCTTCCACTCGTATAGCGCTCAATAGTGGGCTTTCAAAAACTGAGGTGGAGGCGCTCACCGCGGACGGCCCAGTCGCCGGAATCGATCCGGACATCGTTTTGATTGCGCGGATGGCGGACGACATCGTGGATCGCGCAACCCTTGGAGAGGACTTGCTGGAAGCAGCCATCGAGCGCTGGGGTGTCTGTAACACGCGAAAACTGATTCTGATGCTGAGCTGGTTCAATCTCGTGAACCGTTATGAAAGCGCATGCCGCGTTCCTGATGACTCCGACGAAAAGCTGGCGCGATCGTCCGGACCAACCTAGTATGCTTTGCCCGCGCGACTGAAGGTGCGCGCCGCCAACGATGATCACGTCATAAACTTCTTTCATCTGTTCTTCATGCGGCAGGGGACGTGTTCGCTTTTGTTAGTGGGATATAAGACGCTTGACCAGGTCAGGCTTCCATTGCACATATTCGACCTCTGTTCCATCCGGGTGCCTCGCGAAGAACACGCTTCCGGTCTCCGCTTGGAATTGATCGCGTGTGATCGTCGCACCTAGCCGGATCAGTTCTTCTTGTGTTGCGTCCAGGTCATCCACGATGAACGGGCCCTTCGACTCGCGATAGGAGGCGAGTGCCTGATCGGTTCCGCACACCAGACATATATCGCCAATGCCTGTGATTTCCAGATCGCCCATGGTGAAGCGGTAGTCGGGCTCTCTACCGAGGATCACTTGGAGAAACTTCAGCGATTTGTCTGTGTCGTTGGTGAAGAACCTTGCATATATTTTCAGGATCATTCCGTTCTCCTGTCTTGTTGGTGGCATATTGATACAATCTCGTCATCGAGTTTCGACACTTCAGGATTTTTAAATTGTTCGGGCATGGCCACTCTCCGTAGTCGACTATGGCCCTTGTTCGTAGGAAATTGTGGTCACTTCTGATCTCCGCTCGCTCTTTGACTGATTCCCCGTCCCAACCGGGCGCGTCGAACGCGGGACAATTGCATTTGGAATATGGCGAAAACGAAGGGTGCGGGATTTAGCCACAGATAGCATGATATTGCTCTAATTGGTGGTCGTGGTAGGAATCGAATTTTCAACCAAACGTATTTTCAACAACATGCAGGTCAGCGGATGACACCTAAGACCTCGATAAGCAGCTTAAATCCGATAAACAGAGCGCAAATGGAGCGCGTTTTCGCTGTCTCTATGCTGTAGGTTTCCCGCTTTAATTCCGGCGGATTCAACAACGAAGTGCAACGGCAACTCCGGTGGCAGGTGGATGGGATGGGGTAGCATCCAGGAAGCCTAACCACCAAGTAAGGTTTGCCGAATGTGCTACCGCCATCTCATCCA
>Ga0224557_1004584_pt1 | contig 9989 bp, 8 predicted proteins | sample 714S31014metaG_FD_180677 | JGI IMG/M metagenome (GOLD analysis project Ga0224557, IMG submission 180677) | Peat soil microbial communities from Stordalen Mire, Sweden - 717 S3 10-14 | ecosystem: Environmental > Terrestrial > Soil > Wetlands > Peat | place: Sweden: Norrbotten County, Stordalen Mire... | reverse complement strand
CGGCGACCTGCTTAATGCGGAATCCCTCGGCCCTGCCCTGGCCGGCGTGACAGCAGCCTATTACCTCGTTCACTCGATGGGATCGACGGGCAACTTTGAGGAACAGGACCGGCGCGCGGCGCAGAATTTCGCCGCGGCAGCGAAGGCGGCCGGTGTCGGGCGGATCATCTATCTCGGCGGATTGGGCGAGGACGCGGGCGATCTGTCACCGCATCTGCGCAGTCGGCACGAGGTCGGTAAAATCCTGCGCGCCGGCGGGGTACCGCTGATCGAATTTCGCGCTTCGGTCATCATCGGGTCCGGGAGCCTGTCGTTCGAGATGATTCGCGCCCTGGTGGAACGGTTGCCGGTCATGGTGACGCCGCGGTGGGTGCGCGTGTTGGCCCAGCCGATTGCGATCGATGACATGCTGGCCTATTTGCTGGCCGCACTGGAGTTGCCGGGGACAGAGTCGGCGACATTTGAAGTTGGCGGGCCGGATGTGGTGTCGTACGCCGATTTGATGCGCGAGTACGCCCGGCAACGCGGGTTGCGGCGATGGATGATCCCGGTGCCGGTGTTGACGCCGCGGTTGTCGAGCTTGTGGCTGGGGCTAGTGACGCCGTTGTATGCGCGGGTGGGACGAAAGTTGATCGACAGCATCCGGCACCCGACGGTGGTGCGTGATGACACGGCGCGGCGCGTGTTTCCGATTGAGCCTGTCGGGATGCGGGAAGGGATCGCGCGGGCGTTGCGCAACGAGGACCGTGACTGTGCGCAAACGCGGTGGTCGGATGCGGTTTCGGCTACAGGCACGGGACGGACGTGGGGTGGTGTGCGGTTTGGGAACCGGCTGGTGGACGCGCGCTCGGTGCGGGTGGGAGTGAACCCGGAACTGGCGTTTGCCTTGATTCGTCGTATTGGGGGGCAAACGGGTTGGTATTACGCCGACTGGTTGTGGACACTGCGGGGTTGGATGGACCTGATCGCGGGGGGAGTCGGCATGCGGCGCGGTCGGCGCGATCCAGAGACGTTGCGAGTCGGCGACACGGTGGACTGCTGGCGGGTCGAAGCGATGGAGGACGGTCGGCGGCTGTTGTTGGCGGCGGAGATGAAGTTGCCGGGACGCGCCTGGCTGGAGTTCGTGGTCCAACCCGCATTGGCGGACGGTGCGGTCATCCAGCAGACAGCGATTTTCGACCCGGCGGGTTTTTGGGGACTGGCGTATTGGTACGGCGTGTGGCCCTTGCACCAGATGGTGTTTGCGGGAATGCTGCGTGGCATGGCGCGCGCGGCGAGCGCATCACGTACTCAGAACAACAGCGCGTGACGGCTCGTCGCGATTGGAAAGGCGTCCATTATTGGTTAGGCTCCACAGCAAGCATTGACGCAGGTGTGGACGTTGTGGGTCTGCTTCAATTCCGTAGCCAGCTTCGTGCCGCAGCCGGGGCATCGGTCTACGGAAACGACCGTTTGGATCGTGCCATGACCTGGCTTGGTCGCGACTTGCTCGTTGATCGTCAACGGGGTTTTTCAAGCAGCGCACATACGCTGGACTGTGAATGCGCCTGCCTGAATGTTGGACACAGGGGCGAGCTTGGCGCTGAGCCACGGCTTGGTGCTGAGAGCGGCGCCGTCCTGGGCGGCGTTCGCGGTGATGACGGTGAGGGCGATTACTGCGATGATACTGAGTACTTTGTTCATGACTACTTCCTTTTATGTCGCCGTTGGTTTGCTACGGCTTCATCAAGTAATACGTCAACCGTCGGAAAGGCCCTCGCGGGAAGGATAGATTGTTAGAAGCCAGCAACTTTCGGCATTTCGGGCCAGGTCTGTGAACACCGATTGGGAGACTTCCTCGGCCAAATGCGACGATCGCACGCGGCGCAGCGCCACGGAATAGACCAGATTCACGTGACGGTTGACCAACGCGGCAAAGGCTTCTTGCGAATGCCGTTCGGCATACTGACGCAAAAGATTCCAGTCGGTGGTTTCCATCGTTGTTGATTATATCGCCGCTGCCATCCGGAATCCGACACGATTTCTGTAGATGCCGCGAGACGAAGCGAGCCTCAATGGTTTGGCGGTCGGAGAACTGCGGAACAGAGGCTCTAGGTTGTCCGCTTGCGTTTTAGGCTCGGCCAGAGCAAGAGAGCAGCGGCGGCGGTAAGCAGAAGCGGAGAAGGTTCCGGCACAAGCTCGTAAGTGAAATTGTCCATGACAAGAAGAGGGTCGGGGTCGGTGCCAAAGGCTGGCTGACCGCCAGAGGAGTTGAAAAGAAGACGGTTGATGTTTTGATAGTCAAACGTGAATAGAGTTGGGTTTGTGGCACTGGCTACGACTGTTGTGTCGTATAGCAAGTTCGTGCCGTTGAATCCCTGGACTTCGATATTGAGATTGCTGTTCCACGCGCCGGTCAGATAGGCGCTCAGAAAACTGAAATTGGTCGCGGATGAATCAATCTCGCCGGGACTGCCAAAATCGGCCACAGCCACGTTAGAGGCCGACACTGTGCCATAATAATAGCCGTTCGTCGGGTAGCCGGTGAACACAGCGGGATTAAGAACACCATTTAAGGCAAAAAAGTCATTCCATACAAACCCATGGTAGGGACTCGCAATGAACGAGCCGGAGGCTGTCTCGGAGAGATCGTCAAACGTAACTACAGTACCTACACACGTCGAAACCATTGAGAAAATGAGCAGCGTGAGGACTGCAAGCAGCGGTAGGAATGATTTGAACTTCACGGCGTTAGCCCTCTCGTTTACCGATGCGGAGTATGCCAAAGAACGGGGTATGGGGCGACGCAATTCAGTCTGACCGGTTGAGTTTTTACATGTCCTTTACATTGGTTCCGGCTTCTAAAACGGCTAGTGTTTACTTGCCTTCGGAAGGAAGGGCTACTGTGGCGGGCTCAACTGGTCAAAATCGCTCGGTAGGCGGCATTTACTCCTGTCCCCCACTCGCTGAAACGGAACGCCTTCTGCTGGAATGTAGCTCATGAAGAAGCAACTTCTATGCGTCTTAATCAATGTCGTGGCTCTGCAAATCGCGTCGGCAGAGAAATGGGAATCATCCACGCATGAATGCTCCTTGGAGTTTCCTGATGGCTCGTGGACGTTCCAACAAGGCAAGGAGATTGATCATGGACAAATCATTCTCACCGCCGCAAACCGGGAGCGGACCAAAGACGTCAGTGTGGTCCGATACATGGTAGCCCCCTCAATTTCCGTGCAGGATCCCCGGTTCGTAGATGGAATCAAGAGTGGATTCGCAAAATCTGGGGGTCGAATGTTGAGCGACGGATATACAAATGTAAACGGTCGCGTCGCCTATTGGTTCGCCGGGGAAGGTTTCGCCAACGGGAGGAAGATCTCCACGCTTCGGTACGCGGTCTGTGAGAAGGGCAGCTTATATCAACTAATGGCAGAATCTATTAAGAGCTCTCCATTGAACGACAATGAGCTGGCCACAATCCTCGACAGTTTCCAGATACACGCGGAAGCTTTGCCATCGGCGACGGTCTCGCGCAGCGACGCCCTGTCCTATCGAATCGGCCAGATTACCGGATTCCTGCTGGTTCTCATCCTGGTCGGTGCAATTGGGGTGAGACTGGTGCGAAAGCGCGCGTAGCGGAAGCGGCGAGCCGAGAAATCAAACCGAAGACGAAGGGCCCCACAAAGGCAAATCAGTACCCTGCTGGCCGCGCCCTATACCCCCCGGGCGGGACGGCTGCCCTGCTATTTAATGGATACGGCTTGATTAAATCCCTGTACTTCGTATTCCGATAATGGTATGATGGGGCTCGTGCTTGGAAATGCCTACTTGGCGAGGGCCCGAACACCCCTCACCCGAACCCTTTGCCGTATACGACGACGGCGTCTCGCAGACTCGGCTCCCCCCAAGGGGAGAGGGGCATCCGGACGCGTACAAGACCAAGGCGGTGGAACGCAAAGGGGCCAAAGTGGGCCACTTTTACCGAGGGTAAGGGGGCCTATATACGTTTCTGCGAAACGAACCCACCGTTTTTCGAGGATTTTTTTGATGCAACTACCACTGCATACGGTGTTTGCGATGGAAATGTGCGGAGAAATTCGGTGGGTTCGTTTTGGAAAACGAACCCACCGGGAGGGGGTAAATGAGGGCGTTTCATCGAAAAGTGGGTCCTTTTGGGATGGAATTAGGGGGTCGCGATGCGACGGCGCGACATCAGGCAAGGACGCCTGTGCCACCGGGGCACAGGGTTTTCACGCAAATACGGAGGCGGCACGGCCACGACGGAGCCCCGAAAGGGATTCGGGGTAAACGTGGCCCAAATTATCAGGACATTACGGATTGGGGGTTTTGGTTGAAATGTGTGCCTTTATACGGTAGAAAGGTAGTGAATGAGTATTGCAAGTGTCGCAGAAGTGCCTAAACCGAAACGTGTTAACCTGCGTCGGCCTGATATTATGGAGGCCGTCCGCGAAGAGGTGGAGCTGCATTATCGCAGCCAGATCGTCGAAAAACTGCGGCAGCGCGGCGGCGAACTGGAGGCGGGCGGGCTAAAGGTGCGGTTGGCGAAGGAATTCGGGTTCTGTTATGGCGTGGAGCGGGCCATTGACCTGGCGTACGCGGCACGGAAGGTGTTCCCCAACCAGCCGATCTATATTCTGGGCGAGATCATCCACAATCCCGAGGTCAATGAGCAGCTTGTCGCGATGAGCATCAAGTTTCTCTCGGGGCCGATCAAGAGCGCGAGCATCGACGATCTCAAGGAAGACGACGTGGTGATCATTCCCGCGTTCGGCGCGGAAGTGGCGACGATGGACAAGCTGAAGGCGAAGGGCTGCCAGCTGGTGGACACGACCTGCGGCGATGTGATGAGCGTGTGGAAACGCGTCACACAAAATGCGAAGGAAAGTTTCACCTCGATCATTCATGGCAAATCCAAGCACGAGGAAACGAAGGCGACCAGTTCGCGCGCGACGTCGAACAACGCCGGTCATTATCTCGTGGTGCTGAACATCGCGGAGACCGATTACGCCTGTGACTATATCCGCCACAACGGCAACAAGGCGGAATTCCTGGCAAAATTCGCCGGCGCGATGTCGCCGGACTTCGATCCCGACCTGCACCTGGCTTCCATCGGCGTGGCCAACCAAACCACGATGCTGCGCAGCGAGACCGAGGAGATCCAGCGGCGGTTGCGACGGGCGATGGTTGACCGATACGGCGAGGCGGAGATCGACAAGCATTACCGGATGTTCGATACGATCTGCGGCGCCACGCAGGAGCGACAGGATGCATTGATCCAACTGTTGCAGGAGCCGCTCGACATGATGATCGTCGTCGGCGGGTACAACTCCAGCAACACCTCGCACCTCGCCGAAATGAGCGAGGAACGCATGCCCACTTTCTTCATCCGCAACGCCAGCAAGATTCTCTCGGACAAGGCGATTTTGCACTTCAACCTGCACAAACAGGAGGAAGTTCTTGCCGAGAACTGGCTGCCGGCGGGCAAGCTGTACGTCGGCATTACCGCGGGCGCGTCCTGTCCGAATAATTTGATCGATGACACCGTCCGCCGTCTATTCAACCTGCGCGGCGTCAACGTGGATGGCATGATCGCCGCCAGTGAAGCTGCCGCGGCGATTGCGTGATGGCTCCATGTTCCCTGCGCTGATATTTCAACGCATGGCATCCAGAATGCTCAAGCGAACCTGAAAATTTATGGATAAAGCCCCGTTTAAATTCCGTTCCACGACGATGGCGGACATTGAGTTGCCCAAGGAAGTCTCGGGGCTGCGCGAAATCGCGTACAACCTGTGGTGGACATGGAATCCCCATGCACGCCGCATGTTCGCGCACATCCAGCCCGGACTGTGGGCGATCTATCGCAATCCGGTTGAGTTGCTCATCAATATCGAGCCGGCCCACTGGGAAACGCTGCTGGAGGACGAGGTGTTTCTCAGCATGTACAAGTCCGTGCTACGCGATTTCGAGACGTACATGAGATCGCTCAATGACACCTGGTTTGCCAAGAACCATCCCGGCTACCAGGGCGGACCGTTTGTTTATTTTTCGACCGAATTCGGTTTTCACGAATGCTTGCGCATTTATTCCGGCGGCCTCGGCGTGCTCTCCGGCGATCATTGCAAGTCCGCGAGCGATCTCGGGATTCCGTTCATCGGCATTGGCCCGCTCTACAAGCATGGGTACTTTGAACAGGAGATCGAGCCTGACGGCCGGCAGCAACATTTCTACCCGGCGTATGATTTTTCGCGCCTGCCCATCCAGCCGTTGCTCGGTGACAATGGCCGCCACCTTACGATCAGCGTCGATTTCCCCGACCGCGATGTGTGCGCGCGCGTCTGGCTGGCGCAAGTGGGTCGCGTGCCGGTGCTGTTGCTCGACACCGACACGAACAAGAATAATCCCGCCGACCGCGCGATTACGGGCCAGCTTTATGTCAGCGGACGGGAGATGCGCATCTGCCAGGAAATCGTCATCGGTGTCGGCGGCGTGCGCGCGCTACAGGCGCTCGGTATCGAGCCGGCCTGTTGGCACATGAACGAAGGCCATTGCGCATTCCTCGGACTTGAACGCGTTCGCAATGTCGTCAAGGGTGGCGCGAGCTTTGGCGATGCTTGCAAGCAAGTTGCCAAAAACGCCATCTTTACGACGCACACTCCCGTGCCCGCCGGCAATGAAGCCTTCGACACCGGGTTGATTCGCAAGTACTACAAAAACTATTGTGAAGAAATTGGCATCAAGCTCGATCAGCTCATCGACCTCGGTCTATCCAGTCCCGGCCAGGGAAATCAGCCGTTCAGCCTGACCGTGCTCGCGCTGCATCTCTCGACTTTCTGCAACGGGGTCAGCCAGCTTCACGGCCTTGTCAGCAACGACATGTGGCGGCATATCTTCAAGGACCTGAAACCCGGCGAGAATCGAATTCAGGCCATCACGAACGGCATTCACACGTTCACGTGGATGGGCTACCAGATGGCCGAGCTTTACGACAAATATCTCACCCCGGCCTGGCGCGAAAATCTCATGGACGAACTTTTCTGGAAGCGGGGTGTCGCCAACATTCCCGACAAGGAGCTATGGGACGTCCACAACCTGCAGAAGGAAAGCTTGATCCGCTTCACCCGCAGTCGCGAACGCGCCCATCTGGCCCGTCACGGCGCCTCACCCGACGACTTGCGCAGCGTCGAGGAGTTACTCGACCCGGAAGCGCTCACGATTGGATTTGCCCGTCGGTTTGCCACCTACAAACGCGCCGATTTGTTGTTCCGCGATTTCGACCGCCTCCGCGCGATCCTCAAGGACCCCGCGCGCCCGGTCCAGATCATTTTCGCTGGTAAGGCACACCCGGCGGATAAACCGGGCCAGGAATTGATTCGCCGGATTTTTGAGATCTCGAGGCACACGGATTTACACGGCCATATCGTCTTCATCGAGAACTACAACATGCGTGTCGCGCGCATGCTCGTGCAGGGCGTCGAAGTCTGGCTCAATAACCCGCGCCGTCCTCACGAGGCCAGCGGCACCAGCGGCATGAAAGCGCCGGTCAATGGTGGCATCAACTTCTCCATCGCCGATGGTTGGTGGTGCGAAGTGCAAAATCCTGACGCGGGTTGGACGATCGGCAAAGCCGAGGAACACCCCAACCCCGATGCCCAGGACCACGAGGACAGCGAATCGTTCTACGATATCCTCGAAGAAAAAATCGTCCCGCTCTTTTATGAGCGCGATGCCAACGATCTGCCGGTCGGTTGGATCAAAACGATGAAGGCCTCAATCGCCGCTGTCACCCCGCGGTTTTCGACCGCGCGCATGGTGCGCGACTACACGGAACAAGCCTACCTGCCGGCGGCAAAACGCGGCGGGGCGGTCACTACGGCGGCGGAACAGACCTGGTAGCGGCTGCAGCCGCCGGGTGGGAATTGAGAGTTTCCGCTGTGAAGAACGCGCCGAGCAGCAGCAACCCGTACAGTGGAATATAGCTGACGAAAAACTCCAGCCACGGGCTCTGCCAACTGCCCATCAGATTCAGCATCACGAGCGAAGCGGCGAGTGTGAGAATCCGCCCCGGCGTTGGCCGCCGTCGGGCGCGCGCCACAGCGACCGCGGCCGGAAAAATTAGCAGAACAAAGTAATGACCCCAGGCCTCGGAAATTCCCGCCAGCATCGCGGCGCTCAACAAACAAAACTCGGACTCAAGATCCGCGTCCGTCCCGTCCCGCACACTCTTCCAACAGACGCCATAGGCGAGGGCAATGAGCGCCGCGCCGATGAGGGCGCCGACATGGGCCCACGCATACAACTGATTCCATTGGGGATCGAAACCGTGAAGCAACCACGCCATGTTTTTCACGAAGGACGGCACGGTAAAATTGAAGTGACGCTGCCAGGCGACCCAGGCTTCCACCGTCTTCATTCCGTGCAGCCAAAATTGCCGCCAGTTCTCCACGCCAGTGGAGAGAATCAGCGCTGCGCTCCATGCGAGAACTGCAGCAGCGCATTTCCACCGGGTGCTCCATTTTCGCGAGCAACGCCACAAGAACCAGGGAACCAGAACCACCGGAAAGAGCTTCAGCCACACCGTGGTTGTCACGGCTACACAGGCACTCAACGGCCGGCCGTTGCGCAAACACCAATACGCCAGAAGAATGATCGCCGCGATCAGTATCTGGCATTGTGAAAAAAAGAAATGCCAATAGACAGGCGCCGAAGAGATCACGGCCGCACATACGAGGCACCCCATCGGCCGCGAAAGCCGGTCGGCTAAGAGCCGCCAGGTCAGCGCTAACACACAACCCAGACTGAAAACCTCCAGCATCACCCAGGCCCAAAATGCCGCGGCCGGCGACAGATGTGCAAATGGCGCGAAGATGGCGACAAGCAGCGGCGGATTTGTGGCCGTCGGAATCGGATGCGTATAGCGAAATCCCCAGCGTTCGTATTCCGGCTGTAACGGCGTGGAATAGAGATCGGCGCCAGCCAATAATAAGCGGCTGGAGATGTAGTAATGCGCGAAATCGTTCCCATCAGCGCGCGACGGCAGATCACGAGCGATGCGGCCGAATCCCAACAGGGCCAGCACAAGCGCCAGCGCCGTCAGCAACCACGAACGCCACTTTCGACTCTTCGTCTCCATATTTGATTTCAAGACCTGGAAGGTGGAGGCATTAACCAGTAATCTTTCAGGAAATAGTTCCGCCACTCTTCAATCCCGCGCGCCCGCGCTGTTTCGGCGGCGGCGGGATCATACGCGACCAGCTTGCCGGTAAGTTTGCGTAGTTTCTCGCCCGCTTCACGCCGCTGGGACAGAGTGCTCGACGATAGTTCCCCAACCAGCACCGTGATGGTCTTGAATTCGACAAATCTTCCCCGGACGCTCTCTACGTTTGGTAGATCCTTCTCGGCAAAATCTCCGGCGTTCTGCTGCAATACCGACGCCACATCCACCCCGTGCCGCAGGGACATCGTCGCCAGTGAGTACAAACACGAATAGCGGAACATGCCGCTCGTAGTCCCGAAGAACAGCTTCGCAATCGGCAGCACTTCCGTCTCGTGTCCGCTCGTCCCGAGCGCCAGAACAGCCTGCTCTTGAATGAAATCCGGCGCACCCAGCAGGGGTCGCAGCGCCGGCACCAGCCGCACATCGTCCACAAATCGCGCTGCGAATGCCGCAGAGCGCTGTACGTGTAGCTCTTTGTCATCCAGCGCCTGGAGCAGCAACGGAACCACGAGATTGTTCTCTGCGTCGGCGTGCTCACGAAGCCCAGCCTTCTTCAGCGCGTTTCCCAGCACGATCAAAATCAAATCCCGTGCTTCAACCGGTAAGGTGCCGTCGCCCGCCTCTCGCAAGCAGGTCGGAATCGCCACGGCTCCCATATCCGCCACCCAGAACAGATTGAGGTTGGTGATGGAACCGTGCAGCAACATGTCGAGACATGCCAGCCGGTTGCTCTGTAGTTCCGTCGGCTCAGGAAACAATGACGCGGGCTTGATCGACA
>Ga0224557_1004582_pt1 | contig 9992 bp, 7 predicted proteins | sample 714S31014metaG_FD_180677 | JGI IMG/M metagenome (GOLD analysis project Ga0224557, IMG submission 180677) | Peat soil microbial communities from Stordalen Mire, Sweden - 717 S3 10-14 | ecosystem: Environmental > Terrestrial > Soil > Wetlands > Peat | place: Sweden: Norrbotten County, Stordalen Mire... | reverse complement strand
AAAGTAGATGAGGGGCTTACCCGCGTCCGCCAGGGCCTCCACGACCCGCCGGGCATACGGAAAGGCGAAGGTCCGGTAATCGGAGGGGCTGAGAAGGCCAGCCCAGGTATCGAACAGTTGGAGAGCATCGGCTCCAGCCTCCGCCTGGGCGCGAAGATAGCGGATGACGAGCGAGGTGAGCTTTCCCATCAGCTCGTGCCAAAGTTCCGGCCGGCCCATCATCAACCGTTTGGCGAGCGCGAAATCCTTGCTTCCGCTCCCCTGGACGGAGTAGCAAGCCAGAGTGAAGGGAGCGCCGCCGAAGCCGATAAGCGGCAGCGATCCGATCTCTCGTTTCGCAAGCTTGATGGCCTCGAGGGTAGAGGCGTAGCTGTCGGCCGCGCCACCGGGGTCGGCACCACCCAGCGCCCGGACATCTTCCTCGGTCCGCACGGGGTTTTCGATCACTGGGCCCTCGCCGGCTTGGAAGGCCACCCTCAAGCCAATGCTTTCAAGCGGAGGAAGGATGTCGGCGAAAATGATGGCTGCATCCACAGCAAAGGCATCCACCGGCTGCAGGGTCACTTGGCAGCTCAGTTCGGGGCTGTGGATGATGTCCAGCAGGCTGTAACGACGTCGCACCTCTTGGTATTCCCTCATATAGCGGCCTGCCTGGCGCATGAGCCAGATGGGAGTGCGATCGACCGGCAGTTTCGCGCAAGCGCGAAGGAAGCGGGGTGCTTCCGCGGTGTCAGGCAGGTCACTCGTGTTGTTCTCGCCCATCTTGGTGCCGTCCATCGCTCTCATTCCCGGCCCGCCAGCCAACGGGCGGCGTCCTTCGCGAAATAGGTAAGGATCAGGTCCGCCCCCGCCCGCTTGATGCTCAGCAGGGATTCCAAGGCTGCGGCCCGTAGATCGAGCCAGCCGTTCCGGGCCGCCGCATGGATCATCGAGTACTCCCCACTTACCTGGTAGGCGGCAAGCGGCAACTGGGTGGAGGCACGCAGGGCGTAGATTACGTCGAGGAAGGGCAGTGCCGGCTTGACCATCAAGATATCAGCACCCTCTGTCTCGTCGATGTCCGCCTCGCGCAGAGCTTCGCGACGGTTGCCGGGATCCATCTGATACTGCGCCCGATCCCCGAACTGGGGTGGGCACTCGGCCGCTTCGCGAAACGGTCCGTAGAAACTGCTGGCGAACTTGACTGCGTAGCTCATGATGAGCTTGTGCTCGAGCCCGGCTTCGTCCAATGCTGTCCGTATGGTGGCCACCATGCCGTCGACCATACCCGATGGGGCGATGACGTCGGCCCCAGCCTGCGCATGCACGACCGACGCCCGGCCGAGAAGTTCGAGCGTAGGGTCATTGAGTAGATATGCGCGGGGAAGATCGGACCGATAGAGCGCGTCATCCGGAAGGTTGACGATGCCGCAGTGCCCGTGGTCCGTGTATTCGCAGAAGCACATGTCGGAGATAAGAAGCATCTCGGGAAGCTCTCGCTTGATCGCCCGAATGGCGTTGGGAACCACTCCCTCGGGATCGTAGTTGCCGCTGCCGCGGGCGTCTTTGAGCTCCGGGATGCCGAACAAGACGATCGCCTTCACGCCAAGATCAGCCAGTTCGCGGGCCTCCCCCACAACCGACTCCACCGTCCACTGGAACTGACCTGGCATCGAGGAGATGGCCTGCCTCTCTCCCTGCCCCGGACGGACGAACAAAGGGGCTATCAGGTCGGCGGGGGTGAGCGCGGTCTCCCGGACCATCTCACGCAGGGCAGGAAACAGTCGAAGTCGTCGCATCCGCACCGGCGCGTGCCCGGCTGTCGGCCCCATCAGCTTTCGTTCCAGCTCGGTCATGAAGGCTCCTTCCCCTCAAAGAAGAGTTCCAAGGCATCAACGAGAGCCACAAGCGTGTGGTCAACCGGTTGCACCTGCACGTGCAGTCCTTTCCCCATCGCCGCCCGGGATGTCACGGGACCGATGCAGCCAATGCATGGCCGCGCCAAATGGACCAGGTCGCCGTCCTCTTGCTCCAGCCGCAAGGCCAGGTTGTCGACGGTCGAAGGACTTGTGAAGAGGACCGCGTCGATGTCCCCTCCTCTCAGCAAGGCCGGAAGGTCAACTCCTCCCCGGCCCACGACGGTCCGATAGGCGGTCACCGCCGACAATTCCGCCCCTGCCTCAAGAAGCGCCTTGGCCAGCTCATCGCCGACGAGGTCGCCCAGAGGGAGAAAGACTTTCCCCGGGTCCCGCGCGGCCAGGCCCTGACCGAGGTGGTGCGCCGTATATCTGGCGGGTTGAAAGTCAATCTCTACGCCGAGCAGAAGCCGTACCTCCCGCGCCGTGCCCGGGCCGGCCACAGCTATGTGAGTCGACGTCGGGATCCGCCCAGATTTCGCCGCACGGGCGACGGCGCGGACTGCGTTGGCACTGCTGAACGCCACCCAATCGAAGTGTCCGGCAATCAGGTCTGTCATCGCCCGCTCCAGTCCGGGGATGTCTTCCGGCTCGGCTGCGGCGATGCATGGGTAGGACAGGGGGATCGCTCCCCGCCCGAGCAGTATCTCGTCAAGTTCGGCCGCCTGCTCGGCGCTGCGCGTGTTGACCACTCGCTTGTCGGCCAGTGGCCGGTACGTGCTCATGCGCCCAATCCCCCGCTCCGCGACAACGACCCGGTCAGGAGCCCGGCTGCACCCCTATCCAGCGCCTCTTTCGCCAAAGCCGTCCCCGCCTCGCAAGCCTGTCGGCGCAGTTCCGCTCTGCCTATCTTGGCCCGGCCTTCGATCCCGGCCATGCCGTCCGCCAGAGAGGTCTCGCTCTCCAGGTCCACGCAATGCGCGCCGTCCGAAGAGCAGACCCTGCCCCGTAGCCACAGGCTGCCAGCGCCACCGATGTCCCCCAGGGCCGCCACCGGCACCGCACAGCCGCCCCCCAGCCCGGCGAGGAACGCCCTCTCTGCGGTGGTCTCCAAATCGGTAGCCGGGTCGCTAACGGCCTCGAGCAACTCGAGAGTCTCACGCTCGTCTCTGCACTGAGCGGCGATGGCCCCCTGGCCGGGAGCCGGCAACATGATGTGCTCAGGGATTATCCAGCCCGGCTCGCAGCTTTCACCAAGCCGAAGGAGGGCAGCGTGTGCCATCACGATCGCGTCGTAGGCGTCTCCCGGATTTCGAAGCTTGCGCAGGCGCGTGTCGGCGTTCCCGCGAATGTCGATGACGGCCAGGTCGGGCCTATGGGCAAGCAACTGGGCCTTGCGACGGGTGCTGCTCGTGCCCACACGGGCGGCGGCCGGCAGCGTGGCGGGGGTGAAGCCGTCCCGGCTGACCAGGACATCTGAGGCACATGCGCGGGCCAAAGTGGCGCCAAGAACGAGGCCGGCAGGCTGCGTTGTAGGAAGGTCCTTGAGACTATGCACGGCAATGTCGATGGAACGGTCGCGAAGCGCCTGCTCCAACTCCTCCGTGAACAAGCCCTTGCCGCCTATGTCGGGAAGCGGCCTGTCCTTGAGGCGATCGCCTTGGGTGGAGATAATCACCGTTTCCACGTGCAGATCCGGGTGCGCCTGCTGAAGCAGGTCGCCCAAGTGCCGGGCCTGCCATAGAGCCAGGACTGAGCCGCGCGTTCCGAGCCGGAGCAGAGGGTTCATTTGTGATCGTCCACGCGGGCTGCCAGGCCGAAGATATCGGCCACGACCTCCGGATAGGTGTCGTCCGAAGTCTCACGCAGTCTCGCCTTGAGACGCACGGTCGGCTCATGCACTATCTTGTTGGCGATCTGTCGGGCCATGGTCGAAACGATCTCTTGCTGGCGCTCGTCCAGCCCCCCCAGTTTTCGGATGGTCCGGCGGGCCTCCTCGTCGGCCACGGCGAGCGCTTTGTCTCGTATCCGCTGAACGAGCGGCACCACCTCACGGCTTTGCACCCAGTCCATGATCGCGTCTGCCTCCTCGGAGATGATCTCTTCCACCCGAGGCACCGCCGCCTCGCGGCCTGCCCGGCCTTCGTCCAACGACGCCGCGAGCTGATCGATGTCATAGAGCACCACTCCCCGCAACTCCCGGACTCCTGGGTCCACGTCCCGCGGAACGGCTATATCCACGAGTACGAGCGGCCTGCCGCCCCTTCCGGCGAGGATGGTTGCCAGATCCTCCGGGTAGATGATCGGGTGTGGCGCCGATGTAGCGGTGATGACCGCATCGCAGGTGGTCAAGGTCCGAGCCAGAGACGGCCAGGGAAGCACCTCCGCGTCGGTCCCGCCCACCATGGCCTCGGCTTTGGCCGCCGATCGGTTAAGGCAGACCACGCGAGGACTGCCACACGAATAAAGGGCGCGCATCGCCTTGGCCGCGGTCTCGCCTGCACCGACGATGACCACCTGTTTGCCCGAGATCCCGCCCAATTCCGTGTCCACCAATGCCGCCGCAACATGGCTGATGGACGTCTTTCCCAGTGAGATGTCGGTCTCGCGCCGCGCCCGGCGACCCGCGTGGACGGCCCGCGACAGAAGCGTAGTGAGCAACGGACCGAGCGTCTCTTCGGTCCGGGCGGCCTCGAAGCATTGGGAGATCTGCCCCAGTACCTGGGTCTCACCCAGCACTTGAGAATCGAGCCCGCAGGCGACCCGGAGCAGATGCTCCACGGCCTCGCGGTCCTGTTTGCGGTACACCACGCTTTCCAGTTCCGCCTGGGAGATCCCGGAGACGTCGGAAAGGCGGTCGACGATCGCATCTTCCGAGCGAGTTGCCATCCCAGCCGAGACCGAGTAGATCTCCAAGCGGTTGCACGTGGAGACCAGAGCAATCTCCAATTCACGGTCAGAGCGGAGCGCCGTGAGTCCTGGACCGTACGAACCCGCAGCCAGCCAAACTTTCTCACGTAGGTCCACAGGCGCGGTCCGGTGATTGAGCCCCACGAGGGCGAGGGTCATGTCATTCCCGCCGTCCCGTCACCGGCCGGTAGCTGCAGAACGGCTCCTCGGCGAGATAATTGCCCGTGACGCCGTAGGCTCGTGCCCGGCAGCCACCGCAGACTCGTTTGAACTCGCACATGCCACACCTACCCTCGAGCGCATCGAAATCACGAAGTTCCGCAAAGAGCCGGCTGCCCTGCCATACCTCTGAGAAGCTCTGCAGCCGGAGATCGCCGGCTTCCACCGGCATGTAGCCACAGCCGTACACCTTCCCGATATGGGAGATGAAGCAAACCCCGATCCCGGCAAGACATCCTCGGGTAGCGGCATGAAAAGCGCCTGCGCCGGGCCGCGCATCCGGGTGGGCGCCCCCGGCGTGGCTGGCCGAGCCGGCTCCGAGGTGGGCACTGGCAACGGCCGCCTGCCGCTGACCGCTCGGAAGCAGTGCCACATTTCTCAGCTCCGCGGCTTGCCGCTGCCGAACCACCCGGAAGTAGTGTGGCGCGCACGTAGCCTTTAGTTGCAGATCAGGCTCGGCCTGCTCGGTCTCATATAGCCACAAAAGGGTGCGCTCATATTCCGCTGCGCTAATGGTCTGCTCCGCGGCTATCTCCACCCCGCACCCCACCGGCACAAGCAGGAACAGATGAAGGGCCACCGCCCCCAGCCGCTTGGCAAGCTTCGCCATCTCGTCCATCTGCCCCACGTTATGCCGGGCCACGGTCACATTGATCTGAACTGGTACCCCCGCGTCACGCAGGGCCTCGATGCCGCCCATGGCCGAGGCGAACGCGCCCGGCTGCCGGCGAAACACGTCGTGAGTGGCCGGATCGGCTCCGTCGAGGGACACGCTAACGCGTTGAATTCCACACTCGGCGATCTCGCGCGAGACGCTCCCATCGATAAGGGTAGCGTTGCTAGCCAGGGCCACGATCAGCCCCCGCTCCGCAGCATGGCGGGCGAGAGGGAAGATATCCGGACGAAGTAGCGGCTCTCCCCCCGACAGGATCAGAAGCGAGCGGCCCCATCCTGCCATCTCGTCAATGACCCGCTTGGCTTCGGCCGTCGAGAGTTCGTCCGGCGGCGCCGAACCGGGCACGTCGGTGCGTCGACAATGCGAGCACTCCAGGTTGCAAAGGGCGGTCGTCTCCCAAAAGACGATCCGCGGCCACGGATACATCGAGCGTTCGTCGTTCGCCGGCTCTATCAAATCGCTTCCCCCTCAGTTCCGCCCAACCAGCGCCGCACCAATCCGGCCAAGGTCTCGACCATGTGCGGGCCGTCGTTCAAAGCCCGCGCGCGTACCAACTCGATACCCAGTTTGCATGCATGCTCTCTCAAGACGATGTCGAGGTCGTATAGCGTCTCGACCTGATCGAGCACGAAGCCGATGGGACACACGACAACGCGCGAGGTCCCCTGCTCGGCCAAAACAGCAAGTATTGACTCCGCGCTTGGGCCCAGCCAGCCGTCTCCGTTCACCGCAGCTCCCTGATAGGCAAGGCTCCAGACAGCGGGCGGCAATCCGAGCCTGCGCGCGACACGGTGGGCGGTCGTCCAGACTTGCGCCTGGTAGGGATCGCTCTCTGACACCCGATCGAGCGGCAGGCTGTGGGCGGTGAAGACAACGTGGCAGGATGATTGAGCGCCGGCGAGGCCGGTCGTCGTTCCCATAGGCCACAGCACGTCCGCTACCGAATCTGCCAGCGCGGCACAAAGTCCGGGTTCTCCATACCATTCGTGAACAAATCGCAGTTCGATCTCCGCTCTTGCGCAAGCGGCCTCGGCTCGGGCTTGATACGGGCCGATCCCCACCTCGCTAAACTGAGGTGCGAGGCAGATCGCCAAGACGCGGCGAAAACCGCCGCGCGCCAGCGCTGAGACCACCTCTTCGATTGCTGGGCGGGAATGAAGAAACGCCACGCTCACCGGGAGTGAAGATGCCGCGGACAGCTTCCTGGCCAGACTTTCCGCAAGACCGGGAGCGGGAGACTTGCCTCCGATTCGCCGATAATGCTCGGTCACTCGCTCGATCGCCTCGGCGGAGGGGACACGGCCGGTCACCGATCGAAGGAAGCCAGCGATGTCATCGAGTAGAGCCGGGCCGCCGTGAGCGAGAAGCAGGACCGTCTGGTCCGCCTCGCACGTGGGGTGGGCGACCTGTGCCCTGGCTATTTCGGGACCATGCCTCATCAGCCAGGCGATTATACCGGAGTGTCTTCTGGGCAACACCCGTTCCTCGACCCGCCCATCGAGGCGATGGCATCCATTCGCAATCGTGGCGCTGGCGAGTACAACCGTGACATTCAAGAAGTCGGAGCCGATGGCTCGCTTCCCCATGACCTTTAGTAAATACGCGACACAGCCGCTGCCAACGAACGGGTCGGCAGCCGTTTCAAACTCGAGGTCGCTCAGGACGTCGTGTGTCCAGGGCAAGAGCCGATGCTTTGACCCGAGGGGCACGTTTATTGTGATTCACGCCCCCGATCTGGATAAACGTACCCCTCGGGCCGGACCGGCACATCTCACATGCGGGGCTGGGCGCTCTGACCATGCACTGCCTGTCTATGACCGCGCAGAAAAGCGACTCACACCGATTGACGGGGGATGAAGATTAGGTGACTTGAGCTGCTATGACACTCGCGCGAGCGACAGGATAGCGAGGTCGTCATTAAGTTCTCCTCCCGTATGACCCATAATGGCGTCGAAAAGGTGCTGCGTCATGGCCGCTGGCGCAAGCGGCGCATGTATGGCCACCAGGAGACGGTCCTCGCCGAACAGTTCGCCACCCGGTGGTCGTGACTCGATAAGCCCGTCCGTGTAGAGAACGAGGGTGTCGCCGATAGACAGAGACGTGACCTTCTCGGCGAAGTCCGCACTGCCAAAGACACCGATCACCGGCGACGCCGTGCGAAGAGCCTCGACAAGACCCTGGCCACGCTTGAGAAGGGCGGGCGGATGACCGGCGTTGCAGAAGGTCAGCAAACCCGACCCAATGTCTAGGACACCGAAGAACACCGTCACAAACACGCGCGGATCAGTCTCACGAAGAATCACCTCGTTGGCCTTGCTCATGACCTCCCCCGGGGTACAGCCTTGGTGGGCGAAGGTTTTCACTGTGTTCCGGACCATCATGGCAACAGCAGCAGCCGAAACTCCCTTCCCGGCGACATCTCCCATGAGGATGCCAATCCGGTCCCCCTGCATCCGGAATACGTCGTAGAAATCGCCACCGACCTTGGCCGCCCTGGTGGCTGAGTGGTAGAGATGGCTGAGATCGATCTCCTCGTACCTCTGAGGCATGCAGACGAGCGCCTCTTGCAACGTCTCCGCTATGTGGCGTTCCTCTGCATAAAGCCGCGCATTCTCGAGTCCAAGCGACAGTGACGCAGCCAACTTGCGGGCGAAGTCGAACCGCATCTCGAGCGCCCCATCGAGCTCGGGCAAGTCGAAGAATCCAAGCATCGCAACGGTGTCTCCCTTGACGACCACGGGCACAATGAGTAGCGACCCGGGTTCTCGCGCCTCAATGAGGTCACCGGGGAGGATCGCACGGAGTCCCTCTCCGCGCACCAGCCGCGGCCCTTCTGTCGGCCAGCCGTCGAAGACAAAGCGCAGCCCGTGCATCGAGCTTGCTGCTTCAGTCGCGTGACCTACTTCCCACGCCCTATTCTTAGGCAGCAGGACGACTGCCTCTGGGCAACCAAGGGCAAGAGCGGCCTTGAGCGTAACGTCTCTGAGTATCGCAGCGGCGTCCAAGGACGTGGCGATGGTCGCATCGATCAAGTTCAGCGCCTCACGCAGAAGCTCGTAACGATGGCGTTCCGTCACATCCCTAAACACTAGGACAGCGCCGGTTACCGACCCATCAAGCGCGCGTATCGGAGCACAACTATCCGCGATTGCAAGCTCAGTACCGTCTTTGGCCAGGAGCGTTGTATGGTTGGCGAGCTCGACAACCGTGCCGCTATCGAGCGCGCGACGGACTGGTATCTCGGCCGGTTCTCGCGTGACTTCATGGATAATGTCGAACACATCAGCGATGGGACGTCCAAGAGCCTCCTCGGGCTTCCATCCAGTGAGCCCCTCCGCCGCCGAGTTCAGCAGGACGATACGCTCATCGGTATCCGTCGCGATGACGCCGTCGCCGATGCTTCGCAAGGTAATTGCCAATCGCTCGCGCTCGGCGTGGAGTTCGGCGGTCCGCTCGTCCACCAGTTCCTCAAGATGGGACCGGTGCCTGGTCAGTTCAAGCTCTCCCTTCAGCCGCTCAAGGGTGGCTCCTGCGAGGCCTGCGATGGCGAGATAGATGTCCAGGAGGTCTCGCGACACGGGCTCTATGCCCATGTGACCCACAAGCATGACCCCCATAGCCTGGGACTCCTCAACTACAGGAAGGAAGACGGTCATCGACGGCTCAGGCGCCAGCACGACTGCCGTGGCGAGGAAGCCGGTCTCAAGGACATCGGATACTACTGGCCGCACATCTTCCGTCAGGAGCTCCCACTCGGTCGCGGAGTTCCCTGTCGTGATCTGGCGGACCAACATCTGTGCCGACCCATGAACTTCGACAAACGCCGCCCACGTAGCGGGCATATGCGTCGTCATAAGCGCGCCGAGACAGGCGTGGATGTCCTGCTGCGTCTTGAGTCCGACCACAATCTGCACTGCCTTGATGAAGGCCTCAAGCAAACGCGGCTCTTTGTTTGGTGAAGACGTCATGGGACTCCCACTTCGAGAGGTTGGAGATAAAGACTCTCAAGAAAGAAATCCTCGAACTCGGGCGAAGCCGCCATGTTAACGATCACGCTCCGCTCGCGGATGCGCTCGCCCTCAGCCTCGCTCGCTTCAGAGAGCAGCAGTTGCTCGCATCCTGACATCGCCGCGCCGCCCGTTAGCTCAATGCTTGCGGCCGGTACGTTCGGCAGTAGGCCTATGAGCCTCGCATTCTCCGCGTTGAGATGGTGGCCGAACGCACCGCAGACACACACGCGCGGCAAGCCGCGCCCACCAAGATCAGTCTTTGCGAGCAACGTCCTGACCCCCGCCCCAATGGCACCTTTCGCCCGCTGGAATATGTCGATGTCGCGATTTGTCAGCCGAATG
>Ga0224557_1004577_pt1 | contig 10006 bp, 7 predicted proteins | sample 714S31014metaG_FD_180677 | JGI IMG/M metagenome (GOLD analysis project Ga0224557, IMG submission 180677) | Peat soil microbial communities from Stordalen Mire, Sweden - 717 S3 10-14 | ecosystem: Environmental > Terrestrial > Soil > Wetlands > Peat | place: Sweden: Norrbotten County, Stordalen... | reverse complement strand
GACTTCCTGAAGTTTAAGGAGTTCTTCTATCGCAGGACCGGCATCAGCTTCGAGGCGTCCAAGCGCTACTTTGTTGACAAGCGCCTGGTCGAACGCATCGAAGCCACTGGCACCGCCAACTTTCGCGGCTACTTTACCATGTTGCGTTTCCAGGCTTCGGGCGAGGAGCTGCAGCAGCTCACCAACCTGATGACGGTGAACGAGACCTACTTTCTTCGCGAGGAATATCAATTCAAGTGCCTGGTCGACTCCATCCTTCCGGAAATTGTCCGAAACAGGAACGGCGCGGATGCGATTCGCATCTGGTGCATTCCCTCCTCTTCCGGGGAGGAGCCGTATTCGATCGCCATGTGCCTGCTGGAACGCTGGGCCGGAATTACGGAGTGGGATGTCGAGATCGTGTCGTCGGATATAGACACGAGCATTCTTCGCCGTGCACGCGCCGGCCGCTATTCGGCTCGCTCGGTACAGAATGTTCCGGCTCGCTGGCTGGAAAAGTACTTCAAGGGTGTCGGCGATGAGTATCAGCTCTCGGACGACTTACGCCACGCGGTCGAATTTACCAGGGTCAATCTCTCAGAGGCTGCCGATACACTCGTCTACCGCAATTTCGATGTCATTTTTTGTCGAAATCTGCTGATCTATTTTGACGATGTATCCAGGACTACAGCGGCGGAAACCTTCTACGAAGCGATGAATCCGGGCGGTTTTATCTGCCTGGGACATTCCGAATCCATGAGCCGCATCTCCTCTTTGTTTAAGGTGCGCAAATTTCCCGACGCGATCGTTTATCAGAAAGGCCTGGAATCTCGATGAGACGCATTTTGATCGTCGACGATGCAGCCACAGTGCGCATGTATCACCGCGGCATTCTCGAATCCGCAGGTTACCTGGTGGAAGAGGCATGGAACGGAATTGAGGCCTTGGAAAAGGCACTCGAAGCACCGTTCGATCTTTACATCGTGGACATCAACATGCCCAAGCTTGACGGATATGGCTTTCTGCGCGAACTGCGCCAGCAACAGATCGCCCAACAGCCCGCCGTCATGGTATCTACCGAAGCCGCTGCGGGTGACGAGAGAATGGCCTACCAGTCCGGGGCCAACAGTTATCTCGTCAAACCCGTCGTGCAGTCGCAGCTTCTTTCGCATGTCCGTCTCCTGCTTGGGGAGGCAAACCAATGAGCCCTGTGCCCCCGAACCCGTTATTGGAGCAGTTCATCTCCGAGTCCCGCGACCTGCTCGAAGCCTCGGGCAAGAAGCTGATGCAGTTGGAAGATGCGCCTGACGATCAAGTCATCCTTAACGAACTCTTCCGTTGTGTGCACACGTTGAAGGGCAACAGCGGTTTGTTCACCTTCCCTGAGATGACGCGCGTGTTACATGCCGGCGAAGACCTGCTGGGGATGGTAAGAAGCGGCCAGGCAATCTATTCCCGAGAGTTGGCGGACCGCTTGTTGGACGCAATGGATTATGTGGGCCTGCTTTGCGGCGAAATCGAGGCTACTGATGGAATCGATGCTTCGCGCGCGCTCGAATCGCAGCACTTGGCGGATGCTTTGAGAAAGCTGATGCCGAACCTGATACCGAACCAGGACGCGGCCGCTGTTCGAGACGGTGACTCTCCCGTCGTCGCCAACGCCCAGACCTCGCCTGCAGATAATCCGAGCGCCGACCTGAAACAATTCGCCGCCATCCCCGCAGTCGCGCGGAAGTCGGCACTTGAGCGGTGCCGGCAGGGAGATCAACTGCATTGGATTTCCTACAGGCCGCAGCGGGAATGCTTTTTCCATGGGGACGATCCGCTGAACAGCGCGCGTCAGACACCCGGACTCATTTGGGGTCGCATCCTCGCGCCCGGGCCGTTGCCTCCGTTGAGTGAATTGGATACTTATAGCTGCCTGCTGGGATTCGATCTGCTTACCAATGCTCCACGCGAGGAGCTTGATCAGTATTACCGCTATCTCCCAGACCAAGTGGAGATAATTGCCGTTCCAGCGCAGTGGCTCGAAAAAGGACATGGCGACGCAGATGGCGCGAGCAAAGCGTTATCGCGTGCGATACCCTCGGGGTCCTTTTCCGAGGATGATGAGGCCGCGTTCAACTGGATTCTCGCGGCCCAGCGGCAGATTCTTCTTCTCGACGATCGTCCGGCATGGCACGCGGGCCGTCTCAAGGCAATTGCAGAAGTACTGGCAAATCTGAGCCAGGCAGTTGGAGAAACATCAACCCGGAGCGACATTCAAACGGCTCTTGCCGAAGCGCTCTCTACCGGCCACAACACACTGCTGCTGGCATGGCTTGACGCATGGATCGTTGCGCGTAAAACCATCCAGCCGGTTGCCGGTCTGTCCTGGGCGCGTGGAACCGACGGCATTATGGCTGCCGCCAAGACCGACAGTAACTTGGATGTCGGCTCAGCTACGGCTGGCGATCCCAGCAAAGCTCCGGCGGATGAAGGAGTCAGGTTTGGACGCCGTGCCGAAGACTCCCTTACCGGCACCAGGAGCCTCAAAGTCGATCAGACCAAGATCGATCGGCTGATGAACCTGATTGGCGAACTGGTGGTCGAAAAGAACGCCCTGCCGTATCTGGCCCAGCGAGCCGAAGTGCAGTTTGGCAGCCGCGAACTTTCCCGCGAAATCAAAGGCCAGTATTCAGTAATCAACCGCATCGCCGATGAGATGCAGGATGCCATTATGCAAGTCCGCATGATGGCAGTCTCCTTCGTCTTCCAGCGCTTCCCGCGTCTGGTGCGCGACACCTCTCGCAAACTTGGCAAGGAAGTTCAACTTGTGCTCGAAGGGGAACAGACCGAAGCCGACAAGAACATCATCGAGTCGCTCGCAGACCCGCTCATTCATATCGTTCGCAACAGCCTGGATCACGGCCTGGAGTCGCCGGAGGTTCGCCTTGCCGCGGGCAAGCCGGCGACCGGCAAGCTGACGATCCGCGCTGCGCAGGAAGCAGATCGCGTCGTGATCGAGATTGTCGACGACGGCAAAGGCATCGATCCAGCCGTGATCAAACAGAAGGCCTACGAGAAGGGAATCATCGACGAAGCAACTCTGGAACGAATCAGCGACCAGGAAGCGATCAATCTGATCTTCGCCGCCGGCCTATCTACTGCCGCAGTAATATCCGACCTTTCCGGCCGCGGCGTAGGTATGGATGTGGTTCGCTCCGCTGTAGAGAAGATTAACGGCACCGTCGTGATCGAGAGCGAATTGGGCAAAGGCACCTCGATCCGGATTTCCTTGCCGCTTTCGATGGCAGTTACACAGGTCATGGTCATCGAATCGGATGGGCAACTGTTCGGTGTGCCCATGGACCATGTTATAGAGACGGTACGTGTTACGAGAGACTCAATCCACGCCATCAAACAGACCAAGACGGCCGTTCTTCGCGGACGCATCGTTCCCTTGAAGAGCCTCAACACTCTGCTGGGAATTGCCGCTATCCCTCGATTGAATTCTGACGATGAACTAGCTGTACTGCTTGTTCAGGCGGGGAACGCGGAACTGGGCCTGATTGTCGATGGATTTCAGGAGACAATGGGTGTCATTCAAAAGCCTTTCAGCGGCTTTCTGACTGGCCTGTCTGCCTACTCAGGATCGGCCCTCATGGGGGACGGGTCAGTGCTCATGATTCTCAACATCCGGGAGATCGTCTGATGCCTATTGAATTCAAAAAGAACCGTGCATTATTTCGTGACGAAGTGAGCGTGGAGGAGGCGGAAGCGTTGCTCGAATGGCTCCAGACGAGACCTACCGCCAAAGTGGATTTGTCCGCCTGCAGCCATCTGCACACCGCCAACTTGCAAGTGCTGATGACGGCCAAGGCTGGCGTGTCCAATTGGCCGAAGAATGCAGAATTGCGTTCATGGCTCGAACCGGCATTGAAATCTGGTGAATGAGGACCTTCCATGGCAAAGACAATCTTAGTCGTCGACGATTCAGTCACCATGGTGATGAGCCTCAAGACCACACTGTCCATGGGCGGGTTTCAGGTGGAAACCGCCAACAACGGCCAGCAAGCGCTTGACAAGTTGAAAGGCGGAGTCAAGCCCGACCTCATGCTAACCGATATCAATATGCCGGTAATGGGGGGCTTGGAAATGATCGGCAAAGTTCGTGCATTGCCAGGCTGCCGATTCTTTCCGATTCTTACGTTGACTACCGAGAGCGAGGCCGCCAAGCGCGACGAGGGCCGGCGTCTTGGCGCCACCGGCTGGCTGGTGAAGCCCGTTTCAGGCAACGACCTTCTTAAGGTCATTAAACAGATTCTGCCGGGAGCGTGACGTCGTTATGCCTACGCTGTCAGCAGAATCAGGAATGCTTTTCCTTCAGCAAGTCGGGCTGGCGGCGGAGATGGAGCCGAGAGCATGACGGATCGCGATTTACGGCTCCGCCCCATTAAGATGCGTATGCTCTTTCGAGTTGCGCTTGCGCTGCTTTGCAACGTCCTGTTCCTTGCAGTCCTTTTCCGCGTTCAGGGAGCGGCCTTCGTCACCAGTTGGATCCGCATCGTCATTGCTCTGATTGTTCTCAAGTGTGTGCCGCCGCTGATTGTCGAGCGGTGGAGCTGGACGCTGGCCCGCCGCGGCATATCGGACATGTGGGCTTTCGGCCAGCTCAACTTCGAGGACGTCTCACGGGAACTAGCTGCTTGCAAGGCTGTCGAGGCAGACATCAAGGACTGCAAACCGTACATCGACGTGATGCATGAACAGATCGGCGATTCGTTGGCCGAATCCGAGCGCGAGGTCGTCGTCGTCATCGAGCAGATAGATACGCTGATGGGGAAAACCAGTGAGCAGAGAGAGCATATTGCACGATCTGTCAAAAGCGCCGGCGAACTCACAGAGAACACGCAGGTTCGTGTCGAGAACAACAAGGAGATTATCGCTGCGATCGACATGCAGTTGGAGGCGCAGACCGACGAGTTCAAGAGCAATTTCGAGCGGATCCGGGGGCTGGCCGGAGACGTGTGCGCATTGACACCGCTGATCAAGACCATTACTTCCATCGCCCAGCAGACGAACCTGCTCGCCCTGAATGCCGAGATCGAGGCAGCGCGGGCGGGAAGCGCAGGCCGCGGCTTTTCCGTTGTGGCCTTCGAGGTCAGAAAGCTTGCTGTGCTTTCCACTCAGGCCGCCGCCGATATTGCCGCAAAGATCAATGCAACCTGCAAGAGAGTGGACGAGGAGATGTCCAACGCACAAGCATCGCTCCAGCATCACGAGGCCAGCAGCGCGATGAGTCATTTGGGTGCCGACTTGGGTGAAATGCAGTCCGAGTTCTGCAAGAACAGCCAATTGCTCCTGGAAGTAATCACCGAGGTGGATGCGAACTACGCGGAGAGCGTGAACAGGCTGGCGGAGGCGTTGGGCCATATCCAGTTTCAGGATGTAATGCGCCAGAGAATGGAACACGTGCAGGGGGCTCTGGCGGAAATGCGCGACCACCTGTTGCATCTGGTCGAAAGGCCGGATCGTCCTGGCTGGGACGGCTTGTTCGATACCACATTCAAGGGATTGCTGGAGTCTCATCTCAGCAGCTACAAAATGGCGAGCCAGACCATCACTCACCTTGCCATCGCCGGAGGCAGTTCCGACACTGACAACAGCCGTCCCGCCATCGAATTGTTCTGATCGGAATTGTCTCCCAGCCGAATCGATGGCCTTCTCCACCCGCATGCAGTAGAGTTCGCGGGCGTTGCGCATTCCGGTGTCGTGCATCGCCACGATGATGTCCTTGAGCGGCTGGTCGGCCAACGCCGACAGCCTCCTTTTGGCTTCGTCGTTGAGGCGAAGGATGCCAACTGGCGTATGAGGTTTGTTTCTGAGGAGGAAGAGCGACGGATTCGCCAGATAGTCATCGAGCGCGCGAAACGATATCCATCCGATTGGGAGGAACGGGTGGCGCAGATCGATGTTGCGCTCAACACCGGAATGCGCAAATCAGAACAGTTCGGCCTGACCTGGAATCGGGTCTATCTCGACAAACGGTTCGTATTCCTCGACACGGCTAAGAACGGTCATAGCCGCTACGTGTGCCTTAACAAACGCGCGAAGGCTGCTTTCATGTTCATGAAGGAGCGGCATGATCAGATTGGCGGAGCCAAGAATGCACTCGTCTACCCGGGCGGATCGTCAACGCGGTGGTTTGACAATGTTCTTGAAGAAGCGGGGATCCACGATGCTGTCTGGTACACGTTCCGACACACCACAGCCAGCCGTCTGGTCATGCGGGGCGTGCATATTGCTGTCGTGCAGAAGGTCATGGGGCACCGGACCCTGCGCATGACGTTTCGCTATGCGCATCTTGCAGCGGGGCATCTGCTGGCGGCGGTGGAGAAGGTCGTTCCTGAACGCAGGCCGTTCTTCGGTGAATGAGGGTAACGGTCACGTGCATTCAAGAGTGGCTTTATGCGCGCGAATGTTCGTGACCTACCCGCTCATGCTTTGCTCGCGCTGTGGGATTGGTTCGTAGCTTCCGTTAGTGGGTCAAAACATCTGACCCGCTACCGCAGCTTCGTGGGTATTCAAGGTGCGCCACGAAGTATGCGATCATAGATGGGTTGAACGACAAGTTGTTCGTGTGTGCAAGGCTACTTCGAGAAGGTTGCAATGCTACTCATCGTTGGCTTTGCTGTCGACTGCGACGCAGTGATCGTCAAGTATGACGTTAATTCGCTCTGCCTTTCGACGCTGGATTTGCTGCTGGGTTCACCAGAGGAGCATCCGGGTTAAAAAACGGTGACCCTGCTGCAAAAGTGGTGCAAAATACATTTTGGTTTAATTCGGTCAACGTGCTCATTATCGGAGACTTAACTTCATTTTAGGGCCTGTAGCTCAACGGTTAGAGCAGGGGACTCATAATCCCTTGGTTGGGGGTTCAAATCCCTCCGGGCCCACCATTATCATTCCCCTGCGCGCCGTCTTCTCGCCCGCTCCTGCTCATCAGACCCACTTCTTTAGCTCAGGATAGCGCGCGAAAATCCGCCGCTGATCTTCGCCGCTCAACGCGCCCAGCCGCATCGGCTTGTCCACAGGGCGCGTGCCCTTCTGGTTCAGCACGTTCATCAGGCTCCACTCTCGCTCAAGATCCTTGGGTTCTTCCGCCTTCACGTCGTATCGGGTAAAGTCGATCGCCATGGGAGACTCGTTCCGGGTCCAGTCGCGCAGCAGGCCCAGCCGGAACTCGCGATTCATGAACCACTGAATCTCCAACTCCTTCTCAGAGCCCGGCGCACCTGTGCCTTTGGCATCGAAGCGGTAGTTCAGTCCGTCGTTGTTGGGCGTATGTTTGCGCCATTCCAGGCCAAACGCTCCTTCGGTCATCACCTGCGTATCCGGCCATCGTTCCCGCACTGCCTGGAGCCAATAGGTCAGGTCCTCGTCGTGCCCGACTGAAACCTCCCAAATCCCAGTGACCCAGCCGAATCCGTTCAGCGCATGACCGCTGTCAAAGTGCATCGCGGTCGTATCCATCATCTCTTTGCGTCCCGCAACGGTTCCCAGGTGGCCCACGGTTTCAATCGGCCCCACGCCCAACCGGCTATTGAATCCTCCCTTGAAGCCGTCGCGTCTCGCTGTGAGAAAGTCGCAGGTCCAACCGTCCAGGCAAACGCAATCGATAAAATCCGCTTTCCCTTGCGCGGGCTTCAAATAGTGCTCACGGCTCGGGTAGTACGGATAGCAAATGCCCCCGTCGCCATCGCCATTGTCGATGCCATGCTGGCTCCAGATCTCTCCCTGGCAAACGTGAATGCCCTCGTCCTCGGCAAGCAGCCTCTGGTTCTCCGCGTCCATGTAGCCGGCCACCAGGCATTGCGGCCGGTATCCACTCCCAACCATCTCACCGATCATGCCCAGCGCCTTGTGAATCGTCACCCGATTCTGTTCGCGCGTGTTGTACATCGGCGCAAAATAACCACCCGGAATAAACGTGATCTCATCGCCATATTTGTCGTGATATGAAGCCAGCAGGCGCCGCGCCTCAACGTATTCCGCACGCTTGTCAATGAGCGCCAGCCAACTGATGGCCCACGTCATCCTGCCATCCGGGCAACCGCGCGCAAATGAATCCCGGCGCGACCGGATTTTTTCCGGACGGTTATCCGCGGCTTCGTCCAGGCCAATCGAGCGGTCGGTGCTAACTTCGATCTGGTTCACTCGAACCACGGACACGTGCGTCAGGAATCTGCCGCGCAACTTCGAGCTCCCGGCCGCGAAAGCCCGAGAGCCGGGTCCCACTGCCAGTGCAAGAGCCGCCGCCGAAGCCGCCGCACTCCTGACAAAATCCCGCCTGCTGCAATCGCCACTCATCGCTCTCGTGCTTCGCATGATCGTCCGCCTTCACGTCTGTTTTTTATCGGGTTATCCACCCGGCAGGAATCATACCGGACCCGGTGGCGCCCGCGCCCGAGAGATCCCGCACCCGGCGGTCGGCTCGATGGAAGGACACGCTTCTTCAACTCTCCCGCGCCGAAATCAGGGAGCATGGCGGCATGGGTCCCTTAAGGAGTCCGCCTCAAAAACGGGCCATAAACCAGTCTCGCCCCGCGTGACACTCTGCTCCCCCGCCGACATATAATCGTGTCCAGACCATTCGTTGGTCTCATCTTCCCTGCAAAGAGAGAGATACCGTGGCTCGTGAGCTTTACACCGCGCGTCTTGCACGCAAAGACTGCATCTCGGAGGTGGCTCAGTGCTACCACTTCGAATTTGTGATCGATAGCCTGGAGAGTTTTCCCTACGCTCCCGGTCAGTTCATCTCCGCCGTCGCCGAAGATGAGAATGGCAAGACGCAAACCCGCGCCTACTCCATCGCCTCGGCCGCCCGCGCCAATACCTTTGAGCTCTGCGTCAACCGTGTTGAAAATGGATTCTTTTCAAATCATCTTGCCGACCTGCCAGACCTTCCCATCGGCGCTACCATCCAGATTCACGGACCGCACGGCCACTTCATTCTCCAGGAGCCCATCACCGACTCCATCCTCGTAGCTACTGGAACGGGAGTGGCTCCGATGCGGGCGATGGCCCAGTGGCTGTTTCCCGAGGACGGTCCGGATCGCAGTCAGGGAAAAGACATCTGGCTCGTTTACGGCACGCGCTACGAAACCGACATTTACTATCGGGCCGAGTTTGAGGCGCTGGCTGCACGGAAGCCCAACTTCCACTACCTGCCCACGCTCAGCCGGGCGGACGAAAGCTGGAACGGTCTGCGCGGGCACGTGCAGGTGCATGTCGCCAGGATCGTTGAAGAGCGCGCCGCCCGTCTCGGCATCTTGCTCCCGCTTGCTCCCGTCGATCCATCCATTCCCCCCAAAGACTTGACCTTCGACAACTACACCTATATCTGCGGCCTCAACTTCATGGTCTCGGGTGTGCGCGAATTGCTCACGGGCTACGGCTGGCACCGCAAGCAGATTGTCTTTGAGCGCTACGACTGAGCCAAGGGCCGGTCCTACAGGTTGAACAGTTCCCTCAGCCGCCTGGTCTGCGTTCGGCTTACCGGAATCTCGGTCTGCTGCTTGTCGTTCATGCGCAACTGGTAGCTCGACTTGAACCACGGCACCACTTCGCGAATGTGGTCGATATTCACCACAAATCCGCGATGAGCGCGCCAAAAATGCGCTGGGTCGAGCTGTTCCAACAGCTCTTCGAGCGTTCGGCATTTTGACTGGCCCTCCAGCGTCCGAGTCACAATGCGGATCACGCCTTCGTCAATGGCCGCAAAGCAAATCTCCGCCTGGCTCACCAGCAACAGCCGGTTCTGCGCCTGCACCACGATCTTTGCCGGCTGGGAGCCGGCGCCTTCCGGCCGCTTGAGCAGCCGCAGCAACGCTTCAAGCTGCGACTCGATCGGCGTCTCCGCCGGCGTGTGCGCGGCGTTGCCCGGCATTCGGCCCCTGGCCCGCTCCACAGCTTCCACCACGCGGCTCCGGTCAAACGGCTTTAGCAGGTAGTCCACTGCGTTCACGTCGAAGGCCCGCACCGC
>Ga0224557_1004576_pt1 | contig 10010 bp, 6 predicted proteins | sample 714S31014metaG_FD_180677 | JGI IMG/M metagenome (GOLD analysis project Ga0224557, IMG submission 180677) | Peat soil microbial communities from Stordalen Mire, Sweden - 717 S3 10-14 | ecosystem: Environmental > Terrestrial > Soil > Wetlands > Peat | place: Sweden: Norrbotten County, Stordalen... | reverse complement strand
GCTAACCAGTCCGGGCCGGAGACCTGATTCGGCCGCAGCTTGTATGCATAGACGACAAGCGTCTTCAGCGTCATATAGGTGTACTGTGCCCGCAGCCCGTCCAGGTGCGCGCCAAGCCGACCCACTGCACGCGCTCTTAACGCCTGATCCTGGCTGAGCGGCGCCGACGGCCGTATCGAAGCCACATCGAACTCAAGATTCGCAGCTGACGCCTGCGCGGCTGGTGCCGCCTGCGTATTGGCCGGTGTCTGCCCCACCACCATTCCGCACGCCAGTAGCGCCACTACACACACACGTCCCAACATCTCCGTTGCCCTCGCGGAGAATCCTATACCATGCCCCTCAATCCATCTGGACTGAAACGTCATCGTCCGGTATCCGAGACGTTTCGTTCAACCAACAACCAACAACCAACAACCAGCAACCGTTCTACATCGCCGCTGCCGGAATTACCCCGCACGCAATCCGGTTGCCTGCGTTGCCCGTGGGATCGGTCTTCATGTCGTCGGCCTTCTCGTGCACCATGATCGATCGCCCCAGCACCGACGTCGGCGCGCCCGGCTCCAGCGTCAGGTAGTCCACCGTGTAGGTGATCTCGCCCGTGTGGTCTTCGCCGATGGAGATGTTCTTCGGCAGGTCGCCGTTGTGATGCCCCATCGGGTTCATCGTCCCATGCTGCTTGCCGTCGGGGTTGAAGTGGCCGCCCGCGCCTTTGAAGTCGGGCGCGTCGCACACCGGATTCTGGTGGATGTGCACGGCGTGCTCGCCGAACGGCAGGTTCTTCAGCTTCACCGTGATGGAGAGCTGCTTGCCGTCCTTGCTCTCCTTGAACGCCGCGCTCCCGGCGTCCTGCCCGCTCGATGTCTTGATGGGAACAACCAGGGTATGTTTGTACGCCGCATGGCTCGCATCCTGGTTCTGGGCATGGACGGAGTCGGCGTAGTGGGTGAATGCGATCAGACAGAACGCGGAGACGGAGACTGCAAGGACAGGACGCATAAGGCGCATGGCAATTCCTCCTGCTATTTCGATGCGGATAAGCACGGCGCAGAGGCGAAAAATATCGCACTCGCGCTGCTATGGCGCGACGGGCATCTGCTCCGCGTCGGGCAGCTCCATCTGTTCGTTCTCGGGCGCGTTCAGGTATGGGCGGAAGCAGGCGCGGCAGCGCGCCTCGTACACCCCCGCCGCGCCCACCACCACCAGCTCGCGGCTCGCCCCCAGCCGCTGCGTGTGGATGGCCGGCGCGCCGCACACGATGCACACCGCCGACAGCTTCGTCACCTCGTCGGAGATGGCCATCAGCGCCGGAATCGGCCCAAATGGATCGCCCGTAAACGTCGTGTCCAGTCCGGCGATCAGGATCCGCTTGCCCATGTGCACCAGCTCGCCCACCAGATGCACAATCGCCTCGTCGAAGAACTGCGCCTCGTCAATGCCGATCACCTCGATCTCGGGCAGTTGCCCATAGATCGCCTCGCGCAACCGCGCCACGTTGGCCACCGTCATCGCCTCATGGGTCTGCGCGCTGTGCGACGCAATCGACGTGCGGTGGTAGCGCAGGTCGATGTCCGGTTTGAAGCAGGCCACCCGCTGCCGCGCAATCCGCGCGCGCTTCAGGCGGCGGATCAGCTCTTCGCTCTTGCCGGAGAACATTGGCCCGGTGATGACTTCAATGCGGCCCACTTCACTGCGGCCAACTTCGTTGCGGCCAACTTCGTTGCGGCCCAGTTCGTTGCGACCAGCTTCATTGCGGCCAACTTCGTTGCGGCCCAGTTCGTTGCGACTAGCTTCATTGCGCCCAGATGGGGATGAATTCATGATGCGAACGCCTTTGCGGTTTCAGAAAAATTCGGGGTCCCCAACGAGCGCGTCTGCTCGGCAGGGTGAAACTTCGGTCTGCCCCCCTCGAAACATCCTACGCGCAACCCCGCCGTGGATTTCTCGGACTTTTTCCCCCGCGCTCCCTCGCCAAACCGGCCCACTCCATCGGCGGAGACTGCTTTGACTCTCGCCCTCGATGTTGGTAGCGTGGAAGCTGGGTTGGAGCGCAATTCTGGCCGGAATCCGGCTCTGGTCCCCATCGTTCAGCGGTTAGGACATCGCCCTTTCACGGCGGTAACACGGGTTCGAGTCCCGTTGGGGACACCAATCAATTCAGCAACTTACCGGATACACCCCAACCCGCAGCGATCCTCCGGTAACGCTGTGGTGACGAAGTGCGCCCTGGCCAATCCTTGTGCGCGATGGTTGCGTGAGAAGGTTCATCGCCACCGTTCTCTTACGCGCCCAGTTCCAGATCGTCCAGCCGCCGCCACTTGTAGATGGCGATCGACACAACCCAGCTCAGCGCGAAGATCGCGATGATGAAGTAGCCCAGTGCGCCGAAGTTGTTGTTCAACCGCCGCACCGCGTCCCAGAAGATCCCGCTCAGGCGGAAGTGTCCGGCCAGCAGCCCCAGCGCCTCGACCCCTCCCACAACCATCGCCACCACCACCGACACAAACGTGATCGTCATGTTGTAGTAGAGCTTGCGCACCGGCTTGATGAACGCCCACCCGTACGCCCCCAGCATCAGGATGTTGTCCGTCGTGTCGATCAGCGACATCCCCGCCGCAAACAGCACCGGGAACACCAGGATCGAGACCATCGACAGCCCCTTCGATGCCTCCGCCGCCGCAATCCCCAGCAACCCAATCTCGGTCGCCGTGTCGAAGCCCAGCCCAAACAGCACGCCCAGCGGATACATGTGCCAGCTTCGCGTGATGATCCGGAACATGGGGCGGAACAGTCTCGATAGAAATCCGCGGTCGGCCAGCAACATGTCGAAGTCCTCCTCGACATACGGCGCCCCGCCGCGCACCCGCACAAACGCGCGATAGATGGACCGCAGCACAATCAGGTTCACAAATGCAATACCCAGCAGAAAGATCGCCGAGATCAGCGTGCCCACCACGCCCCCGATCTCGCGCACTCCGTCCATCCGGTGTTGCAGCGCCAGCGCCGCCGCCGCAATCGCCGCCGATCCCAGAATGACTACCGTCGAGTGGCCCAGCGAGAACATGAACCCCACCGCAACCGGCCGCTTGCCCTCCTGCATCAGCTTGCGCGTCACGTTGTCGATCGCCGCGATGTGGTCGGCATCCACCGCGTGGCGCAACCCAAAGCTGTAGGCCAGCAACGCCGTCCCCAGCAGCAGCGGATAGTGGCGCGAGGCAAGCACCGCCCAAACCCACGCGCCCACGTTGAAGGCCAGCAGGATTCCGTAGATCCCCACCACCTTGCCGCGCACACCGCTTGCCGCATCGTTGAATAGTCCAGAGATTCTCATTCGCGCCGTAACACGATTATAGAACCTGTACTATCGCCGCCGCCATACAACCCGCGGTGGAAGGAGATGCTAAGGAGCGTCTCTGGCCATGCCAGCCTGAAGAAGACGGGTGATGTGATGGCCGTCATGTATACGAATATAAAAATCGTGTTACAAATGATTAATACAGCCCTTCCAGTCCGTGAAGGATTCTTGCCCGAAGGAGTTCCCCCTTGTCGCGAATCCAGGTTGCAGCTCTCTCTCTTGCAATCCTTGCCAGCCTGCCTATCAGCCTTTCAGCCCAACAGACAGTCTCCATTCGGATCACCGATCAGACTGGCGCGGCGATCCCCGGTGCGCAGGTGGTCTCGATCTCCTCCGATGGTTCTTCGTCTCAATCCGTGGTAGCCGATGACAGCGGCACGGCACATGCAGGCTGCCAGCCGGGAACAACTCTCCACCTCTCCGCGCTTGGATTTGAGCCGCAAACCGCCGTGCTCAAGGACTGCGCTGGCGATCACGAATACCGGCTGGCCCCAGCCAGTGTGCAGACCACGATCAACGTCGCAGTGACACAGGACGAGACGCCCAACGAGTCCGTAACCACCTCGGAGCAGATCAGCCGCACCAGCGCGCGCACGGTCTTCGACGCCCTGGAAGAGCTTTCCCCCGCCGTATTCGTTACGCGGCGCGGCGTGATGGGATATGGCATCTCCACCAACGGCACCGGCGAGGTCAATATCCGTGGCGTTGGCGGCTCGCCCAATACAGACATCCTTGTCGTCCTCGATGGCCGTCCGGACTTCCAGGGCGAGATGGGCCACACCCTGCCGGATTTCTACAGCCTGTCGGACACAGGCAGTATCCGGTTGGTTGAGGGGCCGACGTCGGTGCTCTACGGAAGCAATGCGATGGGCGGAGCGGTGGAGATTCAGCCGCGCAAGCCCAAGCAGGGAACGGAATTCGAGCTGCAATCGTCGATGGGATCGTTCGGCACGGTGCAGAACCGGCTCTTCGCGGGCAATCGAGCGGGGCGCGGTATCTACACGGCGTCGGCCGGCATCAACGACACCGACGGCGACCGCGCCTACTCCGCCTACCACTCGCAGGACGGCTCGCTGGGCGCGGAGGTCCAGCTCACCTCCATCTGGAACGCTTCGCTGCATGGAAACTATGGCCACTTCCTGGTGCAGGACCCCGGCCCCATCAATCCAACCGAGCCCATCGACGCGCCGAACTCGGCCAGCGTGGGACGTGGTGGGCTCACCGCCGACGTGGGCAACGCCACGCCCGCGCTCAATGGCTACACAAGCTTCTACTCCACATGGGGACACAACGCCATCGCGGACCGTTCCGACACTGACAATAACTTCGATTCCACCGACCGCATCACCGGCGGGCGCCTCTTTCAGACCTGGACGCCGCAGCCGGGACGTGCGCAGAATGCGCTGGCCATGGATTTTGGCGGCGACTTTGTGAACTACGGCGGCGCGGCCGTGAACTTTGAAGTGCCGCGGTCCAGCGCAACAACCGACTATTACGGCGGCGCGCACCAAATCTCGGACAACGCAGGATTTCTGCGCGCGCACTGGTCGCCATCTGTCAAGACGCTGCTGAATGCGGGCTTTCGCTATCAGCAAAACTCGCAGTTCGGCGGCATCGCGGTGCCGGAGTTCGGCGCGCAGTGGCACGCCTCTCACGTCTTCTCGCTCTCCGCCAGCGCCAGCCGCGGGTTCCGCAACCCCACTATCCGAGAGCTGTATCTCTTCCCCGCGCCCAACCCAAATCTGCTTCCCGAGCACGAATGGAGCTACGAGGCCACGGTGCAGGCGCGGATCTCGCAGAACGTGGCCGCGTGGACCACGTTCTACTACGCCGATCTAACCAACCAGATCGTCACTCTCGGCTACTATCCCAACATGACGACGCTGAACAGCGGCGAGGCCATCAACAAGGGCGTGGAGACTACGCTGCGCTGGTCGGGAATCGGCCCCACGGGGCACCATCGTCTCAGCGTGACCGCGGGCTACGCGTTTCTTGCATCCACCAACTTTGCGCCTCTGCTGCCCGCCAACAAAGCCAACCTCGGACTCGACCTCGATATGAAGCACGCCTTCCTCCACGCGACGGTGCAGACTGTCGGCAAGCGTTATGCCGATCCCACCCTCACCACGCAGCTTGGCGGATACACCGAGACCGGCCTCAAGCTCAGTGTTCCCATACGCCACAACTTGAACTTCTTCGCCACGGCGGACAACCTGCTCAACCATCGCTATCAGGTGCAGACGGGCTACCCCATGCCGGGCATCAACGGCGCGGGCGGTTTCGTTATGCACTTCTAGAGGAAGATCACAATGCTGCTTCGGAATCAAAGAGCGTACCAACGGAGGCAAGGATGAGACAAACTTCGCAAGTCTATTTGTTGAGCATTGCGGCAGGTCTGTTGCTTGCCACGGCGTCACTTTCGTCGCAAACGGCAACGCCGCAACCGCTTACTGTGCCGCTCGCAGGCGTGCAGGATTCCCGTCCCTTGTTGCAAGGGGTCCCTCAAACGACAGGAATGCGCAGCGGTTTTGTACACCTGAAACCAGGCGAGACGGTCGGCTGGCACACCACCGGCAAGAATGAGGAGTCCCTGGTGGTCCTGCGCGGCCAGGGCGAGGCGCTGATCGACGGCCAGGCGAACAAACCCTTCATCGCTCCTGCGTTTGTCTATATTCCGCCCGCGACCCGTCACAACGTCGCGAACACGGGAACAGGGCCGCTTGAGTATGTGTATGTCGTTGCGCCCGCGAAGTTACAGTAGCTTAGAGTGCAGACTGCGGGAACTCGAACAACGGCTTCTCCGTAAACAGCGTGGTAGCCGCCGTGCGCCAGCCATGTCATGCCGCCGCTAATGAGAATGCTTGTGAGGATGCGTGTGTGGATGCGCGACCTTCAGGCCCTTGCCGGAGTTGGCCAGAACCAGCTTTCCCAGTTCCACCCCGCGCAGCGCCAGCATGTGGTCCGCAATCTCCTGTAGCTCCTTGCTTCGCCCCTTCATGATCACCACCTCCAGGCAGTAGTGGTGGTCCAGGTGGACATGGGTCGTCGCCAGGATCATGGCCCCGGCGGAGTGCTGAAACGCGGTCAGCTTCTCGCCCAGGTTCGGCATGTGATGGTCATACACCAGCGTCAACGTCCCCACCACCGGCTTGTTCGAATCCACCGTCTCCGCAAGCAGCGCCTCGCGGATCAGGTCGCGGATCGCCTCCGACCGGTTCTTGTAACCGCGCTTGCCGATCAGCCGGTCGAACTCGTGCAGCAGTTCATCTTCCAGCGAAACTCCCGTCCTGCTCAGGTGTGACATCGGCTACTCCTCCCGATTGCAAACGGCCGAACCGCGACTCATGCCAGTAGTTTATCGCCAGTGCCCAGCGCGTGGGTCGCCCAGGGCGGCCCGATTGCAATCTTCGTGCATTCTTGCAGCAAGAGAATTACTCTTCCTTCATGTTCATCCAAAGCTCTTCTGCGCTGCCCACGGCCCATCTCTCTGCGCTGAAAACAACAGCCTCCCAGCCTTCCATCGAAGCATCCGCGCCTTGGCGATTTTTTGCCGCGCTCTGTCTGGGGACCATCGCGCTGGCCCTATGCTCCATCATCGCCGCGGCGCAGCCTCCTGCCGCTCCCGTTGCCACCGATCCTCCACAGTTCGGCCCTTACAACGGCAGCTTCCTCGCCGACGGCCTGGGCCTCCGAGTGCCCATCACCGATGCGCGCGACCCCGTGCTGCTGGCCGATTCGCCTTGGTCGATCTTCTGCTGGATCAAAACCGCAGAACCCGTGGCCGCGTTTGAACTCGTCGCCGGAGTGGGCAGCCCCGCAGCCGAGTATGCCCGCTATCTCGCCGTCGATGCCGGCAAAGTCACGCTCTGGATGGGCGAGGGCAACCAGCTCACCGGCCCCGCAAACCTCACACCCAACCAGTGGCATCTGCTCGCCGCATCGTTCGACGGCAGCCGCTTCCATCTCTTCGTCGACGGCCAGCCCGCCGCATCGGGAACCTTGGTCCTCGGCAGCGTCAACCCCGTGCTACAGATGGCGCCGACCACCGGCTCGGGAATCGCGCCCGGCCGCCACTTCGGCGGGCAGATCGCCTCCTTTACCCTGCTGCGCCACGCCCTCTCCGACAGCGAATTCCATCAGCTCTACATCGCGCGCCCCGACTTCTCCGTCCTCATGTTTGAGGCTGGCTCCAAGCCCTGGCCGCTGCAGACGCGCGGTCAGGCTGGATACCGCGCGCCCCAGGACCCAGCCACAATGCCCACCGCGCGCGCGCCCTTCTCGCCCGCCGTGGCCATCCAGCGTCCGCCGGTTGGCCCGTCGCTTGAACCAACCGGCGCCGATGAGTGGACCTTCTCCGATGGCTGGACGCTCCGCCAGGCCCCCAAGGTTGACGCCGACGGCGCGCAGATCAGCTCCGCCTCGTTCAACGACTCCGGCTGGATGCGCGCCACCGTTCCCGGCACCGTTCTCACCACCCTGGTCGACGATGGCGTCTATCCCGACCCCGGCTACGGCCTCAACAACCTCGCCATCCCCGAGTCGCTCAACAAACAGGACTACTGGTACCGCGCCCAGTTCACTTTGACCGCATCCACGCTCCCCGCCGGGGCACACGCCGAACTGACCTTCGAAGGCATCAACTACGCCGCCTCGATCTGGCTGAATGGCAAGCTCCTGGGCACGATGAAGGGCGCATTCCAGCGCGGCAGCTTCGACGTCACCTCCGTGCTCAAGTCCGTCCAACCCAACGTCCTCGCCGTGCGCATCTCGCCGCCGCCCCACCCCGGCATCCCGCAGGAGCAATCCATCCTCGGCGGGCCCGGCGAGAACGGCGGCGCCTTGGCGCTCGACGGCCCCACCTTCGTCGCCACCGAGGGCTGGGACTGGATTCCCGGCGTCCGCGACCGCAACAGCGGCATCTGGCAGCCCGTCACTCTCCGCATCACGCAGGGCCTCAAGCTCGGCGACGCCCAGGTCGTCTCCACATTCAAGAACCACGACACATCGCGCGCCGCAGTCGAGATCGCCGTCCCGGTCACGAATCTCTCGTCCGCCCCGGTCGAAGCAACGCTCGTCGCCTCCATCGAAAAGATCTCCGTCCGCAAGAGCCTCACCCTGCCTCCGGGCGACAGTGTCGTCAAGCTCACTCCCGCGGAGTTTTCCCAACTCAACCTCGACCACCCGCGTCTCTGGTGGCCCAATGGATACGGCAGCCCGGAGCTATACACCGTAAAGCTGTCCCTCCAAGCGGGCGGCTCCGTCTCCGATAGCAAAGACGTCCGCTTCGGCGTCCGCGAGATCAGCTACGAGCTGAGCCTGCTCGATAGCTCCGGCCATCTGCGCCGCGTGGAGTTCACGCCCGCCAACGCGCGCGAGGCGGAGGCCGCCACTCCCATCGTCGATGTCAGCCACGACGGCATGTTGGAGGTTCCGACACCCGCGGCCGAGCTCGCCAACATTCCCGAAGAGCGTCGCGCCAATGCCAGCTCGCACGTCGCATCGCTCGTGCCCGGCGCCCAGAACTCGCCCGCAATCCAGCCCCTCACCGACCTCCGCGCCGCGCCGTATCTCGTCCTCCGCGTCAACGGCGTGCGCATCGCCGCGCGCGGCGGCAACTGGGGCATGGACGACTTTCGCAAGCGCGTCTCCCGCGAGCATCTCGAACCCTTCTTCCGCCTCAACCGCGACGCCGGCCTCAACATCATCCGCAACTGGGTTGGCCAGAGCACCGAAGAGACCTTCTACCAGCTCGCCGACGAGTACGGCATGATGGTCTGGAACGATTTCTGGGAGTCAACCCAAAACTACAACATCGAGGCCGAAGACCCGCAGCTCTTCCTGGCCAACGCCGCCGACACCATCCAGCGCTTCCGCAACCATCCCTCCATCGTCATGTGGTGCGGCCGCAACGAGGGCGTGCCCCAGCCCATCATCAACCTCGGCCTCGACAATCTGGTGCGCACCCTCGACGGCACGCGCTACTACTCGCCCAGCTCCAACGCGGTGAATCTGGCGGGCAGCGGGCCGTATCGCTATCAGGTTCCCGCGCAGTACTTCACCACGCTCAACCGCGGCTTCTCCGTCGAGACAGGCACACCGTCCATGTCCACGCTCGAATCCTTCCAGAGTACCGTCCCCAAGCCGGACCAGTGGCCCATCGACGACGTATGGGCCTATCACGACTGGCACCAGAGCGGCAACGGCGATGTCGCCCCGTTCATGGCGGAGATTCAGGCCGAGTTCGGCGCGCCCACCAGCCTCGAAGACTTCGAGCGCAAGGCCCAGATGCTCAACTACGTCGATCACCGCGCCATGTTCGAGGGCATGGACGCCAACCTGTGGGCGCCCAACAGCGGCCGCCTGCTGTGGATGACCCAGCCCGCGTGGCCCAGCACCATGTGGCAGATCCTCAGCTCCGACTACGACACCCAGGCCTCCTTCTACGGCGTCAAGAAGGCCTGCGAGCCGCTGCACGTTCAGCTCAACCTGGCCAACTATCGCGTCGATATCGTCAACACCACCACCGCCGCACACTCCGGCCTCACCGTCAGCGCCAAGGTCTACTCGCTGGCCAACGCGCTGCTCTTCCAGGCCACCGAACGCAAGGATGTTGATGCCGACTCCACCGCATCCGTTCTGCATTTGGACCTCGAAC
>Ga0224557_1004572_pt1 | contig 10016 bp, 13 predicted proteins | sample 714S31014metaG_FD_180677 | JGI IMG/M metagenome (GOLD analysis project Ga0224557, IMG submission 180677) | Peat soil microbial communities from Stordalen Mire, Sweden - 717 S3 10-14 | ecosystem: Environmental > Terrestrial > Soil > Wetlands > Peat | place: Sweden: Norrbotten County, Stordalen... | reverse complement strand
CGCTGGTCGCCGCGGACCGCGGCATGCAGCAGCACGTGCGAGTGCAGCTGCGGGTCAGGCACCCGGTCACCCACGGCCCTTGCCGTCGTGTGCCGCCAGCTAGTGGCGATCAGGTCCGTGGCGTTGCCGTGGACCACAGCCCCGCGGTCAGGCCGGTAGCGCACCATCGCCACCTCGCTGACCGCGTAGCGCAGCGCCCGGTCGATCGCCTGCTCGTGTGCGGCCTCGATCTGTGCTCGCAGCTCACCGTCGCTCACAGCCCAGATCGCGCTCACGGACTTCGGCGCGGAGAAGGTCGCGTCGATCGCGGCCACCGCCTCGCCGCTTGAACCGGCGCGGCGCAGCTGCTCACCGCTCACCGGATGGCGGACGGCCATCAGCGCGCGCAGTGCGGTCCCGCTGACCCGCTCCCGCGGGTCGCACCCGACCCGCTCAGCGCCGCTGACCCACCGGCCCGGTGCCTCGACCCGCTCCCCGTCCTTGAGGTAGTAGTCGCCAAGCTCCGCTGCGGTGGTCTTGCCCTCCAGGTAGTCGGCGTAGCCCGCCGCCACCGTCCCGGTGACCTTCGCAACGGTCAGCACGAGCACCCCCGAGCAGGACCGAAACCCAGCCCCGACCAGAGGACCAAACCCAGCCCCGACCAGAGGGCCAAACCCAGCCCCGACCAGAGGGCCAAACCCAGCCCCGACCAGAGGGCCACACTGTACGCACAGGTTGTGCTTGCTCCGAAGCGTCCCCTAGCGTCCCCTAGCGTCCCTTTCCTCAGACACCCGGAACCACCGCCTCGACGGGTGAATAAGGCGTGTGGAAGGGCGTCAGTGTCAGCAGTTCCCAGCGCACGCCGTCCAGGTGCAGGGCGCGGCCGGTGGGGATGTTGGCGATCTCGCCCGGTGAGAGGACGCGGGTGCGCTGGCTGCTGTGGCTGTAGGAGCGTTGCGTGGACCGCCCTGTCCTACGGGTGCGTACGGATCAACCGCCGCTTCGACGTCGTCCCCAGGGTCCTCGCGTTTCTGGCCGGCAGGACCGACACCTTGGACAGCAGCCCGCCGGTCGCCGCGCCTTCCGCGGTCTACCTAGGGGCCGGCCAAGCCGGCCAGACCCGCTGGTCGCGCGCTGGGCGTGCAGTGCTCCTGATCGGCCCATCGCAGTCGGGCAAGACCAGCAGCGTGATCATCCCGACCCTGCTCGAGTACCCCGGGCCCGTCGTCTCGACCTCAACCAAGCCGGACGTGCTGCGCGCGACGATGCGTGCGAGGTCATATCGAGGTGACGTGTGGCAGTTTGATCCGACCGGCAACGCGCAGGACATCCCTGGCGTCCGGACGCTGTGCTGGTCCCCGCTCGCGTGCTCCCGAGATTGGGACGGCGCGTTGCTGATGGCGCGCGCAATGGTCGACGGATCCGCTATCGGCACAGGCACCACAGATGCAACACACTGGGCCAAACGTGCGCAGGCGCTGCTCGCCGGGATCCTGCACGCCGCCGCGATCGCAGGCCTGCCGATGCGCACCGTCATCGGCTGGGCCAGCAGCCATGACATCGACAGTCCGCTCAGCGCCCTGCGCGACCACGCCGGCGTGCCGCTCGCGCTGGATGTGCTCACAGGGGTGGCGAACACCGAGGCGCGCGAGCGTTCCTCTATCTTCTCCGCCACCGCCGACGCACTTGACGCCTACACCTCACACGCAGCCCTAGAAGCCGCCGAGGACCACAACTTCAACCCGAGCGCGTTTGTCGCCTCCGGCGACACCGTGTACGTCCATGCGCCGGCTGAGAGCCAACGCATGGCCGCGCCACTGGTCTGCGGGCTGCTGGCGGAGATCCGGCGCGCCACCTACCAAGCCCATGCCCAAGGCCGGCTCGCCGGCCGGGTGCTGTTCGCTCTGGATGAGGTCGCGAACGTCGCGCCGATCGCCGAGCTCCCACAGATCGCATCAGAGGGCGGCGGCCAAGGCCTGCTGCTGCTGGCCGTGCTGCAGGACCTCAGCCAGGCCCGCGCACGCTGGGGCACCGTCGCGGACGGGTTCCTGACCCTGTTCGGCACCAAGCTGATCCTGCCCGGCGTCGCTGACCAGCGCACGCTCGAGACGATCTCAACCGCGCTGGGTGAGTACGACCGCAAAGTCGTCAGCGAAACCCGTGCCCAGGTGCCCGGCCGTTTCGGGAGATCAGTAGATGGAAGAGCAGTGGCGAGACCATTGCCGCTGCGAAGCAGATCGCGCCAAGCTTGCGGCGGTTGCTGATCGCGGCGCGGGGCTGTTGATGTGAGGGTCCCCAGTCGCTCATCGCTCTGTCCCTTCGAGCAGCGCCTCGAGCCGGGGCCGCAGGAACCGGTAGGTTCGACCCAGGCGACTATGTGGAAGCTGCCCCTGGCGCGCCAGGTAGTAGACGGTCGAGACCGGGATCCCCAAGAGTTCGGCGACTTCGCCGGCGGTCATCACCTCGTCCCGTGTCAACCCCCGCCGAGCGTCCGAACCGCTGAGTGGATGTGCATGTGTGGTTTGCATGCGCCACACACTGCACACGGGTCCGGGACGCTTCTACCACGCTTGGGGACGCTTGCCCGGACGCTCGGGGACTCTTGGGGACCTTCAAGGACGGCCCGGGACGCAACGGGACGCTCCGCCCGTTTCTTTAGAGTTCGCCCGCAAACCAGTCGATCGTGGGGGAGATGTTCACGTGGGGAACGAGCAGCTCAGACAAGCCCTTAGGAACGCCGGTCTTGAGGCTGATGATCTCGCTGTCAAGGCCGAGGTCGATGTCAAGACCGTGCGAAGGTGGCTCAGTGGCCGCACCCCTCGCGCGCGCTACCGCCGCCGTGTCGCCGACGCGCTCGGTGTGAGCGAGCAGGTGCTCTGGCCGGGCGAGGTGCCCGACCACGAGCAAGCCGAGGACGCAGCGGTTGAGAGCTTCGAGCTGCTCACAGCCAGCGATGCGCCCGACTGGAGAGACCTTCTCGCCGACGCCCGCGAGCGCGTTGAGCTGCTCGACCTCACCCTCGGCGACCTGCTCGCTGACGGTGACGGGCAGCTGCTCGCCGATGCGGCCGCACGCGGGTGCCGGGTGCGAGTACTGATCAGCGACCCGGACTCGGTGCACCTCGCGATCGCCGAACAAGAAGCGGGCCGACATGTGAGCCTCACGAGCCGGCCAGCTGCGGTCGGTGAGCTTGACCGTGTCATGGAGCTGCTCTCACCCCACGTTGAGCGAGGCGAAGTCGAGCTGCGCAGGTTTGTCGATGCAGGCGCCCACCAGGTCCTCGTCTTCGACGACCAGGCGCTCGTGCGCCTTCGTCTCTCGGGCGTCGAATCCGACGCGATGCCCGTCCTGTACCTCACCCGTGAGAGCATCGGCGAGATCTTCGAGAGCTTCACGCAACACTTCCAGGCGGTGTGGCAGCGCAGCGAGCCGTCGCGCTAAAGCGAGCCGATCAGCTGGACACGCACCTGATCGCTGAGCCCCAGCTCAGCGGCCGTGTCCTCGATCAGCTTGCCGCTCTGCGGGTTCTCGACCAAGAACCACTGCTCCACGATCAGACTGTCCCTGTGAGCGCGGCCGATGGTGCTGTGCAGGGACAGGGGTTCGGGAATCGCGAACAGCAGGTCGGCTGTCACCCAGCCACCTGCCGCCGTCAGCAACCCGAGATCCGGGTACCCGCTGCCAGCGTCTGTCTCGCCCTGGGGTGACTGGTTGCCGAACTTTGCGCCTGCGAGGTCGAGCAGCGACCCGGTGCGTGACGTCGCATCGGCCGCCTGCATCTGTCTTGCCGTGAGGACCGCAGGTGTCTCGCCGAAGCTGCCGGCTCGCGCAGCGAGCCACAGGCCGGGAACCGCAGCCGCACGTCGGTAGCCGGTGAGATCCATGGGGCGCAGCGGCGGCAATCCGCTATCGACTCGGTCCGCTCCCTGCTGGGTGATCCGGTACGCGGTGGGGGAGTGGATGCTCAGCCGAACACGTGAAACGAGACCCTGCTCGACTAGCTCCTGGAGCTGCTCGGCCGCATCTGGCTCGCTCACCCCGAGCAGCACGGCGGCATGCTCCGCGAGCACCAGTTCGTGCGCGGCTACGAACGCGAGCAGATCCAAGCGCGGCGCGCCAGTCGCCCGACCGTCACCAGCGGATCGCTGCCCGGCACCGAGATCGGTCACAGCGGGCGCGGCGGCAGTGGGTGCCTCGGTCTCCAACCTGAGCTGCGCCAACGCTGGGTGCTGCCGCAACCCGTCGGCCCCGTACAACGCCCAGACGACGACCACCAGGATCTGTGAGATCAGCGGCCCGGACAGGCAGACCGGTGCAGCGTCCGGATACTCCAACACCACTTCGTGTTTCTCAGGCGCCGCTTCGATCGCCTTTACAGCCGCATGATCGAAGCTGAGCCAGCCCTTCGTTTGGACCTGGCAAAGCAGCCGCCGATCGCTGACCACCACCCGAGAGTGCTGCTGATCGCGCCAGCGCGCCGCGGCAGCGAACGCAGCCCCCTCTGCTCGGCTGCGGTTGCCGGCACGATCAACTGCGTGATCAAGCAGCGCCCGGCCGACTCAACATCCCCGTAATGGCGGGTACTGACGTGCGTGTACGTGGCCGCAGAGCCGAGTCCGTAGTACCGCGAGTACCCAACAGAGCCGTCCAGCAAGACCCGCTCGCCCGCCTGTAAGACTACGTCCCACACCTGCTCGACTGTTGGCGCCTCCCCGGCAAGAAGCTGCCCGGCCAGCCGCCGGGCCCCAGCCAGATGCTCAGCCGCCAACTGCCGCGCCTTTGCCGTCTCATACTCGTGCTTCGTTGCCTCGCGGGCTCGATTGAAGCGAGAGATGGCGAACAGCAACAACACGGCCGCGACAGCCCAGAGCGCGAGCACTGACCCGCCGATCTCCCATACCGCGCGCTTGGAAAGCTTCGAGGGGTTCCCAGCCGCCACGTTGATGACCGCGCCCGCCGCGCCGCACACCACCGCGCTGGCGAGGAACACCCAGGCGCTCCTGTCAGACCGCGACTTCGCATTTCGCCATCCGTGACCCGAACTCACCGGCATCTCCCACCCGTCAAACAAATCGACAAGCTCGCGCGAAGCCTACATGGCGGTTCGTCCTGTCCCTGCGACACGTCCCTAGTCCCGGGACTAGGGACGTTATACTGGCGGCATGCTCAAGGGCGAGGACATCGTGCTGTTGCTGAAGCTCACGCACCAGGGCCCTGGTTGGACAGTGCGCACACTCGAGGGCGAAACGACGATTCCGCGCAGCGTGGTGCAGCGATCGCTCACGCGGCTTTGGCAGGCGGGACTTTTTGACCGCGGGCGACGTGCTGTAAACGTCAGCCAAACGGAAGAGTTCCTCATTCATGGACTGAAATACGTATTTCCGGGGTCGGTCAGTGGCGAGAGCCGCGGCTTCGTGACGGCTTGGGCCGCGAAGCCACTGGTCGACAAAGTCGCTGCAGCTTCGAATGACATGCCCCCGGTGTGGCCAAGTGCGCAAGGCGACACACGCGGATTGGCACTTGAGCCGCTGCACGCCTCAGTTGTTGAGGCAGCCCAGCGGGATCCAGTGCTCCGCGAGCAGCTGACGCTGGTGGACGCGATTCGTATCGGTGACGCGCGAATCCGCGGGCTCGCCGCAGACCTGCTGACTGAACGGCTCAGCGGCAATCCGGATGAACATTGAGCTTCTAGAGCTCGCCGCGTCCACGCTCGGCGAGCTTGTCGAGCACGTCGTATTCGTCGGGGGCGCCACGGTCGGACTGTGGATCTCGGATCCCGCAGCTCCACCAGTACGTCCGACGGATGACGTCGACGTGGTCGTCGAGGTCACCTCGCGAAGCGACTTCCACGACTTCGAGGCACGGCTCCGCGATGCAGATTTTGGGGAAGACCAGCAGAGCAGAGTCATCTGTCGCTGGCGCCATCGCAAGACCGGGCTGATTCTGGACGCCATGCCGTCCCGGGCAGACATCCTTGGATTTGACAATGAATGGCAGGCGGCCGCGCTTCCACACGCGGTCTGGGTAGAGCTTCCATCCGGGGCAAGGATTCGAGCGGCAACGCCGGTCTACATACTCGCCATGAAGCTCGAGGCGTTCAAGGGTCGGGGCAGAGGTGATTTTCTTGGCAGCCGCGATTTCGGCGACATCATCGCCCTGATTGATGGTCGCAGCGAGCTTCTTGGTGAGGTCGCGAACGCGCCAGCTGACGTCCGGACCTACATCGCGCGCGAGATGCGTCAACTGCTCACAGCGTCGCGACTGATGGACGGACTCGCCGGCGCGACGCGAGGCGACCCCGCCAGCCAGGAACGCGTCGGCGTCGTGATCGTTCCAGCCATGAACCAACTCGCCCGCGATGATCCCGACACTTAGGAAGTGACGTTCGTCGCCATTGGGATCGTCCGCTTCTCGGCCGAGCGGATGACTAAAGCGGTCGCCGTGGCTTGCTCGCTTTCCGCGCATTGCGCGTCTCTCGTCCGCGTCGGTCAGATGCGCGCCGACGGAGAAAAGCAGGGCCGACAAGAGTGTTGTTTGTCGATCAGACCGGCAGCCAGCGAATTGCGGAGCGGATTGCTGCTATCCGCGTCGGGCGTTTTTTTCGCGGGCGTATCCGCACACGTCGTAGACCCAGTGGTCGATCCATTGACGGCGCGCTTCGTCGTCTTTGAGGCCGAGCCATTCCTCGGCGGCCTGGCGCATCAGTGTGAGGTATTTGGCGCTGTCCTCCGGATGCAGCTCGACCCCGTCGGTGAGGCTTCCCCAGATGAGGTAGACGCCACCCTGTAAGTCCGATTTAGAAGTTCCTAGCATCGCCGCACCCATTGCGCTTAGGCCGAGCTGGTAGGGATCGTCCGCATCGATCATCTGCAACATCAGACGATCGATTTCATCCCAGATGGAGTCCACGGAAGAAAAGCTACGGCACCTGACCAGCTTCGGCGAATGGTCGGGATTCGCGGAGCGGGACCGAGCTTCCGCAGATCGATCCAAGCGGAAGCCTGAGCACCGCTGTCCAGCAGGTGCACAGGTCCGGATGCTCAACGGAGCAGCGGTTCGCGTTCGCGTCGTGTGCTCTCGGCTATCCACTCACGAAAACATGCCGGGGCTTGACACGCCGGTACGCCGTACAACGAGTTTTCGTGACGCGTGATGTGCCTGGGGTAGGCATCGTGCTGCTGCCAACAACTGGAGTTTCACTCGCAGTGCTGGCGATGTATTCGGTACAGGCCTTAAGGGAGCAGGACGTGCCGTCAGCGACAAAGCACCCCTGCGAGTGTGAGAAGACCGTAAGGCGTTGCGCCGCGATCGCCGCTACGAGCCGGCGGTGCGTGGCCTGAACCGAGGCATGGGCTGGGCGGGCAGGAGCATCGGTACCGCGCCCACCGATTGCGCCGCCCGCCACTGCTATTGCACCGATAACGACGACGGCGCCGATGACCAGCCGTACCGCGCGGGCTCGCCGGACCAGGAGCGCTCCGGCAACCATGTCTTGAATCAGGCGCGCATGCGAGACGTTGCCTTGCGCGCTGATCTCGTCTTGGAGGTCGAGAAGCTCATCGCCGTACCGCTTGCGAATCTGTCGCGGGTACAGCTTGAGCAGGGTGCGCATTAGACGAGAGCTCATGCGGCCTGGACTCCAACTCGTGCCAGACCGACCCGAGTGATCACGTCGTCCTGCCGGAGTTTGTGGGTCAGCACGACCGTGCCCTTTTCGGTGATCTCGTACGGATGCCGCCGCTTTTCCGCCGGCAGGGCTTTGACGAACCCTGCGTCCTCAAGACGGGCCAGGGTTCCATACAAGGTGCCCGCACCAAGGGTCACACCCGCGAACTCTTCGATGTCCTTGATCAAGGCGTAGCCATGCTTCGACCCGCCCGCCAGGCTCATGAGCACCAGCATCCCTCGTTGCGAAAGATCGCCGCCCATTCGTACGTTTCACGATGCATCTGAGATCGTAGGAGTCAAGTCGCTAAACAGAGTCATGATCCATTCCGGATCGGGGTGGACTCGCCTATGCAGCTTGGTATTGGTCCTTCGATCTCACGCGGGAACGCCAGTGCCCGGAGGCCATCGCTTGAGATGCCGACGATCAGTGTGTCGCCCGGCGGTGGCCGCTGCCCCAGATCGATCGTCATGGATCCGATCGGAGCGCTGGCCCAGCCAGCCTCGATTGTTTGCGGGGCGCCGGCTTCGCCGTTGGCTCCTACCTCCTGGGCGGTGGCTGTGCAGTTGGGTATGACCGGGACTGCTCTGATCGGGATGTTCTCAGCGGCCAACTTCGCGTTGAGCGCGTCAAGCGCCCCGACATCGTTGAGCGTGATCGTCACGGTGTCAGCCGTAGTCGTGACCGCGAAAGCAGGCGGCGCACTGGTGAGCACACCTGTGGCGAGAGTCGCCGCGACGACCGCGACCAACGCTCCGAAACCGCCTGCAATGACGCGCGGACGAGCCCTCACACGCTCGCGCAGCAATGTGGGTCGCGGAGCGGGCAGCGGTGTAAGCGCGATCTGTTGGCGCATCGCAGCGAAAACTGACTGTCCGTCGGGGAAGGGCTGCTCGTTCATCACATTGCCTCCTCAAGGTCCACGATCTGTTCGTGATCTATCTGTCGCTGAAGCTGTCTGAGGCCGCGCGATACGTGCGCTCGCGCGGCCTGCTCTGAACAACCGAGCCGCGCGGCGACCTCCTCATACGGCAGCCCTTCGAGAACGCGTAACTGCACCGCCCGGGATCGCGTCACCGGCAGGCGATCGAGCGCTTCTCTAAGCAGAGTCCGCAGCGCGAATAGGTTGGCTTCGAGTTCGAGCTGCGTGTGTTCGTTCTCCTGCACGTTCGGTGCCGTCCACTGGAGCTGTTCGAGCGTGCGATGGCGGATCTCGCCGGACCGGTAATAGTGGCCGAGCTGGTTGCGAGCTATGCCGAAGATCCACGCCTCGACCTCACCGTCGGAGCGCACCTTGCACCGTGGCCAGCCGGCAAACGCGATCGCCCAACACTCGGCCCAAAGCTCTGTCGCGGCGTCGATGTCGTGCATACGCCCGACCAGATACAGCAGTAGCCGCCGGCTCACGCGATCGTAAAGCTCCTCGAACGCTCCCTTCGATCTCTCCTCACGACCCGTGCGCATCACTCTGTAAGTAGCGAAATCGGCGGTTTTGTGACAGGTATCCCGACTGACACCGGTCCGAGAGTGCCACGTCTCGATGTGGCCGTCGGGTAAATCCCCATTGCAATAGCGTCGGGATCCCTCGCGCCGCGACCGGCGAACTCTTCGGCGAGCGGCTCGCCCGTCCATGACTGCCCTGGCGAGTTCTACGATGATTGGTGCGGAGCGGCCCGCTCGAGGCGTCGTTCAGCTTCGGCTCGCTCTGCGTCATCGAAGATGGTTGCCCATTCCTCGCGAGTGATCTCTCGTTCCATTGTCAGTTCTGGACGGCCTTGCTCCAGGAGCCAGCGGGTAACGGGCAGAATTCGTCCGGTGGAGAGCAGCTCTCGTGCTGCACCTACAGCGCCATTCCGCGTGATCAGTCCGATCCAGCCGCCCGGACCGAACCCGGCGTTTTGGATCTGTTCGATGAGCTCACGACAGCGCAACTGGAAACGCCCCTCGACGGACTCCGGGTCCTGTGGGTCCGGTACCCGTAGCGGTGCGGGAGGCCTCCGCTGCGGCACAGCGGACAAGGCGGTGCCACACGCGCCACAAAACGTGACCTCGACAGTGGGCGAGGCTCCTTGCGCCTCGAGTACCGCTTCGATCGTCTCGACGCGCAACGTTTCGCTAAGTGGCCGCCTGCAGCTTGGGCACAGTGGACCCTGCGCGCTCTCTTGAGGCTGGACTCCCGACATCAGCCTCAGCCTCTCACATTTCCGAGGCCCACGCCAGACGCAGTAAGCACGACCTGGGTCCTGCTGGTCGTCGATCAACCCAGCAGCGAGCTGATCTGCGCTGACTGGGGTAGCCGCTTGCGTCTGGGGCGCTCGTCAAGCACGCCGCGAAGAATTCCAGCGCCCTCGACGAGCTGACTGCGACGGGC
>Ga0224557_1004565_pt1 | contig 10028 bp, 9 predicted proteins | sample 714S31014metaG_FD_180677 | JGI IMG/M metagenome (GOLD analysis project Ga0224557, IMG submission 180677) | Peat soil microbial communities from Stordalen Mire, Sweden - 717 S3 10-14 | ecosystem: Environmental > Terrestrial > Soil > Wetlands > Peat | place: Sweden: Norrbotten County, Stordalen... | reverse complement strand
CAAGCCTCAATGCCGGGATGGTCACGATTCCCGGGATGACCGATCAGGGCTCTGCCTACTTCCGCAACCTCTATGACCACCTCATTCGCATCAGCGACATGGTGGACGGTTACAGGGACCTGATCGGTAGCGCGATGGACACGCACCTGTCCATGGTCTCCAACCGGCTGAACGTCGTCATGAAGCAACTGGCCATCATCGCCACCATATTCATGCCACTTGGATATCTCACCGGCTTCTTCGGGCAGAACTTCGCCTGGTTGACCGGTCATCTGCAGTCAAGCGGTGGCTACTTTCTCTTTCTCGGCATCGGGACAGAGCTGGTCGCGCTCGTGCTCTTGTTCATCCTCTTCAAGCGCCGAGGTTGGCTCGGCAACGACTCCGCCGCCTGAGCGGTTGCCCTTCCCTCAGACCACCGGCCCTGCGATGCTGTGAGGGTGCCAGGCTCGATGATCAGTGTCCCGACCGGAAGACTCCCTGTCTGGGTGTCCAAGCCGTCAGGCGACGGTCCGTGGCCGGGAGTCGTCGTCATCCACGACGCTCTCGGCATGAACCAGGACCTGCGCAACCAGGCCGACTGGCTCGCGGGCGAGGGATATATCGCCGCGGCACCGGACCTCTTCCACGGGAGAGCAAGGGCGTCCTGCATCATCTCTGTCATGCGCGACGTAAGTGCCGGCACCGGCAAGTCCTACGACGACATCGAAGCCGCACGCGCCTTGCTCGCGGGGCGGGAAGACTGCACCGGCAAAGTCGGCGTGATCGGCTTCTGCATGGGCGGCGGGTTCGCCCTCCTGCTCGGCCCCGACCACGGCTTCACCGTGTCCAGCGTCAACTACGGGACCGCCCCCAAGCGCGCGTACAGTTCCGTCTTCCTTCAGGGATGCTGCCCCGTCGTCGCAAGTTACGGCGCCAACGACCGGGGGCTCAGGGGTGCAGCGAAACGCCTCGACAAGGCCTTGACATCGGTCGGAGTCGAACATGACGTGAAGGAGTACGCCGGAGCCGGCCACGGTTTCCTCAATGATCACGAAGGGGCCGGTGGCAAGACGCCCCTCTTCTTCGCCGCCATGGGCAAGCTCTCGGGCACCGGCTTTCACGAGGTAGCCGCACGGGATGCCCGCCGCCGCATCGTCGCGTTCTTCGACGCACACCTGAAGACGTGACTTGAGCTCAAGACCTCAAAAGCGCCGGGTTCGCACACGCTGTGTGCCAGGCACCGACGGCGCGACTACGCCGTCGACCCCGGAGGTCAGGCTGCCGCCGAGCTGCTCATAGCTCTTTTGCGTATGGCCCGATTCTCGGCCTCAGAACTATCAAACTGGAATACCAATAGGCACCTCCCAATGAGATGCAGTGACTCGTATTCACTGCGACGGGCCTCCCCGTCACACGACAACTTATGATTTCCTTTTCTTCCGGCTTTGTCTGCGCTACGCCTCGATCGGCTCCAAGGATCATTACGAATCTGTCCGACATCTTGCTATGCTGGCCCCCTGTTTACGGCGCATGTCATGTCGCCAGGTCGTTCCATGTCCTCAGCCAACCGAAAACTCAGGTGGGGAGATGAACCGAATCAGGGCAAGGTGTTTGCCGTCCGACGCGTCACCCGCTCACGAACGCCCGTGGTTACCTGGTAAGAAGCTCCCGTGAGTGATCGACTCGTCTTTCCGGAGGGCTTCCTCTGGGGCGTCGCGACGGCGTCATATCAGATAGAAGGTGCCACTCTCGACGATGGCAAGGGCCAATCCATCTGGGACACCTTCAGCCACCATGCAGGCTCTGTGCACCATGGCGACAACGGTGACATTGCGTGCGACCACTACCACCGTTTCGACTCTGACGTCGATCTGATGGCGGAGCTCGGGATCCCTGCTTATCGCTTCTCGATCGCCTGGCCGCGGGTGCAGCCCGACGGCAAGAGTGCCGTGAACCAAGCCGGGTTGGACCACTATCGGCGCCTCGTGGACGCGCTTTGCGCCCGCGGTATCGAGCCCGTCGTAACCCTCTACCACTGGGACCTGCCCCAGGCGCTCCAGGACGAAGGAGGCTGGACGAGCCGCGACACGGCCAAGCAATTCGAAGATTACGCGCGCATCGTCGCCGGCGCGCTCGGAGACCGGGTGGAGCGGTGGACAACCCTGAACGAGCCGTGGGTGTCGGCCTTCATCGGCTACGCCAGAGGAGACCACGCTCCGGGTCTCCGTGACCTCGGCGCCGGAGTGCTGGCCGCCCACCACTTGCTGCTCGGGCACGGTCTGGCAGCGCGCGCCGTCGCCGAGACGGCGGGCCGGTCCGCTCAGATCGGGATCACGCTCAATCTGGCCCCCGGGACACCCGCATCACCAAGCGACGAAGATGCGGCTGCCGCGCGACGGGTCGACGAGCACCTGAACCGGTGGTTCCTCGACCCGGTCCTTTTGGGCAACTACCCCCAGGAGCTCTTCGAAGAGTACGTGCGCCTCGTCGGAGGCGACTTCCTGCAAGCCGGTGACCTCGCTCTCATCCACGCCGATCTCGACTTCCTCGGTGTCAACTACTACTCCCCGCGCCGAGTGGCCGCCTCCATCGGCCCGAACGTCGCTTTGGCAGTGGCTCCTTCTGCCTACAGCAGTTGGCTCGGAGTCGACGAGCGGCCGCGAATGGACATGCCGCGTACAGACAAGGGATAGACGATCGAACCCTAGGGGCTGACCGCGCTCTTGCTGCGCCTACGAGAGGACTACGACGACATCCCCTTGTACATCACCGAGAATGGGGCCGCGTTCCACGACTACCCAGACCCGACCGGCGCCGTAAGGGACCCGGAGCGCATCGACTACCTGAGGAACCATTTCGCCGCTGCTCACGCGGCGATCGCCCAGGGCGTCAACCTGCAGGGCTACTTCGTCTGGTCGCTCATGGACAACTTCGAATGGGCCGACGGCTACTCACAGCGTTTCGGCATCGTGTTCGTCGACTACCGGACCCAGGAGCGCATCCCAAAGGCGAGCGCCTACTGGTATCGGGACGTGATCGCGGCAAATGCTGTCGACAGGCCGCCAGATGTCGTTGGGGGTGGCGCGAACAATCCGCCGTGCGGCGCACAAGCCGGTCCCATGTGAGCCTTTCGCAGCCCGGGTCAAGGCGGCCGGTTCCGCCGCCGCGCACCAGGTTTGGTCGGGCTATCGCCCGAGGAGCAGCCGGGTCATCCAGCACCGGTGGAGGTCGCCACGAAGTGGTCCTCCTCGATCTCGACTAGCGGCGGAACCTCTTCGTGGGTCCGCAGGTAGGTGTCGGTCCGGAGCAGACCCGCGGCAAACTCGCGCTCGGTCGCGACTGCCTGGGCCCGACGCCCCTTGCGGCCACGCATGCCCACAAGGGGGTGAAGGCTGCTCTTCGAATAGCGGCCGGGGCGCCCCCGGTCCTGGTCCTGCGAGGTGGCACCTATGGCCTCCACCTCGGCACCCAACTCGCCCTCCCACTTCTTGTGGAGCTGAGGCACGGCGGTCAGCAGCATTCTCGTGTACTCGTGCTGGGGGTTGTCGAACACCTTTTGGGTCGCGCCCATCTCGACCACCACGCCACGGCGCAGGATGATCGTGCGTTCGCTGATGTAGTTGCCGAGGGAGAGATCGTGGGTGACGAAGAGCACACCGAGCCCGCGGGCCTTCAGGTTCGACAAGAGGTTGAGCACGTCCACCCGGGTCGAGGCGTCGATCATGCTTATGATCTCGTCAGCGACGAGGATCTTGATGTCTAAGAGCAACGCCCGTGCGATGAGGATCCGCTGGAGCTGCCCACCCGAGAGCTGATGAGTGAACTTGTTGCGCACGTCCACGGGGTTGAGGCCGACAGACTCGAGCGACCCGTCCACTCGATCGCGCCACTCAGCGGCGCTCACACTGGGAAAGTACGAATGCTTGATCGTCGCGAAAACGCGGTCGGCCCGATACACGGGGTTGTACGAGCTGAACGGGTCCTGGAACACACCCTGTACGTGACGGTAGTACTCCCTGAGCTGCTTGCCCTTCAAAGTGGCGATGTCCGTGCCCTCGAAGGTGATCGTGCCCGAGGTGACGGGCGTGAGGCGCAGGATCATCTTGCCGAGGGTGGACTTCCCACTGCCGCTCTCGCCTATCAGGGCGGTCACCTCGCCGGGGCGGATCTCGAAGCTCGCCCCGCGCACCGCCGGCAGTGTCCCTCCGCCGAAGGTGCCGGTCTTGAAGGCCTTGGTCACATTGTCGAGTACCAGCACGGCTCAAACGCCTCCCGACGGCAAGACGCCGTCCGCGTGAAGCCAGCACGCTACCGAATGACCGGGCTTGACCTCCACGAAAGGCGGCTCGTCCGTGCAGCGGTCGAAGGCGAACGGGCAGCGGTCGCGGAACCTGCAGCCGGCCGGGGGATTGAGGAGCGGGGGAGGACGGCCCGGGATACCGACGAGCGTGTGCTCGTCGTGGCGCATCCCCACTTCCGGGAGCGAGGCGATGAGCAGCTGGGTGTAAGGGTGCAGCGGGTTGTTGATGACCACGTCCGCCTTCGCCTTCTCGGCGAGCTTGCCCGCGTACATGATGAGGATCGTGTCCGCGACCTGGGCCAGGATCGACAGGTCGTGAGTGATCACCATCGTGGTCTTCACGAAGTCCCGTGCGCGGAACTCGAGCAGCATCTCGCCGACGGCGCGTTGGGTGGAGACGTCGAGAGCCGAAGTGATCTCGTCGGCAATGAGCAGCGACGGGTTGAGTAGTGTCGAGATCACCATCACGACACGCTGTTTCATCCCTCCTGAGAGCTCGATCGGGTACCGCTTGAGGATGTCCGCGTCGAGCCCGACCAGCTTGACACGGCGCTCGAGCTCGGGAAGTGCGGACTTGTAGTCGAAGCCCCTCGACTTCAGCAGCTCGGCCACCATCCGGCCGACCCGGCGCGTGGGGTTGAGCGCGCTCATGGCGTACTGGGGGACGATCGAGACCTCCTTGAAGCGGAAATCGCGCATCGCCTTCGCGTCCGAGATCGGAAGCTCCTTGCCGTCCAGCTCGACGTGGCCGCCGAGCTGGCGCATGCGGACGTCCATGCGGACGAGACTGTTGCCGAGCGTCGACTTGCCGCAGCCGGACTCACCGGCGAGGCCCATGATCTCCCCGTCTTCGATGCTGAAGGTGACGTCGTCCACGGCCTTCACGTCGCCGCGGAGCGTGCGATAACAGACCTGCAGATGGTCCACCGTGAGGCCCATCGTCCTAGAGCTCCCGCAGCTTGGGGTTGAACACCTCGTCGAGGCCGACGTTCGCCAGGTAGAGTCCTCCGACGACGCAGGTGATCGCGGCGCCCGGCGGGACGAACCACCACCACAAATGCAGCTGGAGCGCGTTCCAATTGCTGGCCTGCTGCATCATGATGCCGAGAGACATGCCGTTGGACGGGCCGAGGCCGAGGTAGTCCAGGCTCGCCGCGGTGAGGATCGCCCCTCCGAAGGAGAGGATGAACACGAGCAAGAGGTAGGAGCTCATGTTGGGTGCGATCTCGCGCACAATGATCTGCCGGCTTTTCTCGCCCGACAGCCGGGCGAGGCCGACGAAGTCCCGCGAAACCAGCGAGAAGGTCTGTGCCCGGATCGCTCGCATGGACCAGGTCCAAGTCGTGCACGCGATCAGGATCGCTTCGATGAGGGAGCTCGTGTGATGCAGGAAACCCGCAACGAGGATCAGCAGCACGAGGACGGGCATCGTGAGAAAGATATTGCAAAGCACGTTGAGAGCCTCATCGATGAGGCCCCCCTTGTAGCCGGAGATGAAACCGAGTGTCATGCCGATCACGGTCGCACCGCAACCGCCGAGGAGCCCGACGAGCAGGCTCTCCCTGAGCCCGTAGACGAACTCGGAGAAGACGTCCTGGCCGAAGTAATTCGTGCCGAACCAGAACGAGGTCGACGGGGGGCGGAACGGTATGTAGTAGTTGAGCATCGGGTGCCGGACGAACAGGGGACCGAAGACCGCGAAGAGCACGAAGAGCACCACGACGGTAAGGCCGAGGAGAAGTTTCTTGTTGCGCACAGCGAAGTAGAGGAACTCGAAGCGCCTGGGCTTTGCCGACCCGGCACTGACGGCCGCGCCCGGTTCGCCCGCCCCTGCGGCGACCTCGTCCGTCCCGAGAAGCGTCATATCGGCCTCCTTGGCGCGGCGTCGTACCTATGCACCGCTGATCCCGACGCGGGTGCGGGGGTCGACGATCACGTAGATGATGTCGATCAGGAAGTTGGCAATGAGAACGCCGACGATGATGAACAAGAAGATGCCTTGCAGCAGGAAATAGTCGTTGTTGCCGACGGCCTGGAAAACGAGCCAGCCGAGACCGGGGTAGGCGAAGGTGACCTCGGTGACTACTGCCCCGCCCACGATCACGCCGAGCGACAAGGCGAGCCCGGTCAACTGGGGCAGAACGGCGTTGCGGTACGCGTACCTGCGCACGAGCCTGGTGGGCGCGCCGAGCGCCTCCAGATAGTGGGTGTAGTCAGACTCGAGCTCGTAGATGATGAGATTCCTCATCCCGATCGCCCAGCCACCGAAGGCGACGAGGAACAAGGTGAGGAACGGCAGGAACCAGTGTGTGATGAGGCTCCAGATGAAGGTCCAGCTCCAGCTCGGGAGAAGGCCGTACGAGAAGCCGCCCGAGATGGGGAAGAAGTGGCCGATCCCGCCCGCCGCGAACAGGAAGGCGAGCAGCAGAGCCAGCCAGGGGTACGCGGTCGCCGTCAGGAGGTAGCTGACCGGGAGGACGGTGTTGTCGAGAAGCTTGCGGCGGGCCGCCATGGCGCCGACCCTGTTCCCCGCGAAATACGCCAGCAGGATTGCGGGGATGAGCAGCGCCAGGGTGAACAGCACGTAGTCGGCGATGACCGATGTGACGGGCTTCGGGAACTGGTAGATGCTGACCCCTAGGTTCCCGTGAAACAGGGCTGTCCAGAAGGTCAGGTACTGCTTCCACCACGGCCGGTTGAATCCGAAGGCGTTCATGTACAGCTTGTAGGTGGCGTTGTAGGTTCCCGGCTGCAGGCTCATCTTCGACAACAAAATCGAGATCGGGTTCCCAGAAACGAGCCTCGGCAGGGTCCAGTCGATCGTGGCCGCGACGAAGAAAGTCAGTATATAGATGATGAGCTTCCTCACCAGGTACCGGCGCACGGCTCTCTCCCGTGAATCCTCTGCTCGTCGCGACCGGCCACCTCACCCCTGCCCTTCGCAGGAGGCGAGGTGGCCGGTTCGCAACAGGCTAGCTAATGAACCGCTACTTGGCCGCGACGACTGGCATGAGCTGAGCCAGCCCGAGGACAGTGGTCATGTTGCCGAGCCAGCCACCCCATACAACGGGGGTGTACCGGTCAGTCGGGCTGGTCGAAACCGGGTAGTCGTGCCAATACGTGGTGTTGTACTGCGCCCACGCCCCGTTGTACCAAAGCGGGATTTCCGGCAGGTTCTTCAGGAAGATCGTCTCAAGCTGGCTGTAGACGCCCTGGAGGGCCGCCGTATCGGTCGGCACGATCGTGCCGATCTTCTGGACGAGTGCCCACGCTGCTGGGTCGTTGAAGCGCTCCCAGTTGAGCTGCGCAGTCTGCTGCTTCGCGATCGGCAGAGCGAACACGCGGTCGAAGTACGACCACGGGTTGGAGTCCGGCCCAGCGTTGTTGTCGAGCGCCAGGTCGTAGGTCCCGTCTGTCAGGTTCGCGTTACGTGCCGCGTCCTCCGGGAAGAACGCGACCGCGTTGATGCCGACACTCTTGAGCTCTTGAACAATGAGGTCGGTGGCCGAGTTCCAGTCCGTCCAACCGACCGGGTCCTGGATCGTGACGGGCGTGCCCTTGTAACCGGACGCCGCCAAGAACGCCTTCGCCTTCGCCGGGTTGTAGCCGAACTCCAACGACTTCTCGCTACTGGGGATGAACGGGTAAAGGTTGGGTAGCAGTCCGACCGGGTTCGCCGCCTTCACGATGTTGTCGTAGATCACGGACGCGATCTGGTTCGGGTTGATCGCGTACGCCAGCGCCTTACGGAAGTTCAGGTTGCTCATCGGGAACTTGGTCGTGTTGGGCTCCAGCCAGACGGTGTTGGCCGACATCATGTACGGCGCCGTCGGGTAGTAGGTGAGGAGGCCATCGCCGCCCGTGCCGTTGAGCACTCCCGTGGACGCCGGGGAGCTGACCAGCGACCCGATGCCCGCAAGGAAGTTGTTGCTGATGTCGATGTTGCCCTCGAGCAGCTGGCCGAGCTCGACAGGGTTGGCTGCATTCACGATGTCAACGAGGTACTTGAAGTGGAACTTCAAGCCGAGGTCCTTGGTCGCCCACCAGTTGGGGTTGACCGTGTACACGACCTCCTGGTCGTTGGCGGCGAAGAACAGCATCGGGCCGGAACCGATCGGGTGGGTGTTAGCTCCAGTCACCTGCTTGGCTGGGGACAGCTTCGACCAGACCGACTGGTTGATGATCGGGTCGTGCCAGAGGAAGCTAGTCCACTGCGTGTACGCCGGGGTGGAGAACGTGACGACTGCCGTTGTGGCGTTGGTGCACGAGACTCCGCTCAGGTCCGCGCCGAGGTTGGAGTACGGCACAGCCGGGTTCATCTTGGCAAGCATGATCGTGTACGCCACGTCGGTGCAGGTCAACGGTTTCCCATTGCTCCACGTGACGCCGTTGCGCAACACGATCGTGTAGGTGCTCGGGGTCGTCCACGTGCCGCTCTTGGCCAACCACGGAACGTACGTGTTCGCCACCGGGTTGTAGAGGAACAATGTCTCGTAGACCAGGCCCTCAGTACCCGTCGCGAAGTTGCCCAGGTCCATCGGGTTCCAGATGGTCGGCGCGCTGTACGCTGCACCGCTCGTGTAGAGGGTCTCGTTGCGTGGGAGGCTCGTGATCGATGTCGACTTGGCATGAGGCGATGCGGCAGTGGCAACGACACTGAGCAATGGCAGCATCAGTGTCGCCGCCGCGACCGCGACGACAAACCCAACTGCCATCTTTCTCTTGTGAATTAACATGATTCCAGTTCTCTCCTGTCTTCGATGACTCGCGCTGTGATGAACTAGCGCCGCCCCGCCTGACCGTTCAAGTGTTGACCGGTCTTGCGCGGGCCGATTCGAAATACGCGCTCCTCCTATTCTCTCGTGGTCTTAGTAGAAACCATTTGCCGATCTTGAAAGCCGTCCAGTCGGTACCGCCGCGCCAGAGCCCTCGCAACGCGTCGCTGCCGTGCCGAACCGTTTAAGTCTAGACGAAGTGTCCGTGCCGCTGCAGGTCCAACCTGTCGGTCGCGTCGGACTGGACGGTGACGGTGTCAACGGGCCAGCCGAGAAGCCGAGAGCGCTCGACTGCCCCGACGGAAATACCAGCGACGAACGAGCCCCGGCAGGCCGCGAGCACGGGCGAACCGCCACCGGCCGGCGAGCGCGCAGCGCCGCGTGAGGCGAGCAACCGTCCGGGCAGTCCGAACTCGAACTCGCCCTGTCGCCAGGACTTGAGCCGACAGGGCGCTTGAACCGTTCAAGATTCAGTGCGTTGACCTCGGGATCCGGCACGGACTCACCCGGCACGCAGGATGAAGTCGCGGCATCGACCCCGTGCTCGCCGGAAACCCGCAACTTGCGACCGAGTGCGGCCGCGGCGCACCGGAGCGATACCCGCGGGCCTCTCAAGGTCCGGCCAGAACCGGCGTCAATGCAGGGATACCCCTTAACGAGGTGCGACACCGCTTCTCCCCAAGCTTCTCGTATTCACGTGAGCCCAGTTACACGGTCGTTCATCCAAAAGGCACGCCTAAGCTGCGCCGTAAACCATTCGTAATGAAGTGAACTACTTATTCGGTTAGGTGTCAAGGGCTCTGCTCGTCACTGAGCAGTTGCAGCAAGTGGAGAAGGCTGGCCCTCCACCGTCGCCTCGACCTTGACGGTGGATCCCGCCGGCGCTGGGGACACGAGGTTGCCTTCGACCTCTAGGCCGTCGACAACCATCCGTCGGACACGGCCCTTCACGCCCTTGTCCTGGTGAACAACGA
>Ga0224557_1004560_pt1 | contig 10043 bp, 4 predicted proteins | sample 714S31014metaG_FD_180677 | JGI IMG/M metagenome (GOLD analysis project Ga0224557, IMG submission 180677) | Peat soil microbial communities from Stordalen Mire, Sweden - 717 S3 10-14 | ecosystem: Environmental > Terrestrial > Soil > Wetlands > Peat | place: Sweden: Norrbotten County, Stordalen... | reverse complement strand
GCACTGCGCTGGGCCGCGGAGACCTTCCATACCCTCAGGGGCGTGCTCAAGAAGAAGGGCTACAACACCGCCGTGGGCGATGAGGGCGGCTTTGCTCCCTCGCTGAAGTCCAACAGCGAGGCGATTGAGCTGATCCTTGAAGCCATCGAGGCGGCCGGCTACAAGCCGGGCGAGCAGATCGCCATCGCGCTCGATCCGGCCTCCAGCGAGTTCTACGACAAGGAAAAGAATCGCTACATCTTCAAGAAGAGCGACAAGCGCGAGCTGACCAGTGAAGAGATGGTGGCCTTCTACGACAACTGGACCCGCCAGTATCCCATCGTCTCGCTGGAAGACGGCCTGGCCGAGGACGACTGGGCCGGCTGGAAGATTCTCACCGACAAGCTGGGCAGCCGCATTCAGTTAGTCGGCGACGACATCTTCGTCACCAACATCAAGCGATTGCAGCGCGGCATCGATGAAGGCGTGGCCAACTCGATTCTCATCAAGCTCAACCAGATCGGCACGATTACCGAGACGCTGGAGGCCATCGACCTGGGCCGCCGCTACGGCTACACCTCTGTGATCTCGCACCGCTCGGGCGAAACCGAGGACACCTTCATCGCGGATCTCGCCGTCGCCACCGGAGTGGGCCAGATCAAGACCGGATCGGTAAGCCGCACCGACCGCATTGCCAAGTACAACCAGTTGCTGCGCATCGAAGAAGAACTCGGCGGCGGAGCGGTCTTCCTTGGACTGGAAAGCCTCAACTACAACGACTAAACCCCTGCGGTGGGGCAGACCACCTGCGGTGGGGCAGACGCTCGCTCTTCGCTCGCATAAGCTTTGTCGCATCCCAGGCCACCTGCGGTGGGGCAGACGCTCGCTGTTCGCTCGCATAAGCTTTGCCGGCGGATCAAGGGTGGGCCACCCGCCACAGTTTCACGAATTAACAGTTCGAGTGTTTCTGTGGAATTTCCCGAGGTTATATTATTGAATTTAATTGAGTTAGTTAGCTTCACAGTTTCACAACCGGGAAATGGAAATCTCTTTGGGAAATGACGCGGCGGTTTCTGAATTCTGCGCTTTCGTTTCAGATACTTGCACAGAATCTTTTTCCTCGGAATGTAAGCTTAGAGGCCTACTTTTTTCGTCCAAAGTGCTGTTTTTTGGGGTCGAAAACGCGTCATTTGGCGTTGTTTCAGGCCTTTTAACGGCCGTTTTGGCCACCGGGAAGGCGTTTACTGCACGCCGGATTTTCGGCAGGGTTTCGATCAGGTACGCCACAATCCTGGAGAGAGAGGAATCCCGCTCGGCTGCCCAGACTCGCGCCTCGCAATATGCCTTATCGCTGACGGTAACGGTGATGTTTCTCATGGGTTCGCCCTTCGGCGGCACGAAGAGGTTTCCCGGCCTGCCTTCTATTTATGATTGTCCACGTATGGAGGGTAATTATCTGCAAGCACCTGCGGTGCGGCAGGCGCTCGCTTTTCGCTCGCATAAGCTGTGTCGTATCCCAGGTCCCAAAGCGGAACCTGGGGCACCCGGCTTGGATTGTAGGTCAGGGATTTATCCCTGACAATGACGCTGCAATTTGAACGTGGCCTTTAGGCCCTGAGGAATGCTCTCCCGAATAGTCTGCCATTATCGGCGCATGCGAATGCGAGCGAAATGCATACCTCAGGGGTTAAAACCCATTCCCGGAATGCCGCCGTATTGCCGGGGATGAATCCCCGGCCTACCGCTCCCGGCACGACGGAAAGGGTGGGAGACCACGAACCCTTCCCCGCAGAAATCAAGGCAAATGAAGGACGGCGGGGTGGGATTCTCGTATCACACCCTTCGCAAAATACGCGAAGGATGGGGCACCCAGGCTTTGCGGTTTGTTCAAAGACGGGGTGCCCGGAGTCCCGCTGTCCGGGCAGTTTCCAGGTTCTGTAGAAGTTCCTTTTCCCGAAAAATGGCGAACGAGTACCATGCGTCTTTAGCGTCCATGCGAGTAAACTCTGGCCTTTCATCGGCTTGACCCATAAAAGTCATCGTCTTATACCTCGCTTCGTATGCACACAAGTCAGCCATCTGCAATGCCACCGTAGTTTTGTCGTTTGCATGGGAGATGCTTCCTAGACGTGGCGCAATCAACGAATCATTGCGAAGCGTCTGGTAGGATTCCTCGGCCTCCTTCCACTTGCTGTGATCATCGAACACGAAAGCTATTTGCGTTGAAGAACTTAGTGGCCAGTCTGCATTCATCAGCTCTATACAGTTGATAATGAATTGCCGGAACATATAAATGTAGCAGTCCTGCGTCCCAAAATACGATTCGACATCTTTCTGCTCGTTAAGAACCTTCCGGAATGCCTCCATATCGAGACTCAGCCCTATTCCGCCAAGATGCGCCTCCGTGATTATCTTACCTAGGTCGTGCCTCACACCCTCTTCAAAAGCGCGGGCAGCGCGGGGTGCCATCATTAGCCTCAGCGAATCGAACTGCCCATCAAGATTCTGTGCTTCACTTGCCTTAAAGTATTCGAGGCCGTTTTTCTCGAGGTATGCCTTCCAGTTTCGTTCGGCTTCAGCAAACATTTCGGGAAGCCCCATGAATCCGCCCACTGTAAAGACGGTTTCGCGCTTCCGGTCGGCACTGTCATCCGCGTATACTTCAAGAATCATTTCAGTCCTCTCCCACCCCCGGGCTATTACTCCTAATGGAGCCCGCTATCGCGTCCATTTAAGCCGCTCGCAAGATTGTTGATTACCCATTGAGCAACTCCTGCTGAAGAACTGCTTGGCTTTCTCCATGTCTTGTGGCACATCTGTACCGTTCTCATATAGGTATCCCAGTTCGACGCATGATTGTTCATCTCCCCAATTACATGCCTTATTGAACATAGGGACAGCGTGTGCGTTATCCTTTTCATCGACCAAGTAATCAAATGCAAGTGCGCGAAGCTGATCCAGACTCTCGGACTTTGGGATATTCCCGTTGCCGTTGTAGGCTTTGATGTACAAGGCCTCGGCCTTGACATAATCCTTTTCTAGATAATCCCCGTATAGAAAGGCATTTCCGAGGATAACGCATCCAAGTGAATCACCGCCGTCACATGCTCTCCTAAGAAGGTACTCACCCCTGACACTGTCCTTTGAGAGCCCTTCATCGCCTCTAAGATATGCGTAACCAAGGTTCGTGCATTGGCCAATGTTGCCACTATACGCTCCGACATAAGAAAAGAACATCCCAAAACAAGCTATGAATGAAATAATTGTCATGACCCCAAGGAATATGGAGCCGGCGAGTATCCATTTCCGCTTAAAGCCAAACTTGCACCATGCAACAGTAATCGTGATCGTGAGCAGCAGGGCTACTATGAAGAAAGCCCAGCCGATATAGTTGATTTCCGCTACTATCCCGAAAATCGCGTAAGCTGCAGATGCCACTCCGAGGAAAATGAAAACTATCCGGGGCCATCTCCTCCGGAGGGGCTCGGCAATCCATGACAACTTATGAGCATTGTTCTCAATCACCGTCTCCCGTCTCGCATCGGGAGGAAGATACCGCACAGCATCGAGGAGGCTGAGCAGTTCAACAACATCTTTGGGGCGGTCTTCGCGGTCCTTGGCTAGGAGGCGCAGGACGAGGGCGTCGAGGCCCTGCCAGTTGGCGAGTTCGGGGCGGAGGGTACTGGGCGGCTGGGGAGGGGTGTTCTGATGCTGCCATGCCCAGCCTTCGTAGCTTTCGGCTTGGAAGGGAGTCTGACCGGTGAGCATCTCGTAGAGGAGGCCACCGAGAGCGTAGAGGTCGGTGCGTCCGTCGAGCTGGGCGGCGGGGGTTCCGCGCCACTGCTCGGGGGCGGCGTAGGTCATGGTCAGCAGCGTGCCGCCGGTGCGGGTGAAGACGTCGCTGGACTCCTTGGTGGCGACGATGCCGAAGTCGGCGATCTTGGGAAGCCATGCGCCGCCCTCGTGCGCCATGAGAATGTTTTCCGGCTTGATGTCGCGGTGGACCATCCCTTTGGCGTGGGCAGCGCCGAGGCCTTCGGCGATTCCGCGCGTGATGGCCAGCGCCAGTGGAACGGGTAGAGAACCCGCAGGGCCTGAAGGCCGGGCTTCGTACTGCTGCGTTAGCGGCACGGCTGAAGCCGTGCCCTGATGCAGTGCGTCCGGGGCTAAAGCCCGACCCGATTCTTCGGGCTGAATGCGGGGGTTGAAACCCCCGCCTCCCTCCGCACTGATTTCATCCGCAGAGTGCAAACGTGGATCGTGGAGAAATCTCCGCAGGTCCGGACCGTCCACAAACTCCATGGGAAAGAAGAGCGAGTCATCCTCTGCCGGTTCCAGATCCCCACAATCCACCACATTGTTGTGGCGCAGCTGCCGCAGCGTTCGCACTTCACGCCTGAACCGGCCGGTAAAAGCCTCATCCTGGCTCAACTCGGCGGAGAGAAACTTCAGCGCGCGCGGCTCCTCCATGAAGATGTGCTGGGCAAGGTAAACAGACCCCATCCCGCCCTGTCCCAGCTTGCGAACGATGCGGTATGTCTTGTGGATCAACATCCCCGGTTTGAGATCACGGATTTCATTGAGAAGCACGCCATGGGTGGGACAGGTGGCGTGGCTATCGGGATAGCCGGTGTCGCACTGTGGGCATTGTTTCATGGGTTCGTTCTTCTTTTGCAGAAGATTTCGTGGCGCATTCATTCTTCCACTCAATGCCGAAGAGCGCAATGGCGACTGTTTGATTGAGGGAACTTTGGAATCTATTCTCTATTGCCTAAGGAGACGTTTCGACGGGCGTGACCTCGGTTGCGGTTTGTCCAAACTCAAACCGCAGGGGCTAAAGCCCAACATTTTTTTGTTCCTCTTTCGGCACGACTGAAGTCGTGCCCTGACACTTCTTGCAACCTGAATGCGTTTTTTCCGCAGCCTGTGAAGTCGTGCCTTTACACTTTTTGCTGTCTCTATTGAATTATGCAAGAGGCTCTATTCTCTGCCCTTTTTGCGGACCTCGATGGTAAGGCGCTTGATCTTCTGGCAGAGGGTGTAGGCGTTGGGCCAGTAGCGCTTCTGGGAGATGATCTGCGCGACGGGGTGGCGTTCCGGGCGGTGTGGCGGGAGTGCCGCGATACGGCGGCCGAACTCTGGTTCGGCCGCCGTGGGAGCTGAGTGGTTTTCTGGAGAGGTGAATCAAGGCAGAGACAAGGCCTCCTGTTTCAAGACTCTCCGCCGCTCGCTAACCTGGGCCAATCAATCTCCAGCTCCCGCCGGCAGCGAAGAGGCGGGGATGGTGACCGAGCCCATGCGGCCGGAGTTTTCGTCCACGACGAGGATGCGCAGCGAATTGATGGACGGCTTCAACTGCACCGTGCGCTCGACAGGGAGACCGCTGGCGAGCAGGCTCTTTAACGTGGAGTCCTTTAATTGCAGCTTCAGTGTCTGCCCCTCCACTTGCGCATGAAGCTGGGCGTCGTCGCGCTGCACAAAGAAGATGTCCAGCTTGCCGATCCAGCGACCGGAGCGCTCCTCCAGGGCCAGGTCGTGGGCATCAATCTTGATCTTCACGCGGAGGCCGGCGTCCAAGGCGGCTGGCTGAGCGGAGACCACTACCTGGTTTGCATCGGCTGGCAGCCAGATGGCCTGCCGGAAGCGCTCCTTGAGCGTGGCGGGCTCTTTGGCGTAAAGGTAGCCGGTGCGGTAATGCAGGGCAACGTCGCGCTGCTTACCGCTGAGCTTGACGGTGATGGTGTGGAACTGGCCGTCAGCCGGTCCCTGGGGAGAAAAGCTCAGCAGATAAGCGGCATGGCCGTCTTGGACCACATTGTTCAGCGAGGTAGCGATGCTGCCGGAGCGCCGGAAGATGCGTCCGCCGGTCGCGTCGGCCAGGTGCCGGATAGGCCCCTGGATGGCATGCGTATCCTGTTGCAGTGCCGAGGTGAGACGGCCCGGGTTCAAATCGCGGCTCTGATCCAGGTCGATTGTTGTGCCGGCGGAAATCTCCGGGCCCAAAATTAATAGCTGCATGATTACTGGCGTGGTTACCGCCAATTCGACATTGCGGTTGCTGATGCCAGCATCGATTACGCCAGCTTCCAGCTGCGAGGCGTCGAGCGGATAGACGCTGACGTGGGCGTCGTTCATGGCCTCCTGCGCGCGCAGGGTGAAGGGCTCAATGAACTTGTCGCTCTTTCCGATGGTCACCGACTTGTCGCTCCAGTCAGCCAGCACATTGTCGCTGGCGATCCAGACCAGGTTCTTGTGGCCGGGGAGAGTGGCCAGGTGCCGTGCCACCCCGACGAGAATCAACAGAGCGTCGCGGGCGGGATTGCTGCCCCAGTCGCGCAGTGCCGGATCAAGGGTCAGGTAGTGGTCCAACGGATCGTTGCTGAAATGGCCGTTGACATAGAGAAGGTCCTCGATGCTATGAACTTCCTCAAAGTGCTGCCGGTTGCGCTGCTCTTCGTCCTGTGCGCGGGAAAGGTCCTGCGCGCTGGGCATCCACCGCCGCAGTTTGTCAGCCAGCAAGGCGTGATCGGTCGATTCCTCGGCCAGAATCTGGAAGCCGTGGGATTTCATCAGGTAGAGCCCCACGCGCTCGTTCGCTGGAAGAGCCTTCAGGAATCTGAGCGCCTCTACACGGGCGAATGTGAGATCGCTAAATGCCATGTTGCTTGAGTCCAGCAAGAGGATGGTGGAACTGCTCTCCGGCCTTCCCGCGTCCTTCATAGCGGAACTGGAGTCGCGATTGGAGAATTCGGGCTGGGCGGGCGCGGCAGCAGACGGGCCGGGAGCAGTTCCGGAGGCCTCCTCGGTTGGCGAGAAGAATCGCAGTTGCTGCTTTTGCCCGTTGTCGTACACCTCAAAGTCTTCCAGTTTCAAATCTTTGATCGGCTGGCCTTTCTTGTCATAGGCCACAACGCCGACATCCACCAACCGCGAAGCGGTCTTGAGCGTGAAGCCGGGGAGCTGGGGCAGTTCGGGGTTGGCGGGTGAGTCCGGAAGGCCATTACTCTCCGCCATGTCGATTTCCTGCTCTGGTATTGAAGTCGCAGCAGGGGCGATTGCGGTTTCAGGAAGCGAAGGGGCTATCGGGGCAGCCGCTGTGGATGGGGCCGGCACGGAGTTCTCCGCCGCCACTGTCTCTATGGGCTTTGCGGCTGCGGGAGCCGGTTGGGTGTTTTCTGTGTTGGCGGGATTGGCCGGCGCAGGTCCGGAAGCGAGTTCCGCGTCATTGCCGGTCAATACGTGTGCTTCGGCGCGGAAGACATGGTATCCCCCATACGTCACATCGTTTAAAAATTGCCGCGGAGCCTCCAGAACGATAGACGGAGTTGGAGGTTGAGGATGGTCCAAGGAGATGATCATCCCTATTCCGGGCTTGAAGGAGACATCCAGCCCTTGTCCGGGCCTGGCTGAGTTGTTTGCAGGCAATTCCTTATCAAAATTCGTGGTTTGCGCCATGGAAAGGGAGATGCTCTTCTCCGGGCAGATGTAGATCTTGCCACCAATCTCCACCGGGGCATATTCGACCAGGATGCCCGCCCTTGAGACCGGGTCACCGGCCTTCAGTTCCGCTTCCAGCGTCAGGCGAAGGATGTTTCCCGTTGCCGGATCGACGGTGATCTGCCCGTGGTAGCCTGCCATCTGGTGAAAAGGTTGCATTCGCTTACGGTCGGGGTCAGGGATGCAGCAGTAATCCACCTCGTAATGCGACTTTTCCTGAGGCACATCATAGTTGAAGACCGCCACGAGCCCACCGGCGCCCTGCTCCCAGTGGCCCCAGACCAGCTTGTTCTGGGCTGCATCTAACAGCGCCAGCGACAAAATGGCTCCGAACTCGCCCCGGGCCTTCAATCCCTGCTCTGGAGGGTCGGCCTTTTTCCCATCTGCCGGCTGTTCCTCCACGACCTCCTGCCCATCTCTGTAGTGCACTGTGGTTCTTGACCTGCCGAGAAGGTGGAGCGGCTGGTAGGAGGTGGCAACCTTCCTCGATCCCGTGTACGCCTGCGGGGAATCCTGAAAGAAGGCTTCTTCCTGGGTCGCAAAGATATTCGGCAACTGCGGTAGGGTTTTGCTCACATAGCGAACAACCAAGCTCATGACCTGGCGCTGCGCGGCAAAATTCGGCGCTGCGGTTGCGGGAATCTCGGCCTGCGGGGGATCGAGAAACTGCGACTCATCGGAGAGCGCCAGCAGCGCTTCCTGAGATTTTTCGCCGGGCAGGCTGGCCTTCCAGAGCGAGAGCCGGGTGGGACTCACCCGTTCGGTCAGTTCCAGATCGGATAGATTGTGCGCCACATCAGCGTCCGGCTTTCCTTTGGAGGCATTCAACATTGCTTCCAACTGCGACACCGTCACGCGCTTGGCCGCACAGGCAGGCAGCGCAATTACAGCCAAAACAATACAAAGAATCAACTTACGCATCACGAGCTTCCTCCATTTGATCGAAGAATTTCAGGCCAAAGACTCACCCTTGGCCGAACTGCGCAATAGCCTGAGTGCCGTCATCTTGATTGGAGCAAAGAAAAGAAGAAAACTCGCTTTGAACGAAGCTGAAGCGGAGCTGATGCTCCTTTTTTGGGGAATGGCAGGGACCCGCGAATCTCGATCAATGGGTTCCCAACGCCGCGCTTACACCGAGCAGAATTGATCTTCCCTGCCGGTACAATAAAATGTCTTCTAAAAATCTGCTGTTGTCAATCCTAAACTTGCGCGGCCGGCCAACTAACCGTTAAATCATCGGCGTCTGCCTCGCAGTTCTCAACTTTATGAGCTGATATTGTGGGCTGATCTCTTCGTCGGGGCATGGTGCGCCCGATACATGAGACAGCGAAAGACCGGGCCACGAGCTGAGGTCGGGGCTTTCGGCGGAGCCGAAGGTGCGGGTGAAGTAGGGATCGGACGAGGAGCTACGCAGGAACCACCACAGGCGCTAAAGTCAGCGTCAATACCGTAATGTCGTCCTCCTGACCGAAGAGCCGCGCCGCCTCGGCGATCTGCTGCGCCGGGCGGGTACTGATTTGACGCGTGCGGTCGAAGCCAAACAGCTCCCGCGCAGCATTGCGCGCTTCAACAACCCCGTCGGAGATAAACGTCAGCCTATCTCCGGACGCCAGTTGCAGAGGTGTCTGCGGGTAGTCGATGCGGTCCACGACACCCAGCGGAAGGCTATTGATGAGCGGCAGTTCTTCGCCGTTGCGGTACGGCGGCAAATGGCCTGCATTCGCAATGCGCAGACTGCCGTCTGGAGAAAGATCTGCGCAGAGGCAGGTGGTGAAACCGCCAATCATGCTGTAGCGAAGAGCAAGGTTCAATGCCTTAAGCACAGAGGCCGGCGGGAGATCGTCGCAGCGGTCCGCGGCGCCAAGCAAAAGGGCGGAGGTCAAAGCGGCTGCGACACCTTTGCCGCTGACGTCGCCGATCACCACCCGCTGACTTCCGTTCTTCAGGATGCGGCAGCGGTAGAAGTCTCCTCCCACTTCGCTGGCGGGCAGGAATGCAACGCTGAGGGCCATGCCGGGCGCGACATCCAGCTTTTCCGGCATGAGCGTGCGCTGCACCTGGCGGGCGGCGGTGAGTTCGCCGTGAAGTTGCGCGTGCTCGTCCGCGGTCGCACGCTGATCCTGAAAGATGTAGCCGACCAATGCCACCACAACGATCATGATCGAGATGGACCAGTACGTCTGCACCGGTCCCGTCCAGGTTTGACGCCCAAAGACGACCTGGCCCAAATAGAAGGCGGCTTCGAGCAGCGCCCAGAGGGCACAGACCGGGGCCACAATCCTCATGCGGCCCCGCAGTTTGGCCCAGGGCCAGAAGGCCACGAACGGAGCCGTGCCGGCAAATGCGAAGATGGACCACATGGGGTTGAAGCAGGTCACCTGTACGAACAGCGAGAGCGGCAGCGCCCAATGCGACGGCAGCAGGATTGCGGCGATGGAGCCGATGTTTAAAACGATGGCCGTTGCCGGCAAAATCCAGTAGATGCGGGGCACGCGACGGCTTACCAGGGCGAAAGTGAAAAGGACCAGTGCATAGGGTTCGAAGATGGTTACGGCCCACACCGTCTC
>Ga0224557_1004557_pt1 | contig 10047 bp, 6 predicted proteins | sample 714S31014metaG_FD_180677 | JGI IMG/M metagenome (GOLD analysis project Ga0224557, IMG submission 180677) | Peat soil microbial communities from Stordalen Mire, Sweden - 717 S3 10-14 | ecosystem: Environmental > Terrestrial > Soil > Wetlands > Peat | place: Sweden: Norrbotten County, Stordalen... | reverse complement strand
TTTACGGTGACCGGAGCCGGAAGCCCCTCGGTCACCCCGGCACCCACAACCACCTTCACTCTGACCATCAACTAGAAATGCAACCCCGGCCCATCCCATACATGCGTTCCCTTGGTAAAAGGCTCGCATGCATGGGATGGCCCCGCTGAAATCGCAGGCTATAGAGCGGAACCAGAGCTCCTATTTTCTGTTGGGTTTTGTGCCGGCTCACCGCTCCCCGATAGTCGCGTCGACTTGAACTCTGTGGTTCCGGGATACATCTACTCTGGTTTAGCAATAGGCAAGGCGTATGCACTTTCAAAGATTAAACGCCTCTGCTGTTGACAGCCCTTCCCGCGTTTCCGGAGAAGCCGTCAGGAAACGTGTATTGGGGATCTGGATTTCCGCCAAATCGCCAAGGCGCGTTTCTAGCGCCACCGGAAGCAGTAGGCAGGATCGGTAATGGCAAACGTTAGGTTCCTATCGGGACTGCCCCGGCGACGAGGCGAGGTTGAGCCCGGTGCATTCGTCCGGGGCAGTTTCGATAGGATCGTTTGTACTGAGCCGCTGGCGTTTGCGGCGGACGCGGTGATCTACCTATGCATTTTCAATGGCGCCGGCTTGCCGATGATGGTTGTTGTGAGCACGGAACTGAAGCAGCGGAGTGGGAAAAGCCCGTTGAGTGAGTGGAGTTGAGTGCTGCAAGGAGTGCGCGAGTGCCGTATATAGAGTGCGCGAGCAGCTTGCGGGCATAGGACGGCGTTGCATGCGCGAGCATGCCATGGAGCGACCTGGGTAGATGCGACGTGGGCTATGGATGTTTTATGAGCTGTCAACGCTGCACCTCTGAGGGGTAGGGTGGTTCACGTCTGGCCGGAAATAGAGTTGAGCGCTGGTGATGCGTTCGATGACCAGCATGGTGGCAGAGCAGGCGGGGCAACGCAGTTGAGTGGTTGTTTCGGTGCAGTCCGGGCGGGCAGCGGCGCCGAGCAACGCGCGACAGCGTGCGAGGGAGTTTTCCCGTCTTCTGTTGGCGAAGAAGCCGAAGTGGCGGATGCGGACCAGACCTTTGGGCAGAACGTGCAGAAGAAATCTGCGCAGGAACTCATCCGCTGAAACGGTCATGACCTTCTTCTTGCCGCCATGGGCATAGTCTCGCCAGCGGAATGAGACGCGGTCGTTCTCGAAGGCCACGAGCCGATGGTTGGAGATGGCGACGCGATGGGTGTAGCGGGCCAGGTAGTTGAGAACCTGTTCGGCGCCGCCAAAAGGTGGCTTGGCGTAGACCACCCAGTCCTGCCGGAACAGTTGTCGGAGGAAGGCTGCGAAGCTGGCTGGAACGGCCAGATACTGCTGCGAGCCGTGAAACTGCAACTTGTTTTGCGCGACGAGTTGCTTGAGTTCCGCAACGAACTTGCCGCGGAAGACGCGGCTCAGTGCATGAACGGGCAAAAAGAAGCGTGGCGAAGAGTCGATCCATCTGGAGCCATCGAGAGCAAGGCCGCCGGCGGGAACGATGTAGTGGACGTGGGGATGATGCTCAAGGTTCTGTCCCCAGGTGTGGAGCACGCCGAGGAATCCGATGTTGGCTCCCAGGTGCTTGGGATCGCGGGCCAGTTCGAGCAGTGAAGCGGCGCTGGTGCGAAAGTCACCGTCTACACGGACATAACCCCACTTTGGCCACCCCGGGGCCGAGTTGGGGAATGCTTGGCGACCATCCGCCCGGAACTGTTCTCTCCGCGTCGTCGTGCCGTCTTGAGCGTAGTTCGCGCTAGACTGGTGGCCGATGAGCACTCGTACTGGCAAACTGATTGAAAAAGCCGTGCAGGCCGAGGATTGGGTTGATGCACGAAGCCTGATTACAACCGAACTTCGGCACGAGCCGAAGGGCCACTGGCTCTTAAGCCGCCTCGTGTTGACCTACTACGAGCAGCGGGAGTATGGCTAAAACCGCTGTACCTAATACGTACTCAGAAACCGCGTTTCCACCGTTTCGTGCGTTTTGAGCGTCGTGAAAAATCAATAACTTATTTAGAATCAATACCATCGAAGGGAACAATCCCGTCCCTGGACACCATCTTTGCAACGAGTTACAAGCCCTCCAGCCAACGATTACGTTCCAAAACGTTTCAAACGCGCGGCGGATTCGGTCACTCCCACCCCAGAATTGTCAGAAATCTTGGCCGGTCTTCGGCACGAGCCTCTCACATGCACCTGCACCTGGGCATTGGCATCGGCACCGCGTGCCGGGCGCTCCAGAGCCCTTCCAAAAACCTGCCGGAATCGTGCGCTGTAAACGCCTGATTCTGCGGTGCCGCAATCGGCCGGTTTCACCCTTCCAGAAACAGGTGATTCTGGAGGGGCGGTAGTGACGCAGTACTGACCAGGTCTCGGAGAAAAGCCAGCCGAAGTCCGTGGTCTCCCGGGTCTGAAAATCCAGACCCGGGGCACCCCATGTCGTGGTGAGTTTGAATTCTCAAGCCCTGGGTTCACCCGCCGGTTTTTCCTTCCTTTCTCCCGCGCAATGTGGCTGGCCTCCAACTTCCCAGAGAGTCAGCGGTAAATATCATTGGAAAACCTGAACCGGTTTGCCGCCCAATTCCGCTTATGCATTACAGAGCGGTGCGAATGCTCGCGTCGCATCCCATCTCTGAGGAAGGCAGGAGACATTGGTTCAGGCTGCCGTCTCCCCCGGTCGAGCGGCGTGCAAAGGAAATGCGTTCCCAACAGCCAGTCCAGGAGAAATCCGTGAAAAAGACCATTTATTCACTCGCTCTCATCTCCAGTCTCTTTATCGTCACCGCCGCAAGCGCCCAAACCACCTACACCATCACCGATCTGGGAACGCTGGGCGGCTCTTCGAGTACCGCAGAAGGCATCAATAGCCTGGGCCAGGTTGTCGGATACTCCGTCAGGGCCGACGGCCTTCCTTGCGCCTTTATCTACAGCAATGGGACCATGCTCAATCTGGGGACCACGGGGGGCTCGCTCGCTTGCAGTACGGGGGCCGCCATCAATAACGCCGGCCAGGCCACCGGATCGTTCCCCAAGCCCTGGCTTTACCCTCAATACCCGGTATGGGAGGCATTCCTTTACTCCGGGGGAATGACGGATATTGGGACCTTGAGCACCGTAGGTATGTGTTGCGGAACCCCCATGAGCCAAGGTACCGCGATCAACAACCTCGGGCAGGTTGCGGGAAACTCTTACCTGAATGACCAGTCCACCATGGGATTCCTGTATTCCAACGGGGCCATGACGCCGATCGGAAGCCTGTATACCGGTCCAAATCCCTATCCCGGGAGCTTTTTCGACTGGAGTGCCGCGGCTGGCATCAACGACTCCGGCCAGATTGTGGGCTATTCGGCTGCGGCTAGCAACCCGAACCAGTGGGATGCGTTCCTCTGGAGCAACGGTAAAATGCAAGACCTTGGAACCCTGGGAGGCCCTGGCAGTGCAGCGACCGCCATCAACAATGCCGGCCAGGTTACGGGATATGCGTATATGGCCAGCGGCAAATATCATGCCTTTCTGTATACCGGCGGGGTTATGGAAGACATCGGCACACTCGGCGGAAGCGCAAGTACAGGGTATGCCATCAATAATCTTGGCCAGATTTTGGGAGGCGCCGCTACCAATGGAAACGCGGCCATGCATCCGTTCCTGTATACGCCAGGAAAGACCCCGGGAACGGGCACCATGGTCGATCTGCAGACGCTGCTGCCATCCGGCTCCAAGTACGTGCTCAGCGCCTACGGCAACATGGGCATCAACGACGCGGGACAGATAGCCATCAACGGCACGAATCCCCAGGGCGCGAACCACGCTCTCCTGCTCACCCCCCTCAACGCGGAAATCGCCCTGAAGGCAACACAGTACGGCAGCGGCGGCACGACCATCCAGCTTCAATGGAACTACGGCGAAATCCTGACCAGCCGGTTCTATATTCACCGCCAACCGCCCTCCGGAGGAGTTTATGTCATCCCGGTAGATGCCGATCCGGCACATTGCAGCGGAAGTTTGCCAGTCAGCGTGTGCACTTACGACGATTCGGCCATCACCGCCTACGGCACTTATAGCTATACCGTCCAGGCAGGCGACTACGATCCGCCTTCCAACACAAGTACCGCCTACCAGTTGAATACCTACATCGGTTCGAAGGATCCGTCGGCAATCCTTTCTCTGTTCACTCCCGATCCGAACTTGTCCGTCAGCGCCGTCGCCCAGGCCATGGGTTACGACCACTTCAACTGGATTCAGGTGATCACTTATGAGCCGGCGTGCAACCCGCTCCACGTGTATGATCCGGCTTTCGCTGTTCCGACAAAGGGAGCGGCGGTGGTGGCTCCGCATCTGGACCCACCCCTGGGCGGCTACACCGAATTCAAGTTTTATGAAATGGATTGCGGCGGCACACCTTGCGCGGGTCCGTCCGACAACCTGCCCTATTACTTCGATGAAAATCCCAACACGGGCGATCCTCTCTACTGGTTCATGTATCCCACGGCGACCCCCAAGCATCAGATCAACCCCGGCGGAACGCTGGACTCAAATATGGCGAATGGCCTTCAGACAGCCCACATCATGACCCGGTTCTACGACCAGCCTCAGGAAGCGTGCATCAAGGGCGCCGATTACATGGGCTTCGTCAACACCTTGGTGGGCGTGAAGACCGGCGTCGGGCAACTGCCGTCAACCTCAGATGCGCTGACCACGTATGTGTGGAACAGCAACTACAACGGCACGACAGGCGGTGTGAAGCGGGACTCGTTGCCGCCGTGGGAAACGCCCTACGATCCAAACGCCACCGGCGGCATCTTCAATGTCGCCCCGGTCGACGTAAACAGCCTCCCGCTCAACGTGCGCCAACTCCTGGTTGATAACGGAGTTCAGGGGGTCACTACTCTCCCGGGCGGAGCCCCCATTGCGCCCATGACGGCGGCTTTTCTCTCTGGCACGCTGGGGACAAACGGCTGGTACACCAGCCCCGTGCTGGTAACGCTGATTGCCACCGATCCGGTCGGCCCGCAGGACATCGCCAGTACCAGTTACAACCTGGACAACACTGGCGCAGAGATTTACAGCGATCCATTCATCATCTCCACGGATGGCGCGCATACGATTGTTTATGGCAGCACGAATCAGGCTTCCGTGGCCGAGTCGCCACAGCCTTCGAGCACGGTCAAAATCGACCAGACCCCGCCGGCCAGCCATGTTTCAGCGCTGCCGGCAAGCGAAAGCTCTGCAAACTTCATTCTCCAGTGGTCCGGCGCCGATGCCGGGTCGGGGATCCAGGATTACAGCATCTTCGTCTCCGACAACGGCGGCGCCTTCACCCCATGGCAGACCAATAACCCCGCAACCTCGGCGACCTTCAGTGGCCAGGCGGGCCACACCTACGGCTTCTATAGTCTGGCGCGCGATCTGGCGGGCAACGTGGAGCCTGCCAAGTCCGAGGCGGAAGCCACCACCACTGCGGCAGCGGGCGGGGCGGCTACGCCGACAGTGACTGTGTTGCCCTCTCCTTCTCCAGCGACAACCACGCAGTCCGTAACGGTGAACATTAAGGTCAGCGGCGGCAGCGGCTCTACGGCCCCTACGGGCTCCGTAACGCTGACCAGCGGCACGACCATCTCCGCTTCAGCTACTCTTAACGGCGGCTCGGCAACCATCAACATCGCTGCCAGCTCGCTTGCCATTGGCTCGAACCTTCTCTCCGTCGCCTACACCCCCGACACGTCCAGCTCATCGGCGTACACCGCGGCCTCCGGCACAGCCTCCGTCACCATCGAAGGTTATCCGGTCATCACCTGGCCCACGCCAGCAGCCATCACATACGGTACGTCCCTGGGCGCCGCGCAACTCGACGCCACCGCCTCCGTATCCGGCGCCTTCACGTATCAGCCCCTTGCGGGAAGTGTGCTTGACGCCGGTTCGCAAACGCTCGGGGTGAGGTTTAACCCCAGCGACACCACGGACTATCTAACCGTCACAGCGAGCGTGGTGCTGCAAGTGAATCAGGCCAGCCAGGCCATTACGTTCTCGGCTCTGCCGGCAACAGCGACTTTCGGAGCGGCTGGCCCTTATGCGCTCAGCGCAACGGGCGGCGCCTCGGGAAATCCTGTGGTTTTTGGCGTCACCGGTGCGGGCAGCCTCAACGGCTCACAACTCACGATCACCGGCGCGGGTTTGGTAACTGTGAGCGCCAACCAGGCCGGCAACACTGACTACTCCGCTGCACCGCAGGTGACTGAAAGCATCACCGTCAGCAAGGCCCTGCCGTCGGCCGCGCTCACCAGCAATCTGAACCCGGCGCTGCTGCAGAACACGATTACGCTGACGGCGAGGGTCACTTCTGCCGCGGGCACGCCCACAGGGACCGTGACATTCCTCGACGGCTCAACGCCACTGGGGACGGGCACACTGGCGGGCGGCGTGGCCACATACACCACGTCGAGCCTGGCCGTAGGCTCGCACTCGATCACCGTTGCGTACAGCGGTGACTCGAACTTTCTTGCGGTCTCAAGCAGTCCGTCGCTGACGCAGCTGGTGCAGGACTTCGGCTTTAGCATCTCGTCGTCGTCTGTTACGGCGTTGCCTGGCGGACAGGCGGTGTTTAGCTTTACCGTTTCACCGACGGGCGGCAGCACGTTCCCATCGGCGATTGCTCTGACAGTGAGCGGCCTGCCCACAGGCGCGACTTACACCTTTGCGCCGGCCTCTCTAGCCGCAGGCGCTTCCGCAACCCCGGTTACGCTTACCATCGTTCTTCCGCAGACATTGGCCAGCATAACGACGGCCCGCCGGCTTGCACCGTTCTCGCTGGCGCTGCTGCTGTTGCCCTTCGCCTTCCGGCTGCGGCGCACCGGCAAGCGGTTGAGAAACACGATCTGTGTGCTGGCGATGCTGACCGCAGGCCTGGCCGCTGTGGCCGGCATAAGCAGTTGCGGCTCGGGCACCGGTTACTTTGCACAGCAGCAAAAAACCTATACCGTCACAGTGACCGGATCAGCGGGTACTCTGTCGCACTCCGCCAATCTCACACTCACCGTCGAGTAACGACATCAAGGAGACGAATGAGATGAAAAATATTCTGCCTTTCAGTGCAACGTTGGCGATGATCCTTGGAGTGTTTTCTCTGCCCGCCGCCGGACAAACTGCCTCCGGCGGCGTGTCGGCGGCTAGGTCAAACAAGTTCGACGTCGCCGTGAACTTCACCTACAAGGCGGCCAAGATCGCCTCCACTACCAAGCGCTTCATTCTGCCGGGCGGCTCGCTGGACGCGGCCTATAACTTCGGCGGCAAGGTGAAGGGCCTGAGCCTGGTCGTCGACATCAACGGCGAATCGAAGTCCAACATCGAGCCCGGTGTGAGCCTGACGCAATTCTCGGTGATGGGTGGCGCTCGCTACACGTTTCACCTCGCTGCGAAGACTCCTCATGCCGTCGATTTCTACGGCCAGGCCCTGGGCGGCGGCGTGTTCGCTTCCAACAGTCTTTTTCCGGGTCTTTCCGGCACCACGAGCAGCGCCAACAGCAGTGCGATTCAGTTGGGGGGCGGCGCCAACATCCGCCTCACGCACTGCCTCGCGTTGCGTCTTCTTGAAGCCGACTTCATCGCCACGCATCTGCCCAACGCCACCAATCAGCGGCAATACGACGTCCGCTTCTCCAACGGCGTCGTCTTCCGTTTCTGAGATCGCAGTAATGGGAACGCTGCAGGCCGCGGCCGCGTGACCGCCCTCATGCAATCTGTGCCGCGCCACATCGGGAAAGTTACATAGCTATTTCTGCTGGAAGATTATTTCTTGACAACGCTCTTGTAATTCTGCCATAGCGTCCATCAACTTACATCACTCCCCCTTTCATCCGAGCTCCCGAAGGTCTTCGGGCTCCGTTGCTTTTGATTGTTGAAGTAACGGCTGACTGGATGCCAGAGCTGCTCTCCGACGGCGGCGCCCTCTTGTAATAGTTTCCACGAATCACCGGTTTCTCTTTGAGGAGACGGCCCGTGTCGCCATCAGGAGAGGTGTGTGTCTTTTCAGTCCTTGTTACAAAACTTGCGGTCCGAGCGCCGCGCCGGTGTTACGCAAGGTGAACCCGGGTCTTGAGAATTCAAACTCACCACGACATGGGGTGCCCCGGGTCTGGATTTTCAGACCCGGGAGAGCAAGAATCTCGACCCGGGAGACCACGGACTTCGGCTGGCTTTTCTCCGAGACCTGGTCAGTACTGCGTCACTACCGCCCCTCCAGAATCACCTGTTTCTGGAACGGCAAAACCAGCCGGTTTCGGCGCCGTGGAATCAGGCGCTTACGGCGCGCGATTCCGGTAGGTTTTTGGAACAGCCCTATAGCGCCTGGCTGGCGGTACCGACGCCAACCCCCAGCTCGCGGCCAAGGTCAGTTGCCTAAAGCGAGCGGGTGACAACTCGCTCCGAGGCACCGACGGCACGCAGTATGGCCACTTGTTCCGGGTTGATGTCGGCTGGCCGTTGCCTGAACCGTTTTTCCGTGCCAACCTTTCCCTCGCCAGCCAGTTCCACCACGGACGCTCCAATCCACTCAGAGCATGTACAACAACGCTGTAGTATGGCATGCCGCCGATGGACTGGCGGTAATCCTTGATGATTCATAGGCTATATTCGCGCAAGTTCTTGCTCCGCAGGCGCGGCCGCGCACAGATTTCAAGCCAGTGATCGAGGTACTGGTCGAGCGTTGGCCGGGAGGAGCGGGATATTGCGCCCGAGGTTCCGCTCAGCGAGCATGTAATTGAGGTGGGTCTGTGCGTCGCGCAACACGCCGTGAATAGATTTGCCGATGTACTTGCGTTTCCGGGTTGCCGGATCGCGGCCGAAGTAGATGCGCACCATCCGCATTTGCGATCCGCGGCGGATGACCTGGTCAGTCTGGTGAGCCATGTTGCCTCCAAAAACAAGAACGGCGGCACACGTGTGGCACACGTGGCCGCTGTTTAAGATTGGTTTTTATCGGTGGATCGGTGAAGGGGAGTCTGACGGGAGTTCAGCACCTGCTGTTTCCCTGAAGGCCAGCGGGTTGACCCGCCGTTAGGCAAACAACCGGTACACCAGGTGTCGGAGGAATCCGGTTCTATCGGGGTCAAGGAGTGGTGTTATTGATTAAGGGAATTCAGAGTCCGCCAACTGTAACCTGGTCTCCGACTCACGCTTTCTGCGTTACCTCCTTTCTAGCCGGTATGCTGAATAAATTGTCCGCTGTTGTCGTATTCGCCTCGTTCACGAAATACTGTTCACGAGGCATTGATTACAGGACCCCACCATGGCCATGATCCGAAATTGCCCATCTTGCGGAAAGCCGAATCGAATTCCGGCGAAACACCTTCCGGACATCGGAAGATGCGGAGCTTGCAAAGCAGCGCTACCTGCGATGGCAGAGCCCATGGAGGTTGGCCCCTCGATCAACACGAACCGAGTAGCATCATCCTGCTGCTCCAAAACATCGAAACGTGCGATACCGGACTCCTGAATACTCGAACGGGCGTTTTCGACGGTGGCCTTCTTGAAGGCCGCCGCCGATTCAGGCTTGACGCATACATGCACTTGAACAATCAACATCGGATTTGTCTCCGCTCATCATCCTACTGCTTCTATCTAACCGTGTAGCCTGACCTTCCGGCTGCTCCGCTTCATCCCCAAACTCTTCCGTTCCGATCCTCTCGGAACTCGGCACTTCTGTGCCTTTATATCGAAAGGAATTATTCTATGAAACGCTCTCTATGTTTACCCTGCCACCACCGTCATGCGGTCATTGCGCGAGAATGTCCAAAAGAGACTCGCGGCCTGCGGATCAGTGTATGCGATGTGGCACTTCCTCTTTAGCTCGCCAAACCGGATTCATGTGAACCTGCTTCATCGCCGGGCGAACTTCGGGCTATCCTCCATAGCAAGCTTGGTTCACACATTGGCGAAAAGCCTGTCCAACGCTACACTGGCCGGGAAAAGACTGAAAAGGTGACCGAATGGCGCCGCCAACTGCAAGCAGTCAAGGAGTAAAGGCCTTGTACTGAACCGCTTATCTCCTCCATTCCG
>Ga0224557_1004555_pt1 | contig 10050 bp, 11 predicted proteins | sample 714S31014metaG_FD_180677 | JGI IMG/M metagenome (GOLD analysis project Ga0224557, IMG submission 180677) | Peat soil microbial communities from Stordalen Mire, Sweden - 717 S3 10-14 | ecosystem: Environmental > Terrestrial > Soil > Wetlands > Peat | place: Sweden: Norrbotten County, Stordalen... | reverse complement strand
CAGAATCGTTTCAGGCGAAAGTTCCTCTGCGTTGTTCGCCCCGAACGAGGCGCCGCAAGCAGGGTATAGGCTGCCAAACAAGAGCGCCGCAAGATTTAAACCAACCCATAAGACAGAAAACCCAGACCATTATCACACTTCAATCGTTCGCGTACTCATAAGAAGGCGCGCACATTCGCATGGGTCCAGCTTCAAGGCGTGAGCGACAACGCGAAAGCAGCATGCTTCGGCTTCGATCAACCCGCCGCATACAGTGAACGAGCAATTCTGACCAGCTTTTGTAAAGGCGCTCGATGGATACTTCAACTTAGGCGCAGACAAGCTCCGAAGTGAGACTTTAACCGTTTCGCCAACGCTCAAGGCGCAGGGAGTTATCGATGAACCTCAATCTGATGGATCCAAAACTGATTGCTTACACCGTCGCAGCGCTTCTGGTAATCGTGGTTGCCGTTGCGCTGTACGTGCGGAAGCGCAAGCACACTACCGCAGAACTACGCCAGCGTTTCGGGCCGGAGTACGATCGGGTGGTTCGGCAGCACGGGTCGGAACGCAAAGCTGAAGCGAAGCTGGCGGACCGTGAAACGCGAGTTGAGATGTTAAAGATCCGCGATCTTGACCTAGCGGAACGTGAGGGCTACTTGTCCCGGTGGCAGGCGGTGCAATCCCGCTTCGTCGATTATCCGAAGGGCGCCGTGACCGAAGCCGACGAGCTAGTGTGTTCGCTGATGCAGACGCGTGGCTATCCCGTCACCGATTTTGATCAGCGGGCCGCCGACGTTTCGGTCGACCATCCCCGAGTGGTAGAGAACTACCGGTCGGCACACGACATCGCATTGCGGCTGGGCCGAGGCGAAGCCAGCACCGAAGACCTGCGAACCGCGATGATTCACTATCGCTCACTGTTCGACGAACTGGTACAGGCGCAAACCTCAACGGACAAAAGAGTCGCCTAACCGGCTGCTGAAAAAGTCGGAAACGCAGATTCCTCGCGGGCTGAAGCCCGCTCGGAATGGCAAGAACAAAGGGCGTAGGACGGCGCACCTGAAGGTGCGCCCCGTCAAAACATGTCGAGTACGACTTTTTCAGCAACCTGCTAACGACAGGTTGGGCACTTTTCCAGCTGTAGGTGTCAATTGAACCTTACTCAGGAACAGAGGAGACATTCAGGATGAAACCCAGCACAGACGACAAAACCGCAGGTAAGATCCACGAAGTGAAAGGAACAATTAAGGAAAAAGTCGGCGAGCTTACCCAGAACCCAGACTTGGAGGCCGATGGCCGAGCCGAAAAGAAGGCCGGCAAAGTTCAACATTGGATTGGCAAGGTTGAAAAGGCCGTCGGGGAATAAACGAATCATAAACAACTCTACGAGAGAGAGGTCAAGACGTAATGACGCAATCAGTGTTGGAACGAACTGGTGACCAAGTTGCCGAAGCAGCGCGCAAGGCTTCGCGAGCGGCATCCGCAGTTGGGGATGCACTTGAGGACGGCGTAGGAGTAGCGCGGCGTGTCGCCAAACAAGGCGGCGATGCTGCGGAAGAGTTTATCGACGATACAACCAAGCGGCTACAGCGACACCCCATTGAAACAGTTGTAACGACATTCGCGATAGGTATCGCGGTTGGCATATTGGTCGGCTGGACGATTAAGCGAAGATAACTGTTACCGCAGGCCGAATACTCAAGAGCAGGATCCAGTAACGCTGGATCCTTTTCGCTTGGTACATGCGGGCAAACATCCCATAGAAATCACTGCTGACGATACCTCTTCCCGAACAAAGCTGACTCACCGCGGCCAAGGTGCTAACGAGCAGGTGCACGGCATCCCGCAACCCATGCGGTCAGACAATGCACCAGAGTTTGTTGCAAAAAGACTGCGGAAGTGGCTGGCGGCAGGGGGGCGAAGACACGGTACATCAAGCCCTGGGTAATAAACTTGGGGCAAATTGCCAGCTCGCGGTGCAAAAATGCGGAGGACGAATGCCGGCGCTGATCAGTGGGGCTTCTCTTCAGAAACTCACTGATCAACGCCGTGACATTCGAATATCGAGGTGCCGCAGTTTGGCAGCACACCGGCTAAGCTCAACTACTTGCTTTCGGCAGCTTCGTGCTGGCTCGTCTGTTTTTCGGCTCCATTTACCGCCGCGAGAAACGAATCAGCGCTCGCTGGGACATGCACGTCGCCTGACAGCGTTTTGCGGAAGGAAACATTCTTGCCGTACATGGCGATGGTTGAGTCATCGTCCTGCTGGATCTTGGCGCCATCCACGGCGACTCCAACAAAGAGGCCCTTGGTACGCGAGTAGCTCAAGGCTTCGGTGTTCATCTTCCAGTCGGTGCCCGCCGAGGCATGCCTTCCAACCGGACCGGCGGTGGCTGATGCCTCACCAGTGAGTTCAAACTTGCTGGAGAGCAGTCCTTGCACACCTTTGTCATTCATGAACAACAGGACAAGATCGACTGACTGGGCGCCAGCCTGGAAGCCAAAATTGCCGCCACCGATCGAAATGAATGCCGGCGCACTCCACCCATGGGCAGTGCGGCAGGTTACCACGCCGCGTCCATGCTCGCCACCCACAATAAATCCGCCCTTCCCCATGCTTGGTACCACCGCGATGCACTTGGCGCCATTCAGCACCTCTTCCGGGATACCTTTATCGGGAGCAGCCATGATCTGGTTCATGACTGTGCCGGCCGCCTGTAGGCGCGCAGTCGTGTCTTGCTCCCCCGAACCGGCAAAGGCGAAGGTGGACAAAGATAAAGTCAACAAAGCAATTGTGTATTTCATGAAACACGTCCTTTTCATTCCACGCTATTTTGTGGGCCAACTGGTGAGGGCGAGATTCGCCCGAGGATCAAGCGGTGCGGCGGCCACTGATCAGGTTGAAGACCAAAACCACTACGGCGATGACCAACAACAGGTGGATGAGACTGCCCGCTATGTGGAAACTGAAACCCAGAAGCCACAGAATCAGCAGAATCACGAAGATTGTCCAAAGCATAAGTGTCTCCCTTTGGCCGGGTTGCGTGGTTGGCGAGTGCGGCTAGGCAGTTAAGACAGATTTGTCTTTACTCCGAGCGAAGTTCACGGTGAGCCCACTGCGTTGGCACTGGCAGCATGGCTTTGGAGTGGTTGCTGCAACTAGATCCGGCCGAGCAGCAGCAAGACGACAACGACAACCAGTATCAAACCCAGTCCTCCGCTGGGAAAATAACCCCAGGAACGGCTGTGATTCCACGTTGGGAGAGCGCCCACCAGAAACAAAACCAGGAGAACGATCAAGACGGTTCCAAGCATAATTTCCTCCTCAAAGTTCTAAGAATCCAGAGCCGTTCGAGTGCGGTTTTCGTAAACACGCCTGCCGGCCTGGTTCTCGATCAAGCTTGCGATTACGGTCAACAGATTGTGAGGGTGCTGCCCTTTAGGGTAGTACCTATCAGCGATGATGCCGGCGGGCACGGAGTCCCCCTGATAGTCTCCGCTCATTGCGACGATCAAAGTGGCCGGATACCGGCTACGTACGTGGGAGATCAAATCCATACCTGACATCCCTGGCATGTTGAGATCGGTGACCATCAAGTCCGCAACTGTTCGACCCAGGTGCGATACAGCGCTAGCGCCGTTTTCTGCTACGATCACGTCATATCCTACCGACGTAAGTAACATCCCTAAGCTTTCCCGAATACTGGGATCGTCGTCCACGACGAGAATCTGCGGCTTGGACGCCTCCGACATATTGCCCACCTCACTGCGCGAGATAGAACAGATTGCACATCTCTACGGTGTCAGGTGGTTGACCGCCAGTCTGGTCAAAACAGAACACGGAGATGATTAAGCAGTAATTGCCGGGGAGATGCCCACTGCGCAAAGGGCACCGCAGCGTCGCCCATAGGTGCGCTCTTGTCCCGGTACGGGGGTAACTGGTGACTGTGCAATATTGAACAGACAGCCCAAATGGACGAGTTTTACGATGTAGAATGTGGAAGTGTAAGTATGGGCCCTTCGGAGGTGCGAAATGAGTGCGAGGGGTATTCCAAACCGTAGCCAAGCCTTGGCGGCCAACGGCATTGCGGCAGTTGACGTGATCCGATCCAAGAAACCTGCGCTTGGCAAAGCAACAAATCCTTCCCGGATTCAAACCTCCCCGTCACAACCAAGAAATGGCGATGGGGTTTTCGATGCCGAGGCATTTCTCGCCATAGCTGGTTTGGGCAGGAGAGTTGTCAAGCTGGAGAAGAATGAAGTCGCCTATGCGCAAGGCGACCCTGCTGACACGATTTTTTACGTGCAGACAGGCCGACTGAGAGTAACCGTCACCTCCGCGAACGGAAAAGAAGCGACCATTGCCTTGGTGGGAGCGAGGGAATTTCTGGGGGAGAACTGCATGGTTTCGGCGCATCCTCTGCGACTCGACACGGCTACCGCGATGAGCGAGTGTGCGCTGCTTAGGATCAGCAAGCCGGAAATGGTCCGAGTGCTTCGTCAAGAACCACAATTGGCTGAGATGTTCATGTCGTTTCTTCTCGTACGGAATGCTCGTATTCAGGCGGACCTGGTCGACCAACTTTTCAATTCCAGCGAGAAAAGGCTGGCGAGGATTCTGTTGCTGCTCGCTCAGTTTGGCAAGGAAAGCAAACCGGAGACGGTGGTTCCAAAGATCAGCCAGGAGATATTAGCGGAGATGATTGGCACCACCCGGTCCCGAGTAAGTTTTTTCATGAATCGCTTCCGGAAACTGGGCTTCATCGAATACAACGGAGAGATTCGGGTGCACAACACCCTGCTCAATATATTTCTTCAAGAATGACAGCGCCGTAGTTTGCCGAGCCCAGCTTCCTCCCTTTGAGCAGTTCTGCTCAGAAGAGTTCGATCTCGAATACTAATCTCAAGCTATCCGCAGCCAAGGATTTCGCGACGATCCCAAAGACGGCTTCGAAGCAGGCACAGGATCTGCTGATAGCCAGACGGCCCGCGTCTCAAATAAGGGAGAATGTAGTGTCCTCAAAAAAAAGCCACGGTGATCCAGTTAATAACACCCTCAACGCGCAACCTCGTTTCCATCAGAAATCGCCTGAAATTCAGGCTTACGGTACGGTAAGTCACATGCTGCCATTGGAGCTCGAAGAGCCCATCCGCCTCCAGCTGGTAAAGCGTGGGTCCAGAGGTTTGCCAATGCGACTTCTGGTCCACGCTGGGCCGCCGTCGAAGCCAAGGACTGCAGCCTAGAGGAGTGAACGGGAATGAGATGGGCGGGTCGAACTAATCGAACAAGCACGTGAGGACCATGAAAACGGAGACAGAGAAGCCCGAGTCCAAGCCGGAGGCAAAACCGGAGCCGAAGCCTGACTCAACGCCCGTGGCGAAGCCTGAGTCCAAGGACGGCTCGAAACCGGAATCGAAGGACGATCTGAAGTCCGTTACCATGCCGGAACTCCAGAAGAAGCTGGGTTCGTCGCCGGACGGCCTCAGTCAAGCCGAAGCGCAGACGCGGCTGACGCAATATGGCCCTAACGAAATCGCGGAGAAGAAGACCAATCCCTTCCTGAAGTTCCTTACTTATTTTTGGGGCCCCATCCCGTGGATGATCGAAGCGGCGGTGATTCTGTCGGGCGTGGTCCGCCACTGGCTGGATTTCTTCATCATTCTCTTTCTGCTTTTTTCCAACGCTGTCGTCGGATTCTGGGAAGAACATCAGGCGGGAAACGCCATCGCCGCGCTGAAAGCCAAACTGGCAATCAAGGCCAAGGTGAAACGTGACGGGAAGTGGACCACTCCGGCGGCGCGTGAGTTGGTGCCGGGCGACGTCATCCGGGTGCGACTGGGCGACATCGTGCCGGCGGATGCGCGTCTGTTGGCCGGCGATCCCGTGGAAGTTGATCAGTCCGCGTTAACCGGGGAATCTTTACCCGCCACGCGCAAATCGGGCGAGGCGGTGTTTTCCGGTTCGATTATCCGGCAAGGCGAAATCGACGCGATGGTGTATGCCACCGGCGAAAACACCTACTTCGGCAAGACTGCGCAACTGGTGCAGGAGGCCCATACCGTCAGCCATTTCCAGCGGGCCGTGCTGAAAATTGGCGATTACCTGATTATTCTCGCGGTGACCCTGGTCGTGTTGATACTGGCCGTGGCCCTCTTCCGTGGCGACCCGATCCTGAGCACATTGGAATTCGCCTTGGTGCTTCTGGTGGCCGCGATTCCCGTGGCCATGCCCACGGTACTGTCGGTGACAATGGCGGTCGGGGCACGGCTGCTGGCGAAAAAAGAAGCGATTGTTACCCGCCTCTCGGCGATCGAGGAGTTAGCCGGCGTGGACGTGTTGTGCTCGGACAAGACCGGCACCCTGACCCAGAACAAGCTGACGTTGGGCGATCCATTCAGCGTGCATGGTATCCCTGGCGACCAGGTCATTCTTTGGGCGGCACTGGCTTCACGGGCGGAAGACAAGGACACCATCGACCTGGCCGTGATCGGCGGCGTGAAGGACGATCAAGCCTTGAAGGGCTACCAGGTCGTCCATTTTCAGCCGTTCGACCCGGTACATAAGCGCACGGAAGCAACTGTCAAAGGCGGAGACGGAAAGCAGTTCTTTGTGGCCAAGGGAGCGCCGCAGGTGATTCTGCAGATGGCGACCGACGCCGGTGAGGTAAAGCCCGCCGTCGAGAAAGCCGTGAATGAATTTGCGGCACGCGGCTTCCGATCGTTGGGCGTGGCCCGGGCAGATGAGGAAGGCCAGTGGCAATTTGCCGGCGTGTTGCCTTTGTTCGATCCGCCACGCGAGCAAGCCAAAGCAACCATCGCGAGCGCCCGGCAGATGGGGGTGAACGTCAAAATGGTTACGGGCGATCAGATGGCGATCGCTCGGGAGACTGCCAAACAACTGGGGATGGGCACGAACATCGTTGATGCCAGCGCATTGGGCGACATGAAGCATCACGAGACAGCGCAGGCGTCGGAGGCCATCGAGAAGGCGGATGGCTTCGCCCAGGTATTTCCCGAACATAAGTTCTACATTGTGGATGTCCTGCAAAAGGCTGGCCACATCGTGGGCATGACCGGCGACGGAGTGAACGACGCCCCAGCGCTGAAGAAAGCAGACTGCGGGATTGCAGTTTCTGGCGCAACCGATGCGGCGCGTGCAGCGGCGTCCATTGTGCTGCTGGCGTCCGGCCTGTCGGTGATCATCGACGCCATCAAGGAGAGCCGCCGCATCTTCCAGCGGATGAACAGCTATGCGATCTATCGCATCGCCGAAACGCTGCGCGTGCTGTTCTTCATGACGCTGGCGATCCTGGTGTTTAACTTCTATCCCCTGACCGCAGTGATGATCGTGATGCTGGCGCTGCTCAATGATGGAGCCATCCTGTCCATCGCCTATGACAACGTTCATTACAAGGACAAGCCCGAGGCCTGGAACATGCGCCTGGTGCTGGGAATTTCCACCGTGCTGGGTGTCATCGGGGTCGTCGCCGCGTTTGGCCTGTTCTACCTTGGCGAGCGCGTATTTCACCTCGACCGCGCGCACATCCAGACGCTGATGTACCTGAAGCTGTCCGTGGCCGGACATCTGACGATTTTCCTGACGCGCACTCGCGGCCCGTTCTGGTCCATACGCCCCGCGAAGGTTCTATGGATCGCGGTGCTAGGCACGCAAATGCTGGCAACTCTGATTGCGGTTTATGGGCTGTTTATGACACCCCTTGGCTGGGGCTGGGCAGCGTTCGTTTGGGGCTACGCTCTGGCTTGGTTCCTCCTGAATGACCGCGTGAAACTGCTCGCCTATCGAATTTTTGATCCCACCAAAACCCCATTGTTAGCCAAGAAGCCGCTCGACCTCACGCCGCAAATCGCCGCCCGTGCGTATGAGCTCTACCAGGAGCGGGTCCAAGGCGAGAGCCAGCAAGATCAAGACTGGCTTGAGGCGGAGCGCGAGATCCGGAAGGATCAGGCGAAACGTAGGACGGCTGGGCAAACCTCCGCGTAACCGTTCAAAGGGAAGACTGCGGCTTCCTAATCCAATTCGCAGCGAAGGATAGGTTAATACGTGCAAGAAACTACAGCGCTGAGAGTACGACTCAATTCCGCCGCCCCACAGAGAGAGAACATGCTTTGCGTTCTGAATGCCTTAGTCGGATCTCCTATCATCGCGACCGATGGTGAAACGGGAAGTATTCGCAATTTTCTCTTCGATGATCAGTCATGGAAAGTTCGTTATCTAGTGGTAGACGTAGGAAACTGGCTAAAGCGGCGCGACGTCGTGATACCCGTCACCGCGCTTGAACAGCCAGACTGGGCGAACAAAACCTTTCGGGCTCACCTGACTAAGAAGCAAATGGGGGACAGTCCCGACGTTGATGCCGAAAGGCCGGTCTCACGTCAGCAGGAGATCGCCATGGCTGAATACTTTGGGCCGCTCGCCTGTTGGGTCGACAGGGAGTTCGGCCTGTCATCCATACCGACTGGAGCGAGCTACCCGGTACATACCGCCGAGGACCTCCATCTACGCTGCAGTTCCCACATGCTGGGTTACCACGTGTGGGCTACAGATCGCGACTTCGGAACCCTTGAGGGCTTTGTCATGGATGAGGCAAGCTGGCACCTAGGCTACCTCGATGTGAAAGGCGGAGACTGGCTCCAGAATCGATCGGTGCTCGTGCCCACTGGCTGGGTGCAGTCGGTTTCCTGGCCCGACTTCCGCGTCTATCTCGACCACACAAAGACAGGGATATAAACGTCAGGTTTTCCATAATTGCCCGCATCCTCTGCGCTGTATGGGAGGGACGGCGATGGCCAGGCGGACCTATAGGTTAGGGAAATCAACAGGTACCCCGTCCCCCTTCTCGAACGTCCCCGGATTCCCGAGAGGTTCTGGGGACGAAAAATGATGTTGAGTCAAAAGGCCAATGAAAGCAGGAGCATACCGTGCAGATACAGATAAACACCGACCACAACATCGCGGGACACGAGGCTCTGGCCTCTCATGTCAGTGGCCTCGTTGAGAATGCCCTGAATCACATCAGCGACCATATCACGCGAGTGGAGGTTCACCTGAGCGACGAGAACAGCAATAAGGGCGGCGAGAACGAGAAACGCTGCGTGATGGAAGCTCGTCTCGAAGGACGGCAGCCGGTCGCTGTGACTCACCAAGCCACAACTGTGGATCAAGCAGTCGATGGCGCCGCACATAAGTTAGCCAGACTAATCGAAAGCACTCTCGGCCGATTGCACGATCAGGCCAATCGCAGGACTGATCCCCCTCTGCCTGAACCAAGAAATACGGACCCGTCATGAGCGATATCAGGACTGGCCGCGCAGCGACAGGGTCGACGCCATTTCCGGCTTCTAAACGCTGAGCCGGAGAAATGATTGGACATTGACATCGCAGACGATAGTCGGTTTTACGCGAAAGTGCGACTGACTGTAGTTCTCGAGCTCGTGCTTGAAGGTACGTCAGCATCATACATGCGCCCAGGATCTCAATCTGCGCAGGGCGTGACAGCGGGCGCCCCCACACCATAAGCCTAAGACTGCGGGATACGAACCAGCTCTTCAATTCGATGGATCCTTCTCCGTTCATTGAAAAGGATCTGGATGACGACGCGGAAGAATTCATCGTGAGCTGGGCGCAGGAATTTTCTCCTAACGCTCGCAAGCAGCCTCACAGCCTAACTCCTGATCCGCCAACCGGCGCCTCAACTCCCGCCGCCCCTACTGCGGCGAACACGCCTCGGGGAGGAGGACGTCTTCCCCCAACAATCCCCGGTCTTCTACATACTGTACCGGTCTACTTTTACTCCGCCCCACTGGCCTGGCTTTACTCCGCCCTTGACAAGCAGCTACAGACTACGCTTGACCGCAGCATCTCGGTGGCGAGCCGCTATTCCGATTCGGCAACGTTGCTGCAGGCGCTGGGCGGCGGATGGTGGAACCAAACCCAGCCGGGTGCAACGGAGTCGCACCTTCTGATTTCGCTACTCTGATCTGGCCCACTTGTGCGCGTCTGATTTGGCCCACCTTCATCGACTAATTGGCTACTCTGTCGGCGGAGCC
>Ga0224557_1004548_pt1 | contig 10065 bp, 8 predicted proteins | sample 714S31014metaG_FD_180677 | JGI IMG/M metagenome (GOLD analysis project Ga0224557, IMG submission 180677) | Peat soil microbial communities from Stordalen Mire, Sweden - 717 S3 10-14 | ecosystem: Environmental > Terrestrial > Soil > Wetlands > Peat | place: Sweden: Norrbotten County, Stordalen... | reverse complement strand
TGGAGCCGACGGGGAGATTCGAACTCCCGGCCAGCGGTTTACGAAACCGCTGCTCTACCACTGAGCTACGTCGGCTGGGGAAGACGGGCACGCGGCGGACCAGCCCGAGTGGGCCATTATCCCAGTTGCGTGAAGACCCGCCGCCTTCGGCCCCGCGCCGCCCCTCCGGGATGACCGCCGAGGCCCTGACCCGCTTCGCCGAGACCGGCGGGTTCGAGGTCGCCCTCGACGAGGAGGGTCCGCCGCCCGACGACCCGCTCCTGCGTCTGTACGGCGGGCCCCTCCGGGTCCGGCTGGGCACTCCTCGCCTGGTCGCGAACTTCGTGGCCACCGCTGACGGGGTCACCGCCTTCGGCGAAGGCGGCGGGGAGGGCGCCATGGCGGTCAGCCTTCACAGCCCCGCCGACCGCTTCCTGATGGCCCTGCTCCGCTGCGCCGCTGACTGCGTCCTGATCGGGGCGGGCACCCTCCGCGACGACCTCCACCACCAGTGGACTCCGAGCACCCCGATGCCGGACCTGGCAGAGGAGCTGGCCGCCCATCGCCGGCGGCTCACCGGCGCTGACGGGCCACCGCCGCTCGCCGTGGTGAGCGGGAGCGGCACCCTGCCAGCCGCCCACCCCGCGCTCCGCCATCCCGAGGGCGACGTCCTGGTCATCACCACCGAGGATGGGGCAGCCCACCTCCCCCGGATGCACCCCCGGGTTGCGGTCGCGGTGGTGGGCCGGACCGGCGAGATCTCCGCCGGCGCGGCCGTCGAGGCGGTGCGCACCCACCTTGCGGCCGTCACCATCCTCTGCGAGGGCGGCCCCCTGCTCTTCGGGCAGCTCCTCGCCGGCGGGTGCGTGGACGAACTCTTCCTCACGGTGGCCCCGCAGCTCGCGGGCCGTTCCGGGCAGGCTCCCCGGCCTGGACTGGTCGCCGGCACCGCGTTTGTCCCCGGGGAGGCACCGCGGCTCGGCCTCCGCTCGCTGCGCCGGTCGGGCGACCACCTCTTCCTCCGGTACGCGGTCACGCGCCGGGCTTGACGGCATCAACACGCGCGGCACGAGGGGTGGCCGGCCTCAGGGCGAGTGCGTACTCCCGCGGCTGGCCTGCTGCGCGACGAGCGCCTCCGTTCTCGCCGAGAGGGCGGCGACCACGGGGCGCTTGAGTGCCGCCAGAGGCGCCGTCACGGGGACCGGCGTGCGCACCGGCACTGGTGGCGTGGGCATCGGTTCGGGTGCGCGCACGATCGCAGCCGGCGGCACGGACAGGGGGGTCAGGACGGGCCGCAGCGCCCGCGGCGGGCAATCGCCATCGCCGAGCAGGAGACCGCGGCGCACCCGGATGTGCCGCTGCACCCAGAACCAGGCGGCGAAGCCGGCGAGGGTGATCACGCCCTTGTCGGCGGCGCGCTGGAGGAGGGCGGCGGCCACCGCCGCCGGACCGAGCACCCCCTGGGTTTGGAGCAGGGCGATGGCGGTGCTTTCGAAGCCTCCCACCCCGCCTCCGGGGCTGGTCGCGGCGCCGGCAAGGTATGCGGCGCCGTAGATGAAGGTGGTGGTCACCCAGGGGATCGCCGTGCCACTCGTTCCCCGCACCATCAGCCAGAAGAGAGTCAACTCAAAGAGCGCGCCGAGCACGCTGAGGATCAGCCAGAGCCAGGTCTCGGGGCGTCGCATGAGCCGGACCACCTGCTCGTGGAGAACCTCGAGCTGGCGGGTGGCGCGCCGCGCCCACGGGATACGCCCGACCACCCGGAGGACGGCGCTGAAGACCGGGTCGATGGTGAGGATGCCGATGATCGCCAGGATCCCGGCGAGCGAGACGGCGATCCCGGAGATGCCGGCGGCATAGGCGAGAGCGCCGGGGATGGCCACCGCCACGATCACCGTGGTGTAGAGCAGCTCCTGGACGGTGACCGCGGCCATGGTGGTGCCGATCGGGGCACCGGTCGCCTCACTGGCCAGCTCGGCCCGGGCGAGCTCACCAAACGGCAGCAGGCCAAAGGCCTCGCCGCCCACCGTGAAGAGCACCGAGTCGCGCGGCGTGACCGCCACCGACTCGCTGCGCAGCAGCTGGTGGTAGCGGAGCCCCTTGGTGAGGTAGAAGCAGGCGGTGAGCCCGATCGCCGCGGGCACCATGATGATCGGGAAGCGCGCGATGTCCTGGCCGAGCTGACCCGGATTGAGGATGAGAATGAGGGCGACCAGGATGCCGATGGTCACCCCGGCCTGGATGATCAGGCGCACGCGGTGGGCGCGGCTCATCCGAAAATCGTGTTCCGAGTCCCGGACCGGGGGATGGGCCGCGGACGCTTCGTCACCGATCCGGTTCTACACCCTCGCCGCTGTCGCGGACGGCATCGATCTCGTCCGCCAGCAGCGGCAGGGCGGCGTACCCGACCGCCCCCGGACCGGTGTGGGTCCCGATGACCGGGTCGAGGGCGATGATCTCGCAGCGGGCGACGTCGCAGACCTCGCGGAGGCGTGCCTCCAGGGCGCGGCCGAGCTCCTCGGCGTCGGCGTGGAAGACCAGGATCCAGGGCCGGCCGGGGAGGTCGCGCGCCGTCTTCTCCAGAGCGGAGAGCACCCCGGACGGGGTGCGGGTGAGGGCCACGCGTCCGGTCTGGCCGTTGCTCAGCCGGAAGACCGGGCGCACGTGGAGGCTGTCCGAGATCCCCGCCAGAAGGGCGTTGATCCGGCCGCTTCGAGCCACGAACTCGAGGGCCTCCAGGGCGCCGAACATCCTCACCTCGCGGATGGCGCGCTCGGTCCGGTGCAGCACCTCGGGGAGCTCGGCCCCGTCGATGCAGAGCCGGGCCGCGACCCGGGTGATCAGTCCCAGCCCGGCGGCCGCCGTTCCGGTGTCGACCACCGTGACCCGCTCCCGCCCCTCCTCCTCGGCGAGCATCCGGGCTGCCAGACGCGCGCTGTCGTCCATGCCGCTCCATCTGGCCGGGATGGTGAGGCAGAGGATCTGCTCGGACCGGCAGCGGCGGTAGGCCTCCAGGAACTCCCCGGGAGGCGAGGCTGACGTCTCGGGGGTCTCGCCGTGGCGCAACCGCGCGTAGAACTCGCGCAACTCATCGGCACTGCGGGCGTCGATCTCCTGATCGCCGATCCGGACCGGGAGATCGACCACACCGACCGTGCCGGCCAGCTCGGGTGGCACCAGGGCGCCGCTGCCGGTCACCAGGGCGCACGGCCCGCTCGCCGCCCCCAGGATGGCGCCGGCCGGGCGTGCCCGCACGGTGGGAGGGATCTCCACGGCTATCGCGGACCCATCCGCGACGCTAGTCGCACTGGCCGCGCGCAAACTGATCCACGTCACTCCCTGCGTTGGTCGTGAGGGGTCCCGCGACCGCACAGTCACATCGGTCCGAGGCCATGCCCCACCGGGAAGCTGCTGCCTAAGATGATAGCCGTGGCCTGAGGCTGCGGACCGCCTCGGGTCGGACGGCCGAGGGATCGGCGGAGGGAAGATGGACGCGCGCTGGACCCTGGTCACGTTCTGCGCGGCCGCCTATCTGATCGGAAGCCTGCCCCTGGGGTATTGGGCAACCCGCTGGCGGCGGCTCGGCCTCGACATCCGGGGCTATGGGTCCGGCAATGTCGGGACCGCCAACATCTACCGCCACGCCGGGTTTGCCCTGGCGGCGGTGATCGGGCCGCTCCAGTTCGTCCAGGGATTGCTCCCGGTCCTGCTCGCCCGTTACGTCGGGAACGTCACCGGCGCCGGTCTGGTGGGGGTGGGCATCCTCGCCGTCGTCGGCAACGGCTGGTCCATATTCCTCCGCTTCGACGGCGGACGCGGGGTGGCCGTCTCGACGGGCGCGGTCGCCGGTCTCAACCCGATCGCCCTGGTCGTGCTCCTCGTCTGCTTCGCGGCCGGTGCCCTCCGGGGCCGGATCGCTGAGGGGGTGCTTGCCGGCTTCATCGTGCTCCCGCTTGCGGGGGTGGTCCTCGCCATCACCCCGCTCCGGGCCGGCTGGGCGCTCCCCGTCGGTTTGGTGGTCATCCTTCTTCTGATCCTCGCCCGCCGCCTGGAGGGGGTGGTCGGCGATGTCAACCACTTCGGGAAGGGTCAGCGCGTCATCCTCGACCGGGTCCTCCACGATCGCCGTCCCGGACGGCCGCTGGTGGGGCACCGCACCGATCCCTGAGGCTCTCCCGGAAGGAGGTCCGACGGACGTCGCCGACTACCCCTCGTCGGTCCATACGGGGTTGAACGGGTACCACTGCTCCGGCGCAACGGCCATCAGCGCGTCGAGCCGGTCGGCAAGGGTCTGGGTCATCTCGGCGACCGTGCCGGTCGGGACCGGCGGGTCGACCAGGACCCGGTAGTGGCGGTCGACGCGGTAGCAGATGGCGGGGAGCAGGGGGGCCCCGGTATGGAGCGCCATCGCCGCCGGGCCGGTGCTGAAGAGGACGGGCCCGCCGCGGAACTGCACCTCGACCGTCGGCCCCCCTTCGGGGATGTCGGCGAGGAGGGCCAGGAAGCGACCGTGGCGGAGGGCATGGAGCAGGCCCCGGGCGGCCCCACCGGGGGTGAAGACCTCCAGGCCGCGGCGCTCGCGAGCCCAGACGATCACCTTGTTGAAGAACCTTGGGCTGAAGTCGCGCATCACCGTGGTGAGCGCCAGTCCCCGGGAGAGCCCCATCGTCGCCGCCATGTCCCAGTTGCCGAAGTGAGCCAGGCAGAAGATGCCCGCCCCGTGCTCCTCCTGGGCCCGTTCGATGTGCTCCCAGCCGTCCATCGGATGGAAGCGGCGCACCGTTTCCAGGGTCAGGGCATCGGCCCACATCAGGTCGAGGCAGGTCCGGAAGTACTCGCGGTAGGAGGCGCGCGCCCGGGCTCGCGCGGCATCCGGCGTGAGCCCGGGATCGGCCCTCTGGTGGCGGACGGCACATTTGGCGACCCGGCGGGGCCTGACCAGGGAGGTGACCGCGGCGATGGCGTCGACAGCGACGTAGCGCCGCCAGCCGAGCGCCCGAGCGGTCTTCGCCACCCCCCCCCAGAGCACCCGGAGCAGGAGCGAGGGCACGGACGTGCTCGGGATCGGGGCGCCCACGGTGCGAGCGGCCGGGGCGCTCCGCGGATGCCCTTCGGGCTCTCCGCCGTGAGGATGGGTCACCCGGGCGGCCTCGCCCGATCGTGTCTCGATGGCTTCTCCGCCCGTGAAGTCTCAGCGGAGAGGATCATAGATGGGAGCGTGGGCCGAGCCCACACCGGCCGGCGCAGGATGCTCGGCGCGCAGTTCACTTCGGCGGCCCGGCTGGCTCGCAGGTCGCGGAGGGTTTGGGTGTGACGATGCGGGTGGCTTGGTTCGGGCACGCGGGAGGACGCCGGGCCGACGGGCTCACCACCTACAGCGACCAGACCGTCACCTCCCTGGCCGCGGCCGGCTGTGAGATCCGCTTCTTCCACCACGATTTGGACGGCGACAGCACTCCCGTCGCCGACGTCGTGGCGCTCGAGGGGGTCCGTTTCAAGACGGTGACGCTGCCGGCTCCTCGCACCCTCGCCCGGATCGAGCGGGCCCTCGCCGACTTCCGTCCCGACGTCGTCCATTGCTCCGTGAGCGTCTCCCTCCTCGACGGGGCGGTGGCCCGGGTGGCGCGCGGTCTGGGCGCCGCGACGGTGGCGACCTGCCACCTCCCCTACGCCCCGGCGCAGAGCGCCCGGGGCCGGGTGATGCGCCGCCTCTACCACTACCATGCCCCCCGCCTCCGGGAGTACGACCGCTGCATCGCCCTCTCCCACGACCAGCGCGACCTCCTGGTGTGGGCCGGGGTCGCGCCGGATCGCGTCGTGGTGATGCCCAATGCCGTCGACACGCAGCGGATCTGCCCCGGGCCCTCTGCGCTGAAGCAGGCCCTGGGCGCCGAGCTGATGGTCTCCTTCCTCGGCCGGCTGGACCCGGAGAAGCGGGTGGAGGAGCTGATCCGCTCCTTCCTGGCCCGCCGCTGGCCGTCCGACCACCTGCTCGTGATCGCCGGCAATGGGAGCCAGGATCGCCGGCTTCGTGCCATCGCCGGGGCCGAGGGGCCGGTGCGCTTTCTGGGGATGGTCACACGGCTGGAGGACCGCCTGGAGCTGCTCCGGGCGACCGATCTCTTTGTCCTTCCCTCGACCGCGGAGGGACTTTCACTCGCCCTCCTGGAGGCGATGGCGGCGGGCTGCGCGATCGTCGCCACCGATGCCGGCGAGCACGGGGCGGTGCTGGACGGCGCCGGCCTGGTCATCCCGCTCCACCCCCTGGAACCGGCCCTGGGTGAGGCCATGGAGCGGTTGCGCGCCGACCCCGAGGCCCGTCGGAGACTCGGTGAGGCCGCCCGCAGCCGGGCCGTCGCCCATCACGGCCTCGAGGCGTACGTCGCGGACCTCCTCGGCGTCTATGCGTCGGCCATCGCCGGGCGCGAGGTCGGCAGCGCGCCGCGGTAGGGCCGGACCCGGAGCGGTCAGGGGTGTGACGCGGTCGGCTCGAGGCCGGCGGGCCCGCCCTCCTCGTCCGTGGGCAGGCGTGCGTGGAGCGTCGTGCCCGCATCGGGCACCGATCGGACCTCCAGATCACCCCCCGCCTCGCGCGCCAGGTCATGGATCAGGCTGAGACCGAGGTGCCCTGCCTCCAGCTGCTGGTGGCGCCGGTCCGCCGTGAAGCCGACGCCGTCGTCGACGATCCGAAGGTCGAGCCTCCCGTCATCCTTGACCACGGCCACCAGCACACGCCGGGCGTGGGCGTGCTGGTCGACGTTGTGGAGCGCCTCCTGGGTGATGCGGTAGGTGGCGTTGAGCGCGGTGCCCCGGACGTCGCCGACCGACTCGTCGACCTCGATGGTCACCTCGATCCCCGCCTCGCGCAGCGGGTCGGCGAGATCGTCGAGGGCGGCGGCGAGCCCGATCTGCTGAAGGTCGGGAGGGGCGATCTCGCGGAGCAGGGTGCGCAGCTCGTCGATCGCCTCGGCGGTGGCGTCCGCGGCGTGCAGCATCGCCCGGCCCTCCTCATCCTGCCCGGCGCGCGCGCGGAGCCCGAGGGTGACGGCGGCCAGGTCCTGGACCACGCCGTCGTGGAGGTTGCGGGCAATCCGGTGGCGTTCCGCGTCCGATGCCTCCAGGGCCCGGCGGAGCAGCAGCTCCTTCTCTCGGGCGTGTGCCTCCCGCTGCAGCTGCGCGGCGTGGGTGCGTGAGGAGAGCACCAGCAGGGACATCTGGAGCAGCAGCACCGGGACGAGGAGGAGGAGAAAGCCGTCGGCCCCCTCCCGGTCGACGAGCACGACGCCACCGAAGGCGGTGAGGCCGGCACCCAGGAAGTAGGGGAGGACCGAGGTCGCGTTCTGTCCCACGTAGGGCAGCACCCGCATCCCCGGCTGGGTGAGCCACTGGACCCCCGCGAGCAGCCAGATGTTGACCACCCAGGAGAGAAGGCCGGCCGCGAGCCCTGCGACTAGGCCAGGCCCCAGCGCGATGCCGCCTCCGGTTATGGCGTGGAACAGCGCCCAGGCGGCCAGCGCGCTCAGAAACTGGTTGGCGGCATTGAAGGTGCCCTTGAACCAGCTCGTCCTCAACCTCGCGGTGGTGCCCGCCCATTCGCTGGCGGCGGCGACCAGCGCCCCGATCGGCCCCGCGGCGAAGGTCAGCCCGAGGTGGGCAAAGATCGACGTCGACCAGAAGCTGGCTACCCCGGAGAGGACTCGGACCGCCGTGGCGGCGAGCAGGAAGGTGGCGCACGCCCCCATCGCGAGCAGCCCCGCGTCCGCGGGAAGTCGGACCGTCATCACCGCCGCCGCCAGGGCCACCGTCGTCAGCAGTCCCACGTAGGCGACGAGCGCCGGCGTGTAGGTGACCGGCGGGCTGGGCGTCTCCTCCGGGAGCCGTGGGATGCGACGGGCCAGCCTGCGCAGCCGCCCTGCGCCCTGGTCGGGCTCGTCCGCTCTCGGCATCACCGGTCGAAGGTGCTGGGTCCGCTCGGCTTCAGACCGGCTGCCTGGGGACCGCCACGACCCGGGGCTCCTGGGAGCCCTCCTCACGCTCGACCTGGACCAGTCCCAGTCGCAGCGCCTTGGTCACCGCCTCCAGCTTGGAGTGGGTCGCCAGCTTGGAGTTGATCCGGGAGAGCTTGTTGCGCAGGGTCGCGTGGCTCATGAAGAGCTGCTGTTCGATGGACGCGTTGTCCCACCCCTGGGCGAGGTACTGGAGCACCTCCAGCTCCCGCGGGTTGAGATCGTCGCCGTAGCCTTGACGTGCCGCGGCCGTGGGGGCGATGAGCTTGGCGACCATGGCCGGCGAGATCGCGATGTTGCCCACCATCGCCCCGCGGATGGCGCTCGGCAGGTGATCAAGGCTCTCCGACTTGCTGATGAATCCGCTGCAGCCGGCCACCAGGGCATCGTCCAGGACCTGGCGATCCTCGACGGCACTGACCACGATGACCCGCGTCCTGGGGTGCTCGTCGCGGATGTAGCGGGCCGCCATGATGCCGTCGCCGTCCGGCAGGTGGTAGTCCATGAGAACCACGTCAACGTGCTTGCGCCGGAGGAACTCACGGGCGTCGTCGAGGCGCTGGGAGATGCCGTCCACGCGCATGTCGGGCTCGTCGCGGAGCGCCCGGGCGAGTGCCTCGGCAAACATCTGGTGGTCCTCGACGATCAGGACCCGGATCAGCGGGTTGGACGACAGCGTGAGCTCGGGAACCGTATCGAAGTCGGGCATCGCAGCACGCAGAGGATATGCTTCATGGGAGCGGAAGAGGCGTGCCGCGGCCCACAGCGTGCGTCGCGTCGATGCCTCGCCATCGGCGCGGGCTCTCACCCCGATCAGATGTTGCACGGCTCAGCTGCCCTGCGGGGCTGCGGTGCCGGCGCGCACCCCCTCCGGTTCCGGGTGCCCGTCGCGGGATCGGGTACGGCCGATGAGGACGGCCAGGGTGACCCGGTGCGGTCGGAGCCAGCCGGTGACCAGCACCACGCACCCCCCGGCCCAGGCCAGCAGCAGGGTCGGCATCCAGCCGAGCCGAGGCGCCACGGCCACGGCGAGCAGACCGCCCGTCAGCATCCCGGCGTAGCCGAAGAGCCACACCGCGCCACTCGCCTGACCGACCCGGTGCGAGGAGACGATGCGGGCCACCTCGGTCATGGCCAGGATCTCGTAGGGGGCCGATGCCAGGCCACTCAGCCCCGCCAGCCCGATGTCGAGCCATGCCGTGCCGACCAGCGCGAAGGCTCCGAGCGGTACCAGCTCGCCGAGGGTCAGCAGGGCCATGGTCCGCGATCCCAGCCCCCGATGCCGGGTCCGGAGGAGCGCCACGGCGCCGAGAAGGTTGCCGGCCCCGATCGCCGCGTATACCCAGCCGGCTGCCGCGGCACTGCCGAAGCGCTGCTGCGCCGCCGCGGGGAGGACCGCCTGGAGACAGGTGATGGTGGCGAAGATCCCGAGCTGGGCGAGGGCGAGCTGGCGCAGGAAGGGTCGATGCAGCACCAGTCCGATCCCGGCCCAGGGGCCCGTCCCACCCTTCTCCTCTTCGACCACGGTGGCTCGGCCGAGGCGGGGCAGGCCCGCGAGGAGGGCAGCGAGCGCCAGGAAGGTGAGGGCGTCGGTCGCCACCAGCCAGGCGGCCGAGCCCGTCCCGAGCAGGCCGAGCAGTCCGGCGGCGAGCCCGGGCCCGACGACGAGGGCCACCGAGTCCACGGTGCCGACCGCGGCGTTGAGCCGGGCCACACCCGCCGCCGGCACCAGCCGGGGGATGGCCGCCTGGCCGGCGGGCTGGGCGGCGCCGCCGGCGGCCTGGGTCACAGCCAGCAATGCCAGCACCAGCGGGACCGCGTTGGCGCGGAGTGCCACCGCCAGAGCGCCGGTGATGCAGGCCCTGGAGACGTTGAGGATGACCAGGGTCGGCACCGGGCCGCAGCGGTCGGCGAGGCGCCCGCCGGCCAGCGCCCCCACCGGCCGCGGCGCCACCCGGAGGAGGATCGCCAGGGCGGGGGCGGCCAGGCTGCGGGTGAGTGTGTAGAGGGCGACCGCGACCGCCACGGTGGTGAGCCAGTCGCCGCAGTTGGAGATGGCACGGCCGGCCACGAAACGGGT
>Ga0224557_1004546_pt1 | contig 10067 bp, 9 predicted proteins | sample 714S31014metaG_FD_180677 | JGI IMG/M metagenome (GOLD analysis project Ga0224557, IMG submission 180677) | Peat soil microbial communities from Stordalen Mire, Sweden - 717 S3 10-14 | ecosystem: Environmental > Terrestrial > Soil > Wetlands > Peat | place: Sweden: Norrbotten County, Stordalen... | reverse complement strand
CCCGTTCAAGGCTCTTTTTGAGAACAGCTTCCTCTGGCATGAGCTGGTCCACATGTATGTCGCCGCGTACATGGTCTGCGGGTTCATTCTTGCCGGCGCATACGCGTTCGGGCGTCTGCGCGGTCGCTGGGGGCGCTACGAGCGCACGGCGCTCGCGATCCCGCTGTCGATCGCCGCGCTAGCGTCGATCGCGCAGGGGCCGATCGGCGACTGGGCGGCGCGCGATGTCGCGGTCTCGCAGCCGATCAAGCTCGCGGCGATCGAGGGGTTGGCGAAGACAACAAGAGGCGCCAGTGAACACCTGCTGGGCTGGTACGTGAACGGAAAGATCAAGTTCGGGATCGGGATCCCGCACATGCTGTCGCTGCTCGCGTTCCACAGTTTCAACGCGAAGGTGGTCGGGCTCGACAGCGTGCCGGCGGCGCTGCGCCCACCGGTGAACGTGGTGCGCGTCGCGTTTCAGTCGATGGTTGGCATCGGGACACTGCTCGGGCTGCTGTCGCTCTGGTTCCTGTGGGTACGCATCCGTAAGCGGCGTCTGCCGGGTGAGCGCCTGTTCTACTGGGCGCTCGTGATGGCCGCGCCGCTGTCGGTCGTCGCGCTGATCGCGGGCTGGGTCGTGACCGAGGTCGGACGCCAGCCGTGGGTCGTCTACCACGTGATGCTGACGAATCAGGCGGTGACCGGTGCGAAGGGGATCCCGGTCGCCTACGCGACGCTCGCGCTGGCCTACATCGCGGTCGGCTGCGGGGTGGTCTGGGTGCTGCGGCGGCTCGCCGCCGCGCCGCTCGGGGACGTCGGCGACCCGCCGCTCTCGGAGGCCTGAGCAATGCACCTCTACGACATCCCGATGATCTTCATCCTCGTCGGCCTCGGGCTCTACGGGGTTCTGGGTGGCGCCGACTTCGGGACCGGGCTGTGGCAGCTGCTCGCGCTCGGCCCCGGCGCCACGCGGATCCGTGATCACGCGCATGACTCGATGGCGCCGGTCTGGGAGGCAAACCACGTCTGGCTGATCTTCGTGCTGACCGTGATGTGGACCGCCTACCCCGTTGCGCTCGGCTCGATCGCCTCAACACTCGGGCTTCCCCTCTTTATCGCGGGAATCGGAATCGTGTTCCGTGGGGCCGCCTACGCACTGCGAGCCGCCAGCGCCTCGCGCCGCGAGCTACGCGGGATCGACCTCGCGTTCTCGATCTCGTCGGTGATCACACCGTTCGCGCTCGGCACGATGATCGGCGCAGTCGCGGCGCGGCGAGTACCGGTCGGCAACGCTCGCGGGTCGCTGCTCGCCAGCTGGACGGGACCCGTCTCGATCCTCGCCGGCGTGCTGTTCGTCGCCGTGGCCGGCTACCTGGCCGCGGTCTACCTCGCGGCCGACGCCGAGCGTCATGGCGACGCGGAGCTCGAGGCGGCGTTCCGGGTGCGGGCGCTCATCGCGGGCGTGGTCGCGGGCGCTGTCGCGTTCGCCGGGCTGTTCGTCGTGCATGCCGATGCCCACGCGCTGTACGAGGGGCTAGTCGCCGGCGACGGTCTCGGCGCCGTGATCGTCTCGGCACTTGCCGGCGTCGCGACGCTGGCGCTCGTCTGGCTACGTCGCTTCGTGCTCGCGCGCTACTGCGCGGCGCTCGCAGTCGCCGCGATCATTGCCGGCTGGGCGCTCGCCCAGCAGCCGCTGGTGCTGCCCGGCCTCACGATCCGCCAGGCCGCCGCCGGACACGACACGCTCGTTGCTGTGACCGTCGCGGTGATTGTCGGCGGCGCGATCCTGTTCCCATCGCTCACGCTGCTGTTCCGGCTCATGCTCGGCGGACAACTCGACGCCGCGGCGGAGGATGCGGGCGCGACCGCACCCTCGCCGGCAGCGGTGCTCGGCGCATCGACGGTCGAGGCCGCCGGTCGAGTGACTGTCGCGATGTTCGTCGCGGCGATCGGCTTTCTCACGCTCGCCGACGCCACCTGGGCGCACACGATCGGCGTCATCTGCCTGTTCGGCTTCGGCGTCGCGGGCTTCGTCGCGCTCGCGCCGTGGCAGGCAGCGGGCGAGGAGCACGCGCACGAATCAAGCTGAGACGTTGCGTACAGCCACCGCCAAGGATCGGCCCGACGGCACTGCGCACGCGACCTACCCCGGAGTGATTTGCGAGCGCATACGAGCTCGCCGCCAGAAGAACGTGCCGAGCTTCGCACCTGCATCCTCCCGGACACGCGACGGTTTGTGGCATGCGATCTCGCCTCGCTAAACGCGATCTCGGCGAGCATGCGCGAGGCCCTGATCATCGCGACCGACCCACAAGACGACGCGCCGGCAACGCCGATGAGACCCTCGGCGCCAGCGCGCACCAGAACCCGCTCGTCACGGCCGTGCAACGCGTCGGTCCAGTGCCGGTGTTGAAGTTCTCCAATGTCACCACCCATCAGGAGTTGCACAAGCTCGAGGTCCCCGCTCGTGGTCGCTACGCGTTGAACCGTGCCCGGCGCGACTTCTCCAAGCGAGACGACGGAATGCTCGATGCGACGCGACCGCTCCGAGAGAGAGCGACGCGTTCCGCCACCGCCTGAGTGGGTTGGACGCGGCGCGGTCTACGTTTCCGCGGCTCGAGTGGAGATGTCCAGCACGCCCTTTCGGTCCTTCACGCTGACGCCGTCTTGCGTCACGCGCAGGTTGACCGAGGCGTCTCCGACACGTAGGTTGGTCACTTCGATCTCGTCGAGCCAGTCGGGCAGTGTCGGCCGCAGTCGCAGGCGTTTGTTCGCGGCGTCTGGCTCGAGGCCGAGCACACCTTCGACGAGGTGGAAAATCGCACCGGACGCCCAGGCTTGCGGGACGTTGGCGCCGAGGTACTGAACCGGAAACGAGCCTTCGTCGCGCGTCAGACCGGCGAAGACCTCGGGCAGTCGCCGGTACTGGAACCGTTCGGCGGCATCGAACAGCGCACGGGCGATCCTGTTCGCGTCTGCGCCATGTCCGTAGTCGCAAAAGCCGCGCGCGAGGAGGGCGCTGTCGTGGGGCCACATCGAGCCGAGCTGATAGATGGCATGTGCCGGGCCGTCCGGGTCGGTCGGTAGGCCTTCTCGGGTCCGTGCGTGGTTGCGGCCACGCAGTCTGTGGAGCGAGGAGGCGTTGGAGATGACGATCGTGATGGGGTTGGATCAGCACAGGGCGCAGATCACGGCGGAGTGGTTGGACACTGATACCGGTGAGGTGATGCGGACCAGGATCACGCCTGCTCACCGGGCTGGGGTCCGGCGGTTCTGCGAACGCTTCGATGGTCAGGAGTTCGAGGTGGCGCTCGAGGCAACGACTGGCTGGCGGTTCGTCGCTGACGAGTTCCAGCGTGTCGGCGTGAGCGTGCACTTGGCGGAGCCGGCTGAGACCGCCGCGATGCGCGGGAACAAGAAGCGAGCGAAGAGCGACCGCGCGGACGCGCGTCACATCCGCGAGCTTCTGGGGGGCGGGCGGTTGCCGGAGTCTTGGATCCCGCCTGAGCACATCCTCGACCTCCGCGCCAGGGTCAGGTTGCGGCACACGTTGTCGCATCAGCGTGGGGAGTGGCAGCAGCGGATCCAGGCGGTGCTCTATCACCACGGTTGTCCTCAGCACGGCAATCTGATCACCTGCGAGGGTCGTTCCTGGCTGGCCGCTCAGCATCTGTCAGCGGGGGCGCGTGAGCAGATCACGATCGCGCTCGGCGTGATCGACGCCCTGGAGGTTCAGATCGCTCCGTTGGATAAGGAGCTGCGCTGTTTCGCGCGCCGCCAGGCTGGCTGCAAGGCGTTGATGACGCAGTTCGGTGTTGGTGAGTTGACCGCGGTCACGATCCTTGCTGAGCTCGGTGATGCCCGCCGGTTCTCATCCTCACGTGACGCGGTTCGGTTCGCCGGTTTGGACATCACGGTGCATCAGTCCGATCAGCGGCGAGCACCGGGGCATCTCTCGCGCCAGGGTCCGCCGGCGCTGCGCTGGGCGTTGTTCGAAGCGACGATGTGCGCCGCCCGCCCATCGAGCCCTGACTATGAGTATTACTCCCAGGCCGCGGAGCGGCTCGGCTCGAACCGAGCCAGGTTGTCGGTCGCGCGGAAGATCTTGAAGCGCAGCTTCCATCTGTTGCGCGAGCTTGGCGACGAGGCGCTCGCCCCGGCATGACTTGCCCGGTGCGCGCCAAGCTCGTCGTCAAGCAGATGCGCCGCGGCCGGCTCCTCGCCCGCTCCTGCCGCCACGATCAACTCGTGGACGGCCCTTATAGACCGAGCGGCCGCAACGCTTACCCCAGCGGGACCCCACCAACCATCATGTCGCCGACCAGGGGCACGCCCAGGTCGAGCACCGAGATAAGGCTGAGCACCCGCGCGCACACCACGAACCCCAACGACCAAGCTCACGCCCCGCCGGCACTCCAGCCGTTCACCCATTCAAACCAGAATCCCGGGACTTGCGTCGGGATGCACGCACAGATAAGGAGAGGGGGTTGTATGCGACGTGGGACGCCGAGAGTGTCCGCACGCCCCAGCCGCTCCACATGTCTGCTTCCAACAATCTGGCGACCACGCAAGCAGCGCGCTCGCCTGCGATCGCGTGCGCCCAGAGCAGATGTCCCTGGTTGGATGCGACCGATTCGATCGGGCGCTTGCGTCCGTCAAGGCCAAGGTAGGAGCAGCCCTCGGCCTCCCACCAGAACCGCTCCTCGATGGCCGCGGCGAGGCGGTCTGCCTGTTCACGCAGCGCTGCTGCGCCGACCGTGTCGTCGAAGGCCTGTTCGATGGTGTCGGCCCAGCCGCGTTTGGCGGCTACAACATAGCCCTGAAGCTCGCACGTCGCGATCGGTAGCTCAGCGTTCGAGCCGTCCGCGTTGACTATCCGTCGCCGGAGTCCTTCCAGCTCTGGTTGTAGTAGCCCCAGCCGCCAGCGCGCGTCTTGTATTCCTGTAGGCCGTCACGGTCCAGGTCGCCGTCGGTGTCGATCCACTGCAAGGCGCGCTCAACGTTTGGTCTAAGGCTCGTGCGTAGTGCACGGTCGGCTGTCCAGCGCCACAGCTCGGCGGCGGCCCAAATGTAGAGCGCGGTAGCATCATGACTGCCGTAGTAAGGCGTTTGCGGGATCAGCTCGAAGTGCGCGAGTTCGCCGTGTCGGAACTCGTGCTCGACTTTGCCCGGTTGCAGGTCGCGACGATCGTCATAGCGGTCTCCCTGCAACGCGGCTAACGCACGCAAGCTACCCGCAGCGAGTCCTGGGGACAGCGACAGCGTCTGCAACGAGACGACGAGCGCGTCGCCGGCCGAAGGCACCATCTCCTCGACCTCGTCGCCTCCTCGCGCAACAGCGTTCTCATCGACGCTACGCAAGCGCAACACACCCAGATCATCCACAGCCCGCTCGACAACCACGTTGACGACGCTGTCGGTCGTTGTAATGCGGGTCACCCGCGCCCGCCAGTCTCGCTGCCGCATCGCGAGCTCGGGATCCCCGGTGAGCAAGGCATGGCAGTTCTCGATCGGCCGTCGCGCTTTCTCACTGACCCCGAAGGGCACCCAGAACAGGCACGTATGCCAGCTCTCGTGCGGCTCGAGCCGAATCCGGAACGAGAGAAGCCCATTCGCGTACTCCGCCTCCGCCTCCTGCTCCCGGACTGGCAAGCGCAGACCGCGTCCAAAGTCGCCGTGCCGGTAGCTGGTCGTCAGCGTCCGCGTATCGCCGTCCCAGCACGACTCGAGCGAGCCGCGCCGCACGATACGACGCTGCTTGACGTCGAAAAGATCGGCGAAGTCACTCTCGACGCGCAGCTCAAGCTCAAAGTCGACCGCCTGACTGGCAAAGCTCGTGAGGTCGTAATCCTCATGAATGCCATTGTGGATCGTACGATCCAGACGCAGATGCAATGTCCCAGCATCGATCAGTCCGCCGCTTGTGGTGAGCTCAGCGTTCACAAACTCGTGGCGCGCTGAGAACGGCTGCACCACAGCACTGTTCAGGAGCTTCGGTGACCTCTTGGACAGTGTCAGCTCATAGTCCGAGACCAGGCGTGTGTCAGCACAGAAGTACCCGTGCTGGGCGTCTGGCGCGACCTGTCCATCCCGCGCGCACACAAGGAACTGATCGTCGGCGTGGATTGTCAAGCTCGGCGGATCTACGCGGATTTCCACCGGCGCGCTCAGAGCACCTCTCCAGCACACACCATCCAGCAGTGGTCCCCGAGCGTACGCCGCGCGCGGTTCAGGACATCAAAGATCCACGGCGTGTTGCCTATCGTCGCCATCATCAATACGCGACGTGTGCGCGGAGCTTGCACCGGGCGTCGTGCAGTGTCTTGTATATCGCCCCGGGAGTCGTGTGAAGCTCGAGCGCGAGCGCGTTCGCTGACACACCGTTGATCCCGTTCGCGATCATCACGGTGCGCTGGAGCGGCGTAAGTTGATCGACGATCGCGTCAGTCACGTGCTGCAACAGCTCACGCAACTCCAGACAGTCGTGCGCAGCGTGTGCGGGGTCGGGCACATCGAACACACGGTCGGGTTCGCGCGAGATCCCGACACGGTCGTGGCCCACGCGCCGACGGATACTGACCGGCGCCTCGAGCTCCGCAAACCGCCGAGCCCATGTCCAGAACTGACTATCGCCGCGGTAATCCTCGAGCTTGCGCAAAAGCGCCATCAGCGCGTCATCAGCGGCCTGCGTCGCAACGTCGTCAATGTCGCTCCTCGGAAACGCCGCGAGGCTTCGCACGCGAATGCGAATATGAAACGCGGCCTCGCGGCGCAGCCGCTCGTGTAGCTCGGCGATCGCCCGCCCACGCACCGGCTCTGGTGCGTGCAGCCGTTCCCACCACGACCGCGACTCAGCATCGAGCACCGGCCGTGACGCAGGCGCCGCGCACCGCGACCCTATTGGTGGGTTGGCGCACGTCGAGGAACTTCGAACTGTCAGGAGCGCGGCCGCGCCCGGCTCACGGTCACATCGGGGCGGGCTCTGCGTTCGGGACATCGTGACCTCCGGGCCAGTTGGAAACCTCGGAAAGTCAAATGGTGTTGCCGCCAACTCGCTGCCGGCAGACCCCACAATTGCGCCCTTCTTCGCTCCCGAGCCTACTACGCACGCACGCACGACGGAGCGATTGTGTCAGCGTTCTGACGAGTCCCGGTAATCGTCTCTACGCCGTCCCTAGTCTGCCGGGGTTCGACGCGGCCCTGGGGTGCGTCCGGCCGGCTGGGTCGGTTGCTCGCCGGCAGCGACCTGCGGGATTGGGCGGGACACCGACCGGTCTGTGGTGAGTTCGATCGCCTCGCCGTGGTGGGCGATCTGGAGTGGCGGTCCTTGGAGAAGCGAGTAGCGAGCGTCTGCGTGGGTGACCTCGACGCGCAGCCGCCGCTCGCGGAAGCACATGCGGAAGGTCAGGCGAGTGAGTCGCTGGGGTAAGTGCGGTGCGAAGCTGAGCTCACCGTCGTGGTCGCGCATACCGCCAAATCCGGCGACCGCAACGATCCAGGCACCCGCGAGCGATGCGATGTGCAAACCGTCACGAGTGTTGTGCTCGAGGTCCTCAAGGTCCATCAGCGACGCCTCGGCGAAGTAGTCGTAGGCCAGCTCGAGCTGACCAACCTCAGCGGCGATGACCGCCTGCGTGCAGGCCGAGAGCGACGAGTCACGCACCGTCAGCGCCTCGTAGTACGCAAAGTTGCGGGCCTTCTGCTCGGCGCTGAACGCGTCGCCGCGTAAGTGCATCGCGAGGACGAGGTCTGCCTGCTTGACGACCTGCTTGCGATACAAGTCGACGTAGGGGAAGTGAAGGAGCAGCGGATACTGCTCCGGCGCAGTTCCCTCGAAGTCCCAGGGCTGGTGCTCGGTGAAGCCCTCGGCTTGCGGGTGGACGCCGAGGCCTTCGTCAAAGGGAATCAGGACCGCCTCGGCAGCGCCGCGCCAGGCCGCGACCTCCTCGGGGTCGACGCCGAGCTCGGCAGCGCGATCGGCGTGGCGCTCAGCGGCGTCGGCTGCCAGACGCAGATTCCGCTGCGCCATAAGGTTCGTGTAGACGTTGTTGTCAGCCACGGCGCTGTACTCGTCTGGACCTGTCGCACCATCGATGCGAAAGCGTCTGCGGGAGTCGTGATGGCCAAGCGAGCGCCACAGCCGCGCGGTCTGCACCAGCAGCTCGATCCCGAACTCACGCTCGAACGCCTGGTCGTCGCTGGCGGCCTGGTAGCGCCCAACTGCATCGGCGATGTCCGCAGCGATGTGAAAGGCGGCCGTCCCAGCCGGCCAGTAGCCCGAGCATTCCTGTCCGTCGATCGTGCGCCACGGAAACGCCGCACCCTCGAACCCCAAAAGCTTCGCCCGCTCGCGCGCCAAATCGAGCGTCGCGTGACGCCAGCGCAGAGCATCGCGAGCCGCGTCCGGCGCGGTATAAGTGAGGACAGGCAGAACAAAGGTCTCGGTGTCCCAGAAGGTGTGCCCGTCATATCCCGGGCCGGTCAGCCCCTTGGCAGCGATCGCTCGTCGCTCGCCACGGGCACCCGCCTGAAGGGTGTGAAACAGCGCAAAGCGCACCGCTTGCTGAAGCTCCGCGTCACCCTCCAGCTCCACGTCAGCACGCCCCCAGAAGTCATCGAGGTATTCACGCTGGCCGGCGAGGAGCCCGTCCCAGCCACTGTGACGCGCCTCGGCCAGCGCCGCGGCAACCTGAGCATCCAGCGCCGCGATCGAACGCTGGCTCGACCAGCCGTAGGCCAGCAGCTTCACGACGCGCAGTCGCTCCCCCGGCTCAAGCTCGGCGGTGATCGTGACGCGAGCGAGGTCACGGCTGCTCTCGCTCGCCGTCTGCGTACCACGCGGACCATCGATCAGATGATCCATCGCGGCAGCCATACGCAGCCCGCTCTGCTTCGTGCTGTGGACCAGCGCGCCGCGCACGCCGTCGTTAGAGAAGCGCTCCGAGCGCAACGGCGCATTCAAGTCCGCCGCCGCGCGAGGGTCGCCCATAGCGGGGGACGTCGGCTCGTTGGCCACCAGTTCCGATTGAACGACCACCCGCACGGGGGCGTCCACTGCCTCGACTTCGTAGACGACTGCGGCGACGGCTCGCTGCACCAGTGAGACCAGACGCACGGAAGAGACCCGTACCTGCTTGCCCGCCGGCGAGCACCACTCAGCGCAACGCCGCATCACGCCGGCCCGGAAATCGAGGATACGCTCGTGGGCTCGCAACTCGCCGAAGCGCACGTCGAACGGCTGATCGTCAACGAGAAGACGAATGATCTTGCCGTTGGTGACATTGACGACTGTCTGTCCTGCCTCCGGGAAGCCGTAGCCGGCTTCCGCATACGGCATGGGCCGCTGTTCGTAGAAGCCACCGAGGTAGCTGCCCGGAAGACCGGGTGGCTCGCCTTCGTCGAGGTTGCCGCGCAACCCGATGTGCCCGTTCGCCAGCGCGAACACCGATCCGGTCTGCTCGAGCACGTCTAGGTCAAGGTCGGTTTCACGGATCGACCACGGCTCAACCGAGAAAGCGGGATGGCGGATCACCGGATCTCGAGCAATTCGGCGAGATCGCAGACGACAATGTCCGCGCCATGCTCACGCAGCGCGTCAGCCTGACCAACGCGATCGACGCCGACAACATACCCAAAGCCGCCCGCTCGCCCTGCCGCAACGCCGACCAACGCATCCTCGAACACGGCGGCCACCTCTGCTGTGACGCCGAGCGCCCTTGCGCCGGCGAGAAACATGTCCGGCGCGGGCTTGCCCTGTAGATGCTCGCGCTCAGCGACGATGCCATCGATCCGAGCCGCGAACAGATCCTCGATCCCGGCGGCGATCAGCACCGCACGGCAGTTGGCGCTCGAGGAGACGACCGCCGTCGCCAGGCCGGCGTCGCGGGCGGCCTTCGCATATCGCAGCGAGCCCGGGTAGGCCTCGACTCCCTGATCGCGGATCAGCCGCAGCACTATCTCATTCTTGCGATTACCAAGCCCGTCAATCGTCTCAGCCTCTGCAGGATCGGCCGGGTCGCCCTCCGGCAGATCTATGCCACGGGAGGTCAGAAACGAACGCACACCGTCAGCGCGGGGCTTGCCAT
>Ga0224557_1004544_pt1 | contig 10067 bp, 11 predicted proteins | sample 714S31014metaG_FD_180677 | JGI IMG/M metagenome (GOLD analysis project Ga0224557, IMG submission 180677) | Peat soil microbial communities from Stordalen Mire, Sweden - 717 S3 10-14 | ecosystem: Environmental > Terrestrial > Soil > Wetlands > Peat | place: Sweden: Norrbotten County, Stordalen... | reverse complement strand
GCGGGATAGGGCCTGATCGTTCGGTCACGACCACCGAATGCCCTGTCCCTGATCACCGGCTCTGGGCGCGTTATCGACCGACAAGTGCTTGCCGACCGCGAACTGCCACCGACCGGCACATCGGGGATACCCCTCAAGGCACCTACGGACTGCAACGTGGTCACTCGTGCGGCGCATACTGTCCCAATGAGTCTCCGTCCGTGGCCAATGAAGTCGATTGGGACGGTCCTCGCTCTGGCGGTCGTAGCCACTCTTGCGGCATGTGGAGGCGGTTCCGGCCAAGCGAGCCGGAACTCTCCGACTACCACCCGACCCTCGTCGACCACGACTTCTTTGACCGGCGCGACGACCACAACATCGACGCCTTCAAGCACGACGACGTCGAGTTCTTCCGTACCGACATCAGATCTGCCAAGAGTCATCGCCGACTGCACCGCTCCACCGCCTCAGACGCAAGTTGAGCCAACGTCGATTTCCGTGGCTTGCGCAGACAATGGCATCGGCGTCCAGGACGTTGTGTGGACTAGCTGGACACCCTCTAGCGCAAGCGGAAATGGCAAGGTCTGGGAGAATACCTGTACACCAAATTGTGCCAGTGGCACCATCGAGATGTATCCCGCGTCGATCTCACTTTCGGGCGTCGAGGACACCTCGGTGGGCAATCTCTTCTCTCGGATGACAGTCGCGTACCAGGGTACGGGCCCGAATGGACACACGACCGACCGGTTTGCATTGCCCTTGCCACCCGAGTGACTCGTCAGCTGACAGTTTGAGAATGCCGAGGATTCAGTCGGGAATCCTGGGGGGGCCTGTCCCCCAACACCGGGAGTGTGACCCACTTTGCAATCCTGATGACAGGAGGACGGATCCGTTGTCTAGGTCCGCCGGTAGCATCTGGGTGTGGAAGTCAGTCGCCCAACGTTGATCTACGACGGTGACTGCGGCTTCTGCACGACATCTGCAAACTGGGTGTCCCGACGCTGGGCCGGTGCAGATTCACCTAGAGCAGTCCCGTGGCAGCAGCTTTCAGTTGAGAGCGCTGCGGAGATGAAGTTGAGCCATGACGACTTTGCTCGATCGGCGTGGTGGATCGATGGTGGCCGTGTGGAGGGAGGGTCCCGTGCCGTTGCCCGTGCGCTCGTGGCTACGCAAGGCCCCTGGGCTTTTGCTGGATGGATCCTTCTCTTCCCGCCGATCTCCTGGGTCGCCCCGCTGGGTTATCGGTTGGTGGCTCGCCACCGCTGCCGGCTTCCTGGTGGGACTCCGGCCTGCAAGGTATGACCGAGGCTGAAGGCGCTGCCAGTTGAGGTACGTGCGGCCTTCAAATACTGCGCCCATGGTCCGGATGGTGACGCAGCTTCACACGGCCCAGCCCACGTATTCCGAGATTGGGTTCACGCTGGCTAAAATAGAGCCGAGCGGCTACCACAATGATCGCTACGAGGCCGAACTGGGGCAACGGACGGACACGTTTGCCAGGGCAGTCCGAGGGCCTTCGTGCCGCGCATCGGCTGCCCGGCATCCAAGTGTTTCCGAAGAATGCCGAGATCGTGGTGGGCGCAACCGTGATCGTGACGCTGGGAACACCTCTGCTGGCCGTAGCTGCACCTTGTCGCATCGTTGAGGTCTTGGACGAGTCGCATCGATGGGGATTTGCCTACGGGACACTCCCAGGGCATCCCGAACAAGGTGAGGGTTCGTTCATCGTGTCCGTTTCCGACGATCAAGTGGTGCGCTTTGAGATCAGGGCATTCGATCGACCTGGTGAGGCCATCGTCCAGAATCTTGGCCCGCTGAGCCGAGGCATCCAGAAGGTCGGTACACACGGATACATCAGGGCGCTGAAGCGCCTTGTGAAGGAGGGCATCTGAGCCAAAGGACCTGCCCCTAAACGCCGGCTCGGAGGCGATAATTGGTCTCGGCGGCTGCCGTAGGGACTCGTCGACACAGCCACCGTCGATAGGTAGACACAAAGAACCTGCCGATGAGCAGTGAACCTCACGGATAGGAAGGCGCGACTCTTTCCAGTAGCTATCGTCTGAACGAGTGTTCCACACCACCCATCTTCGCCACTTCGAGGGCCTCGAATTCGACCCGGAGGCACCCGCTTCAGCATTGCGGCTGGCTCGCTACCTGCGTCGAATCACGCGAGCCGCGACAGCTCGTGGAGGGACGGGACCCCACGCCACCGCTCTCCCGTGCCGCCGGCGTCCTGGCCGGATCCCCTGTCCTGGAGTTCTCGTTGTGGGTCGTGAGGAGGATCCCCCACGCATCCACTGGGAGTGCCCGGAGTGCCGGGAGGCTGGAGTCATCGATGGGTGGCGAGGGTCGGATGACGATTTGTCAGCGATCTCCTCCACCGGCTCAAAGGGGAGTCCCGTTCGTGCGGTGATCTCGCGGACGGAATATCAGCTGTTGCTGGACGAATTGATCGCCGACCGGGAATGCGAGCGCATGCTCTATCGAGCCCGGCCTCACCCCGATGGGGTGGAGCTGTCGGGCTCCGATGAAGAGTTCGAGGTGCTGACGAGAGCCGTTGCGGTTGAGGTGAACCGCGCCCCTACTCGAACGAAGCGGCTCCGGCGGAGCGAGATCTATGACCGCCTCGACCTTTCAGGCCAGGGTTGGATAGAGGCCTTTGTCGATGTGGTTGTCGAGGGACTCGATCACTTCGACCTCGTCATCGGACGAGCGCCAGTCGCTGACCTCATCCGAGAACGAATTGCGATCGTTGTCAGCCAGATGGGTATCTCCGAACAGAGTGCCCGCCAGTACATGACCGAGGACGCGCTTCGAGAGCTTGCACGGCATGCGGCGGTCGAGCTCGCAGACGAGCAGCCCGGGGCAAACCTATTCGGGCAGCCGCGCAACATCAGAGTTGGCATCCCGACTGTCGGACGCACCCTGGCCGCCCTGGCCGAAGCAGCTCACGTCAGGGTCGACATTCGGGACACTGTTGGCGTTCATGGTGCGCTCGAAATGGTCTCTCTGTTTGGACAGATTCTGAACGAACGCTCCGATACTGCCTGCGCCGCAGTGTCGCTTCCTCAGGCTGCGCTGACTCGAAGCGCGCGACTGCTGGATGCCACCGCGGAGATGATCGGCCAGGAAGCGGTGACCTCATACGACCTGGTACCTGATGCTATGGCACAACTCGCTTCGATGTTCGTCGAGGACGCGGCGATTCTTCGAGTTCTCGTTGCCGAGCAAGGTACGTTCACAGGTCCGTCGAACTTGAGCTGATTGCTCTCAGCCCGCCCCGAACCTCGCTCGGCAGGATGTGACTCGGGTGACCACCAGGCCGCGCTCCCAAAGCCCTTCTGATCTGAAGGTGACACAGGCCGTCGTTCCTCATGGCGCCACGGTCGCACTGCCGATGTCCGTCCCAGAGACCACGGTCGATGGACATTTGCGTCCGTCTGATCGAAACTCTTGCCTATGGCCACAGCGGTCCCGAGCAAGCTCGAAGAACGGGTGATCAAAGCGGCCGAAGCCGCACTGGCCGACCATCAATATGCAACTGCCATAGACGTACTGGTCGGCATGGGATGGCTGACGACACCCCAGGTCGATCGGTGGCGTCAGGGCCGCGACTATCTGGAGCGCCAGGTCACGGCCAGTCTCTCGAAGATCTCGACAGCCGTGGCCACGTTTCGCCACTGGGCCCAGAGCGAGGGGCTGACGCCCAGCGAGACCGCCTACTTGTCGCGCTCCAGAGACCACCGGCCGTTGCGATTCTCGAAGAGCGGTGACCCAGGAATCGAAGCCGCCTACAGAACCCATTGGAGCTCTCCGGAGCTCTCCGAGGCCAAGAAGGTACGCCTGGTGGAGAAACAGGCCCGGGCTCCGGACCTGGTCGTGATCTCACCACTCAAGGAGTGGAGCTGCACGGAATGCGGTGGCGCCGGCGACCTGCTGTTCATGGAGGGCGATGGACCACTTTGCCTTGCGTGTGCAGATCTCGACCAACTGGTCTTCTTGCCTGCGGGTGACGCGGCACTCACCCGGCGAGCGAAGAAGGCGAGCGGACTCGCAGCAGTCGTGGTGCGGTTCAGTCGCTCAAGGGGCCGCTACGAGCGCCAGGGGATCCTCGTCGAAGTGGAAGCACTCGCCCAGGCCGAAGCTGCCTGCTTAGCCGACGAGGAGGCGCGGAACAGGCGCCGCCTGCGCCAGGCCGAACACCGATCGTTTCAGGACGAGGCCTTCCAGGACTCTCTCGGCAATGAGATCACTCGACTTTTCCCGGGCTGTCCGGAGGAAAGGGCCAAGGCCATAGCCGCCCATGCCGGATCCCGGGGTAGTGGACGGGTTGGCCGGAGTGCTGCCGGCCGAGCGCTGGACTCCGATGCGGTGACGGTCGCTGTCGTGGCCTCGGTGCGTCACCGCGATACCGGCTATGACCAACTCCTCATGTCCGGGGTCCCACGGGCTGAGGCACGCGATCAGGTGAGATCCCACATCCAGCGTGTCCTCGATGCCTGGCGCGCCCCTGACCGTCACACCTGATCGACGATCCGACTTTCACCGCTCGGAGAGTGGAGATAGAAGCCCCTGATTCGCGCCCCGGCTAGTGACATCATTTGTGGTGTCACCATGGTCGATCGAGCTGGAGCCAGAGGTCGAAAGGTGCTTGGAGTCGCTCCCGGCTGGTCAATTCGCCACGGTTGCTACTCGGATCGAGTATCTGGCTGAGCGTGGTGCCGCTATCCGGATGCCGCGATCGCGGTCGCTCGGCGAGGGTCTCTTCGAACTCCGGTTCGATCTGGCCCAGAAGGCCCAGCGCATCACGTGCGGCTGGCGACAACGACATGCCAGGGTATCTCGCCGACTCGGAACGTATGGCGAACGCCGTCGCCGCCGCCGGTGGTAGTGCCGAGCCCTTCCTCGTCATCTCGGCAGACCACTTCGAGTCGACTCGCACGCTCATTGCTCCTGATGGCGACGTCGCGAGGGCGACGTCACGGATGATGGGAATCGATGGCTGACCCTCGATCCTGGACACTGTGCAGATGGGCGACCGCACCCGAATACCGCTCGGGTGCGGGTGCCCCCGATTTGCTGGTCGGGGGCAGGGGCACAACCGGCAGCGAGGATTGAACCGGGCGTTGATCTGATCCACCACTTCGGCGGGGGAACCGGTCAGCGTGAGGGTGGATGCCCGAGCCAGGTCTGACTCAAATGAACCGGCTGACGTCCCTTGGGACTGTCTTGATATCGATTCGTCGGCCCGGCTCGGACATTCACCCGACACCGCTCGGTCGGACGGAGTGACCTCATAGGAGCCTGCCGCACAGGCCCGTCGCTGTCTTGTCCATCGTCCCGATTGATGTGGTGCCACCCCACCCGATTGGAACGAAGGGATGACAATGACCACTTTGGCACGGCAGATCACCGGCGGGGTCGACACGCACCTCGACGTGCACGTTGCAGCCGCCCTGGACGAGCGAGGAGCGCTCCTCGGAGTCGAGTCCTTCGAGACCACGCCCAAGGGCTACGACAAGCTGCTGACCTGGCTGCGGAGCTTCGGCACCGTCGAGCTGCTGGGCGTCGAGGGCACCGGGTCTTATGGTGCCGGGCTCACCAGGCACCTCCATTCGGAGGGCGTCCGGGTGGTCGAGGTCGACCGTCCCAACCGCCAGCGCCGACGCCGGCACGGGAAGTCCGACCCCGAAGACGCCATCTCGGCGGCCCGGGCCGCCCAAGGAGGCGATGCCACCGGTGAGGCCAAGACCAGGGACGGAAACGTCGAGGCCATGCGGGTATTACGGGTCGCTCGAGCCTCGGCCCGCAAGGGCCGGACCCAGGCCCTCAACCAGATGCGCAGCCTGATCTCGACCGGGCCCGACTGCGTCCGCGCCGACCTCAGACACCTCAACGTCTACCGGATGCTGGAGCGGGCCTCGTCCTATCGACCGGGCACCAAACGGGACCTGGTGTCGATCAACAAGTTGACACTGCGGATGCTGGCGCGTCGGGCCATCGAACTCGAGGAGGAGATCAAAGAGATCGATGCCGTCTTGAAGCCAATGGTGAAAGAGACCGCACCCGAGCTCTCCGCCCTCTCCGGAGTCGGAACCGACATCGCCTCTGCGCTCCTAGTGGCCGCCGGAGACAATCCGGAGCGACTCCGCAACGAAGCGAGCTTCGCCCACCTCTGCGGCACCAGTCCCATCGATGCCAGTAGTGGCAAGAACCAACGCCACCGCCTCAACCGCAGCGGAGACCGTCAGGCCAACTCCGCGCTCTGGCACATCGTGATCACCCGGATGGTCTCGGACCCTCGAACCCGTGAGTACATCGCCCGACGGATGAAGGAAGGCCAGACCAAGAAGGAAGCGATCCGCTGCCTCAAGCGCTACATCGCACGGGAGGTCTACAACAACCTCCCGATGGAACATTTAGCCCTTGACAGTCCATAGGAGCATCGATAGGAGGCACCTGAGGGCGGAGGAGCAGTCTCAATCTTCTGCCCCGCTCGAGCGCCGCGCGCAACCACCCGAAAGGATGTGTGCGTAGCCGGCTCTGCCGATGGTCACACCGGGCTCAATTCGCCTGGTGCTTTCATCCGTTCACCGCCTCGCCACACGTGGGTCACATTGGTGGGGTCGGCAAGGATTCCGATATCGACGCTGGGATCACCCGAGAGGGCGATGACGTCCGCGTCGTAACCGGGCTGGAGCTGTCCGGATTGGGGTGCCTGGGGGCCCAGTGTTGATGGTGCGGTCGCGGTTGCCGCCTCGATCGCCTCGAGCGCCGAGAGCCCATGCTTGACGAGGTAGCCGAGCTCGGCACCGTTCTGGCCCCACCGGGCTGGGGTCGTTGTGCCGGATCCGCCGACATCAGTCCCCGCTGCGATACGCACTCCGTGTTCGTGCGCAATTCCAATCGCCTCCGCGTGGCGGTCGGCGACTGCAAGTAGTTTGCGCTGCGCATAGTCCGGCATTCCGGCCGCCGCCCCGTAGGCGAGGAACTCCTCGACGATCAGACGGGTCGGCACAAGCACCGCGTCGCACTCCAGCATGGCCTCAGCGCACTCGTCGTCGAGGTACGTCCCGTGTTCGATGGTGCGGACACCGGCTTCGAGCGCGGCCATGATGCCGGGCTTGCCGTGGCAGTGAGCGGCCACGATTCGTTCGGCCTGGCCCGCCTCCTCAACAATGGCGCGCAGCTCGTTGTGGCTGAACTGCTGGTGGATCGGATCGTCTACCTGGCTCATGACACCGCCGGAAGCGCACACCTTGATCAGCCGGGCTCCCTCGCGCAGTTGGAGCCGGACGGCTCGCAGGCACTCGGGCACGCCGTCGCACTGCCGGAGCATCCCGATGCGGTCCGCGAGATCACAGACCCAGTGCACGGGGTACATGTGTAGGTCGGCATGACCACCGGTCGGGCTGAGCACCGCTCCGGCCCCGAACACGTTGGGACCCTTGACCGTGCCCTCCACCACCGCGCGGCCCACCCACACCCCGAGTCCCCCGACCTCGCGGACGCTCGTGAACCCGGCACGGAGAGCGACCGCGGCGTCCCTGGCCACACGCATGGCCGTCAAGGCGGGAGCATTGGTGGCCAGTTCCGCCAGATCCGGGGTGAATACGCCCATGAAATGCGCGTGGCAGTCCCATAGGCCTGGCAGTACCGCGGCGACCCGGTAGATCCCCGCGCCCGGCGTGGCGGGCGCTTCAGCGGTCGGTCCGGCGTACGCAATGGTGGGCCCGTCAAGCACGACGCACCCGTCAAGTATGGGCTCTCCGCGGCCCGGGATGAGTATGTCCGCCTCGATGCGTTCCACAGCACCCCCTTCGGGATCGGCAATCACCGGTTCAGCGGACAGAGTAAATCGCCAAGGTGGTTTCGACCATTCGAAGGCTTCAAGGCACCCAATCCCGGCGTTCTGGGCAGGCCGAGTCGCTGGTGGAGCGGGCTGACGCCTTGGACAATGCGTGCTTCCCCACTGGAGGTGGCGTGATGACCGATGACGATCTTGAGGTACCACTCCCCAAGGCACACTCAGCACCGGAGGTTGTTGCTCCTACGAACAAGGTGAACGTCGCATTGCCGTTCGGCAACATCCACATCGAAGAATCGAGCAAGGATCTAGCGGAGTTGTCAAGAATCGTGGCTGACTTGGCCTTCGTCATCGAAAGTTTGGCGCCTGGTCCGAAGGTCAAGGCGTTGCGTGAGCAATCGCAACTGCTGGCGGCCAGACTTCGCTAGTAGGGACACTCCTACTGATTGCGGGCGTAGCTAGTGACGCGGACCCTTCAGAACAGAACTAGTTGTCCCACCGACCGATCGGGGGCAGTCGGCCCCATGCCCTCCCTGCGCCGTGGCCGGTCCCGCCAGGCAAGCGCAAACAGATTCTCGGAGGATTAGTCTGCGCATCACCATCTAGTGTTGTGAGTCGCCAATTCACAAGAAATATCCTCTGAGGGGGAATTTCCAACTTGGGGGGCGCGTTCTGGCATGTGACCATGGAGGTGCACATGCCAAGACCCGGACGCCCGAAGAAGCTGCTGGTACTCACCGACGACGAGCGAGAGACGCTCGAGCGATGGGCGCGCCGGCCGAAGAGTCCCCAATCCCTCGCGTTGCGATCGAAGATTGTGTTGGCCTGTGCCGAGGGGCCGACCAATCGTGAGGTGGCCGCACGTCTGGGTGTGGCCGAGGCGACGGTCGGCAAATGGCGGAGCCGGTTTGTCGTCAAGCGACTCGATGGGCTGGTCGACGAGCCCCGACCCGGATCTCCGCGCACGGTGACCAACGAGGATGTAGAAGCCGTCGTGGTCAAGACACTGCAAGAGAAACCTGATGACGCGACGCACTGGTCGACGCGGTCGATGGCCAAGACGACGGGCATGTCCCAGTCGGCGATCAGCCGGATCTGGCGGGCCTTCGGGTTGAAGCCCCACCTGGTCGACACGTTCAAGCTGTCATCGGACCCGCTCTTTATCGACAAGGTGCGCGATGTCGTCGGGCTCTACATGTGCCCGCCCGACCATGCCGTTGTTCTTTGCGTTGATGAGAAGACACAGGTGCAGGCGCTCGACCGCACTCAGCCGATCTTCCCTCTCCTCCCCGGAGTGCCCGAACGCCGGAGCCATGACTACAAGCGCAACGGGACCATCGACCTCTATGCCGCCCTCAACCTGGCCACCGGGGAGATCACCCACCAGCTGACCGCCCAACATCGGGCCGTCGAGTTCAAGAAGTTCTTGTCGCTCATCGACAAGTCGGTGCCCAAGGAGCTCGACGTCCACATCGTGATCGACAATCACTCGACCCACAAGACCCCGGCCATCAAGAAGTGGTTGCTCGCGCATCCGAGGTTCCACATCCACTTCACCCCGACGTCCAGCTCCTGGCTGAACCTGGTCGAGCGATGGTTCGCCGAGATCACCGAGAAGTCGATCCGAAGGGGCACCCACCGAAGCGTCAAGGAACTCGCCGACTCCATCACGCACTGGGTCGGAACCTGGAACGAGCACCCCCGTCCCTACGTGTGGCACAAGACCGCCGACGAGATCCTCGAATCCCTCAGCAGATATCTGACGCGAATCGTTGACTCAGGACACTAGGAAAGGTCGTCGATATGTGGGCACAAATGATCACGACGCGCTTGAAGCCAGGCAGGGAAGACGACCTACCGAAGCTGGTCGCTCAGTTGCGGGCAGCTGAACAGCCGGGTTCAGGTCTCGTGCACTCGACAGCAACCCGAGACACGAAGGATCCGAGCCGAGTGATCATGTTCGTTGTCTTCGAGAGCGAAGAGCAAGCTCGGGAGCGCGAGAGCGACTCCCGACGCCAGGAGGGACTTCAGGCCGCTAGGGCGACCATGATGGAGATCTTCGAAGGTGCTCCGGAGTTCACCGACCTGACGGTCGTTGACGACTGGGCGTTGTAATCGGTATTCGCTTGTCCCACGGAACCGGTGTTCGGGGTTTTCTGCCGCATATTCGATTGGATGCATGTTCCTGTCGTGACGTGATCAGGCCCAGTGCCTGCACGTATGCACTGTGACCGTGTTCGGCTGAGGGCAGTTGGTGGTGACCGTATTCATGCTCTGACGT
>Ga0224557_1004543_pt1 | contig 10067 bp, 4 predicted proteins | sample 714S31014metaG_FD_180677 | JGI IMG/M metagenome (GOLD analysis project Ga0224557, IMG submission 180677) | Peat soil microbial communities from Stordalen Mire, Sweden - 717 S3 10-14 | ecosystem: Environmental > Terrestrial > Soil > Wetlands > Peat | place: Sweden: Norrbotten County, Stordalen... | reverse complement strand
CCAGTTCAGATTGTCGTCTGCAACTCGACGGCATGAAGCTGGAATCGCTAGTAATGGCGCATCAGCTACGGCGCCGTGAATACGTTCCCAGGCCTTGTACACACCGCCCGTCACATCATGAAAGCCGTTTGTACCCGAAGTCGCCCCTTAAAAGGTGCCGAAGGTATGGATGGTGATTGGGATGAAGTCGTAACAAGGTAGCCGTAGGGGAACCTGCGGCTGGATCACCTCCTTTCTAAGGAGAAACCACGGGTCCGGGTTAAAAACCGGACTTCCGAGGTCGAACCCCGGCGCAAGTCGGGGGACTAGGCTTAATACCTTATCGCACAATTCAGTTTTACAATGAGCAATACGCTCTTTGGCAAGTGGAAGAGAATCGAACTCGATCCTTAATTTGAAATTTCAAATGTGAAATTTGAGATTTTGAGAACGGGGCTGTAGCTCAGTTGGTAGAGCGGTAGCTTTGCAAGCTATAGGTCAGGAGTTCGAGTCTCCTCAGCTCCACCAGCCTAAGCTCGAAGCGCAGCGGAGAGCAGGCTGCCGCGCTGTAGCGAAGCGAAGGCGGGCAATGAGTCGCACGATTACTGAATCGCTCCGAGCTTCGGCTCGGCAAGCTGGATTTTGTGGGCGTGTAGCTCAGTTGGTTAGAGCATGCGCTTGATAAGCGCAGGGTCACTGGTTCGAGTCCAGTCACGCCCACCATTTTTCGCTCCGCGAAAAATACCGTGCCGATGTCCCGCAGAGCGGGATGAAGACGGGCGATGACCCGCAAGCCACTTGCATGACAATTTACCGGGAATAATTGCCCAGGGTTGCATCCTTGGGCGGATAAGACCGGTGGTGTTCTTTGACAACTGCACATAGGTAAATTACAGGGCAAATACAGTTCGTTGAGTTCCTATTAACCTCGCAAGAGGTTATAGGGAAACTTTTGTGATCAAGCTACTAAGGGCTTATGGTGAATGCCTTGGTGCCAAGAGGCGATGAAGGACGTAGCAAGTTGCGATAAGCCACGGGGAGCCGCAAGCAGGCATTAATCCGTGGATTTCCGAATGGGACAACCCAGCCAGTTTCATAACTGGTTATCATTGGATGAATTCATAGTCCAATGAAGCGAAACGGGGTGAAGTGAAACATCTCAGTAACCCCAGGAAAAGAAAACGAAGCGATTCCGTCAGTAGTGGCGAGCGAAAGCGGAACAGTCTAAACCGGGAGGACTTGTCTTCCCGGGGTTGAGGGACCTTAATGTGACAGGCCGAGAGTTAGCAGAATCTTCTGGAAAGTTGAGCCATAGACCGTGACAGCCGGGTAAGCGAAAACTCAAAGCCGTCTAGAGGTATCCCAAGTAACACGGTGCACGTGAAACTCTGTGTGAATCCGTCCGGACCACCGGATAAGACTAAATACTCCTTGGCAACCGATAGTGAACTAGTACCGCGAGGGAAAGGCGAAAAGAACCGCTGTTAGCGGAGTGAAATAGAACCTGAAACCATATGCCTACAATGTGTAGGAGCCATGCCGCAAGGTGTGGTGACTGCTTGCCTTTTGCATAATGAGTCTGCGAGTTATTATCAGTGGCCAGCCTAAATTGCTTTGCAATGGAGGCGAAGGGAAACCGAGTGCCAATAGCGCGATTAGTCGCTGGTAATAGACCCGAAGCGGAGGTGATCTACTCTTGAGCAGGTTGAAGCTGCAGTAACATGCAGTGAAGGACCGAACTCGTAGATGTTGAAAAATCTTGAGATGACTTGAGAGTAGGAGCGAAAGACTAATCAAACCCCGTGATAGCTGGTTCTCTCCGAAATCGCTTGAGGGCGAGTCTTATGGAAGTACCCGGCGGAGGTAGAGCACTGAATGGCTTAGAGTCCCCACCAGGATATCAAAACCAATCAAACTCCGAATACCGTCGGTCTCAGTATCATAGGAATCAGGCAGTGGGCGATAAGGTTCATTGCCGAGAGGATAACAGTCCAGACCATCAGCTAAGGTGCCTAAATGTGATTAAGTGGAAAGGATGTGACTTTGCTTAGACAGTGAGGATGTTGGCTTAGAGGCAGCCATCATTTAAACAGTGCGTAATAGCTGACTCATCGAGCGAGGTCGCGCCGAAAATGATTGGCGATCAAATCACATACCGAAGCTATGGATTGAAGAGGTCTTCGGATCTTTTCAGTGGTAGGAGAGCGTAATCAGTGCTGCGAAGCCGGACGGAAATGGACGGTGGAGCGCTGATTAGTGAGAATGCAGACACGAGTAGCGATAAACCAGATGAGAATTCTGGTCGCCGTAAACCCAAGGTTTCCTGGGCCAGGTTCGTCCTCCCAGGGTTAGCCGGGAGCTAAGATGAGGCCATAAGGCGTAATCGATGCACAGCAGGTTAAATATTCCTGCGCCCGCCGGGATTAAGGCTGCGAATGACGCATGGGAAGACATCAACTAGGCAATCGAATGCTGAGCTTAGGCTTCGGCCAAAGCGTATTGGTGGGTTCCTGTGCCTAGAAAAGTTTGCAGTCGTTTCCCCGACGGCCCGTACCGTAAACCGACACAGGTGGGTGAGTGTAAGCGCACTCAGGCGCGCGAGAGAAACCTCTCTAAGGAACTCGGCACATTAGCCTCGTAACTTCGGGAAAAGAGGTGCCTGAAACCGTAGCAGCAATGTTGCGGCGTAAGGTTTCAATAAATTGCGTTTAGCGACTGTTTAACAAAAACACAGCTCTCTGCAAAGTCGTGAAGACGACGTATAGGGAGTGACAAGTGACCAATGCGGAAAGATTAAGAGATTTTGTTAGTCCCGCGCAAGCGGGACGAAGCTCGGTCTTTAAGTCCCCGTGAATGTCGGCCGTAACTATAACGGTCCTAAGGTAGCGAAATTCCTTGTCGGGTAAGTTCCGACCTGCACGAATCTTGTAACGACTGAACGACTGTCTCGGAGAGGATCTCGGCGAAACTGTAACGGCGGTGAAGATGCCGCCTGCCCGCAGTAGGACGGAAAGACCCTATGCACCTTTACTGTAAGCTCGTATTGTGTTCTGGTTCGTGATGCGTAGCGTAGGTGGGAGACTTTGAAGCGGGGGCCTCGGTTCCCGTGGAGTCGCAATGTGAAACACCACTCTTTGCTAATTAGGATTCTAACCTCATGCTGTAAGCCAGCTGGGGGACAGTGCGTGCGGGTCAGTTTGACTGGGGCGGTTTCCTCCCAAAGAGTAACGGAGGAGCGCGAAGCTTGGCTCAGCACGGTTGGCAACCGTGCGTTGAGGGTATGGCTAGAAGCCAGGTTAACTGTGAGACCTACAAGTCGAGCAGGTACGAAAGTAGGCCCAAATGATCCGACGTTTTAATGTGGAATTGACGTCGCTCAACGGACAAAAGGTACGCTAGGGATAACAGGCTGATCGGGTCCAAGAGTTCACATCGACGACCCGGTTTGGCACCTCGATGTCGGCTCATCGCATCCTGGGGCTGGAGAAGGTCCCAAGGGTCCGGCTGTTCGCCGGTTAAAGCGGTACGCGAGCTGGGTTCAGAACGTCGTGAGACAGTTCGGTCCTTATCCACTGTGGGCGCAGGAGACTTGAGGGGTTCCAACCTTAGTACGAGAGGACCGGGTTGGACGCACTTCTGGTGTGGCAATTGTCGCGTCAGCGGCATCGTTGCGTAGCCATGTGCGGAAGAGATAAGCGCTGAAAGCATCTAAGTGCCAAGCTCATCCCAAGATAATGTCTCCCGGGGCGCAAGCTCCCTAAAGACCACGGGCAGACCACCCGTTTGATAGGCCAGAGGTGTAAGCGTCGTAAGGCGTTTAGCCGACTGGTACTAATCGGTCGTGCGGCTTGATTGCTTTTCTTTTTCTTCTTTGAAGAGGAAGAATGCGATTTAAAACTCACGAAAAGTAATTGTTCGGTAATCCTGTGTGCAGTTTTCAGAGAACATCAGAGGGTGACAAGTGACGTGTGACACGTGACAAGTTGCCCCTAAAGTTTGTTCTTTTACATTTTGGTGCGCTGGCTCGTGGCTTTCATGTCACCTGTCACCCGTCGCCTGTCACTTCTTGGTGGCCATAAAGCTGTGGTCCGACCCGATCCCATTCCGAACTCGGCCGTCAAACACAGTCTTGCCGATGGTAGTAGTCCTATAGGTTCTGCGAGAGTAGGTAGCCGCCAGTTTTTCAAAAAAAGCCGGAGAATATTTTCTCCGGCTTTTTATTTTCAACTTTTGAAGTCAGCGCAATCCCCGTAATCCACGGTTCATTTCAACGTCCACACACAACTGTCGCTCAATTTCTTCCCGTCACGCTCCGCTTTGGCTGCGATCTGGTTTTCACCTGGCCTTAAGGTGACGTTTTCCCAAATGAACACGCAGTTCGTGCCATTGCTGGGTTTGCCTTGTGAAATACCGTTCAGCAGCAATTCCACTTCCTTCATGTTGGAATAAATTTTCACGTCCGTCACCGCGTTGGTCCGTTCGGTGAAGCGCCGGCTGGTGATATAGACCATCGGTTCATCCGACCAGTTGGCCTGGTAAAAATAGAACGCATCCTTTTTCGTCTTGCGGTCATAGGTCACCAATCCCTTGTCATTGCGGCCCGGCACGCCGCCTTCGTGGCGTGTGCTGACGGCAAAGTCGAACATGTTCCAGACAAATGTGCCCCAGACGAACGGGCGCGCCTTCATCGCCGGCCAGGCGGTCTCGTGGACGAGGGCCTGCCATTCCTCCGGATGCCATTGGCTGGTGGTGACGGGTTGTTTGGGATTTTGTTCGTGCTGGGTGACGTTCGCGCCCGCGCCGTATTCACTCACGCAAAACCCGCCGTGCCGGCTGTCCTGGCGGCGCGAGTCCAGCGAATTGCCAAAGTCGTCCTTGCTGCCCCAGCCGGAATACCAACCGGGATATATGTTCCAGCCCAGCAGGTCCGGGATTTTGTTCATTTGCGGCATCGCGTTGTTGCTGGTGGCGGCGATCGTCGGGCGCGTCGGGTCTTCGCCGTTGGCAACAATTTTCAAGTCCTGCAACAAACGGTGCGGATCAGTTTTGTTGGGCCAGAGTTCGTTGAACAGGCTCCAGGCAAAAATCGAGGGGTGATTGATGTTTTGGCGGATGAGGTCGAGCAACTGGTTGCGCGAGGTCTCGGCGAATTCTGCCGACGCATTGATTTCGTTCACCTGCGGCAGTTCCGCCCAGACGAGAATGCCCGCCCGGTCACACAGGCTGTAAAAAATATCGCTGTGCTGATAATGCGCGCAGCGGATGACCGTGCAGCCCATTTCCTTGATGAGCTGGATGTCTTCGTCCATGTCCGCCTCGGAAATCGCCCAGCCCTTGTTGAACCGATCTTGGTGCCGGTTCACGCCGTGCAGATGATACGGCTGGCCGTTCAGGAAAAATCCCTTGTCCGGGTCCACCGAATAAAATCGCAGGCCCAACGGTTGCCCGACCGAATCCACCACGCCGTCCGCCGAACGCAATTCCACGACCGCCTGGTAAAGATACGGATCCAAGCGTCCGTTCCACAGATGCGGGTTGGGCACCACGACCTGCAACGGATACGGCGCGGTGACATTGGGCGAGAGCTGGATGGGTTGTTCGCTCTTCGTCACCAGCTTTCCACCGGCATCGAACACGCTGGCGACTAGTGTCAGCGGCTGTTTCCGGAGGATGCCGTTTGAAATCTGCGCGATCACGTTAATCACCGCCTGTTTTTTCGTGACGCTGGTCTGGAGCCAGGCGACGCCGGGCGAGCCGTGGTCGGTGACCGTGAAATTTTCCCCGCCGGTTACAATCAAATGTACCGGGCGATAAATCCCGCCATAGACCGAAAAATCGCCGCTCAACGGTGCAATGTCCGGCTCCCACTGGTTGCTCGCGCGCACGGCGAGCAGGTTGGTGCCGGTGGCGGATAGGTTGGTGGTGATTTCAAAGGCGAAGGCGCCGAACGCGCCGCGATGCTGGCCGAGCCGTTCGCCATTCAAATAAACGTCCGCCACCAGGCTGGCCGCCTCGAACCGCAAAAAATATCTTTTGCCGGATTGCGGTGCTCCAATGTTCAAGTCGCGCCGGTACCAGCCAGGCCCGCGATAAAAATCCTTTCCCTGTTGCGCCTCTTCCCAACCCCAATTGTGCGGAATGGAGACGGTTTGCCAGTCGCCGTCACCGAAGTTGACCGTTTCCGCATTTGTGATCTTGCCGGATTTAAACCGCCAGCCGGAATCGAGCAGTGTGCTTTCACGTGCAAACAGGTTGAAGGAGAAACCGAGTGCCATAATGAAAATGGGAAACTTGCGCATGAGCGAATCATGCCGGAAACTATTCCGGCGGCAAGCGCAACGTCGTATCGGTTAGCGGTGTTTCTTCGCTTGCCTTTTCAAGCAGCGCGTTCGGGAGCGACTTCGCGGCCTTTGCGCCCAACTGTTTTAATTTCTCCGTCTGACTGACCAAGTTTCCCGAGCCGGTGTGAAGCTTGGTCGAGGCGTCTTCCCACGCTTTGCGCGCCTTGCCGAGCGCATCACCCACGGCTTGCAGGTCTTCCACGAAGCCGACGAACTTGTCGTAAAGTTTACCGCCGCGGTCGGCGATTTCGAGGACGTGTTTTTGCTGGTCGGCCAGCCGCCAGACGTGCGCGACGGTGCGGAGGGTGGCCAGCAAAGTCGAGTTGGTGATAAGCACGACGTTGTGATCCAACGCCTCGGCGAACAATCCCGGCTCGCGCGCGATGGCTGCGAAAAACGCTGCCTCGATGGGTACATACATCAGCACGAAATCCGGCGTATTGATGTCGTGGATGTCCTGATAACGTTTTGCGCCGAGGTCACGGAAATGTTTACGCAACGCCTCGACGTGCCGGTCAAGACCGGCGAGTTTGGCCGGGTCGTCGGGCGCGTTCACGGATTCCTCGTAGGCGCGCAGCGAAACTTTGGAGTCAATCACCAGATTACGCTTCTCCGGCAATTCCACAATCACGTCGAGAAACCGCTGGTCGCCCTCGGTATCCTTCGCACTGTGTTGCCGGCGATAGTGAATATCCTTCTGCAACCCGGACTTTTCGAGAATCTGGTCGAGCATGTTCTCGCCCCAGTTGCCCAACGCTTTCACGTCACCCTTGAGCGCCTTGGAAAGATTCGCCGCCTCTGTGCCGATGCGGCTGATCTGTTCCTTAAGTAGCGCGTTGTGCGTGGCTGTTTCCCTGCGCGTCGTGTCGAGGCTCGTCTTGAATTCGCCGAGCGTCTCTTTCAGCGGTGCGAGCAATTTCCCGAGACTCTCCGTGGACTGCTGGTTAAAGCGGCTCGCGTTGTCCAAGATCAACTTGTTCGAGACCGCCTCGAACTCCTTGCGAAATTTTTCCTGGATTGTTTCGATCTGCTGCCGCTCTGTCGTCAACCGCTCGTTGAGCGATTTCAACTCCGCGCCCAACTCACCGTTGTGCTGTTTGAGCGAGAGCAATTGTTCCTGTGATGTCCGATGCTTTTCATCGTGTTGCGCGATTTGCTGACGAAGTTCAGCCACCAACGCTTCTTGGCCATACATTAAGTCGTCACGAGAATTTGTAAGTGCCACCGTCCCTTTTGATTGTCGGCGTGCTAACCACCCGATTATGGCAATCAGTACGCCGCCAGCAGCAAACGCAATCAATAGTTGGAATCCGACAGGCATATTCGGGTTATGATTTCAGATTTACGAGTCAAACATTTGGCACCCCGTTAATCATATATCGTAAATCGTAAATTCAAAAGTGTGCCACGACCTCGATTTCCACGTTTGCGCCTTTCGGCAGCGCGGCGACCTGAATGGTCGAACGTGCCGGGAAATCGCCGGTGAAATATTTCGCGTAAATCTCGTTCATTCCGGCGAAATCGGCAAGGTTCGTCAGGAACACCGTGCTCTTGACCACGTTGGCGAACGTCAATTTTTGGTCGTCCAGAATTGCTTTGACATTTTGCAGCACGCGTTCGGTTTGAACCTTGATGTCGCCGGCAACGAGATTCCCGTCCTTCGGGTCAATCGGGATTTGGCCGGCGCAGAACATCAGGTCGCCGACGCGCACGGCGTGATTGTAGGGACCGACGGCGGCCGGCGATTTCGCCGGTTTGATGATGGTTTTGTTCGCCATAAAATGCGGCGCAAGGTCTAACGGCTTTGAGCGTGCGGGTCAAGGAAAGGCATTGGAAGACAGGCACGTGCTTTTCATTCGCACGCCGTCCGCGCGGCTGTTATTCTGCTCGCCAAATTAATGTCTGTTCACCACCACAACGAAACCGGCGTCGCGAAAGAAAACCATTCGCTGGCCGCGCAATTGAATGCGGCCGCCGAGATTCTCGAAAAAGCGGCGGCAAACCGCGCGTTGCTCGCCGGGCTGCCGGAGCAGGAACGAATGCGCCTGCTCAAGGCGGCGGGCGAGATTTACTGCCCGGACGTGAACGCCCGGCGGCGGTTGGTAAAGGCCAAAGTGCGCCAGCGCAAGGCGGAGAAAATTCAGCGGGACCAGTCCAAACTTAATAAAACCGGGATTCGAAAGCTGCGCCGGGAAAAAACCTTCACCACGCCGAATCTGATTCCGCCCATCGGGTTCAAGCAGCAGGAGGTAGAAGGCGACCCGGAGTTCCGTGAAGTCGTCGAGCCGCAGAATTGCTACATCTGCAAGCAGGACTACACGACGATTCATCATTTCTACGACCAGCTTTGCCCGGCGTGCGGGGAGTTGAATTTCCGCAAGCGCACCGAGTCGGCGGATTTGCGCGGGCGCGTGGCGCTCCTGACTGGCGGGCGCGTGAAGATCGGTTATCAGGCGGGCATCAAACTGCTGCGCGCCGGGGCGCAACTCATCGTCAGCACGCGCTTCCCGCGCGACGCGGCGACGCGTTACGCGGCCGAGCCGGATTTTGCGGAGTGGGGGCATCGGCTGGAAATTTTTGGACTCGATTTGCGCCACACCCCGAGCGTGGAGGCCTTTTGCCGGCATCTGTTGGCGACGCGGACGCGGCTGGATTTCATCGTCAACAACGCGTGCCAGACCGTGCGGCGTCCGCCGGATTTTTATCAACACATGATGGAGGGCGAAAGCGGTTCGCTGAACAAAATGCCGGAGCCGGCGCGCAAGCTGCTCGGCGCTTACGAAGGTTTGCGCGGCTATCATCTGCTGCCGGAAGGTGAGACGGCTCGCGGGGATCGCCACAGAGCGGGACAAGCTGCTCGCCCCACCAATTTGATGGCGGGCATTTCGCAGGTCACGGGTATCACACACGCGGCAGCGTTGTCGCAAGTGCCGCTGTTGCCGGACGAACGCGCCGCGCAGAAGGATTTGTTTCCCGAAGGCCGGTTGGATCAGGATTTGCAGCAGGTGGATTTGCGCGAGCGCAATTCGTGGCGGCTGCTGCTGGCCGAGGTGCCGTCGGTCGAGCTGCTCGAAGTGCAGCTCGTGAACGCCATCGCGCCGTTCATTTTGAACGCGCGGCTGAAGCCGTTGATGCTGCGCACGCCGGAACGTGACAAGCACATCGTGAACGTGTCGGCAGTGGAGGGACAATTTTACCGGAAATTCAAGACGACCCGGCATCCGCACACGAATATGGCGAAGGCTGCCTTGAACATGATGACGCGCACGTCGGCGACGGATTATCATGCGGACGGCATCCACATGAACAGCGTGGACACGGGCTGGGTGACGGATGAGGACCCGGTGCCGATTGCGGCGCGCAAGGTGCAGGAACACCGGTTTCATCCGCCGCTGGACATCGTGGACGGCGCGGCGCGCATCATTGACCCGATCATCGCGGGTTTCAACACCGGCGAACACGTCTGGGGAAAATTCCTGAAGGATTACCGCGAGACGGATTGGTGAAATGTGCGGTGAGAATTGTCTGAAAAGGAAAACAATTTATTCGTGGCCGCCGTGCTGGCGCAGCAATTCCGCCACATCTTTGTAACTCCCAGCCGCCAATTTCAAAGGCGTCATGGTGTGCATCTCAATAGTTCCCCCATCCTAATTCCAAAGACTGTCCCAGTGACCGTTTTGACGTGCTTCGATAAGCGCACAGAGATAGTGCTGCCCCTGCGGCGTCCAAAACTGACCACTGCGCTTA
>Ga0224557_1004540_pt1 | contig 10074 bp, 10 predicted proteins | sample 714S31014metaG_FD_180677 | JGI IMG/M metagenome (GOLD analysis project Ga0224557, IMG submission 180677) | Peat soil microbial communities from Stordalen Mire, Sweden - 717 S3 10-14 | ecosystem: Environmental > Terrestrial > Soil > Wetlands > Peat | place: Sweden: Norrbotten County, Stordalen... | reverse complement strand
CGTCGTATGCTAGTCTGCACTTCGGTTTCGAGGTAACAGAATCATGAGAGACACACTCGGTGTGCTGCTTGCTGGTGGGGCTGGCGAACGGCTCTTCCCCCTCACCCGCGATCGCGCCAAGCCCGCAGTCCCCTTCGCCGGCCAGTACCGCATCATCGACATCACGCTGTCCAACTGCATCAACTCCGATCTGCGGCACGTCTACATCCTCACCCAATACAAGGCGCTCTCGCTCAACCGTCACATCCGCGAGGGCTGGGGCCCGGTGGTCGCCAACGAACTCGGCGAGTTCATTGAGATCCTGCCGCCCATGCAGCGCGTCTCAAAATCCTGGTACCAGGGCACCGCCGACGCTGTCTACCAGAACATCTATTCCATCGGTGCCGAGGAGCCGCGTCACATCCTCATCCTCTCCGGCGACCACATCTACAAGATGAACTACGGCCGCATGCTCCAGCAGCATCGCGACTCCGGCGCCGACGTCACCCTCGCCACCTTGCCCATCACTCCGGAGGAGGTCTCCCGCTTCGGCGTCGTCGAGGTCGCGCGCAACTCCGAGGTTATCGGCTTCGTCGAAAAGCCCAAGTCCACCGAGCTGCGCTCGCCTTTCAATCCCGAGATGGTCGACGCCTCCATGGGCATCTACATCTTCAACACCGACACCCTGCTCCCCGAGCTGATGAAGGATGCCGAGGAGCCCGACTCCACCCACGACTTCGGCCACGACATCCTGCCCAAAATGCTGGGCCGGGTGAAGATGCACGCCTTCAACTTCGTCGACGAGAACAAAAAGAACGCCCTCTACTGGCGCGACGTCGGCACCCTGGAGGCCTATTTCGAGGCGAACATGGACGTGGCCGGCATCTCTCCCGTCTTCAACCTCTATGACAAGTCCTGGCCCATGCGCACGCGCCCCTATCAGTACCCGCCCGCCAAGTTCGTCTTCGGCGAGCCCGGCCGCACCGGCATGGCCATCAACTCGGTCGTGTGCGCCGGCTCCATCGTCTCCGGCTCGGTGGTGCGCAACTCCGTCCTCTCCCAGGATGTGCGCGTCAACTCCTACGCCGACGTAGACTCCAGCGTCATCTTTTCCCACGTCAACATCGGCCGCCACTGCCGCATCCGCCACGCCATCGTCGACCGCGACGTCCACATCCCCGACGGCACCGTCATCGGCTACGACCCCAACGAGGACAAGAAGAACTACTTCGTCTCCGAGAGCGGCCTCACCGTCGTCACCCGCGACTACTCCGTCTACGAGAACCCGGTCAGCCCCGAATTCCTCCAGCAAGGCAACAGTTGGTAGCCACGGAAAACTCCAATGTAGTAACATAGCTACATTGGAGGTGCGCTCATGTCCGCGAAAACCATTTCCGCCCGGCAGTTCCACCAGGACACGGCCGGCGCTGTCCGGGCAGCCAGGAAGTCCCCTGTCATTGTCACAAACCGGGGCCGTCCGAGCCTTGTGCTGCTCAGCTTCGATGAATACAGCAACCTTGCTTCGCCCCGACCGAAGAAGGGCGCCAAGGAAAAGACTATCGTCGAGCTGCTCGCCATGCCCGAAGGCACTCCCGCGTTTGACGCCGACTTCGAATTTCCTCGGCTGGAGTTTCGCCCAAGAACAGTGGACTTAGATTGATCTATCTTCTGGACACTAACGTTATCTCAGAACTGCGCCCCATGCGCGCACGGCAGCCGCATCCGAGCGTGATCCGTTGGTTCCGCTCCGTGCCAGGCAATGATCTCTATCTTTCTTCGATCACAGTCTTCGAACTCGAACTAGGCACGCTTCAGGCGGAGCGCCGCGACCCGCCCAAGGGGACCGGCCTGCGAATATGGCTGGAGCGTCATGTGCTCCCAACATTTTGTGAGCGCGTACTTCCAATTGACACAGAAGTCGCTCGGCGATGCGCGGCTCTGCATGTGCCGGCATCGCGTTCCGAGCGTGATGCGTTCATCGCCGCCACAGCCCTCGTCCACAACATGACTGTCGTCAGCCGCAACACAGCCGACTTCACCCCTACCGGCGTTCCCACCCTCAACCCGTGGCAGGCTTGACACGACAACCTCGGATGGTCACAGGTGGCGCGGCCCGAAGTGCAGATACCATACCGCCGCGCTCGCCGCCAGGCAATAAATTCCGAACAAATACCAGCGCCCATGTTCCAGCCAGTTGCTCAGCCACTTCAGCGCCACCAGCCCGGCGAGGAACGCGAACGCCGCTCCCAGCAGGCTGATGCTCACCGTTCCGTGCAGATCGATCGGCGTCCCCGTCGCCGCCGCATCGCGCGTTGCGTGCACCAGCCGCAGAGCCTCCCGCCCAATCGCCACCGGCGTAATCACCACCGCCAGCGCAAAACTGAACCGCTCCGCGCGCTCCTTCGCCGCGCCCGTCAGCATGCCCGCGGAGATGGTCGCGCCCGACCGCGAAAACCCGCGGAACGGCAGGCACAGCCCCTGCACAAACCCCATCCAGCCTGCCTGCCCCATGGTCACGCTGCCGCTCGGCCGCCGGGTGATGCTCCCCGCCACAATAGCCGCCTCCTTCGCCGCACGGTCTTCCTTCGTCTCGCGCAGCCCTGCGATCAGGATCAGAATCCCAGCGCACGCCAGCGCCGGCGCCACCAGATCCAGCCGTCCGAACAGATCCTCGATGACCGCCTTCGGCTGGCCCTTGAACAGCGTGTGCTCAATTAGCTTGTTCAGCGCCTCGCCCACCACGCCCGTCAGCGCCGTTGCCCACACCACCCGCACCGCAAACCGCTTGAACGCGTCCGCGCTGGCAAAGTACGTCTGCGCCCACTGCTTCCAGAAGTACGCAATCACCGCGAACATCGTCCCCGTATGCAGCATCACCAGCAGCAGCGTCATCTGCGGCGTCGACGGGTCCAGCCCCATCAGCTTTTCCGCCACCACCACGTGGGCGGAACTCGAAACCGGCAGCAATTCAGCGAGTCCCTGCACAACGGCAAGAACAATGACTTGATAAATCGGCATCCCCCTATTCTAAGGGTGCCTTGTGAGTAATTGAAAAATCGGGGACCTGATCCGCCGCACCCTGTCCACGTCACTGTGACACTGTAACGATGCTCTCCCCCCAATTCTCCCCCTGGAGGTCTGACCTCAACTAACAACTAGCAACCAGCAACTAACAACTGTCTTTAGTCCCGATCATTCCCATACACCGGGATCTGCTGCTGCACGCGGTAGGCAATGCTCGCCGCGCGCGCCGCGTAGTCCGACTCCGGATAGCGCTTCTGCAACTCTGCTGCCAGCCCCTGCGCGTTCGCGGCTGCCTGTTCGCTGCGCTTCTTCTCGTCCTGGACCAGGTACATCTCCACCAGCACGCCCTCGCGATAGGTTGCGTTGTACAGCGCCTCGGGAGCCTTGGGGCTGTCCGGGTAACGGTTCGCGTAGTTCTCGTACAGCCCTGCCTCCATCTCCGGACACTTGGGCAGCCCCTGCCAATCGCCGCACAGCTTGTTGTCGATCATGTCGTACGCAGCCAGCGCCGCGAATTTGCTGTTCGGGTACAGCTTGATCACCCGCTGCATATCACCCTCGTAGAGTTGCGGCCGCAGGTATGCCTCCTGCTCCTTCGCCGAGGGCAGCGTACTGATGTCCACCTTGTCCAACTGCCAGCGCACGTCGGCCGAGCGGAACGCCGCCTCCGCGGCCAGCGGCGAGTTGGGATAGTAGTCCGCCACCCGCTTGTACAACAGGTGCGCCTCTTCCGCGGCGTCCTTCGGCGGGTGCGGCTGCGCGGCCTCGTCTTCAAGGTACGACCCCATGCCGAACAGAATCTCGTCTCCATTCGGTGTCGCCGGCGTCACCAGCCCTTTGTCCCGGACCCATCCCGACGCCGGCGTGACAGTATCGTCGGCGCTGAACTCCGGCGTTTCGCGATCGTCCTGCTGGTCGGGCTTGTCGGTGTTGGCAAACACGCGCACCCACGCGCCATTGCGTTCGATCACCACTACCTCGTGCCCCGGGAGCACCTCGGAGATGTGCGCGGCGTTGTCGTCGGCCGTCACGTACACAATGGCCGGGTGCACCACGGTCGCGCGGGCTGAGCGATCATAGCCGGACAGGTTGTCCTTGGGCTTCTTCTGCGCCTGCGCCGCTCCACAAACCAGCGCTGCAGCCAGCGCCCCCGTCATCCAGACTTCTATCCGCTTGATTCTCATGATTAGCTCAACCCGCAACTAGCAACTCAATTTAGACGCCCGCACGCCTCAGGCGGAAGCGCCCGTCGCTGCGCCACGCTGCAATCGCTGCCGCAATCCCGGGTCGATGTTCCCGCCGCTCAGCACCGCAACCATGCGCGCGCACTTCGGCAATTCGGCGTGATGATACAAAGCCGCCGCCAGCGTCACCGCGCCGCTCGGTTCGGCGACCAGGCCGGTCGCCGCCAGCATCACCCGCATCGCCGCCACGATCTCGTCCTCCGTCACCGTCACAATGCCATCCACGAAGCGCAGGATGTGCTGGAAGTTCAGCGTTCCCAGGGACTGTGTGCGCAGCCCGTCGGAGATGGTCCGCGTAGTCTTCGCCGCCGGCCACTCTACCAGCGTCCGGGTGTCGAACGACTCCTTCGCATCGGCTGCCAGTTCCGGCTCCGCGCCCCACACCTGGATCGCCGGACCCAAAGCGCCTTCAGCGCGCAGGCTGGCGCAGGCCAGCTTGATCGCCGTCGAAATCCCGCCCAGCAGTCCGCCGCCCGAGACCGGCGACAGCACCACCACGTCATCATGCGCCGCCGCCCCAAGCTGCTCCAGAATCTCCAGCCCGCACGTGCCCTGCCCGGCGATGATGGCTGGATCGTCATACGGCGGAATGATGGTGTAGCCATGCGCTGCGGCCAACTCCTCGGCCTTCGCCTTGCGCTCTGAACTCGCCGGTCCCACAAACACGACCTCCGCTCCCAGCGCCCGCGTCGCCTCAATCTTCACCGCCGGCGCGTCGCGCGGCATCACGATCACCGCCCTGGCGCCCAGCGCCCGCGCCGCGTACGCCACCCCCTGCGCGTGGTTGCCGCTGGAATAGGTAATCACTCCGCGTGCCAGCTCCCCGGCGGAGAGCTGCGCGATCCGGTTGTACGCCCCGCGCAGCTTGAAGCTGCCAATCGGCTGCTCGCTCTCCGCCTTGATATACAGCGCGAACGGCAGCTCCGCCGCGCCCGCCGCGCGCAGCCGGGCAGGATCAACCAGATACAACCCTGTCCGCACCGCAACTCCGGAGATGCGGCCGGCGGCAGCCTGGATTTCGGCGAGTGTGACCAAGTGAGGCATGGGCGCACTCCCATTGTCAGGCGCAGCAGCGGGTTCGGCAAGGCAGCCGGATTGCGAAACTGGGACACTACCGGATTGCGAATGCACATTTCCAGTGACAAACGCCGCTGCGGTTGGGTAAGGTTACCGCGAACTGGAAGCGGGTGCGGATGGTCGCGGTCTGGCACACATGCCGAACCGATCGCCATAGAGCCATCGCCCCGGTGTTCCAGGAGGACCCTAGTCCATGTGCACGACCTTTCCCCGTCTTCTTGTATGCGCCGCCCTGGCGGCTCTCCTCAGTTTTAGCGTCATCTCCAAAGCCCAGCAAAACTACATTGGCCGCTACGACGCGTATGCGGGCTTCGCTGTCATCGACAGCCCCATGCTCGGCCTGGACGAGCACGACGGCTTCCACGCACAGGCGGGGATCAACCCGCGCCGGTGGCTTTCCATCGGCGGCGACTATAGCGAGGGGACCGGCTCCCAGTTGCTGACCACAAATCTGCTGCCCGCCGCGCTGCAGGCACAGATCAATGCGGCGCAGGCGCAATTCATCGCGGCAGGGTTCCTGCCGGCGAACTACCACCTGGCCGTGCCGACCGATGCCGCCACCCAGACCTTCGCCTTCGGGCCGCAACTCGCCTTCCGGCGGCTTTCCCGGCTCACGCTGTTCCTGCGTCCGTCGCTGGGCGCGCTGCGCGAACGGGCCGTGCCCCATCCCGCCGATGCGTTTCAGACGATCATCGTCGGCCAACTTGCTCCCGCGGGATTCAAGCTCGACTGGACCGGCTTCTATGGGGTCGGCGGCGGTGCGGATTATTCCATCAGCCGGCACTTCGGCATTCGCGCGCAGATGGACGCAGTCTACAACCATCCGTTCAACGACATCCTCGCGAACGGCCGCTGGACCTTCCGCTACTCCGTCGGCCCCAGCTTCCACTTCGGCCGCAACATGGCAAAGTGATAACGGCGACATCTACTCGCTATCCCATCTGCATCGACTCTTGCGAATCAAAATCAGCATCAAATGATGCTATAATGTATGCGCAAGGAGAAAGGCAGCGCTCACAATGCGAACCACCGTCACCTTGGATGAAGCACTCCTGGCCGATGCTGAAGAGTACACCGGAATCTCCGAGCGTTCCTCGCTGTTACGGGAAGCCCTCAAAGCTTTGGTAGAACGCGAGGCTGCGCGGCGACTTGCCCGGTTAGGCGGAAGCGATCCCAAAGCTACGTTGGCGCCGCGCCGACGCTCCGCGTAATGGTTCTGGTAGACAGCTCGGTCTGGATCGACCACCTGCACCGGCCGAGTCCCAGCCTGATAGCGCTGCTCAACAACGCAGACGTGCTGGTACATCCTATGGTCATCGGCGAGATCGCCATGGGTAGCCTGAAGGACCGGAACCGGGTATTGCGCGATCTGCGAAAGCTGCCGACAGCACAACTCGCCCGGGACACGGAGGTCTGGAGCTTCATTGAAGCGAAATCTCTTCATGGCTTGGGAATCGGCTACATCGACGCGCATCTTCTCGCATCAGCGCGCCTCATGCCGAATACTACGCTCTGGACCCGCGATAAGCGTCTCGATTCCGTCTCAGGCGTATTGGGGCTTAGATACCCGCAGCTCCCTTGACCTCGGCGATCATTTGCTCTCCGCCGCCCGTAGGACCAGCGCAAAGAAGTGGATCAACCGCCACCGGTCCATCGTTCCCGGCTGCTGCCCGTCCACGTCGACGTGCGTGAGCGCCGGACTCACCAGCACCGCCTTCAGGTCCTGGCGCGGCATTTCACTCGCCATCCACAATGTCTCCGCTGAAGGAATCAGGTTGTCGGCCCCGCCATGCAGCAGGTAGACCGGCGTGGTCAGCGTGCGCAGATGCACCTCCGGCGAGAGAGCGGCGAACTTGTAGGCGTTGCGCTCGATCGCCGCCACGATGCCGGCCCGCGTGGAGGGCAGGGAAGTATCCATCAGGGCCAGCGCCTCACGCATCTGGGCCGGGTTCAACGCGTGCAGCGCCTGGTCCTCGCCGGGCTTGTCTTCATACAGGTGCGCGCGCAGCACCGCGCGAATCGGCTCCAGGTCCACGGCCGGCACAAAGTCCTCGAGATATTCGTACTCAATCACCAGCGGGCCGTACTCATGCGGCTTCATCACTTCCACCGTTCCATCCGGACGCACATCGCGGCCGGTCATGTAGTACCGGCTCACCCGTTCCATTGAATCCTGCGATCCCACGACGAACACAAACTTGAAGTTGGGTCCGTACTGCGGATCTTCCGCCGCCACCAACGCCAGGCCGCCGGAGAAGCTGAGTCCCATCACGCCCACCGGCCCGCCGGTCTGCGCCGCGAACCACTTCACCGATTCGCCAATCGTCCGCGCGGAGTCCACGCTGACGCGGTAGTCCTTGATGCCGGGCAGCTCCGGCGTCAGCACGCGCAGGCCGCAGCCCGCCATCGCCGTTGCAAATGCCTTCAGCCGCGGCTCCTCGATGCCCAGGTGATGCACGCCGTGAAAGATCACCATGGCCGGCGCATTTGGCTGTTTCGGCGGCAGGTACAGCCGCGCGCGCACCTGCTGCAGGCCGGTCGGCGTCTCGATGGGGTAGCTGAGGTCCTCGACCGTGACCGGAGCCGTCAGGCCGCGCGCGATCCATGGCGCCGGCTGGCCGGAGATCTCGCGCATCACCGCAATCGACTGCAGGTGTGCCTTGACGTACGGCCACGCGGAAAGACAGGCGACCGCGACGGCTGCCGCAAAGAGCGCAGAAAACCTGGTCATCCGCGACGCCGCCGCGCGCCGGCTCGGCCAGCCTTCCCGGTCGCGCACGGCGGCGGAAGCATTTCCATCTCCCGCTGTTCGCTGCTCAAGTCTCATACGCGCTTCGTGCCGCACACCCATCCTATAGGCGGGAATCCGTGTAGATCCTCAAAGGCTAGGTCTGTGGCCCCTGCGGTGTGTCCTTGGCGTCGCCCAGGGTCACCTTGAAATCCATCTTCCGGCGTCCGCGGAAAACTGTAATCGTCACCGTGTCGCCCGCGCGATGCTTGTTCATTTCGTTGCCCAGGTCCTGTGCGTTGGTGATCTCCTGCTGGTCAAAATCGACGATCAGGTCGCCCCCCAGCGTCACCGGGAAATTGCCTTCGTAGGCCCGCTGCGTGCCCCCGTGCAGGCCGGCTTTCTCCGCCGCGCCGCCGGGCAGCACGCGCTCGATCAGCAGGCCGTAGTCGACGGGAAGGCCGATCTGCTCGGCTTGATCCGGACCGATCTCCAGGCTGACGATGTCCAGCGTAGGCCGCCGTATCCTGCCGTACTTGGCGAAGTCGTCCAGCACCGCCTTGGCCGTGTTGATGGGGATCGCAAAGCCGATGCCCGCGGACTGATCCACCCCTGGGTTGCCTGCGATTAACGTCGTAATCCCGATCACCTCGCCGCGCGAGTTCAACAGCGGGCCGCCGGAGTTGCCCGGATTCACCGACGCATCCGTCTGGATCGCATCCTCGATCACGTTCCCGTTTGCTGGGCTGCCTATGGAGCGGATCGCCGAAATAATCCCCCGCGTCATCGTGCCCGACAGCCCAAACGGGTTGCCGATCGCATACACCCGCTGCCCCACCATCAGCCCCGTGCTGGTCTCCGCCAGCGTCGCCGGCACCAGGTTGGGCGCGTCGATCTTCAGCAGCGCCAGGTCGTGCCCTCTGTCCACGGTCACCACCGTCGCCCTGTACTTGTGCTTGTCGGAGAGCGTCACTTCAATGCTGCCGCCGCGCTGCGTGCCCTCGATCACGTGGTTATTGGTCAGGATCAGCCCTTCCTTGTTCAGCACAAAGCCCGAGCCCTGCCCGGTCTGCGGCACCGGCCCATAGAAGAAGTTCCACTGCACCTCGGTCGACGTGATATTCACCACGCTGGGCAGCGCCCGCTTGTAGACGGCGATGTTTTGCTGCTCCTCCTCGTCGAAGGCCGGTGCGGCGGAGGCCACCGAGACATCGTAGGCCGTGTTCGGGTCAACGGTTGCCGTCGAGGCGCCCGGATGCAGCGCGGCAATCCAGGGGGCCAGCGCGCCGGTAGACGCAAAGTGCGTAGTCGCGTAGTAAAAACCCGCCAGCAGAATCAAAACCAGCAGAATCGGTCGAACTTTCATGGAAGCGGCTTCCTCAACCCACTCCTTGCCGCGGAGTGGCTCTCAGTACCATTTTATGGTGAATCCTTCGCGCCACAAAACCGGGTGTTCCTCGCCGCCGGTCCTGGGCCTGTCGATCTGTCAACCTGTCGAAGGGTCCCGGGTCGCGGACTTGGGGTCTATCGAGGTAGATACGTCCGCCGCCGTCGCTTAGTTCCGCGCCGCATCCCGCAGCACGGGCCACAGCGCGTCCACCTGCGCCTGCAACCGATCCAGCGAACCATCGTTGGTCAGCACATAGTCGCTATGCGCGGCTTTCCAGTCGTCGTCGATCTGCTGAGCCAGCCGCCGTTGCGCCTCGGTCTCCAGCGCGCTGCGCGCCTTGTCATTCAGCGTCCTGCTGCTGGACGCGCGCGCCACAAACCGCGCAATCTTCAACTCCTCCGGAGCCCGCACCAGGATGATCTTGTCGAAGCGCCGATGCCACCCGCTCTCGCCGCCGTATTTCGTCTCGAAGATCAGCGCCGACTCGACCATCACCACGGCTCCGGGATCGCGAGCGGCAATCGCGTCGATCAGCGCGGCCTGGCTGGCGATGGTGGCGGGGTGCACAATCGCATTCAACTCCTCAATGCGCCCGTCCCCGAAGGCGATCCGCGCCAGCATGGCCCGGTCCA
>Ga0224557_1004539_pt1 | contig 10074 bp, 8 predicted proteins | sample 714S31014metaG_FD_180677 | JGI IMG/M metagenome (GOLD analysis project Ga0224557, IMG submission 180677) | Peat soil microbial communities from Stordalen Mire, Sweden - 717 S3 10-14 | ecosystem: Environmental > Terrestrial > Soil > Wetlands > Peat | place: Sweden: Norrbotten County, Stordalen... | reverse complement strand
GGCCAGCAAACCGTGACCACCACCACCATCCAGCTCACCTGGTTTCCGGAGAGGAAGATCAGCTTCTAAGAAGCTATTGGGATTTGCCGCATCTGCAAGGAGTGCCCGGCAAATCTTGTGCCATCTGATGTGAGACAAACTGGTATGGAAGGCGCCTCTGAACGAGGCTCCATCATCCAGCCTCGGTCACCTTCAAAGCGCTGCCGTGCCGGCGCCATCTCAAAATGTGCGCAAGCGGCCCGGCAATGCATCCCTCAGCAGCGCACGATCTTCGGCGAGTTGATCCCCTTGGTGGCGTTCCCGGTGTCCACGACCAGTTGTGATTGTTCGACGATGGCCTTGTAGTCGTAACTGGTGTGGTCAGTGACGATGACCGCGGCGTCGTAATGGCATAGGCCTGTCGAGCGGCGTGCTGGTCATGTTCAAAGCGAAAGTGAGTGATAGCCCCGACCCTTCGAGTCGGGTTTTTTGTGTGCTCTCGTGAATCTGGTAGGCTCCGGTTCTCAGACTGCCGGGAAGCGGTCCTCCCGGCGGGGATCCTGGCGCCCTTTGGCAACCGATCATGTTCAACGGACAATCGAGGCATGAATACTGATTTCAACACTCACGTATTGTCAAGGGTAAAACCAGGCCACTGCGGCAGAGTAAATGGATGGTCCGCCGCCATTCCGCAAGCGAAAAGTGCAGCTGGCAGGTTGGTCTGCGCAAAGGTATACGGCCTTTGTTGGAGAGGTTCCTCCGGGCCATCGAGTTTTCGACCATCGAGCGACTAAGCGCCGACCTGATCGCCGCCGGGCTGGAAAGTGCGCTCCCGCTTCCCTGAGGAGGGCAGCAGTAGCTGTGGTCCTCACCAGACCCTACTTTCCAAAATGGTAGCTTAACCCCAGATTTGCGTTCATTACGTCGAGGCCAGGGTTGACAGGCACGATGAAGGCGTCCGAAAAATGAAAATCGCTGAATAAGCCCAGGCGCAGATCGAATCGTTGCGTCAGTCTGGTTTGCACGCCCATGGCAGACTGCAAGCTGAAGCTCTCATAGGTCGCCTCCTGCGAGAGCACCTTCTGGGGGAAGATAAGCATCCCGCCCTTGGCCGTCAGGTAGGGCTTGATGGCCTTGTGGTCCCGCCATAACAAGCGAAAGCCAATCGGCGAAAACCCTATCCCAGGCACGATGTGCCGGTCGGGGCTCGTCGGAGTGCCCCATATATCTTGTGTCACCGGAGCGTCCAGAAGAACCAGCGGCAAAACCTCCGCCACGTAGTCCACCCGCGCTCTCAGGAAGTAGCCCCAGGAATGACGGTCATACTCAACACCTCCCGTGTAGAGCTTGCAGCCTGATCCGCTGGCGAAGATTTTGTAATGACCGTAAGAAGCCAATCCCTCCACGATGAGTTCGCTCTCCACCGGCCGCTTACCCTGGGACTTCGCCGTAACCGGGCTCTCCGTCTCCTGGGAGTGCGCGACTTGCGGCGCAAGGAGGCAGATCGCCGCCAGAATGAAAAAGCAGTTGAGGCGAAAGTTGCCGGCGGAGAAACGCTCACTCCATCGCGGGGCAAATAAAGACTCACAAACTCGATTGAAACGCAATAGGCCTCCTGGAATGTTGACATGGATTGGTCAACCCCGGTTACCCGGAATTTCCATTTCGTTTTCCCGGATATGAGCCAATATACCTCCATTTGCTCCAGCCTGGTCCGTTTTTTGCATTCGTTTGCATCCCAAAAACTCGGGCAGACTGGAAAAGGCCGTCTTCGGGACATAAACGCCGCGTATTGCTGTGCATCCAAGCGATTTCACAAACACCTTAACGACGGGGCATTTTAGGCAGAAACCAGAATCCTGCTCTCCTAGCGGCCTGCGGCGCTCTTTCTGGCAGATGCCTCCCCCGCTGTGCCGAAACCGCCATGCTGGATCGGCTGTATCACGGGCACATGCTGAAGTGCGGCCCGCGCGGTTGGCGAACCAAAACCAGCAGTCCAGGGGAAGGCCAATGACAAAAGCAATAAGGATACCGGGCAAAATGCGCTCGGCAACGTCGCGACTCGTGATCCAGAAGCCTCTCCCGGCGGAGCGAGTACCACCATACCACGCATCCCGAAGCCTTGGGAATCAGGCACAGCTTTAACGACTCAAACCACGCCTTGCAAATACACACCGCAGCAAGGTAAAACAATCATGTCCAAGGTCAATCCCGTTGGCCGGTGTTAAAAAGTGAAAAGCGTTTTTTTAGTGCTGATCACTGATCGCAGATTGCCCACCTGCTGATTTCCAACAGCCAAACCGACCAGATAAGATGGAGAGACTACGTAACCCGAGGCCCTGAATGCCATCTCGTCTCTTTTCGCTGATCGCACTGTTGTGCCTGTCGTCCGCCCTCCACGCCCAAACGGAGGCCCCCGCGCGCTACCAGATCTACGGCGGCTATACTTTCCTCTCCAACTCCCTCAATGGAGTAGTCGGATCCCACCAGCCGCTGAACGGATGGGATGCCGCCGTGGCCTTTCCGTCCTGGCACGGCTTGCGTTTCAAGATCGACACCTCCGCATACAGAGGGACCAACCTGGGTGCGCCGCAACGCCCCTACTTCATCCTGGGCGGCGGGCAATACACCTGGCGCGTCAGAAGGGAATTCGTTTTTGTGGAGGGATTGGGGGGAGTGGGCGGCGCGAACAAAAGTTGGGGGGCAAACAATGCAATCGGCCAAACCGCCTCGTTTGCAGCCCTCCTCGGCGGCGGCCTGGACACACCGCTCACGCGGCACATCGCTTTCCGCGTGAGCGGCGGCTTTCAGTACTCCTATTTCGCTCTCATGTACCCAATAACGTTAGTCCCATACCGGATCCCCGGCCTCCCCACCAATTTCGGCCGCATCTCCAGCGGATTGGTCTGGCAGTTCTAGGGTAAGCGTCGGGTCTTCCCATCTGCACCCAATCCAGATGGGAAGACCCGACGCTTACTGAGCACGCGCCACCGAAGCTCCGGAGGAGAAAGACTCCTCAGCGATGCGCCGGCGCTCTTCCCGCGTTCGATACCGCCGCATAGTCTTCCTTCCGACAACCGTCTGTGCGCTCGTGTCCATCCACTCCCCTTCGCAGAACAAGCCTCACGCTGCCCTACAAATGAAGAATGCCTGTCCATGATGAAACCGTCCAGGACGGCCTGCCCTCCACGCTTACTGTGAAGGGGACTTGCACCCTAAAGCTGTCAATCATGCACGACGTACAAAAAAAGGCTGACCAGCTTGCCGGTCAACCTCGAAGAATTGCAAGAGGACTTGAATCTACTGTTCGTCAAGCCCCCGTCACTGCATGATAGGGGCTTGACGACCTAATTCGCCGCCGGAGCAGGCCGAGTAGCCTACTGCGGGGGCTTGACGGACTCCTTTACTGGCTTCGGAGCCTTGTGCTTCATTGGAGCCGCAGCTAGGGCTTGCGCACATGCGGCTTCACCACGGACTCATCTACCGCGGTGGTTCCGGGCACATCTACCGCGAAGGTCGCTCCGGAGGGCACCAGGTAGTTTTCCACCTTCTGCCCATCCGTGGTGCCGATTGCGACGCTGACGCGAGAGGCGTCAATGCCCTTTTCCGTCACCAGATAGTCCTTGGTGTTGACGGCGCGCTCTGCGGCGAGGTCCTCAACCTTGGCAGACTTCCTGCCCTTCTTCGGGGTCTTCTCCGCCGCAGTCGAATCGCCCACTACCACAGCCTTCGCATCGGACTGCCTCTGCAGGTCAAGGGCAACTTCGTCCAAGCAGGCCTTGGCTTCGTTGTCCACGCGAGCCGGACGCTTGGTGTCCTTCTCGAAGGCGATCGAGCAGAGAGCCTGGGTGTGCAAAACCGGAGCCACATCCGGGCCCGTGAGGGTCACACTGGTGCTGGCGGTTGCAATCTGGCCCTTGTCGTCGGATACGTTGCAGGTAATCCCCACCGGGCCGGTCGGTGCACCGGTCGAAGAGAAGACCGCCGAGGGGCTGCTGCCGTTGATGGCACCGGCTGCAGCCGAGTAGCTGTAGGTCAGGGGGCGATTCTGCGGGCTCATGCCCATGGCGGTGATGGTGCTGGTCTCACCCGGCTTGATGGTGCTGGGGCTGGCCGAGCAGCTGACGGTCGGCGGCTCGAAGGATTTGACCGTGAAGCTGGCCGAGCTGTCGGCGATCTCCCAGGGCTTCAGGCCTTCCTTCCCGGGCTTTCCTTCCTTCACTCCACAATTCACCGTATAGGAGCCGGGCGCCAACGAAACTGTGGCGGCCGAGTCCAACGAAGCCGTCGTTCCGTTGCCCTTCAAGCCAGGCACTCCGGTCCAGGTATAAACCACATTGAGCTTGGGTTCCACGTCGCCGGCCGTCGCGGTCGCTGTGACCGGGTCGCCGGGGAAGATCGAGGCCGGGTTGACCGAGACCGCCAGGGTTACCGGCAGCGGCGGCGCAAAGGAACCAACGCGGTACACAAGGCCGGCGCTCAAGCGCCCTTGGGGGTTGAAAGTGGTTGACCCCCCTTGAGCGCTCGCGAAGTCTGCCTTGAGATACTGATAATCCGCCTGGAAGAGGCGTATCGCCAGATGATGGTTGAACCACGGTGTGTTGTAATCCAGCCCGCCACCCGCTGTCACCACCGGGCCCCATACGTCGGTCTGATAATAGCTGCCAACCTGCTCGGCGCCGACCAGAGCATGGATAAACGGTGTGATATTGCCGGATGGGAACCTGAAAATCACGCCCCCCGATCCACTGCTGAAATCATCCTGCGGCTGGGTTGTTGTAACGTTTCCGTTCTCCGGAAGCAGGATGTGGACATCTCCCTCGAATTGCAGGCCCACATTCTTGTTGAAATAGCGGGTTACGCTCCCAATCGTGCCGTAGTCGATGGAATTGTAGCCGTATCCGTTTACCTTTGCGTTGGGGATCAGGGCGCTGTATCCCAGGAAGATGTCCCACCTGGACGCGGAATCGCCCGCAGGGACCTTCGCAGCTAGTTTGGCCGAGTCCTGGGCGCCAAGAGCAAGGGGTACCAATACCACAAATGCTAAGCCAAAAACTAAACTCACATACTTTGAAACACGAGCGTTCATGCGTCTTCCCTCCGTAATCAAGCTGAATGACCAGATGAAAAGCTGTTTACTAGCGCGAATGTCGCCGCGGTTCGGCCCGGACTGACTGAGCCTAATGCTTCTCATAAGTATTAGGGCACAGGGAAAGAGCATTTCTGGTCAAAAATGAACACTTGCCGATTTAGATAGAAGATTGGTAAGCGCAGATGTGGAGGGTAATATGGTGGCTTTCGTGATCGGTCCTGCTGCTTCTCCGCAAATGATTGTGCCGGAATTCAAGTAGCTCAAGAGAGTCCTAACGCCGCGGTTCCGGATCTTCTCCGAGCCAATCAGGCGAAAGGTTGGGTCCTGGGAAAGACGCTCGGCATCGTTGAGATCTTCATAACCAGCCAGGCGGCTGTAGATAGGCTGGCGCAACATATCCGGCAGGGGCAGTTGCGTGTTCTTGCCGCGACGGGCATCGATCAGGTTGTAGGAGATGAGTTGGCTCAGCCCGAGCCGTTCATGCAACTCTCGAACCAGCAACAGGCAGGCGTCTGACGTGACTCGTGATCCCTGGAAATCAACCTTCACGGAGGAGTTGAAGGAAAGCTGAAAAGGCCGGTTTTGTATCTCACCCCCTGGGGCAGTGGCGTGCGATACAACTTCAATCCCCGCTATAGCATGGCCGTTGGCTGCAGTTACATGCATGTATCCAATCTCTTCTTATCCCTCCCAAAATATGATGACAATGGAATCAATGCCTGCGGTCCAATGGCTGGGTTCAATATGCGGATAGGCAAGCCCAAACAAAAATTCGGGGAGTAATCGGGATGCGAGTGACTTGCCGCAAGTGATTGTGAACACCACATCAGTGCCGTCTGCATAATCTACAGTGCCTGCACTGCATCTCTATTGTGCGCCGAATCGCGGATAGGCGGCATCGCCATAGACCATGGCCCTCAACACGATTTCCTTCTGAAAACCCCTCCTCTAACCCCGACAAAACAATAACACTCTTGGACAATAGAACCGATATGCTATGCAGGACTGCATGAACATCCGGCTGCGAGGCAATAGCCGTCGAGACACCGATCAGCGCCCGGTATCTGCTTCCTTCCCGTAGATCCAAATTCACTTCTCCCCTTCCTACTCTTCACCTGTATCGAGGCCTTGTGCCAATTGGGCCATCGCTCACGGAACGTGATTGAGCAGGACGTACTTTCCCGAGGACGATGCAACCAGTGTACCTCCGTGGTATCGCTGCCAGTCGGCTGTTCGCTTCGCATCATATGTGACGAAGAAAATCCGGCCTGAGCCTTGCCACAGGCGCAGGAACGAGTCTGTGGTTTCGAAACGATGCGGTGCGTCGGCATAGAGGGATCCATACCAGAGGTTGTTGACACGGCCGTTCAACATGTACACTGGCTCTCCAAGGTAGAAATTGATACTGGAGCCGTTGGAAATCTGGCCATCGAACACTACCGTGTCTCCTGGTTTCCATTGCTGCCGAATCGCTTCGGCGAGAGGCTCGGACCCAAGAATCGGATAGAAGATCCTCAATCCTTGGTGCACGCAGGCAATGACAGCGCACATGCCGATCGCGAGCGTCAGGTTCGATGCATAAGACTTCCCCTTGACACGGAACCAGAACGAGAGGCCTGTCATGACAAGCATGCTGACCGCCATCCCTGCGAGGGGGAAGCGGAAGAATCCGAAAGCCGTGGTCGTCAAGTCGAAGAGGTGGCCGAAGGAGAGAGTGTAGTCTTCGGGGTGCTTCGTCAGCTCCTGATAGAGCTCGGCGCCCGGATGAGGCGCATGAGCGACAATCGCAAAGTACCCGCAGAAAAACGCGACCGCGAGGCCGATAAGGAACAGAACGCCAGAGCTGGCCCGCATCCATGCCGAATCTCGAGCCGCTGCCGGCTTGTCTTCGCTCGCGAGATAGGCGCCTACCAGCAAAGCCAGCGCAGGAACCGCAGGAAGTGTATAGTATTCCTGCCGCGTTGAGAAGGTGAAGAACCCAACGATAAGAACCGTCCAAAGTACGAAGAGGAAGCGAGGCTCTCCGAGACGCAGCGGTTCACGGGTGCGCCACCATTGCCGCGCCACACCTGCCAGGAAAACTCCCCAGGGCATCAACCAGACGATAAGCAGCAACCAGAACGTCAGCAACGGAACTTGATCGTAGTCCCGAGGAATCCGCTTGTTGAGATAGCGATTGATCTGCTCATTGACGAAGTAAAACCATACCCAACCCCGAGATTCGCCGCTGGCTGTGTTTCGGATCGCAGCCATGATGTGCCACGGCAATGCTGAAGCCAGAAAGGTTCCCGAAGCCAGAACGGGGTGCATTTTGAGCAGGTATTTGCTGCGGCCGGTGATGAGTAGATAGAGCAACAAAAGGCCAAGCGGGAATACGATTCCGATGAGACCTTTTGTAAGCACGGCCGCCGTGCATACCAGTCCGAAGAGAACTGCCTGAATCGGCGCGGCGTTCCCCTCCGTCTCTACGCCCTGAACCATGCGCAATATCAGGTCGGCAGCGATCGTCATCCACAATGCCACAATCACATCTGGGATAAAAAAGCGAGTGAAGATGTAGGGCCCGACTGCCGTAGCAAATGCGCACGCGGAGTAAAAGCCAGTTCTCTCGCTGAACCAGCGTCTTCCCATGCTATAGAGGTACAGGGTCAGAACAAGGACCGAGATTGCGAGACTTAAGCGCACGGCCCAGTCGTGCGGGCCGAATAAATGGATGCCGGCCGCTCCGAGCCAATAGGGGAGTGGGGGCTTGTCAAGGTAGCGAATGCCATCGACATACAGTGTTATGTAGTCATGGCGCATGACCATCTCTTTGGCGGCCTCCGTGTGGATGCCATCGACATCGTCCATTAGTGGAGGAGAGAATATCCCAACAAACTGCGTCAAGAACCAGATGCAGATGAGAATGACTAACGATCGCGTCAGCGGCCTCGCGTGTACTTCCGTCCTTAGCATTTTGCTGTTTCTCCTCCGGCCTGCGTCGTGAGCCCCTTAACAGATCACGTGTCGCGGTTAGAAGACTTGCCGCTGCCCTTCGGAAACGATGGTAGCCACCGTGTATTCCTGATGCTGCGGCCGATTGTACAACCAGAGAAGCATTTCTCCTATGAAGCCGATCATCAGAAAATGAATGCCCGACAGAATCGCTATACCGGTTGCGAACAAAAGCGGTCCGTGATCTCTCAATATGTGGTGGCCATAAAAAAGCCAATCCATTACTAGACCGATGCCAGTAATGGAACCTCCTCCGAGGAGGAGTATGCCGAAGGTACCGAAAAACCGGAGTGGTTGTTGCAAATAGTTAAGGAGGAAATAAATTCTGAGAAGATCGAAGAAAACTGGCACAACCCGCGAAATGCCGTAGCGGGACTTGCCAAAACGTCTGGGCTTATTCTCGATCGCGAGTTGGCAGACGGTCGCTCCCTGGAGAGACGCGAGCACAGGGATGAACCGCTGCATTCCCCCATAAACGGGAACCTCCTTCAGAATGGAGGTCCTGTACGCCTTAAATCCTCCTCCGAAATCATTGATCTCGACGCGGCTCAGCTTGCGCATGAGATAGTTGGCACACTTCGAGGGAATCCGGCGAAGCCAAAGGTTGTCCACTCGCCTAACTCGGCAGCCGCATACGATATCGTATCCCTCCGTAATCTTCTCGACGAAGCGTGAAATGTCTTCAGGATTGTGTTGCAGGTCGCCATCCATGGAGATGGTGATTTCACCGGTGGCTCTCTGGAAGCCTGCTGCCAGGGCAGCCGTCTTTCCATAGGCCTTGCGAAATTGAATGACGCACACGCGGGAATCGATCTCGGCGATTCCTCTGAGCAAGGGAAAAGTCTGATCGGTACTTCCGTCATCGACAAAAATGATCTCAAATGCTTCACCTGTGCCATCGGTGAGGCGCTCCAGTTCAATTTTCAATTGAGCGTAGAGTTCAGGAATCGCATCCTGTTCATTAAGCATGGGAACAACTACGGAATACAGCGTGGACATACTCGGCAATCCCTTCAGCTACTTTTTCCACTGTGGATTGGGCGGCTCTCACATGAACCCAATTAGCCTATGCACTGCTCTGAACGCGGTGACAAAACATGATCGCCGCTCACTGAAAGTGCGCTTTGGGCGGGGAGGTGCATTCGGCCTCTATCGAACTCCTAAGAGCGCGCATGGGGACCACTTGGCAATATCCTGCCCCCTCTGCTCCATCAGCAAGGGCGCATTCAAGCTCCAAGTACAATGCAGTTCATTATAGCTGACCAGTATTCTTGGAAGTCGGAGGCTCCTCCAGATAAGAAAAGTTCAGCCGGAGCTTTCCATCCAAGAGACTTTTTTGGTCTTGCGTTGAAAACCTGAAGCTATAGGAAACCCAAAATCTCATTTCAAGGGTAGGTTTAGCCGCGATTGTTCATGCGGCGTAGAACGCCGGGCATGGACAGTGCGAGGCAGCAATGTGGGAACAATTCAGCCCTGTGAAGGGAGTATTCAGCCGTGTTAGAGGGTGTCTCTGCACAGGAGACTGCCGAGAAGCTTGTTTTTAGGAGCGGGTATCCGCGCCGAAGCCGTCTACACTGATTCTCCCTATCCGAGCAGCATTGGCGGCCGTTATCAGTACTGGGAAACCATCCAACGGCAGGGCTATACCAACCAGGGCCAGCTTTTCGGCGACTGGATTGACCGCGAGGATAAGGGTGGCCAAGGCTGGATTACTTATCACCTGAGCGGCAACGAATGGCTCGAGGTGGGCGTGCGCAATCAGAAGGCCTCAAAGGACTTCATTCCTGACGGCACCACCCTGAACGAGATCAACTTTCAGGCGGTCAAGCGCATTGGCAAGGATCTCGAGATCAACGGCAACTTCACCTACGAACGATGGAAAGCCCCCATCTATTTGCCGGGCCAGCAAACCGTGACCACCACCACAATCCGGCTCACCTGGTTTCCGGAGAGAAAGGTCAGCTTCTAGAAGTGTGCAGGAAATAGGTCTCCTCTTAGAAGCTGTCCAA
>Ga0224557_1004535_pt1 | contig 10080 bp, 8 predicted proteins | sample 714S31014metaG_FD_180677 | JGI IMG/M metagenome (GOLD analysis project Ga0224557, IMG submission 180677) | Peat soil microbial communities from Stordalen Mire, Sweden - 717 S3 10-14 | ecosystem: Environmental > Terrestrial > Soil > Wetlands > Peat | place: Sweden: Norrbotten County, Stordalen... | reverse complement strand
TTGTCGCGAAGCGAAACGCGGATTTAGAAATCCATTCCACCCATGCCGCCGTGGCCGCCCGGCATCTGCGGCGAGTCCTTCTTGGGGGCCTCGGTGATCGTCGCCTCGGTGGTGACGATCAGGCCGGCGATCGACGCCGCGTCCTGCAACGCCGTGCGCACGACCTTGGTCGGATCGATGATGCCGAGCTTCACGAGGTCGCCGTAGACGCCGTTCTGCGCATCGAAGCCGTAGCCATATTCCTTGGCTTCCATCAGCTTGCCAACCACGACGGCGCCGTCGCCGCCGGCGTTGTCGACGATCTGGCGGGCCGGGGTCTGGATCGCCTTGCGCACGATGTCGACGCCGGTCTTCTGGTCGGTGTTGGCGACCTGCACGGCGTCCAGCGACGCGATGGCGCGCAGCAGCGCCACGCCGCCGCCGGGCGAAACGCCCTCCTCGACCGCCGCGCGGGTGGCGTTGAGGGCGTCGTCAACGCGGTCCTTCTTCTCCTTGACCTCGACCTCGGTCGCGCCGCCGACGCGGATCACCGCGACGCCGCCGGCGAGCTTGGCGAGACGCTCCTGGAGCTTCTCGCGGTCATAGTCCGAGGTCGTCTCCTTGATCTGCTCCTTGATCTGAGCGACGCGACCCTCGATGTCCGACTTGGCGCCGGCGCCGTCGATGACCGTGGTGGTCTCCTTGTCGATGCGCACGCGCTTGGCGCGGCCGAGCTGGGCCAGCGTCACGTTTTCCAGCTTGATGCCAAGGTCCTCGGCGATCAATTCGCCGCCGGTCAGGATGGCGATGTCTTCAAGCATGGCCTTGCGGCGGTCGCCGAAGCCCGGCGCCTTGACGGCGGCGATCTTGAGGCCGCCGCGCAGCTTGTTGACGACGAGCGTGGCCAGAGCCTCGCCCTCGACGTCCTCGGCGACGATCAGCAAGGGCTTGCCTGTCTGAACGACGGCTTCGAGGATCGGCAGCAGCGGCTGCAGCGTCGAAAGCTTCTTCTCGTGGATCAGGATGTAGGGCTCGTCGAGCTCGGCGACCAGACGCTCGGCGTTGGTGATGAAGTAGGGCGAGAGATAGCCGCGATCGAATTGCAGGCCCTCGACGATGACGGTCTCGGTGTCGAGGCTCTTGGCCTCTTCGACCGTGATGACGCCTTCCTTGCCGACCTTGTCCATCGCGTTGGCGATTTCCTTGCCGATGAACACGTCGCCATTCGCCGAAATCGTGCCGACCTGGGCGATTTCGTCGTTGGAGGTCACCTTCTTGGAGTTGGTCTTCAAATGCGCGACGACCGCCTCGACGGCGAGGTCGATGCCGCGCTTCAGGTCGAGCGGGTTCAAGCCGGCGGCGACGGCCTTGGCGCCTTCGCGGGCGATCGAGGCCGCGAGCACGGTCGCGGTGGTGGTGCCGTCGCCGGCGTTGTCGTTCTGCTTGGAGGCGACTTCGCGCACCAGCTGGGCGCCGAGGTTTTCGAACTTGTCGGAAAGCTCGATTTCCTTGGCGACGGTCACGCCGTCCTTGGTGATGCGCGGGGCGCCGAAGGATTTCTCGATGACGACGTTGCGGCCCTTCGGGCCGAGCGTCACCTTCACGGCGTTGTTGAGGATTTCGACGCCGCGCAGAATGCGGTCGCGCGCGTCGGACGAGAAGCGAATGTCTTTAGCAGCCATTGTCTATGAGCTCCGTGAGGGAGAAATTTCGGTTTAGCGGTCGAAGGCGCGTCACTCGACGATGCCGAGGACGTCGCTTTCCTTCATGATCAGTAGATCCTCGCCGTCGACCTTGACCTCGGTGCCGGACCATTTGCCGAACAGAATTCGGTCGCCGGCCTTCACGTCGAGCGGAACCAGCTTGCCGCTTTCGTCGCGAGCGCCGGGGCCGACCGCGACGATCTTGCCTTCCTGGGGCTTTTCCTTGGCGCTGTCGGGAATAATGATGCCGCCCTTGGTCTTCTCTTCGCCTTCGAGGCGCTTGACCACGACCCGGTCATGCAGGGGACGGAATGCCATGTTGCAATCTTCCTTTATTACGCCGAACACGCCGCGGCGCTGTTCGGCAAAGGGGCAAGGGAAAGCCTGTTGGCACTCGCGACAGATGAGTGCCAGCAGGCTGTCGGGTAGATAGTTGCGCCGCCCACGCCTGTCAAGACCGCCGCTCGCGCCAATGCGAGTCTTGAGCGCGCCCGATTCGCGGACGACCGCCGCCGCTTGACGCTCCCGCGGGCTTACGCGAAAGGAGAGCGGTCGCCAGATCTCGCTGGCGGCGCGTCCTCGCGAGGCCCTATTGAGCGGAAAAAAGTTCCATTGCGCGCCCCGTTGGCTCGGGTTCGCCGCCGCTGTCGCCGCGCTGGCGATCGATCAGGGGCATAAGTATTGGATGCTCAGGGTCTTCGACATCGGCGAGCGGCAGCCGATCCGCCTGACGCCTTTTCTCGACGTGATGCTGAGTTGGAATCATGGCGTTTCCTATTCGCTGTTTTCCGTTCACGACGACATGGCGCGAGGCTTGCTCCTGGGCGCCCAACTGCTGATCGTGGGCGGGCTGTTTCTCTGGCTTTGGAGATCGCGCGCGCGCATTGTCGCGCTCGGGCTTGGGCTGATCATCGGCGGCGCGCTCGGCAATGTGACGGACCGCTGGCTGCGCGGGGCCGTGGCGGATTTCTTTTTCCTCCACACCAGCCTGCCGGTGGGGCCTTTGGCCAATTACGTATTCAATCTCGCCGACGTGGCGATTACTATCGGCGTGGCGCTGTTGTTGCTCGAAAACCTGCTCGTTCCCGCGCCGCCGTCCGACGTGTCGGCGCGGTGAAGGCCGCCGCGCCGACTCGCAAAGCCCGCGCTTTTGCGTTAATAAGCGCGGGCTTGCCTCTAAAAGGCCAAGAAATCGAGTCTAATTGGAAATTATGCGAGGCGTCGCCGCGGTCCGTCGAGGGAGTGCGTCCGTTGATCGCAAGGAGTCTTATGCAATGAAACTGGTGCGCATTTTGAGACGGCCGACATTGACCGCGATTATCGCGGCGAGCGCGGCTCTTGGCGCGCTGGGCGCGGCGCCGGCGCGCGCGAGCGACGACGCCTCCGTCGGAGGCGCCTTGCTCGGTCTGTTCGGCGTGGATTCTAATTCGAGCGGCGAAAAGATCGACTACCGCGAGCGCCCGAAAATCGTGGTCCCTCCTAATCGGCAGGCTTTGCCGGAGCCGCGCGCGGGCGCGGACCGCCCCGCTTCCTGGCCAGTCGATCAAGAAGGCGCCCACCGTCACGGCGCTCGCGCCGCCAACAGCAGCAGCGGCGCGAACGCGGACGAACCGGCGCGCAAGGTTTTGACCGAGCCGCCGGAAGGCTTCCGTCGCCCCACCAAGGACATGTCGACCTGGAAAGACCCCAGCGTTAAGCCGTCCTGGTGGTCGAACCCCATCGACTCGATCGGCAAGGCGGTCGGCCTCGCCAACTAGAGTTTTTCCGGTTTAGATTGGACCGGAAAACTCTGCTCTCAAAACAGCGAACCCTGATCGTCGTTCTTGCGTTTACGCGCGGGCGCTGGGCGGGGTTTTTCAGGCGGCGGCGGCGCGTGGCCTCGCGGCGGCTCGCCCCCCGCGACCGGCTCCTTCCCCCCAAGCGCCTTGGCGGCGATTTCGCCGTCGGCGAATTGCAGCCGCAGCCTTTGGCCCGCCGCGACGGCGGCGGCGGCCCGCACCAGCCGGTTGTCCTCGTCTCGCACCAACGCGAAGCCGCGCGCCAGCACCGATGCGTGGCCGAGCGACTGGCGCAATTGCTCCAGCCGCGCCAACTTCTCGCGTCTTTCCCGCATGTTGGCCAAAAAGGCCAGCGCCAGCCGCTCGCTCGCGGCGTTCAGCCGTTGCTTCGCGCCGGCGCGCTCTTGTTTCGCCAAGGCGATCCGCGCGAAAAGGCCTTGGTGCAAGCGGGCCGATAGGCCCTTGAGCTTCTCGCCGGCGCGCGCCAACTCCGCCCGCGGCGAATGGCGCGCCAGCACTTGCGCGGCGCGCGACAGGCGCAGCCGCCGCCGGTCGAGACCGCGGCGCAACGCGGCGCGCATTCGCTCCTGCGCGAGATCCCGGCGCTGGCGCGGCGTCGCGAGGGCTTGATCGGGCGAGGCGAGCAGACGCTTGAAGTTCGCGAGGCGCGACGCCTGATTGTCGAGCAGCCGCCGCTCCGCCCCGGCGAGCCGGCGGGCGAGCGTCGCGATCTGTTCGATCAGTTCGGCGCGCACCGGGACGGCTTTTTCGGCCGCCCCCGTCGGCGTCGGCGCGCGCAGATCGGCGGCGAAGTCGATCAAGGTGGTGTCGGTCTCGTGACCGATCGCGGCGATGAGCGGGATCGCGCTCGCGGCCGCCGCGCGCGCGACGATCTCCTCGTTAAAGCTCCAGAGATCTTCGAGCGAGCCGCCGCCGCGCGCTACGATCAACACGTCGGGGCGCGGGATGGCTCCATTCGCCTCCAGCGCGTTGAATCCGGCGATCGCCGCCGCGACCTCCGCTGCGCTGGTTTCGCCTTGAACGCGCACTGGCCAAACCAGCACGCGGCGCGGGAAACGATCGCTCAGGCGATGCAAAATGTCTCGAATCACGGCGCCGGTCGGCGACGTGATCACGCCGATCACCCGCGGCAGGAAGGGCAGGGGGCGCTTGCGCTCGGCGTCGAACAGGCCCTCGGCGAGGAGGCGCTGGCGGCGTTCGTCGAGCAGCGCCATCAGCGCGCCGACCCCCGCCGGCTCGAGCGCATCTATGACGATCTGATAGGAGGATTTGCCGGGAAAGGTCGTGAGCTTGCCGGTCGCCACGACCTCCATGCCCTCCTCGGGCTTGATCTTGAGGCGCGCGAAAGCGCCCTTCCAGATCACCGCGTCGAGCCGCGCGGTCGCGTCCTTCAACGAAAAATAGACATGGCCGGAGGAGTGAGGGCCGCGATAATTGCTGACCTCGCCGCGCACGCGCACCAGGCCGAAACGGTCCTCGACCGTGCGCTTTAGCGCGTTGGCGAGTTCCGAGACGCTAAGCTCGGGCGCGTTGCCGCCGGGCGGCAAGGGCTCTTGATCGGCGATGGGGGGGCGGCGTGGCGGCATTACGCCAGCTATGCCGGATTTTTCGAGGCGAGGCGAGAGCGGCCCAGCGCGAAAATCGCGAAACCCATGAGAAAACGGCGCGGGCTTTTGGCCGCGCGCCGCTTGTTCACCGTTGCTGGCGAAGGCTCAATATTTGGTCACGAGCGGAGGCATATAGGTCGGCGCGACGCCGAAGGCGTAGCGGAAGCCTAGGCGGACATCCTGAGAGGCGACGTGGAAACCTTGGGTTTCGCGATAGCAACCATTCGGGCTGGCGCATTGGATCGGATTGCTGGTGATAGAGCCCATGTCGACATATCGATAGCCCAACTCCATTTTAAGGTTAGAAGTCACATTGAGCGCCAGGCCCGCCATCACCACCCAAGCGAAGTTGGCCTGATTCGTGTCCGGCGCGATGCCGATGCCCCCGGCCGCCGCTCCCCCGCCAACGTCGTTCAGCCCCGCCAATTTATGCGAGGCTAGGCCAACACCCGCGCCGACAAACGGCGTAACGCCATACCAAGTGCCGAGATCGACATATGCGTTAGCCATGAACAAAGCGGTGCTGAGGCCGGCGGTATAGGAGTCGGCGCCAAAAGAGGTCGGATTGTTTAGGGTCCAGGCCGACATGATGTTGGCGCGATAGCTCGCCTCGGTCCGGTACTCGCCGGTAATATCCGCGCGCAGCCAGCGGTTGAATTGGTAACCCACGCCGACTCCGCCGAAGGTCTGATCGCCCATCGAGGCGAAGGAGGGCACGGCCACGGCGTTGAATGCGTTTCCAGTCTCGTCAAACGGCTGCAGGGTCGATCGCCAATTGCTCATCTGCACCGCGCCGACGCCCACATCGCCGCGCAAATACCAGCCGCCGCCCACATCCATCGGCGCCGGAGGCTCAAGTTGTGGAGGGGGAGGAAGCAGGTCAGCGCCAAATGCGGCGGAACTCGCGCCGGCGGCGACGAGCGTCGCCAGAATGAGGGCTTTGGATCTGCCCATGGTGTGTCTTCCCTTCGCTCGAAAAGGGTCGCAACGCGGACCCGCGGCAAGATGCCAATGGAAGGAAGATGACGTTAAAGGTTTAAAGCGAGGTTAACCTTACAAGTTAAGGAAAATAAAGGGTTACCGAAGCGACGACAAATAGATCGCGCGCCCGCTTGGCCGCGCGCATCCCTTGCTTCCCGCTTTGATTTTCGTGTCGGCCGATCCTTCGTCAGGCCGCCTCGGCGGGCGCCCTGAGCGCGTCGCAAACGTCGCCGACGATCTCTTCGATCAGCGCGCGGTTGTCGCACTCGCCCATCACCCGTATGACCGGCTCCGTCCCGGACGGGCGGATGACGAGCCGGCCCTGTTCGCCAAGCCGCCGGCGCGCCTTGTCGATGGCGCTGACGACGGTTTCCGCCTCGAGCCGGGGGCGCGGCGCGCGCACATTTTTCAGCACCTGCGGCAGCGGCTCGAACCGCCGGCAAACTTCGCTGACCGGCTGATCGCGGCGCTTCACCACGGCAAGCACCTGCATGGCGGTCACGAGACCGTCGCCAGTCGTGGAATAGTCGGAGAGAATGACATGACCGGACTGCTCGCCGCCGACGTTATATCCGCCCTCGCGCATCCGCTCCAGCACGTAGCGGTCGCCGACCGCCGTGCGTTCCAGCGAAAGTTTTAGCGAGGCGAGGTAGCGCTCGAGACCGAGGTTCGACATGATGGTCGCGACGATGCCCGGCTTCGTCAGCAGGTTTTGCTCGCGCCAGCTCTCCGCGACGACGGCCATCAACTGATCGCCGTCGATCACATGGCCCTGTTCATCCACCATGATGACGCGGTCGGCGTCGCCGTCGAGCGCGATGCCGACATCGGCCCGCAGTTCCCGCACCTTGTCGCGCAGCGCCTGGGGAGAGGTCGAGCCGCAGTCGCGATTGATGTTGAAGCCGTCCGGCTCCACGCCGATTGCAATGACCTCCGCGCCCAGCTCCCACAAGGCTTCGGGGGCGACCCGATAGGCCGCGCCATTGGCGCAGTCCAGCACGACGCGAAGGCCCTCGAAACTCATGTTGCGCGTCAGCGTGCGCTTGGCGAATTCGATATAGCGAGCGCGCACGTCGTCAATTCGCCGGGCGCGTCCAAGCTCGTGCGGCGCGGCGAGTTTGTGGGTGAGATCGCTGTCGAGCAATTGCTCGATCTCGAGTTCGATCTCGTCGGATAATTTGTGGCCGTCGGGACCAAACAGCTTGATGCCATTGTCCTCGTAGGCGTTGTGCGAGGCCGAGATCATCACGCCGACATCGGCGCGCATCGAGCGCGTCAGCATGGCGACGGCGGGCGTCGGCATGGGGCCGAGCACCAGCGGGTCCATCCCCACCGACGAGAAGCCGGCGACCAGCGCATATTCGATCATATAGCCGGAGAGGCGCGTGTCCTTGCCGATCACGACGCGATGGCGGCCTTCGCCGCGCTGGAAAATAATGCCCGCGGCTTGTCCAATCTTGAGCGCCAGTTCCGGCGTGATTTTCTCATTCGCCTTGCCGCGAATTCCGTCCGTTCCAAAATATGAGCGGGTCATTCGACTGTGATCCCTCAAGCCATTGAAAATCGCGCGGCGACGCCCCGCGCCTGGGACGAACCTATCGCATTTGCCGGCGCTCGCGCATCCGAAACCGGAGCATTGGTTACCATGATCCAGGCGTCCGACGCAAAAGCTCCGGCGAATTGACCTTCATCTTAACAGCTAAAACGCCAACCCTTCCTCTGTTTAAGGTGGAGTCCACTGGACAAAAATAAAGCCCGACGCTTGCGCCGGGCTTTATTCTGTTTCGCGATCGGGTTCGCGTTAGACCGGGTGCGGCTCCAAACCGCCGACGTCGGGCTCGGGCTTTCGGCCTGTCGAGGGGACCGGCGAGGCGCGCGGCGGTTGCGGCGTCGAGGGCGGCATGTCCTCGCGGACGGGTTGCACGCCGTTGAGCAGGTTGACGATCTCCTCGCCGGTCAGGGTTTCATATTCCAGCAGCCCCTTGGCCAGCGTGTCGAGATCCTTGCGCTTTTCGGTCAATATGCGCTTGGCCGTGTCGTAACCCTCCTGCACGAACCGGCGCACCTCGGCGTCGATGGTCTGCTGCGTCGCCTCGGAGATGCTCTGCTGGCGGCCGACCGAATAGCCCAGGAACTGCTCCTGCTGCGGTTCGGCGTAAGCCACCGTGCCCAGCTTGTCCGAGAAGCCCAGCTGCGTCACCATCGCCTTGGCCACGCGCGTGCACTGCTGGATATCGCTCGCCGCGCCAGAGGTCACGTTGTCGTGGCCGAACACCAGCTCCTCCGCGACGCGCCCGCCCATCGCCATGGCCAGCATGGCGATCAGCTGCTCGTAGCTCTGCGAGATCTGGTCGCGCTCCGGCAGGCCCTGCACCATGCCCAGCGCGCGGCCGCGCGGGATGATCGTCGCCTTGTGGATCGGGATCGACCCCTTCATGTTGATCGACACCAGCGCGTGGCCGCCCTCGTGATAGGCCGTGAGGCGCTTCTCCTCGTCGGTCATCATCAGCGTGCGCCGCTCCGCGCCCATCATGATCTTGTCGCGCGCGTCCTCGAACTCGGCCTTGGTCACGATCCTCTTCGAACGCCGCGCCGCCAGAAGCGCCGCCTCGTTGACGAGGTTCATCAGATCGGCGCCCGAAAAGCCCGGCGTCCCGCGCGCGACAACCTTCAAATCCACGTCCGGCGCCAGCGGCACCTTGCGGGCGTGAACCTTCAGGATCTTCTCGCGCCCGATGAAATCGGGGTTCGGCACTTGAATCTGGCGATCGAACCGGCCCGGGCGCATAAGGGCCGGATCGAGCACGTCGGGACGGTTGGTCGCGGCGATCAGGATGATGCCTTCATTGGCCTCGAAGCCGTCCATCTCGACCAGCAACTGGTTGAGCGTCTGCTCGCGCTCGTCATTGCCGCCGCCGAGCCCCGCGCCGCGATGACGGCCCACCGCGTCGATTTCGTCGACGAAGATGATGCAGGGCGCGTTCTTCTTGGCCTGCTCGAACATGTCGCGCACGCGCGAGGCGCCGACGCCGACGAACATTTCGACGAAATCGGAGCCAGAGATGGTGAAGAACGGCACATTGGCCTCGCCGGCGATGGCGCGCGCCAGCAGGGTTTTACCGGTGCCGGGCGGGCCGACCAGCAGCACGCCGCGCGGAATGCGCCCGCCGAGCCGCTGGAATTTCTGCGGATCGCGCAAAAATTCGACGATCTCCTCCAGGTCTTCCTTGGCCTCGTCGACGCCGGCGACATCCTCGAACGTCACCCGGCCCTGCGACTCCGTTAGCAGCTTGGCCTTGGACTTGCCAAACCCCATCGCCCGACCCGCGCCGCCTTGCATCTGCCGCGACAGGAAAATCCACACGCCGAGGAAGGCGATCAACGGCAAGCCGTTGAGCAGCAGCGTCATCATCCAGCTATTGCCGTCGCTGAGCGGCTTGGCGCTGATCTGCACGTTCTTGCTTTGCAAGCGCTGCACCAGCGACGGATCGTTGGGCGAATAGGTCTGGAACGGGCGATTGTCGGAGAAATGGCCGGTGATCTCGTTACCGGCGATCGTCACGTCATGCACGCGGCCCTGGTCGATCTGGGTCAGCAATTCGCTGAAGGAGATGTCGCGAATTGGCGTGCGTTGTCCCGGCTGCTGGAAGAGCATGACGAGCGCCACGACCAGCAGGCCGATGATTGCCCATAGGGCGAGGTTCCTGAAGTGTGCGTTCATATCGCGCCTGTGATGTGATATTCGCTCGCGGGCCGATCCCCGGGAACGTTCCATTTAGATGTAACTTAGGCGCGTGAGGGTCGCTTGCCAAGAGAGCGCGCCACATTGATGCGCAAAGAGGCCGCGCGGCTCCAATGTGGCGGACAGGCTTGAGTTTACGGCTCTTCCTCGTTCACGCGCGGCTCTATCCCGGGTTTGCCGCGGCCCCGCGAACGCGGCGGAGCCGATGTTAACGTCACTTCGCGATTGTTGACGCGAATGGAGAGGCCGGCCAGCGTGATCCGCTTGGG
>Ga0224557_1004532_pt1 | contig 10087 bp, 6 predicted proteins | sample 714S31014metaG_FD_180677 | JGI IMG/M metagenome (GOLD analysis project Ga0224557, IMG submission 180677) | Peat soil microbial communities from Stordalen Mire, Sweden - 717 S3 10-14 | ecosystem: Environmental > Terrestrial > Soil > Wetlands > Peat | place: Sweden: Norrbotten County, Stordalen... | reverse complement strand
TCTGCCAGCCATGATTCTGTCATTCGGGCTGACAGAATAATCATTGGCAGAACAATGGGGAAAAATCCATTTCGACGGCGCGCATTTCCGGCGTGACATCGCGGCTATCACAGATTTTCAGAGCGTGCTGATCGGTCCGCCCACATTGATTTTGTGCTTCAAACAGTAAATGCCGTTGTCCATGTATTTTTGCGCCCACCATTTCAGCCCGGCGCGTTCTTCCTTTGATAATTTGCGGACGACTTTCGCCGGCGCGCCGAGCACGAGCGAGCCGGGCGGAATTTTCGTTCCCTGCGTCACCAGCGCCTTCGCGCCGATGAGCGATTGTCTGCCGACGACCGCGCCGTCCAAAATCACCGCGCCCATTCCGACGAGCACTTCGTCGCCGACGGTGCAGGCGTGGACAATCGCGCCGTGGCCGACGGTGACCCAGTTGCCGACGATGCACCCGAAATCGTCCGCGAGGTGCAGCACGGCGTTGTCCTGGATGTTCGAGTGGTGGCCGACGACGATGCGGTTGATGTCGCCGCGCAGCACCGCGCCATACCACACGCTCGAATGTGCGCCAAGCGTCACGTCGCCGAAAACGACGGCGGTTTTGGCGAGATAGACGCCCTTGCCGAGCTTCGGCGTTTTGCGCAGGAACGTGTCGAATTGTTTTATCGTATTCTTCATGCGGGGAATTTAACCGCGCCTTGCGCGGATGTCGCGAATTTTCAGACGGTGGGGCGAGGCTCCTGACGAGCCGGCTCGCGAGGACGCTCGCCCCAACTAAACCGGCGATTGCGATTTCGGCAGCAGACGCGAAATGATGACGAGCAGCACCACTACGACGACCGCGAGAATTCCCCAGAACACAATTCCGCCCTGTCCCGGCACTTCATTTTCACGCCACGAGGATTTCTTGAGCTGCTGCTCGCCGGACAACGACGCGGTTTTCTTGTCCGCCGCCAGCAATTGATTGGCAATGAGGCTCAAATCGTATCGCGGTGACGACGCGCGGGGGTTGCCGTAATACAGGAACAATTGGTCGTCCGGCTTCGCCTTGAACAAAAGGCGCGTGGCCGGATAAAACGCCGTGAATTTTTCCAGCTCGACCGGCGGATTGTCGCCGTTCGCCGTTTCGAGAAAAAGTGTGTCGCTTTGCGGAGCGCTGTCCAGCGCCAGCGAGAATTCCTTCGATTTTCGTTCTGGCGTTTGCGTCCAAGAACCGCCTCCCAGCGCATGCCGGAATTTGTCGCCGCGTTCATCGGCGAGCTCCTCATAAAGCGACATTGACCGGTCAAACAGCGGCGTCTGCGTGGCGCAGGTCAATCGCATGAGCGGCAGCCCGGCGCGCGGCAGTTGGATGATCCAGCGGCTCAATTTCGGATTCTTCGCATCATTCGTCGCGGTGACGGTCGGCGCGAGCGAACGGCTGATGGATGTGCGCTGAATGATGTAAGGCACCTGGTTGCTGCCATTCATCAGGCGCAAATCCGTGAAGCCCGGCTGTCCGTGCGCGAGCACGTCGAGATCCAGTTCCAACTGCTGCGCGCTGACGGCGGAAATTTTCAACGGCTTGCGGAATTTCCACGCAGAAATATCGAGCGCCGCGCCGGTCACTTCCAGCCCGCCCAGCGCTTCCGGCGCGCGGTAATTTGGATTGTCCGCCAGCGCGGAAATTTTCACCGGCGTGACGGCGGCGTTCTTCAAATCCGCGCCGAGCGCCGCCAGATCGTAACGCGGCGCGGCGCAGGATTTGTTGCCGGTAAGCAGATGCAAGGTTCCCGCCTGTCGCGCCATGAACACGAGATAAACCGGGCGCCGCTCCACGCGCACGGCGCTGATGGACAGCGGCGGGCTGTCCTCGTTGCGGATGAGCAGCACCAGTTCGCGCGAGCCGATTCGCGTTTCGAGCGGCACGGAAAGGCCGGTGGACGGCGGCTGGCCTTCGATGGCGACGCGGTAAATCACGCCCTGTCCGACGGTTTGTTCGCGGATGGAATCCTCGGCGACCTCCGGCACGGCGAGCGTCACGGCGCGTGTGAACAGCGGTTCGTCGGTTTCAATTTTCACCGAAGCCACGTCCAGATTCGCCGCGCCGAGATTCAGCGTGAGCCGCGTCTCGCCGGGATTTTCGTTCCGCTCGGCGATGGAGGCGGTTTGCAATTCAATTGGTGTCGCCTCGGAATCGGCGGCGTGGACGCGGGCGCCCGTGAACGGAACCGGCTGCGAACGCTGGTCGTCCACGGTGAGCCGCAGCCAGCGCCATTCGCCAGCGGGAAATGACACATCGAGCTGACGCGCGCCGGAAAGCTGGCGGAAAATCGGCTGACCCTGCGCGAGCCGCTGCCAGTTCTGGCCGTCCGCCGAACCTTCAACGCGCACCGCCTTGATGAAATTCGCCGCCGGCGTTTCCAGCGTCACGCCGTCGAGTGATTGCGCCAGTCCGGTTTCGAGCGTGATGACGGTCGCGGCGGCATTGAGCGAAACCTGAAATGACTTCGCGCTCTGAACGGTCTTGGGCGACGGCATCGGGCGTGCGATGAGGAACGGCAGATCGTTTCCCGCACCGTCGCAGAGCCGAAGGTCTTCGAGCGCGGGCCGCGCGGCGTCGAGCGTTTCCACCGGCAGGCTGATTTTTATGAGGCCGGGCGCGGCGACGTCGAATTCTTGCGTATGCTGCCATTCGGCTGGCAACGCGGCGTGAACCGCGAGCGAACCAAGCAGTGCAACGAAACAAAGCCAGCGTGAACGGAGCGCGGCTGTCCCCAGCCGCCGCGCACCGGAATGTTTGAACCCGCGGCGGCTGGGGACAGCCGCGCTCCGATTATTGAAGTGTTTCATCTTTGGCCTCCGGTGGTTTTGCGGTTGCGGAAAAGAATTTTTGATACGCGAATGCCGCCAGCCATGCAATGAGCGCCACGCCGATCAACGCGCAGACGCGATAAAGCTGGTTGAGTCGCACAAGGTCGTGGAAGAACAATTTCACCAGCGTGACGCAGAGCAGCGCCATCGCGGCGTAGCGGGCGGCGGGTATTTTTTTGAGGATCCCGGCAACCAGCAGCACGAGCGCGAACAGCGCCCAGGCGATGGAATAAGTCATGTCGCGCGCGAAATCGCCGCTGAATTGAAACGTCAGCGTCGAGCCGGGCTGGCTGAAATAATCGGCGATTTCAATATTGAGAAGCAGAAATGCCAGAATGGTGCCGAGACCGGCCAGAATCGGCGGCGCGTTGATTTTGAAAACTTGATTTCGCGGCGGCGCGAGAAGCTTTGACCCGGCGAAGAGGGAAATCGTCGCGATGCCGTAGGCGTAGAGATACCAGTTGAAGATCGGCGTCGTGGCGCGCGGATGATATTCAAACACGGCGTGATTGAACGTCAGCCGGACGAACGCGGCGGCGAGCAGCCCGACGCCGACCAGCCGCAGGCCCGGATGCGGCACGCGATGGAACAGCCACAGCAGCGCCGCGCCTTCGAGCGCCCAGCCGATGGTGATCCACTGGTTGCTGAATTGGATCGGGAAAATCAGCGTGATGAAAAACAGCGCCACGCCGCCAAACCACGCGAGTTGCGTCAGGCGCGATTTGGTTTCGGCGGGAATCGTTTTCAAAATTGCGACGAGGCTCAACAACGCGGGAATGGCGAATGCGGCGGGCAAAAGTCCCATCGCCGGATTCGGCCACGCAATTTTCACAAGCCGGTAAATCAAAAGAAATTGCGCCGGACCGGCAAGCGCGGCGGCGGCCCACGGAAATGTTCTGTCCGAGAATTTTTTCAGGAACAAGAACGGGAATACCGCGAACGCGGCGAAGAAAATCAGATACCAGCCGAGCAATATTTGAGACGAAATGAGATTGGGATTGGCGGGGTCGAATTGCTTGAAATGCCACGCCGATTCGAGGGCGAAGGTGCTGACGAGGCCGACGAGCGGCATCCAATCGAACGAAAAGATTTTCGTCAGTCCGAGCAGCAGGACCACGAGCAGCAGTGCAAGGCCGAACACCGGCGACGGGTTGGCGAGCGGCAGCCGCAGCGTGGCCATGATGAGCAGAAGGAACGGTAGCACGGCGGAACTCGCGGGCAGCAGCGCGGCCATCGTTTCATTGGCGTTGATGTCGCCGGTAATATTCAAGCCGGACTTGAAGGCATCCGGTTTGAATTGCCGCGCGAGCCACACGCTGGCGGCGACAAAAAACACGGCAAACGCGCCGAGCAGGTAAAATGATGTCGGCAGTCCGGTGAGGTCGGCGGGGATTTTGAAAATGAGCGCGCCGGTCGCGGCGAGCGTGAGCAGCAGCACCACCAGCACCGGCAGCAACGTCGCCGTCATTACCGCCAGCACGATGGCCAGCAGGTCCACGAGCAGCACGAACGGCCAGACGAGAAACGAGAGTTCCTCCAGTTTGAAAATTGGCACCAGCACGAGCAGCAGCGCCAGCGGCGGGAAGAAATGGTTCGCTTGCGCGGCGACGCCGGATTTGACGCCGCGCCGGCGTTGCAGCCACGCGGGCAGCGCGGAATGGAACACGGCGAAGACGAGGTAGAACGCGAGCGCGGGGTTGAGCAGTTCGTACGTGAGATGTTGCGAAGTCCAGACGGCGAGCAGGCCGAACACTGCGAGGCCGGCGACGGGCTGGGCCGGGGAAACTTTTTCGTCCAGCCACGTGAGCCCGGCGACGGCGAGGTCAATCAGGAATACAAAACCAAACAGCAAAACCGGACGTTGCGCGAGCGGCGGGAAGTCGAAGAAGAACAGCGTGAACGCCAGCGCGACGGCGGCGAGGCCGAGGTTGCCGCCGGCGAGCCACCAGTTTGATTGCGCCCGGCGTTTGGCGAACCAGTTGGCCGCGAGCCAAAGCGCGTTGAAGCCGAGCAACACGGCGAGCGCGACGAGGATTTTGTCCCCTTCAAAATATTTCTCCCGCTCGAAAAATTCGCCCGCCCAGGCGATTTGCATGATGGCCGTGCCCAGCGCGGCCAGCGCCGTGAGAAAATGCCAGCGCTTGTTCAGCGCGACGAAAATCAGTCCGGCGTCGAGGATGGCGATGTAGCCAAAAAGTCCGAGCAGATTGTCCTCGCCGGTGGAAAGCAAAACCGGCGTGAGAAAACCGCCAAGCATTCCGAGGATGGCGACAACCAGCGCATCGAGCCGGACGGCGAGCAGAAAGGCCGTTGTGGTGATGAGCACCATGAGCAGAAAAGTCGGCAGAGGCCCGAAGAAATCAAAATGATAAATTGAGCGGCAGGCGAACGTGACGGCGTAGAGGATGACGATGCCGGTGGCGCACAGCGTTTGCGAGAGCGCGGCGAAATTTTTGCGCGACATCACCACGCCGCCGACGAGCAGGCCGAGGCCGGTGAGAAAACCGATGGCCACGCGCAATTCCGGCGGGACGAGGTTGTTGTCGAACGAGTATTTGACGAAGAACGCGACGCCGAGGAACAGCGCAAGTCCGCCGACCCACGCGAACATTTTCACGCCCATGAATTGTTCCCAATTTATTCTAGGCGGGGGCAGCGGCGGCGGCGCGAAAATGCGCGCCCGTTTCGGCGGCGCAGTCGTCGTCGGAAGTGACGACGGCGTGACGACGGGCGGAAGTTGCGGAGAAACGACGGGCTGCGGTGCGACGGTTGGCTTTGACAGGGCGGCCGGCGGAGTCGCGATGATTTGCGGCTGCGGCGCTGGCACTGGTTTGACGGGCTGCGGCGGTTCCTTTTCCCGTTTCAACCGGATGATTTCCGATTCGAGGGCAATGAGCCGGTCGGAAAGCTCCTCAATGCGATTCTTTGCGCTAATGGCGCGCACAATCAGCCAGATTGCCAGCGCAACCGGAATTCCGAGAATTATCAGGACGACAAGAATAATACCGGGTTCCATAAATGTTTCCTTTCAACGGACGATACGACTTGGCTGCGCGCAGTGTGCGCCCCGCCGCCGGTGCGTGGCAAGCGGCAAAAGCAGCGCGCATTGGCGGCCAAGTCTGGTTGAGTTCAACTTGTAACAGGATAAACGCAAATTTCGCGAGCGGATAATTGATTAAAACGGGTGGAACAATCAAAAAATCAATGCGGCGTTTTCCGCCCGAATCGTTGGACCGTATTTTCGAGCGGTTTTATCGCGTGAACCGGGCGCGGTCGCGCGAGCAAGGCGGCACCGGGCAGCGGCGCAAAGACAGAATGATTGACGGCAAAATGATGAAAACAAAAATTGTTCTGCCATCAATCATTCTGTCCGCAGAGTTTTCTTCCATCCAAAGCTTCCTGTTTTACGGCGATGTCCGAATTGGGTGGCGGCGCCGCAGTGACGCACCGCCAAATGCAAATAAGGACGCCACCGGTTTTCCATTTCACTCCGGGCGATTTGGGGTTACAATACAGCCGTCAAATGACGAAGCCGGTTCCACAACGTCCCGTCCCGCCGCGCCGGCGGTTGCCGCGCTCGTTCAAGGATTTGACGCCGTCGAAGCACTTCAACCCGCGCACGTTTTTCCAGGAACTCATCTGGAAGGCATGGCTGACGCCGCGCACCGGCCAGCCGCGCCACCCGATTTTCCCGAAGCTCAAGCGCCGGCAGGTGGCCATCACGTGGATCGGCCACGCCTCGTTCCTGATCCAGTTCAACGATCTGAACGTGCTGATTGACCCGAATTTTGCGAACTGGCTTTTTTTGCTAAAGCGAATCAAGCGCGCGGGCCTGAAAATCCGCGACCTGCCGCCCATTGATCTTGTGCTGCTGACGCACGCGCATTTCGATCACTTTCACAAGCCGACGCTGCGCAAATTGCCGGCGCCGAAAATCGGCGTGATGCCGTGGGGCGTCGGCGACCTCGCGCAAAATCTCGGCTTCTCGCGCGTGATTGAGCTGGACTGGTGGGAAAGTTTTTCGCAGCGCGACTGGAAGGTGACGTTCACGCCGAGCCAGCACTGGGGCGCGCGGACGTTGCGCGACAGCCACCGCGGTTACGGCGGATTTGTGCTGGAGCATCAGGGCCGGAAAATTTATCACGCGGGCGACAGCGCGTATTTCGGCGGGTTCAAGGAAATCGGCGAGCGGCTCGCGCCGGAAATCGCGCTGCTGCCCATCGGCGCGTATCACCCGGAATCGTTTCGGCGCGTTCACATGGGGCCGGACGAGGCGGTGAAGGCGTTCCGGGATTTGCGGGCGCGCCAGTTCGTGCCGATGCACTATGGCACCTTCAGGTTGTCGTTTGAGGCGATGGACGAGCCGTTGCGCTGGCTGCGCCAAATCGCCGTTAGGGAAAATCTCACAAAAAAACTGCGCGTACTGGACGAAGGCGTGCCGGTGGTGTTTTGATCCTTCAATCCTCCGCGTCGTCGTCCTCGTCCTCGTAATCGGAAAAAACGAGGACGAGGACGAGGACGAAAAAATCAGTCATTGACACGCCGCGAAAAATCCGCTTTTTGTCGCCGTCAATGACGGACGGAAAGCGCCATTTTGATTTGTTCTTTCTCGAACCTTTTCGCCGCTACGTGCCGCTGGCGGCGTGGACGATTGTCATTCTGCTGCTTCTTTACATCCCGCTGAAGGTCATCGGCTATGGCTATCTGCCGGCGGACGACGCGTTGCGGCACGCGGCCAAGGCGGTGAGCGGCAAATCGTGGCCGGAAATCCTCGTGCTCGGGCCTGCCTTTCACTTCGATCCCAACTGGGGCTGGCACTGGCTGCTGGAGCGGGTTCATTTCCTGGAAAACTGGGACGCCGAGACGCTGGTGGTGTTTTCGGTGGTGGCGCTGTTTCTCATCGGCAACGGCGCGGTGGTGGCGTGCCTGAAACGGCCGGAGGCGTGGCTGGCGGCTTTTATCCTGGTCAGCCAGACACAGGTGTCCGACCTTGCGCAGCGTTTTTTGCTTGGACGCCCGTTCGTGTTGAGCATAACGGCGATGATGGTGATTCTGCTGGTCTGGCAACGGCATGGTTCGTCGCCGCCCAAATGGTGGATGATCCTTTGGATGACGCCGCTGATTGCCGCGGCCGTTTTCCTCCACGGCGTCTGGTATTTGTGGGCGCTGCCGGTCGCGGCGTTTTTGCTCGCGCAGCAAATCCGCTGGTGTTTCCTGCTGGCGGCAAGCTGGATTTTGGGAACGCTCCTCGGCTCGGCGCTCACCGGCCATCCGGTGGAAAGCATTTTGCAGGCGTTGCAACTGGCGTTGCGCGCCGTCTGGATGCACCGGACGCAACTCACGCTCGTCTCGGAATTGAAGCCGTCCGGCGGCGAGATTTTCCCCATCCTGCTGCTCGGCGGCGTGATTGTCCTGCGGCAACTGGCGAAGCTGAACGCGCCGCCGCTGGTCCGCCATCCGGCGTTCTGGCTCGCCGTGCTGGGCTGGGTGCTGGGATGCCAGACGTTTCGTTTTTGGGAGGATTGGGGCCTGCCGGCGCTGGCGATTTTGATCGCGGGCGACTTGCAATTATTTTTTGAATCGCGCTTCGCCGCGGATTCCTTCCAACGGCTCGCCCTGGTGTGCGGGCTGGCGTTGACGATGTTTGCCGTGACGACCAACGACTTCAACAGCCGCTGGACCAACCACCTCGCATGGCGTTACCTGACGCCCGACCAACCCGAAATCGCCGGCTGGCTGCCGGACAAGGACGGGACTTTTTACACGGTGGATCAATCGCTGTTTTACCAGACGTTTTTCAAAAATCCGAACGGCGACTGGCGCTACATACTCGGCTTTGAATCCACGCTGATGCCCGCCGATGATTTCGAGGTTTATAAAAATTACATCTGGAACTTTGGCGACGCCAAAACTCTCAAACCCTGGGTTGACAAAATGCAGCCGCAAGACCGGCTCGTGCTTCGCGGTGGCAGCGCCAATGTGCCCGGCATCCCGCAATTGGAATGGAACCACGGCGTCGGCGACATCTGGATTGGCCGGCTGCCGCGCCCGGTGCAGTCCGGCGCCGCGCCGCCGACTGTTCCCGCGACCGCGCCCCGCGAAAATTCAGCGCAATGACAACTGGTCCAACTGCCGCGCCAGGTCAAAATCCTTCTGCGTCAAGCCGCCGGCGTCATGCGTCGTGAGCGTCAGCGTCACCTTGTTCCAGCGGATGTCAATGTCGGGATGATGCCATGCCTGCTCGGCGAGTGCGGCCACGGCGTTCACAAATTTCATCGCGCCGGGAAAATCCTTGAATTGAAACGTCCGCGAAATCATGTCGTTCTGCCGCTGCCATTGCGGCACGGTGGCGAGTGCGGGCGCGATTTGATTTTCTTCCAGTTTTGGCATCGGCGGCGCGGCGAAATTTTTTAGCGCCTGCAAGTTGTCCGCCGAGGCTTCGCGCAGCAGGCTCGCACTCGTCACCGCCGACCAGAGCCACGCCAGGATGACAAGGCCGATGCCGGTGCCGGCTTCGGTGAGCAGTCTGGCCCAGTCAATCAGGGGCGGCGGCGCATCAATGGATGCAAGCCGGTAATACTGCGCCAGCATCCCGGCGACGGGGATGAAGAAAATGAAAAAGCCCGCGACCGCCAGCACGAGTTGACCGGTGCCGGCAATCCAGCGTCCGCACAAAAGCGAGCCGAGGCCGGGCGTGGCCAGCAGATTGAGCAGTTGGGCGTTCCGGGCCTTCGCGCGGCTAACCGGTTTGCGGCCGGGAGAAGATGGTTTCATAAGCATACATCCACGCCCCCAAGCCGATGGGCGTTGTGACCAGAATGCCAATGCAACAGGCAATCAGCCCGGCCATCACCACCAGACCATAGACGATCAGAAAGGCGAACACGATGAACCAATGCTTGCAAACCATTTTGCGGCTCAACTCCATCGCGTCCCAAAAATTCATCTGGCGGTCAATCACCAATGGCAGCGCAAACAGCCAGGCCACCTGCAGGAAAATGCCCGGAATGACGCACAGCGCGTAACCGATCAATGTCAGCAAATTCATCACCAGCCCCAGCAGAATCAACTGTCCGATCATCGGCCCGAAACCGGCAAAGGCATCCCCGATGCCAGCCGGTTCTCCGCGAATCAGCATGAGAAAATATTTCATCAAGCCGGCCATCAATACCAGATAGACCGGCGCGCCCAGAATGCTCACCAGCGCGATGATGATAATGCCGCCCGTGGAAAAAAC
>Ga0224557_1004527_pt1 | contig 10095 bp, 10 predicted proteins | sample 714S31014metaG_FD_180677 | JGI IMG/M metagenome (GOLD analysis project Ga0224557, IMG submission 180677) | Peat soil microbial communities from Stordalen Mire, Sweden - 717 S3 10-14 | ecosystem: Environmental > Terrestrial > Soil > Wetlands > Peat | place: Sweden: Norrbotten County, Stordalen... | reverse complement strand
CGGCGCCGAGGAGAGGCGCGCCTCGAGCCGTGTGGAGAGCATCACCGCGCGTGGAGATCGGTCGGGCGCATGGATGGCATTGACGAGCATCGCCGCCATCTCCCGCCCCATCCGCTCGATGGGCTGACGCACGCTGGTGAGCGGGGGCTGGAGGGATGCGGCCATGGCGTCGTCGTCATAGCCGACCACGGCCACGTCCTCGGGAACTCGCCGGCCGGCCTCGATGAGCGCGTCGAGGGCGCCGGCCGCCATCAGGTCGGAGGCGGCGAAGACGGCGTCGAGCAGGGGGTGTTGGGAGAGCAGGGACCGCATGGCGCGGGCGCCGCTCTCTCGGGTGAAGTCGCCGGCTCCGATCAGGCTCTCGTCGACGGGCAGGCCGGCCGCCGCGAGCCCCCGCCGGTAGCCGCTCAGCCGGTCCTGTCCGGCGGGTACGTCAGTGCGGCCGGTGATGGTCGCGATGGCCCGCCGTCCCCCGGAGACGAGGTGGGCGATGGCGTGCGAGGCACCCGTCGCGTTGTCGACGTCAACGTGCGCAATGCGGTCGGGCTCGGCGGGGCGGCCCCCGAAGACCACCGGGACGCCGTGGGCTGCAAGGTTCTCGGGGAGCGGGCTGGAGCCCGGGAACGAGACCAGCATGGCTCCGTCGGCATGGCCGGCGACAACGTAGTTCTCGGCCCAGTCACAGTCGGCCTCCGACTGTGGCGTCAGCAGGACGAAGTGCATCCCACGCTCGCGGAGGGTTGCCTCCACACCGATGGTGAGCCGTGGGAGGAACGGGTCGCAGAAGATCAGGGTGTGGGGCTCGAAGACGATCAGCGCGACGGTACCGCAGCGGCTGCTGGCGGGATGGGTACTCGCCTGACTGTGCGCCCGCGCGTCGGCGCGGCCGAGGTTCGGGATCACTCGCGGCCGGCGTTGGGGACCCGGGATGCCGTCGCTCGCCGCGCATCCATCGGAGGCGATGGCTTCTGCATCAGCGGAGCGACGGGTTCCGAGTCAGATCCTTCAAGCGAGAGGGGGGAAGCGTGCCGGTCACCGCGCACGGTGGCCGCGCCTGATATCGACGGCGATCATCCCACCACCGGCGAGCAGCAGCAGGATGCCAGGAAGCAGCAGGGCGTCGGGAACTGCAGAGCCCGTACCCGGCGTCGAGGCGTTGGTGGTCCCGGAGAGAAGGGTGGAACCGGAGCCGGGAGCCGTGGAAGTGGTGACGGTGCACGTGCCGCTCGGTGGGGTGATGTTGTTGGTGTCCAGGGTGAGCGCGCCGTTTCGGGCCAGAGCGCGCCCGGTGAGGTTGGCGCCGGTCACCATGGTGATGCTGCTGAGCGCCATCAGGTTGCCCTGGAAGTTCGTGGCCGAGCCGAGCGTGGCCGAGCTGCCAACCTGCCAGAAGACGGCGCACGCCTGGGCGCCATTCACGAGCAGGACGGTAGAGCTGCTCGCGGTGGTGAGCGCGCTGCCGATCTGGAAGATGAAGACGCCGTTGCCGCTCAGGGTGAGTGAGCCGGTCAGCTGGGCCGAGGAGCTGAAGGAGTAGACGCCGGGGGTCAGGTTCTGGCCACCGAGGTCCTTGCCGGTCAGGTCGGAGGTCGATGACGCGTTGGCGGCGTTCGTGTATCCGGTGACCAGGTCGTTCTTGGCCTGCACAGCCGCGGCATCACTGATGTCCTTGATGCCGGTGACGCTGCCGGGAGGGAATCCGGTCACGGAAGAACCGGGAGCCAGTCCGAGGTTGCCGGTGATCACGGAGGGCCCGGTGTTGGTGATCGTCTGTCCGGCGAGGACCGTGTAGTTGAGGGCCGTCCCCAGCCCTGGCTGGGTGGCCGCATACGCCGCCGCCGGCCATGCACCGGCGACCGCAGCTGAGATCAAGACCACGAGAAAGACCATTCTGGAGCTGGCCACGTACCTGCGGGTCGCACTCCGGCCGGGTGTGGCTCTGGAGACTGGACGGGATGTCGTGTGTGTCACCTGCTTACCTCGCTTTCAAGGCCATGGTCGGTCGAGGGAGGGCGAGTAACCGACTCGCCCCCCCGCTCGTGACCTCCCTGTCACCGTTCCACCACAAGGGCGCAACGGCCACCGTGCTAGGGGGGCAGGGGAGCGGGTGAGCATCAGCGGGCCAGGTGGCCGGGTGAACTCGGCGGCCGGTGATCCACCCGCGCCCAGATCCTCTCTCGGCACCCTGTCAGCCCCTGAGGGCTACACGCGGTCGAGACCCGTGGCGCCGCTCCGGGGCCGGGACGCATCGTGGAGGCTCATGGTGCCGAGGCCCAGAATCGAACTGGGGACACCGGGTTTTTCAGACCCGTGCTCTACCAACTGAGCTACCTCGGCACGCCGCCCCTTCGGCGCTCTCGCGGCATCCTGCCCGGTGGCGCCCTCCAGTGCGAAGGCCGAGAATACCTGGTTGGCCACCCGCCGAGGCGCCCGCCGCGCCGGCGGATCAGCCCTCGAGGACCGTCGAGGACGGGCCCGCCAGCTCGGCCCGCCGGCGGGCGGTGGCGATGGCCGTCTCGGGGTCGCCGTCGAGGGCGGCCACCCCTGCCCGGATGGTCGTCTCCAGTGAGATCCGCCGCATCAATCCGAAGACGCGCTCGGCGACGGTCGCACCGGCCTCCACCCCGCCCTCGGTGATGAGCAGGGTCGAGATCCCGTCACGGTCGATGGTCACCGGCTCGTTGGCCCGTGCGTAGGCGATGATCAGCTGGGCGTAGCCGGCGCGAGCGCCCAGCGGGATCTCCTCCGAGATCACGAAGACCAGGCAGGCACCGTCGACGCCGGTGTCGCGCGCGGTGGCGAGGAACTCGGCGCGGGTCACCGCCCAGGGAAGCTGCGAGAGGGCCTCGCTGTTCACCACCTGCCATGGTGACATGGGGATGAGCCAGACGGAACCGTCATCGAGCCCGGGCGTCCTCGCGGTGGGGGCAGTCCTCGATGTCGTGGTGGCAGTGGCAGCTCGGCGAGACGGCGAGGAGTGCCAGGTTGCCGTCGGGGAAGGAGATCAGCGGAGCCCGGTCCGGGCCGGCTGTCGTCGCGTCCCGTATCTGGGCCGCCAGAACGTACGTGGCCTCGCCCCCGATCCGCGTCCAGGCGGGCATGTTGGGCACCCCGGCGCGCACCATCCGCTCGGCGGCGACCACGCTCTCTGCCTCGTCCAGGCGGCGATGGCCGACCGAGGGCCGGTAGCTGCCGGCGCGAAGGTCAGGTTGGGTACCGGGCGCGTCGGCGAGCAGCGCGGTCAGCGCCGTCGCGATCAGCGGCACCCCGGCCCCGACCAGCCGGCGGGTGAGTGTGCCGGAGGTGTCGTGAGGGTCCAGGGCCATCTCTGCCTGGGCGAGGATCGGCCCGGCATCGACCTTGGCAACCGCCCGATGCAGGGTGATCCCGGTCCTCTCCGCACCGTCGGCGATGGCCCAATAGACCGGCTCCGGCCCCCGGTAGTGCGGCAGCAACGAGGGGTGGATGTTGATGAAGCCGTGCTGGGGGATGCGGAGGGTCGGTGCGTTGACGATCTGATTGAAGCTGGCCATGACCGCCGCGTCCGGGCGCAGTCCGGCGAGGTCGATGCGGCTGTGGTCGTCGTTGATCCGCCAGGTGCGGAGCAGGGGGACACCGAGGTGGTCGGCGATCCGGCTCAGCGCGTTGTCGCCGAGGATGGCCGGGTGGGCGCCGGGGGAGGTGACGATCCCGCAGACGTGGACGTCGAGCTGGAGCAGGCCGAGGAGGAAGGCCAGCGAGTAGTCGGAGGGGAACCCGACGAAGAGCACGCGCGGCCCGGAGCCGGCCTCGGCGTGCCTCGCCGGTGCCCGCGGAAGGTCGCGGTCAGGGGCAAAGCTGAAGCTCGGCTGCGCCGTCAGCTCCTCACGGACCGCGTCCAGGTAGGGGGAGATCGTCGCCATGGGCTCATTCTGGCGAGTCAGGTCGCGAGCAGCCCGTCCCGCCGCAGACTGGCCAGCGCCTCCACCACCGCTCCGGGGCGCGCGGCGGCCGGGACCCCGGCGACGGCTGCCTCCAGCTCGGCGACGCTCTGGTGAGGCCGGGCGAGCATGGCGCGGAGGACGGAGCCTCGAAGCTGCCGCATGCTCCCCGGGTAGGGCGCCTGCTTGCGGGGTGGCGCCTCCACTCCCTCCGCGAGGCGGGCCCGGGACGCGCACCCGAGGGCCAGGGGGCAGCGTTGGCAGGCGGCGCTCCGCCGCCGGCAGAGCAGGGCACCGACGTCGAACAGCGCCAGGGTGTAGTCGCGCCAGGACATCGCCGCCGGGCGGTGGGCCACGAGCGCCGCGTCCAGGCGCGCGCCGGGAGCCGTCTCGACCCCGAGGTAACAGCGGGCGGCCACCCGCGCCAGATTGACGTCGCGGGCGGGTGCGCCGGGGCGGTCGAAGGCAAGGCACAGGAGCGCGCGGGCGGTGTAGGGCCCGACCGCGGGCAGCCGCCGCAGACCCGGCTCGTCCGCCGGCCAGCCGGTGCTCGCCACCATTCCGGCGCAGCGCCAGAGGGCGGCCGCGCGCCGTGGGTAGCCGAGACCGTCCCATTCCCGGAGCACCTCGTCGAGAGGAGCCGCGGCGCAGCTCTCCGGGGTGGGCCAGCGCAGCAGGAAGCGGCTCCAGCGGGGCAGGACCCGGGCCACCGGGGTCTGCTGGAGCATCACCTCGCTGACCAGCACGGCCCAGGGGTCGCGGGTGCGGCGCCAGGGCAGGTCGTGGCGGCCGCCGGCCGCATACCAGGCGATGAGGACCGCGGTCACGGCCGCCCGCGCCCCGGGAGCGACGTGGCACACTCGCTGGCACACACCAGGAGGAGAGCATGGCGCGGCACACGGTCACCCTCATCCCCGGCGACGGCATCGGCTACGAGGTCAGCGCTGCGGCCCGCCGGGTCATCGACGCATCCGGGGCGGACATCGAGTGGGAGGTCCATGACGCCGGCCTCGACGTCATCGAGAAGTACGGCGAGCCCATGCCGGCCCACGTGCTCGCCTCGATCCGCAAGAACCGCGTCGCCATCAAGGGGCCTCTGACCACGCCGGTGGGCAAGGGCATGCGCAGCGTCAACGTCGCGCTTCGCCGGGAGCTGGACCTCTACGCCCTGGTCCGCCCCTGCAAGTCGTACCCGGGGGTCCGGAGTCGCTACCAGGACATCGACCTGGTGATCATCCGGGAGAACACCGAGGATCTCTACGCCGGAATCGAGTTCCAGGAGGGGGAGTCGGAGACCCTCGAGCTGATCGAGACCATCAGCAAGCTGGGCGGCCGGAACATCCGGCCCGACTCCGGCATCAGCATCAAGCCGATCTCGGTGTTCGGCACCCGGCGCGTCTTCCGCTTCGCCTTCACCTGGGCCAGGGCCAACGGTCGGCACAAGATCACGGCCGTCCACAAGGCCAACATCATGAAGTACACGGACGGTCTCTGGCTGCGGGTCGCCCAGGAGGTGGCCCGGGAGTTTCCCGACCTGGAGTTCGAGGATCGGATCGTCGACAACATGTCGATGCAGCTGGTCCAGAAGCCGGAGCTGTATGACGTCATGGTCATGCCCAACCTCTACGGGGACATCCTGAGCGACCTCTGCGCCGGCCTGGTCGGCGGGCTGGGGCTCGCCCCCGGGGCCAACATGGGAGACGAGATCGCCGTCTTCGAGGCCACCCACGGGTCCGCCCCCCGGTACGCCGGCAAGAACGTCGCCAACCCGATGGCGATGATGTTCAGCGGCGTCCTGATGCTCCGTCATCTGGGCGAGCTCGAGGCCGCCGAGCGGTTGGAGCGGGGCCTGGCCGCGGTCATCGCGCGAGGAGAATCGGTCACTTATGACATGAAGCCGCAGCGCGACGACCCCACGGCGGTGGGCACCTCCCAGGTTGCGGACGCCGTCATCGCCGAGATGGAGCAGCCCCGGGCCTCGGTCTAACCCCAGCGATTGCGGCACTGCATGGCTGGCTGGGCGGAAAGCGCCAAACGCGTGGAGCGTTCCACTGTTGTGCACCCCGCCCCCATTTCACCCCTTGAGGACACTTCTGTCCCAAAGGCCCGGTGAGGGGGTGGGTGGCCCCTCGCCTGCTGAACGCGGCGCTGATCCGCCGGCCGGGGGCGTCGTGCGGGGCCCCGGACCGTCCGATCAGGGCAGGACCTCCTCGCGATAGGTCGTGACCCGGAGCCGCGCCGGGGCGCCAGCCCGTGCGCCGCGTGCCGCCTCGACGAAGGCTGCGGCCAGCCCGTCGCGCTGGAAGGCGGCGCTGATGCGCTGGGCGGTGGCGTCGTCCCGGTCCCAGACCACCGGCTCGGGCCCGGGGTGGTCGCGGAGGTGGCGCCAGATGGCGTCGGCGACGCGGGCGGCCAGCTCTGGCGCGGGCACCCCGTCGGGGAAGACCGCCGGGGCGAGGCTGCGACAGTACGCCTCCGCCTCGGGCGTGCCGGCCAGGAGGTCAGGGCCCGATGGCCCGCGAGGTCGTGGGGGCGCATCCATGCGGGTGCGATCGTGGCACGTCAGCCGGAGGGGGCGGGCGTTGCGGGGCCCCCTCCGCGGACCCGCCTCGGGTCCCGTCGCCTCCCCGCTTTCGCCCGGCGGCGCTCCGGCCAGAAGGGCAGGTCGAGGATGAGGATGGAGGCGAGCGCCACGCCGGTGGCGCCGAGCAGATACCAGGGCCACGGCCCGAGCAGGGCGAGCAACCCGGGCGGGTGCTGGGTGTGCAGGTAGTCGTAATCGCCCCCGGTCGCGACGTCCACCACGCCGACCAGGGCGAGGAAGACCACCGTGATGACGATGACCCGGAGGGCGGCGCGGGGGCGGGGATGGAGACCGAGCCCCACCACCAGCCAGCAGGCGGCGAGCAGCACCCCGATGTGATCGATGTAGAACTCGAGCCAGTCGTAGGAGGGGAAGAGGATCGGGTGATCCGGGGTGAGCAGCCCCTGGAGGCTCCCGGCCAGACCCCAGAACCAGGTTATCTCGACCAGGATGGGACGCCGCGTGATCAGGGCCACCCCGCCCACGACGGCCGCCACGTCGCAGAGGTAGAGGGGGAGGCTGAAACCGACCGTCCATGCGTGGGCGATGTAGGTCTCGCCCAGCCCGCCCTGCCACTGGACGATCTCGAAGGCGATCTCGTTGGCGACGAGGAGGAAGGCGAGCACCCAGGAGGAGATCAGGATCCAGCGCCCCGGCCGCAGTCGCGCCAGGGGGACCAGCCCGCCGACCACCCCGACCGTGACCGCCAGGGCGAGGAGGTGGCCGGGACCGACCGATGAAACCATGGGCCGGAGTCTGGGGCAGGTGCGGCGCCGGCGCGTCGGGGAAAGCCCGGGCCGTGTACAGTCGCGGTGTCTGCGCAGGAGTCAGAGGGCGTGATCCAGGGATGGCCAGCACAGCAGGAGAGGGGCGTGGGGGCGAGGGCGCGGACCTGCCTGACCCGCGGCCCGAGCACCATCGCGACATCCAGGGGGGGACGGCCCGGGCGGCCGTCTTCGGGGCCAGCGACGGCCTGCTGACCAACGTCTCGCTCATTCTCGGGGTCGCGGGTGCCAGCCCGACCTCCGGGTTCGTCCGCCTCGCCGGCATGGCCGGCCTGGTGGCGGGTGCCATCTCGATGGCCGCGGGCGAGTACATCTCCATGTCGGCCCAGCGAGAGCTGTTCCACCGCGAGGTGGCGGTCGAGCGGGAGGAGCTGCGCCGTAACCCGGACTTCGAGCGGCGGGAGCTGGTCGCCGTCTACCTGGGGAGGGGCGTGCCCCGGGCGATCGCCGAAGACTTCGTCGAGGCGCTGATGCGGGACCCGGAGGTCGCACTCGCGGTGCACGCCCGCGAGGAGCTGGGCATCGATCCGTCGCGCACCGGGTCGCCGACCGGCGCCGCGCTGTGGTCCTTCGTCAGCTTCGCGGTCGGGGCTGTGATCCCGCTCTTCCCGTGGTTCTTCGCCACCGGGTGGGGCGCGGTGCTCGTCTCCATCGTGCTGGGGGCTGTGGCCGCCCTCGCCATCGGCGCCGCCATCGGCTACTTCTCAGAGCGCTCGATCTTCCGCGCCGCGCTCCGGCAGCTGCTCATCACCGCCGGCGCCGCGGCGGTGACCTTCGGTGTGGGCAGGCTGGCAGGCGGCGCCACCACGGCCGCCTGATGGACGCGGCGCAGGTGACCCCGCGCATCCTCGTCGCCGAGGACGAGACCGACATCCGCGAGCTGCTGCGGCTCGCCCTGACCGCGGCCGGCTACGAGGTCGAGACCGCGCCCGACGGCGGCGCCGCCCTGGACCTGGCGGTGGCGCGGCCCCCCGAGCTGGTCGTCACCGACCTGCGCATGCCCGGGATGGACGGTCTCGAGCTGATCCGGGCCCTGCGTTCGGAGCCGTCACTGAGCGGCACGCCGGTCATCCTCTTCACCGCCTACGTCTCCTCCGACCCGCGGGTCTCCGAGGCCGGCCAGATCTGGGGCGTGGAGGTGGTGACCAAGGGGTCCATCGCCGAGCTCCGCCGGGTGGTGGCGCGGCTGCTCCGCGGCGAGGCGGCCTAGCCGGGGCACGGTCGAGCGGTACGCCCTGGGTGCCGTGCCCATGACCTTGCGGAACTGCCGGTTGAAGTTGGACAGATTGTTGAAGCCGACCTGGAAGGCGATCTCGGCGACGCCCTTCTCCGATTCCAGCAGGTAACGGCAGGCGAGGCTGAGGCGCAGGGACAGGACATAGTCCAGATACGAGATCCCGACCAGTCGGTGGAAGAAGCGGCTGAATGCCGGTCTGGACAACCCGGCCTGGGCTGCGACGGCGTCCAAGGTCAGGGTGTCGCCCAGGTGGTCGCTGATGTAGTGCATGGCGCGGTTGAGCCGTTCGGAGTCCCGGTGGGTGACCCTCGGCGCGTAGCCGACGCTGGCCATGGGCAGCCACTGCTCGGCGCCGGCCAGGGTTCCCAGCACTTCGATCATCCGCAGGAGCCGGGCCGTGCCGCCGGCCGCCCACATCCGATCCAGCAGGGCCAAGGCGTGGCCGGTCGCGTCATGGTCGAAACGCAGGCCGCGGCAGCCTCGGGACAGCAATCGGGCCAGCGGCTGCATCTCCCGCAGCTGCCAGAAGCGCTCGCCGAAGTCCTCGGGTCGGAACTGGACGTAGCGCAGCTCGGGACCGGCGTCATGGCCCGGGGCCGCATCGTCGGTCCGCAGGATGTGGGGCAGACCACTGCCCAGGAGCATCAGGTCGCCGGGGGCGAAGCGGCCCACATGGTCGCCTACGACCAGAAGACCCTGCCCGGTGATGATGTGGAGGATCTCCACCTCGGGGTGCATGTGGTAGGGGCAATCGAACAGCTCCTGCCCGCCTCGGTGGAAGGCGAACGAGGAGCCCTCGGAATCGCGGACTTTCTCGAAGACCAGGCGCATGGGAGCAACTCAGTATTCCATTATCCGGTCCATGCCGGGAAACCGTCAATTGGTGGCTAAGGGAGTATCGGAATTTGAGAGCAAAGCAATAGCCTGGGGACCGGCGCGTGCATAGGATGGAGCCATCCCCGCCGGCCTGACGTGGGCGGAAACTCAAGGAGGACGGTAATGCCCGCACCCTATTTCGCGAACATCGGTCCCGTTCGTTACGAGGGGCCCGATAGTCGCAATCCGCTGGCTTACCGTTGGTATGACGCCGATCGCGTGGTTCTGGGCCGCACCATGGCCGAGCAGCTGCGCATCGCCGTCTGCTACTGGCACACGTTCTGCTTCAGCGGGTCCGACATGTTCGGCGTGGGGACCTTCCAGCGGCCCTGGAGTGAGTCCGGTGATCCCCTGAAGCAGGCCGAGCACAGGCTCGACGCGGCCATGGAGTTCATCCAGAAGCTCGGGGTCCCCTTCTACACCTTCCATGACCGCGATCTCTCCCCGGAGCTGGGCACGATGAAGGCCAGCCAGAAGGCCTTCGCCCAGATGGTGGACAAGGCTGCCGAGGCCCAGGCCAAGGCCGGGAAGAAGCTCCTGTGGGGCACGGCGAACCTGTTCTCCCACCCGCGCTACATGTCCGGCGCGGCGACCAATCCCGATCCCGAGGTGTTCGCCTGCGCCGCGACCCAGGTCCGGGACGCCCTGGAGGCGACCCATCGGCTGGGCGGCGCCAACTACGTCCTGTTGGGC
>Ga0224557_1004523_pt1 | contig 10101 bp, 8 predicted proteins | sample 714S31014metaG_FD_180677 | JGI IMG/M metagenome (GOLD analysis project Ga0224557, IMG submission 180677) | Peat soil microbial communities from Stordalen Mire, Sweden - 717 S3 10-14 | ecosystem: Environmental > Terrestrial > Soil > Wetlands > Peat | place: Sweden: Norrbotten County, Stordalen... | reverse complement strand
CAATCTCCTGAACGGAATAGTCGATTCTACCGCGCGTTCCTGCCTGTTTGCCTGAAACTTTTCCAGATCGCGAAGGGGAGCGCCTTGCCTGCGCGCTCCCCTTGCTCGGTTGGCTTTTCAGCGCCCTACTGCGGCAGAACCAGCAGCCCGGATTTCAGCAGCTTTTCCGTCAGCCGGTCCAGGGCGGCAGGCAGCTTGTAGCTGACGGTGCGAACGCACATTCCCAGCATCTGAGCCGTCTCGGCCTGGGTGTATTCCTGCAGCACAATGCGGCTGATTATCATGCGGTCCAGCGAACCCAGCTGGTTCAGGCAATTCTCCACGTCGAGAACGAAGATGACCGCATCCTCGAAGGTGCGGACGGGGCGGCTGGAGCACCATCCCCGGGCGATTGGATCGCCCAGGATGTTCGGCGCCCTGCCCACCTGCATGGAGGCGTAAAGGTAACGCCGCAACAGGCTCTCCGTATGCTTCCGGTAAAAGCCCACGCTGATCAGCGGCCCTGCGGCAGGCGCTTTTGCGGTCGGTTTTGCAGCCGACGCAATCGCCGGCTCGTCCCATCTCCTCCGCTCTTTGTACTCTGCCCGTTGTGGACTGCTCACTCCCCAAATCATTGGCAACTGAAGGGCTGCGCTCATTCCGCACCTCCGGTTGCTTCTGCCACTGCCCAGACCCGAACCAGCGTCTTGCGCGCCGGGCGCCCACGCCGTTTGCGGCTTTCAGGCGTGGGAAAGTCCTTCAGCTTCTCCTCACATCTGTGGCAGTACACGCTCCCTTGGGTTTGGGCGCGGTACCAAAGACAGCCGCACCCTTCGCAAATTTTCAAATGCACGCGCAATTCCATGACGAATTCTCCGTATTCCCGTGCTCTCCCGAGGACTTTGCTCTGTCATTCTGTCTCCTCGAGGCAGGAAAAACCGGGCATAGCTGCTCAGGGTTCTTTTGCCCTGATGGGGGATAGCCGCCCGTATTCTCTCGTTTTTTGTCATGCTCATAGCGCGCAGATACTGGAAGATCGTCTTGGCCATCCCCGAGCGCCTCTGCTGAGCGCTTTGGGGCGGGAAAGTGAAGGCCGGAAAAGATTTGTATCTCCCGGCAATTGTTCATTGTCCGCTGAAAGGGACAAGAAATCGTCCGATTCAGCCTTGCGGCAATGAAGCGTTTCTAAAAAATTCCCACAGGCCACTACGAGATTAAGTAAAACTAATCTAGAAAGATGGTTCTCTTGCGTCAATCTCCCCCAGCAGCTTTCTGCTCCCGCGCTTCCCATTTTCTGGAGAAGCGCCGACAATGAAGGCCACTCGGCCCACCCAGGTTTGCAGCAGGAAAATGGGAACCGTTCGTTCCCATTGCTGGTGGCGGATTATTCACAGATGAACTTTACCCAAATGCATGAGCGGCTCCGCCTGGAACTGCTGCGCAGGATACAGCGGGGGACCGTCAGCGTCTCCCTGCTGGCGCGCCAGACCGGCTTTGGGCAATCGCATCTGTCGAATTTCCTGCACAGCCGGCGGCAGCTCTCGCTGGAGGCGCTGGACCGGATTCTGGCGGCGCAGCACATGGCGGCCGGCGATCTGCTGCCCACGAACTTCTCCAGCGAGGGGTTGCCGGCCGGCGAAGGCGGCGGCGCGGTTCCGGTCGTCTCCCATGCGGCGGCGCTCTTTGAGCCCTTCATACGGGCCTCAGCCGCGCAGACCATGCTCCACCTGCCCGCCGGTCTGCTGCAGTCGATCCGCACGCGCGTCTCGACCCCGCGCCGCGCCTGGCAGCGATTTGTGGCCGTCCGCATCTCCGCCGCCGACGCGATGCCGATGGAGCCGCTGATTCTGCCCGAGGCGCTCACGCTGATCGACCGCCACTACAACTCGCTGATTCCCTACCATCCCAACCGGCCCAACCTCTACGCCGTGCGCCACGGCTCGCGCCTGTGGCTGCGCTATGTGGACTTTCTCGCCAACCGGCTGGTGCTGCGCCCGCACAACATCGCCTACTCCGTGGACCTGCTAGAAGTGAAGCACGGCGAGCTGCCCAGCGAATTGATCGTAGGCCGCATCGCGTTGATTGTGAATGAGACGTGAGACAGCCTCACACCCCGTGCTCCGACTCGGGATTGTCAAAGCGCGTGAAGCGGGCGATGAAGTTCAGGTGAACCGTGCCCGTCGGTCCGTTGCGCTGCTTTTCGATGATGATCTCCGACTTGGCTTTGTCGGCCTCGCTCATCTCTTCGTCGTGCTTGTAGTAAGCCTCGCGGTGGATGAAGGCGACCACGTCGGCGTCCTGCTCGATGGAGCCGGACTCGCGCAGATCGCTGAGCATGGGGCGATGGTCGTCTTTGCGCTGCACGCCGGCGCGGGAGAGCTGCGAGAGCGCCACCACCGGCACGTTCAGCTCCTTGGCCAGCGCCTTCAGGCCGCGGGAGATCGCCGAGACCTCCTGCGTGCGGTTTTCGTAGCCCTTTTTGTTGTTGGAAGGCAGCGTGGCCGACATCAACTGCAAATAGTCCACCACCACCAGGTCGAGTCCGCCGGCGTTCTGCTTGAGCCGCCGCGCCTTGGCGCGCATCTCGGCCAGCGAGATGCCGGCCGTGTCGTCGATGAAGAGGCGCGAATCGACCAGTTGGCCCAGCGCATTGGTCAGCTTGTCGTGGTCCTCGCGGCCCAAAAAGCCCTTTTGCAGCTTCTGCTGGTCCACCCAGGCCTGAGAAGCCAGCATGCGGCGCAGCAGCGATTCCTTGCTCATCTCCAGGCTGAAGACGGCCACGATGGCCTCGTGATTGACGGCCGCGTTTTGCGCGATGTTGATGGCCAGCGCGGTCTTGCCCATCGAGGGTCGCGCGGCGATGATGATCAGTTCGCCCTTTTGCAGGCCGCTGGTCATCACGTCAAATTGCGTGAAGTCGGTGGCCAGGCCGGTGACCTCGCGGCTCTGCTTGTACAAATTGTCGATGTTGCCGAAGGAGCCCTCGACGATCTTTTCCAGGCTCTGCAAGCCGCCGGTGAGGCCTTTTTCGCTGACCTCCATCAGTTGCGTTTCGGCGGCGTTCAGGACTTCCAGAGCCGTCTCGCCCTGGTCCGCGGCGCGCGCGATGGCCGCCGAGCAGATCAGCATCAGCTTGCGAAGCAGGCTCTTGTCCTTGACGATGCGGATGTACTCTTCGATGACCGGGCGGCGCGGCAAACCCTCGGTGAGCGATGCCAGGTAGGCCACGCCGCCGATGGCGTCGCGCTCCTTGTAGCGGTCCAGCTCGGCGGCCAGCGTCACAATGTCCACGGCCCGCTGCGCGTCCATCAGCTCGGTCATGCGCAGGAAGATGCGGCGGTGCGAGTCGAGCGAAAAGTCGTCCTCGTTGAGCTTTTCCTTGGCCTCGGCGTGGGCGGCGTTGTCCAGCAGGATAGCGCCGAGAATGGTTTTTTCGGCTTCAACATTGGCGGGTAGGCCGGTGTCGAAAGCCAGGTTGGGAAGGGTGGCCATATCAGTTGAGTCTAGGCCGAGGGCGGGCAGGCAATGAAGGCAAGATGCCTGCGGAAATCTGGAAAACAGAGCCGAAATCGGGAGACAGCGCTGGGTGCATCCCCCTCACCGCTGTCATCCTGAGCGAAGCGCAGCGTGGTCGAAGGACCTGCGTTTCGTTTACTTTTTTTGCGGCTTCGGGGTCCCCAACGACAGGTTTTCGTCGTTGGGGTGAACTAGGGTGGGAATCCACGCTTCTGAATCTTCCTCAAATGCCGTATTCTCAAGGCTAAGCGAGGAGAAACGGATGGCCAGAGAAACATTGAGCAGCGCCAAACTGAAGAAGATTCTGACGGCGCTGGAAGGCAATTGGAAGGCCGAGATGGAGGGCTACCACACCTACTTGGCCCTGGCCGACCGGGACACCGACCCGGTGCGCTCCCAGGTGCTGCGCCACCTGGCCGGCGCAGAGTGGGAACACGCAGAATTGTGGCACGGACGCATCGTGGAGCTGGGTGGAGCCGCGCCCGTCTATCACGGCAAGCCCGGCGGCGAGGCCGATTCGCTGGCCAACCGCGCCGGCGGCATCCGCATGGCCCTCAGGCGCCTGGAGATCGAGGAGAGCCGCGCCATCGCCAGCTACGGCGAGCAACTCAAAGGCCTGGGCGACCCGGAATCCATCGCCATCCTCGAACACGTCATCGAAGACGAGAAGGACCACTACAAGGAGCTGGGCTCGCTGCTGCGCGGCCACTATCCTGCGCCCGCCGGCGCGCACAAGATCAACGCCCAGGCGATTCTGGACGAGATGCTGGCCAAGCGCGCCCAGGGCCGCAAGCAGCCGGGCAGTTGGATCGGCGACGCCATCTACGGCGTCAACGACGGCCTGGGAGCCATCTTCGGCATCGTCAGCGGCGTCAGCGGCGCAACCGCCGGCGACAGCAAATACGTGCTCCTCGCCGGCCTCTCCGGCCTCATCGCCTCAGCCCTCTCAATGGGCTCCGGCGCGTATCTGGCCGCCAAGAGCGAGCGCGAAATCTACCTGGCCGAAGTCGCCCGCGAGCGCGAAGCCATCCAGATGAACGGCCCCGAAGCCCGCGAGCTGCTCTCGCTCTACTACCAGGTCAAGGGCCTGCCCGAAGAAGACTCCCAAAACATGGTCAACCACATCGCCAACGACCCCGAGCAGTTGCTCCGCGCGCTGGCCTCGGAGCGGCTGGGCACCAGCGAAGAGGCGCTCGCCAACCCGCTGGTCTCCGCCGGCTCGGGCGCGCTCTCCACGGCCGTCGGCGCGGCCATTCCGATCATTCCCTTCTTTTTCCTTACGGGAATCGAAGCGGTGATCGCCGCCGCCGTTATCTCACTCGCCGCCCACTTCGCCGTCGGCGCGGCCAAGTCGCTCATCACCGTCCGCAGTTGGTGGTCCTCCGGTTTTGAGATGACCCTCGTCGGCGCTCTGGAAGGCGCAGTCACCTACGGCATCGGCATCCTCCTCGGCAAGGGAGGGATGTAGGCAATCGTTCTCCCGCAGAAAACCCGGGTGCCCCACCCTCGCCGCGTCTTTGTTTTTGCGGCTAGGGTGGGAAAGATTTCAGGAGGCCAAACCGATAGAATGGAATCGGCTTTCGCCTCGGGGGGATTTCGTGTTGAAAAAGACTCTTTGCCTGCTAGCTTTCGTTGTAACTCTGCTGCCGTGCGTCCCTGTCAAGGGACAGACCGCAGCCGAGATCGTCATCGAGCACAACGTCGCGATGAAGACGCGCGACGGCGTAACTCTGCGCTCCGACATCTACCGCCCGGCCGGTGACGGATCGTTTTTCGTGCTCTTGCAGCGGACGCCCTATAGCAAGGACAACACCGCCGTCTTTGCCCGCAAGGCAGCCGAGCGCGGCTTTATGGTTGTGGCGCAGGATGTGCGGGGGCGCTATACCTCCGAGGGCGAGTGGTACACCTTCAAGCATGAGACCGATGACGGCTACGACGCCGTCGAGTGGGCCGCCGCGCTGCCCCACTCCAACGGCAAGGTCGGTATGTTTGGCGGCTCCTATGTGGGCGCGACGCAGATGCTGGCCGCCATCGGCCAGCCGCCGCATCTGGCGGGTATCTGCCCGGTTGTAACTGCCAGTAACTATCACGAGAATTGGACTTATCAGGGCGGCGCATTCGAGCAGTGGTTCAATGAGTCATGGATCTCGGGGCTCGCCCAGGACACCTACGGCCGCCAGATGAAGGAGGCGGCGAATGCCGTCATCGGCGATACCGTTTTGCCGCTGAAGAATTTTCCTGTCTTCAATATCAAATCGGCTCAAGACGGTCCTGCGCTCACTCGCACTCTGACGCCCTACTTCCTCGATTGGCTCGATCATCCCACGTATGACAGTTACTGGAAGCAATGGTCCATCGAGGAGAACTACGACAAGATTCAGGTTCCCGCGCTCACCATTGCCGCCTGGTACGACATCTTTCTAGGCGGCTCGCTGCGTAATTATCTGGGACTTAATGCGCACGCCGGCACGGAAGCTGCACGCAAAGGCCAGCACCTGCTGGTCACCATCGGCGGCCATTCAGGCATCGGCAGAACCATCGGCACAGTGGACTTCGGTGCGGCGGCCGGGGAGTACAACGAGAACGACCTTACGCTCGATTGGTACGACTATCTCTTCCTCGGAAAGCAGAATCAATTCGCCAGCAGCAAGCCGGTTAGGATCTTCGTGATGGGCGAAAATAAATGGCGCGATGAAGATGTCTGGCCGCTGGAACGCGCTGTAACTACGAGTTACTTTTTGCGCTCGACCGGTAACGCCAATAGCTCTGCGGGCAACGGCGCGCTTTCCACCTCTGCGCCTGACAAGGAGGCGGTTGACGGATTTGTCTACGACCCCGCCAACCCCGTGCCCACCGTGGGCGGACCGCTCTGTTGCGATCCAATGCATCTGGCTCCAGGCGCGCGCGACCAGAAGGAGGTGGAAGCCCGCCCGGATGTGCTGGTCTACTCCACGCCGCCCCTGGACAGCGACCTCGAAGTTACCGGACCAGTAACTCTCGACTTATTCGCTAAGTCTTCCGCCGTGGACACAGACTTCACCGCGAAGCTGGTTGATCTCTGGCCCAACGGCTTCGCGCAAAATCTGACGGAAGGAATTCTTCGTGCGAGTTATCGCGAATCAACTAGCGAGGCCAAGCCAATCATCCCCGGCAAGGTCTACGAGTACAAGATCGATCTGTGGTCCACCAGCAATCTCTTCCTAAAAGGCCACCAAATCCGCCTGGAAGTGAGCAGCAGCAACTTCCCGCGCTTCGACCGCAATCTGAATACCGGCAAGCCGGCCAGCACCAGCGCAATTTTCGTGAAGGCGACCAACACCATCCTCCACGACCCCGCGCATCCCTCCGCGCTGCTGCTGCCGGTGGTGCCGAGATAGCGGCAGGAAGTTATAAGTTAGAGTGGCAGGAAGTTATAAGTCAGAGTAAATGATAAGCTCCGTGCCCCATCCTTTCCGCGTTTTATTGCGGAAAGGGTGGGAAACGAAAAAGTTGGCTAGCTGACCTGCTGACTCGCTAATTCGCTAACAAGCTCCCGCGCCGCCTGCCGCCCCAGCCGGATGCAGTCAGGAATGCCAATGCCGTCATAGGCATTCCCGGCCAGCCGCAACTCGGGCAGCGCGGCCACGCGAGCAACAATGCGCTTCATGCGCTCCTGGTGGCCTACGGCGTACTGCGCCATCGCGCGGCTCCAGCGCGAGACCTGCGCAAACTCCGGCTCAATCCCCAGCCCAACCACGCCCTCGCCAAGTATCTCGCTCAATTCACGGCGCACGATTGCCACTAACTTAGCATCCGAGACAGCCACCAGAGCCTCGTTCTTCATGCCGCCCAAAAACGCGCGCAGCACTGCCTTGCCCCGAGGCGCGCGGCCCAGAAACTTCCTATGCACAAAGGTGCAGGCCAGCATCGCTCGGCCCTCGACGGCTGGAACTAGAAAGCCAAATCCATCTGGCAACCGGCCCAGTTGCGCCTCGTCGTAGATCAGATTGACGGTGATCGACGAGGAGTACGGAATCCCGCTCAGCTCTTCGCCCAGTGCAGCATCCACCCGTCCCAGCAGCGCGCCTGCAACCCAGGCGGGCGAGGCCACAATGACCGCATCGTAAAACTCTGTCCCGCCACCGGCCTCAATCATCCACCCGCCGGCGGTCTTCTCGATGCCAGTGACCGGCGTGGACAAGCGCACCGAGGCCGGGTCGATCCGCGCACTCACAGCGTCAACCAACTGCTGCATTCCCCCGCCCAGCGCGGTGAAAATCGATCGCGGCGCCGGGCGACGATTCACGTTCGCCGGGTGTGCAGTCCCCGCGGCTTCCTTGGCTCTCAAACGCATTTTGCGGTGCGCGGCCAGCATCCCGCGCGTCAGCGAGCCGTATTCGCTCTCCATCTCCACCAGCCGCGGCAGCACGGTACGCGCGCTCAGTTGCGCGGCGTCCCCGCCAAAGATTCCCGACAGCAGCGGATCGGCCAGCCGCTCCACAACCTCGCGGCCAAAGTGGCGTTCCACCAGCGCGGCCACCGCCTCATCGTGATCCGATGGCCGCGGCGGCAGCAGCAGTTCCAATCCCATCCGCACCTTCGTCTTCCAACTGAAAAGCCGCGTCAGCGCCGTCGGAATCAGCTTGGTGGGCACCAGGAACATCAGCCCGTCGGGCAGCGCCACCAGCAGGTTGCGCACCACAATGTACGTCTTGCGCTCGGCGTCGTTCGAGGGCGTCAGCTCGCCGCCCAGGCCCAGCTCGCGGCAGAGCTCGGCCGCCGCCGGCTTCTCGCTCAAAAAGGAATCCGGCCCGCGCTCCAACACCGCGCCATTCACAATCTCTGAAGCCAGACAGCCGCCCAGCCGCTCCCGCGCCTCAAAGAGCGTGTACTCAACCTGTGCGCCCTTCTGCCGCGCCTGCTCCAGCTCATAAGCCGCCGCCAGCCCCGCTATCCCGCCCCCAATGATCGCCGTCCGCATCGCTTTCCTCACCTACCATTAGAGCAGTTCCTGGCAGCCCGCGGCGTAAGCAGCCATGCTCCAAGCCTCAACCCGGTCAGGCTGTGAACTCGCGCTGCCTGCGGCGGAGCAGCACGGCAATACCGCCAAGGCCCGTGGCGAACAAACTCAGAGTCGAGGGTTCGGGGGTGGGCGAAGGGCCTTGCTCGTTCTGGTTGTACCCAACGGCATCCAGAATGTTCACCTCCGCGCCGCCGTCGGTGGTGATGTACTGCGTTGAGCCGAGGCATCCATCGGCATCCTGAACCTGCTGGCAGTTCTGGGTGAAGTCCGCGTAGTCGTTGCCATTCGCAAGCGTGTTATAGGTAGCGCTGTTCGCGCCATTGGTCAGGCCGCTGTTATAGGAGAAGTATGCGCCGGGAGTCGTGCTTTCAAGCACGCGCGTGCCGGGCGCTTGATAGCGGAAGAGGTCAACCGCCGATGGGTCCGAACCTCCACAGTTGTCCACCAGGCTTCCTGTAGTTGTACCAATGCACGAGGAGGTGCCGAGTATCTCGTCCGTTTCATGCTCGACGATGGAATAGAGGTTGAAGTCGTTTGCGGGTTGTAATCCGGATCCATAGTAGTACCCTCGGCCATACCCGGCCACGATGGTAGGGGTAGCCAGAGTGATGACGCCGTCGTAGCAGCCGCTGCTGCCGGGGCTGCTGCAAAAGCCGATGCTGGGGTTGGTGCCCGCGCCGGCGCCCAAGCCAAGAGCATTCTCCAGCGCGCTGCTCACTTCGACCAGTCCGCCGTCGTAAATGCCCGGCTCCGTTGCCGGCAGGCTGGCCAGCGCGGCCAAATCGACGGCATCTCCCGATGAATTCGCGGTCAGCACCGAGAGGTAAGTGTTATACGACATATAATTCGTGTACTGGGCGCTTGAGCCCAGCCCGGTGTCGCCGAAGGTGATGTAGATCGAGGCGTTGGCATCGCTGAAGAGGCTCGCATACTGCCCTGCAATGGTGGTATTGAGCGTGGTGCAGACGGAGGTGGAGATCGACGCGTCGCAGGTGTAGGAGATGCCCGTGGCGCCGGCCAGCGTCGCGCTGGAAACCACTGTCAGGACCAGAACTGCCAGATGCTTCAAATTGATTTTCAATGAACCTCCTGAAGTCTTCGCTCCGCGGCAGTGGGCAAAAGTGCCCTCCTGTCAGCGAGAACGGAGCGGGGAACGCATTTCAGTCGAGCGGGGATAGTAGGGAACGCTCCCCAGGGAAACGGGGAATAGAGAAGTATCCGAGCTTCTACATGCATTTTCAGGGCCACTCCGGCGCTGCGAAATGCGCCTAAATACAGCCTTTTACATCTCAGCCCTGAGAGTCCTTGATGAAATATGCATTCTTTTGCACATACAGTTGGTAATTCCTTGGGTCGATTCTGCCGGTCGAACTGCCCGAATCACCCATCGCCGCCGGGCGGGTGGTGCATGTCCCATAGGGTCCCATGACCCAAAATTGGGTGCCCTAGGTCCTGTTTTAGGAACCTGGGATTCGGGCAACAGTCAACATGGAGTGACCGGCGCCGATGCGCTGTTCGTGGGTTAAGCTGTGAGTTCAGAAGGACGCACAGTTCAGAGCCACAAGCGGAAAGGAACCGGTCATGAGAGAAAAGGTACGATTTTT
>Ga0224557_1004522_pt1 | contig 10101 bp, 8 predicted proteins | sample 714S31014metaG_FD_180677 | JGI IMG/M metagenome (GOLD analysis project Ga0224557, IMG submission 180677) | Peat soil microbial communities from Stordalen Mire, Sweden - 717 S3 10-14 | ecosystem: Environmental > Terrestrial > Soil > Wetlands > Peat | place: Sweden: Norrbotten County, Stordalen... | reverse complement strand
AGGCTCGGGAACGGGCTGGAAGGCCAAGCCTTCCGGAAACCCGGCGGCGAAGATGCTGCCCTGCCCATTGGGGGTGAACTTATCGATATCCCCGAGACCCCAGTATCCGTTCGCCATAAACACATCGCCTGCGTTGTCAACGGCCAGCGCCAAGGGCCCAAAAGGTCTCGGCCCGGAGGCGAAGGTGCTGCGGGCTCCGTTCGGCGTAAATTCGTAGATGGCCAAGTCGTCGTCAGCGCCCACAAACAAATTGCCATCGCTGCCGAAGGCCAGACAATCGGGCCCGTCAAGTCCGGAGGCGAATGTAGTTTGGACTCCGGCGGGCGTGAATTCATAGATGTGCCCGGAGCCATCCGCGTCAAACAAATCGCCTGCGCTGTTAAAAGCCAAACCCACAGGGTTCACCCCGGACGCAAAGATGCTTGGCGTTCCGCCGGGCGTGATTTCATAGATGTTGCCACTGTCTACAGAAGCCACAAACACGTCGCCCGCGCTATTGCACGCTAATCCCCAAGGACTGATCAACCCGGAGGCAATGGTGGTGCGCGTGCCGCTTGGTGTGAATTTGTAGATGTTGCCACTGACTACGTCATCTACAAACAAATCGCCCACGCTATCAAAGGCGATTCCCCTGAGATAGCTCATCCCAGAGGCAAAGGTGCTTTGCGCGCCGCCAGGCGTGAATTCGTAGATACTGCCCGTTGCATCCGCGTCAAATAGGTTCTGCCCTTGGGCGATGGGGGAAAACAGTATGACCAAGCCCGCACAGAGAGCGGTGTTGACTGCAAGGAGTGTTTTCATCCTTGGACTCCGATTCTGTCTGTACAAACGGGGTGACAACTCGCTACTGGGTGTATACACAGGAGCGACCAGACACACAAGCCAAATCCACGCGGGCACGCAGGGCAAGGATCGTCACGGCCAAAGGCGTCGGCGAGGTGGCGGGGGAAGTGGTCGGCGAGGCGGAAGTGATGTTTCGTGTGGTGGAAGGGTAGGGCCGGTGGCAGACCTGGGAATAATGGAGAGTTGACCCCGTTCACCGTTCACGGCGGGCCGCAAGCTTTACTGCTTTTTATTGGGCGATTGTTTTGCGAACACAGCCTGCTGCTTCTGCTGTTTTGATTTGTCGACTTTGGCCTGCTTCTGCGACGACTGCTTGTAAACGGATTTCGGAGATTTATCGCCCATAATCGATCTGCCTTTCGTCTGCGGGCTATTTGACCGGTGGAATGATTGGTTCCTCCGCAGATGGTGCGACAGTGACTGATCCGGTCAGGTATGTAAACAACATTGATGGAACCTTGACGCTCCGATCTGGCAACACTTTCGGCGGATAATTGGCTCCTTGGTTTGGACGGTTTGCGAACGGTGCGGTTTGAACTTCCGAGGCAGGTTTATAACGAGCGGCGACCGCAGAGAAGTGCACCGGCACCAAGCATCACCAAGGCCCACGTTGCAGGCTCGGGAACCTGAATTGTGATACCGACTATTGCTTCGTTGGGTATATTGGCAAAAACTCCGCCATTTCCGTTAGCATCGTATTTCATAACTCTGCCGGCTGCGGAATCCACTACGTAAAGGCTCCCGCTACTATCAAACGCCAGCCCTTCGGGTTGGCCCAGTCCCGAGACAAAATTCGTTCCGACTCCGGCTGGATTGAATTTCACAACAGAATCAGCGTTCGGCGAATCGATTCCAGTATTTGACACATACAGATTGCCGTTCTGGTCAAAAGCCAGACCCTGAGGAACATTCACACCTGACGCGAGATTGGCAAAGGTGGTTCCGACCCCATTCGAGTTAAACTTTTCAATTGTGTTATTGAGCGCATTTGCCACATACAAATTGCCGAGAGCGTCGAAGGTCAGACCCTGTGGTCGCGACAATCCGGAGTTGGCAAAAACCGTTCCTTGCCCACTCTGGTTGAATTCCTCAATCGTGTTGGCACCCGAATTCGAGACATACAGGTTGCCGCTTTTGTCAAAAGCCAAACCTTCGGGCCTGTTCAAGCCCGTGTTCGCAAAAACAGATCCTTGCCCGGTGGAATTGAAAACCTCGATTGTATTATTGCTAAAGTTCGCCACGTACAAATTGCCTCCATTGAACGCGAGACCCACAGGCTCCGCCAGGCCCGTAGCAGCAAAGATGATTCCCTGGCCATTCGAATTGACCGCGTGGATGACGTTGGCGAAGTAACCCGAGATATAAACGTCGTCGGCATCGGCGAAGCCATTGCCAAAGAAGGAGGACAGGAGCACAATGAGTCCGGAATAGAGTGTTTTCGCCGATCTGTTCATGTGCGGCACGATTGCTATCAAACACAGGAAACAACTCGCCTACACGGTGATTATACAATAGATAGCTTCACGATTGCGAGTGAAAAAGGGCCGCAAGTAGGAAGCGAGGACTGTTATGAGAAAGCACCCTATCTTCGGTAAATGCCGCCTGTGCCACCAACACAAACGGTTGGTAGATTCGCACATCATCCCGGACTTTCAATTTTAGCCGCTTAAGAAAAAGGATGGGTTCTTCTACAGGGTCTCAACCGATCCAAAGAAGAAAGTGATCAAGCAGCAGAAAGGCATTACCGAGCATCTTCTTTGTGCAACATGCGACAATGAGCGGCTCCAGAAGAATGAGACGCACCTATCTCGCGTCGTTTTCGGCATTCACTCGCTCGATCTAAGTCGAGTTGGGCGTATTGTTCCAGTTCCGGGATACGATTATAAAAAGGTGAAGAACGCACTCCTTTCCATCCTCTGGCGCATGAGTATAAGTTCGCGGCCAGATTTCCGCGACATTGACCTTGGCGCGAAGCACGAAGAGGCTATCCGCCTCGCCCTGCTGAATGATACTGTATTCGCCGAGGAACAATACCCGATCCTGCTTACAGCACCTCTACTTCAGGGACAGTTTTACAAAGACCTGATAGTTGGTCCAGACTATGCGAGATTCGGTTCAAATCGCGTTTATCGGTGCCTGATTTCTGGACTTGTTTTCACCTTTATTGTCGGGTCTGCCCCTCTTGACGGAAAAGCGAAGCCATTCATATTGCGACAGAAAACGTGGCCACTTGTCGTGGCCAAAGTAGAAGAAATACCCTTTCTTTATGATACATTTTTCAAGTTGTCACGGGCTAAGGGAATTTAAGGAGGGAAACTGCCGCGGTTTCTGACTATCGCCAATTGATAATTCTACTGGACATGATGTTGCCGGGTGGGTATAATGAGGGAAGATACGAATGAATATGCATTCTCGAATAGGAGTCGGGGCAGCCGCCTTCGGCAAGGCTTTGGCGGATGGAGGCCGGTCAACGACGGCATGCGGGACGCACGCCCTACAATTCGGAGGGGGCACGGGGAAATGCAGGAGGATCGAAGGAGGGGCTATCGACGCTACAGCTACGGCGCGATACCTACGCGACAGGCATCGCGCCCTACAATTCGGACGGAGCACGGCGACAGAACCGCGCTCAGCGCGCGCGGCTACAGGGGAAGGAAGGCCCATACCCCCCCGTTTCTACCAAACGAAGCCAGTTGTAATGTTGAGGAAATCGTATTTATGTGGTGCGAGGAGAATGGGTTACGTAGATTACAGAAAAATGACAACTGGCTTCGTTTTTCCCGGTTGGAAGGGAAGGGCACGGAACGCGCCGACAGAGCGGCGCGGCTACAGGGTGGGGAGGGGTCGCAAGAACATGTATATCTGCAAAACGAACCGGATTGGTTTGGGGTTTTTGGTGGGAAGCGAGCGAACGCAGGCTAAAGCCTGCGGCTACGACGTCCAGGCGCGCGCCGACAGAGCGGCGCGGCTACAAAACGGAGGCGAAGGCTGGGGTTGACCTCATGAACCGGTTCTTGTACATATGTGGCGGCGAGGTGGGGCGGTTCTGATGGACCCTTCTAAGATTCACTCTAGTGCGATTGTTGATTCTCATGCCGAGATTGGTGGCGGCTGCGAGATTGGGCCTTATTGTGTCGTGGGGGGGAATGTGAAATTGGGGGAGGGGTGCCGGCTGCATTCGCATGTGGTGATGGATGGGTTGACGACGATTGGGGCGCGGAGCGAGTTTTTTCCGTTTGCGAGCATCGGGTTGAAGACGCAGGACCTGAAATATTCCGGGGGGAAATGTTACCTGGAAATCGGGTCGGACAATGTGTTTCGAGAGCATGTGACGGTGCATACGGCGACGGGCGACGGGCTTTATACGCGGATCGGGTCGCATAATAATTTTTTGGCTTATTCACATGTTGCTCACGACTGCATTGTCGGGAACCACGTCATTTTCAGCAACAACGGGACCTTGGCGGGACATGTTGTGGTGGAAGACTTTGCGATAGTTGGAGGACTGGCGGCGATTCATCAATTTTGTCGGATTGGGACGATGTCGATTATTGGCGGTTGCGCGAAAGTGGTACAGGATGTGCCTCCGTATATGATGGCCGATGGTAACCCGGCCGAGACGCGGGGGGTCAATAAAGTGGGCATGGAACGCAATGGGGTGCCTGAGGAGGCGCAACGGGCCCTGCGGGAGGCCTTTAAGATATTATGTCGAGCAGGGTTGACAGTGAGCAATGCTTTGGATAAGGTACAGTCGGAACTTCCGCCCAGCCATGAGCTGGAGCATTTCATCGACTTCTGTCGCAAGTCTGAACGCGGAATAGCCCGATAGACGCTGAAGCAACACCCATTCATGGCGAAGCTGAGTCGTAAGCCGATTCACGATCTGGAGCGCATTATTGAGTTTGACCTGGTGCGCGCGACGGAGGCTGCTGCGTTGAATGCTTCGCAGTGGTTGGGGAAGGGCGACAAGAACGCCGCGGACCAGGCGGCGTGCGATGCGATACGCGGGATGTTTGATTTGATTCCGTGTTGCGGCGAAGTGGTCATCGGCGAGGGCATCAAGGATGATGCGCCGGGGATTTTTCTCGGCGAACACCTTGGGACGTGGCAACCGGGAGTCGTGCCATTGGACATTGCGGTGGATCCCGTGGACGGCACCACGAACATTTCGAAGGGGTTGCCCAATGTGATTTCGGTATTGGCGGCTGGCAGCTCGTATGATGGTTTGGGCAAGTCGCTGAGGAATTTGCCGAGCTTCTATTGCGAGAAGCTGGCGTACGGACCGCGGGTGCGGAATTACATGCTCCAGACGGGAGTGGAGCAGGTGAAGTTGGGAGCGGCGATCGAGGAGAATGTGCTCCTCATTGCGAAGATCCTGAATACGGCAGTGCACGAGTTGACGATTACGATGCTTGACCGGCCACGGCACGAGGAGTTGGTCAAGCGCATCCGCAAGGTTGGGGCGCGGTTGCGGATGATTGGTGACGGTGACGTGGCGGGGGCGATTGCCCCGAGTTTGCCCGATAGCGGCACGGATTTGTACGTGGGCGTCGGCGGTTCGCCCGAAGCGGTGTTGGCGGCGACGGCGCTACGATGTCTCGGTGGCGACATGCAGGTGAGAATGTGGCCACGCGACGACGCCGAGCGGAAGCAGTTGATCCAAGAAGGATTCGAAGAGGAACTGAACAAAGTGTACTACGCGGAGGACCTCGCGCGAGGGGATGGCATCATGTTTTGCGCCACGGGTATCAGTGACAGCCCGTTGCTGCCAGGCGTGCGTTTCATCGGCCACACGGCGGTGACGCATTCGATCCTGATGCGGGCCAATACGCGAACGGTACGCCACATCAAAGCGGTACACGACCTGACAAAGAAAACCATACGCCTGCGGTCGACGCGGGCAGAGCAACCACTGTGAACGAAACAGAACAGCCACAGACACAACCGCAACCTCCACCGCAACAACCGCCGCAACAACCACCCGAGAACCAGGTGCGGGGCGTCCTCGAAGTTGGCGAGAAAGGGTTCGGATTCCTCCGCAACCCGGCCCGCAACTTCCAGGTCAGCCCGAACGACATCTATGTGTCGCCGGACGTGATTCGCAAATACAAATTGCGACCGGGTCTTGAAATCGATGGCCGAGCGGTGCCGCCCAAAAAGGGCAGCCCGCAACTGGCGGAGATTTACAAGATCAACAACCAGCCGCCGGAGAAGTGGGCGAGCCTCAAGAAGTTTGACGAGCTCACCAGCGTCAATCCGAACGAGCGTTTCAACCTGGAAACCGTCCCGGATCGTTATACCACGCGCATCTTCGATCTCATCGCGCCCCTCGGCAAGGGTACGCGCGGCCTGATTGTTGCCGCGCCGCGCACCGGCAAGACGACGCTGCTGCACCATATTGCCGACGCGGTGATCACCAACCATCCCGAGGTTCACACGATGGTGCTACTCGTGGACGAACGGCCGGAAGAAACGACCGACTTCCGACGATCGGTCAAAGGCGGCGAAGTTATCGCCTCGACCAATGATCAAACCATTGAAGAGCACGTACGCACGGCGAAGATGGCGATTGAGCGCGCCAAACGGCTGGTCGAATTCGGCCGGGACGTCTTCATCGTGCTCGACTCGATCACGCGTCTCGCACGCGCCTTCAACAATTACATCGGCTCGACCGGCCGCACGATGACCGGTGGTCTTGACGCGCGGGCGATGGAACAGCCGCGCCGCATCTTCGCCTCGGCCCGCAAAGCGGAGGAGGGCGGTTCGCTCACGATTATTGCCACGGCGTTGATCGAAACTGGCTCACGGATGGATGAGTTGATTTTCCAGGAATTCAAGGGCACGGGCAATTCGGAGTTGGTGCTCGACCGGAAAATCGCCGAGCAACGCTACTGGCCGGCGGTGGACATCAATGCTTCCGGAACGCGTCGCGAGGAATTGCTCCTAGCGCCGAAGGACCTGGAGGCGATCACGCGCTTGCGCCGCGCGTTGAGTGGCGCGCCGCCTGTCGAGGCACTGCAGAAACTTCTTACGGGTCTCGCGAAGTTCAAGACGAACAAGGAATTCCTCAAGGCGATGGCGCAGTAGTTTGGTGACTGGTTGTCCCAGCGGACGGTCTGTGCAATAAGTAAAGTCGTGAGTCGCGTCCGAGATTACAGCGGGATAGTGCAGCGAATGCGCGCTCTGCCGCGTCGCGAATGGCGTGTCCAGCAGGCCGGGGAAGTGTGGGGATATCCATTTTTTTGTTTGCGGCGAAAAATCTCCAAAGACGTTCCAACGATTCTTGTGACCGCAGGAATTCACGGCGAAGAACCGGGTAGCGTCGCAGGCGCCTTGCGTTGGCTGGAGAGCGGCGAATGGGCGCAGTGGGACGTGAACTGGTTCGTCTTGCCGTGCATAAATCCCTACGGTTGGGAGCGCAACCAGCGCCGCAACGCGCAACGCCGCGACATCAACCGCCAATTCCGCGACGCCACTGACTGCCCCGAAGCGGAGTTGGTCAAACGGCTGATGAAAGGTAATCGCTTCTTGTTCTCGCTCGATTTACATGAAGACGTGGACGCTGCCGGATACTACCTTTACGAACTCCGCCAAGGGCCGCCATTTATCGGTGAACGCATTGTGAAAGCCGTCAGCCGCGTGATTCCGATCAATCGCGATAAGGTGATCGATGGCAACCAGGCTACCGGCTTTGGGTTGATTCGTCGCGCCACGAGCATCGAAACGTTGAGGCGTCGGCGTCGCTGGCCGATGGCGTACCACCTGTTTCTCAATTGCACCGCCCACATCCTCGGCAGTGAAACCCCCGTGCATTTCCCCCTGGAACAGCGTGCTACTGCCCACTGTGTAGCGCTCCGAACCGCGCTTCGTGCTGTCGTGGGGAGGCGTTAATGGTGTTTGCGGCATTTTCCTTGTTCGGGTCTCGGTCAGTGTGTTAGCGTTCTTCCGATGCGTCGATAGATGGTTTTCGCCTTGTTGGCTGCGTTGGTTGTACCCTTGGGCGCTCAAGCCCAGATCTCGGTGCAACTCACGATGGAGCGCGATGCGCTGATGCTCTTCGAGTCGATTCCTGTGGTGGCCAACGTGCACAACTTCTCAGGGCGCACCATCGAACTTGCGAACGACAACCAGATATCCTGGCTTAACTTTCTGGTCAGCGATGAAGCCGGCGTAACGATTTCCCCGGTCGGCAAGCAACTGGCGTTTGGCCCAGTGAAGATTGCGCCCGGGCGCACCGTGAACATCATGGCGGATCTGTTGCCGCACTACGACCTTCGCCAACGCGGCACCTTTATTGTGCGTGCGGTGGTCGATGGCGACGGTGCGCATTCGCTTTCCTCACCTGTCAAATTCACCATCATCAGCGGTCGTGAGATCTGGAAGCATACGGTTGGTCTGCCGGTTGCCGCGGGCAAGACCAACGAAGATTACCGCACTTACGCGCTCCTCTCACGTCGCGCCGAGCATAGTGAAGTACTGTACGCGAGCGTGCAGGACGATCCGCATGAATTGGTCTACGGCATGATCCCACTTGGTGAAACCATCTCGACGGGCGACCCGACGGCGATGATCGACAACATCGGCCACCTTCACGTGTTGTTCCGCAGTGGTCCGCGCTCGCACAGTTATGCCGAGATCGATCCCGACGCGAAGGTGTTGAAGCGAGCCGTGTACTCCGATATGCTTTCGGCGCCGCAACTCGTTGCCGAAGCCGATGGCACGGTGGTCGTGCGCGGCGGTGAGCAAACGTATCCCCGGTTCGAACGGGTGATGACGGATCAGGAACTCAAACCAGCCCCGCCCCCGCCACTCCCGGAAAAGCCGGCGAAGAAGAAATGGTGGTGGCCGTTCGGCCCAAGTAAAACCCAGCCTGCCACAAATGCTAGCGCGGATTCTACAACGGCGACAAACCGTCCTCCTGACAACTCTTGGACGGGTAGTTAAGCAAATTGCCGGTTTCCTGAATTGTCACGCCGCAGCCCGCGCCTGTGGGCAAACTTCCAGCGCCTGAATGGCGCGTTCATCGTTAGTGGTCTTAAAGACAACGACAAACTGATCGCCACCCGATGAGGAAGCGTAGGAGTAAAGAATCTCGATCCCGGCCATCCCGAGGTGCATGCCGATTCTAGCCGCCGCACCAACTTCATCCGAAGCACCGACGAGGACAACGGAATTGGCTTTGCAGGAAAAGCCCGCCGTTTGGAGGGCCTCTTTGGCAGCGTGTGCGTTGTCGGTAATCAGAAGAACGATGAGATCATCACCGTCAGAGTAGGTACAGTAAGCAAGTACGTTGACGCCGTGATTGGCGACGGCAGCCAGTACTCCCCCCAGTGCGGCAGGTCTGTTACCAACCCGCACAGCCAGCTCCACCTCTTTCTTCGCCTTTGCCACCGCACCTCCAACTGATACGGAATATCACACTCCCCTAAGAGAGGTGCAAATTAAATTATTTGGCCCACAAGCGTTTACACGTGGTACACCACAAAGGCTTTGATTTACCGGGGTCACAGGGCTGTGCTTATATAAGCCTCGACCGGCAGGCAAGTGCATACTACATGGCGATCACCGTAAACATTGTCAACGCGACTCACGGAGGGCCAGAACTTATGCTCGCGTGTCCACGGAGCTGGGAAAGCCGCCTGCTCTCGACTGTACGGATGTTGCCACTTGTCGGCAACCACCACTTGCGCGATATGCGGCGCGTTTTTCAGCGGATTATCGGCGCGGTCCATCGAACCCGTTTCAACGGCCTTGATCTCGGCACGGATCGCGATCATTGCGTCGCAAAAGCGGTCAAGTTCGGCCTTGGACTCGCTTTCGGTTGGCTCGATCATGAGCGTACCGGGCACAGGCCAGGACATCGTCGGTGCATGAAATCCGTAATCGATCAATCGCTTCGCGATGTCCTCGACTTCCACGTCCGCCGTGGCCTTGAATTGACGACAATCGATAATGCACTCATGTGCGACAAGATCGCCATGTCCCCTGTAAAGCGTCGGGAAATACGGTTCGAGCCGCTTCGCAATGTAATTGGCGTTCAGGATCGCCACTTTCGTCGCGTCGGTGAGACCTTCGTCGCCCATCAGCGCGATATACATCCACGGAATGGTAAGAATGCTGGCGCTGCCCCAAGGCGCTGCGGATACCGGACCGATTCCCTGCGAACCGCCGACTTCCGACAGTAGATGCTTCGGTAGGTACGGAGCCAGATGTCCCGCGACAGCGATCGGCCCCATGCCCGGCCCGCCGCCGCCATGC
>Ga0224557_1004521_pt1 | contig 10102 bp, 9 predicted proteins | sample 714S31014metaG_FD_180677 | JGI IMG/M metagenome (GOLD analysis project Ga0224557, IMG submission 180677) | Peat soil microbial communities from Stordalen Mire, Sweden - 717 S3 10-14 | ecosystem: Environmental > Terrestrial > Soil > Wetlands > Peat | place: Sweden: Norrbotten County, Stordalen... | reverse complement strand
TACCGCCGCGTTCTACCATCCCAAATATTACTTGGCTATTATGGGGGTTAACAGTACTTCGTCTATCTGGCTTAGCGTGTATGTAAGCTTCGTCAACTTCAACACTATCATTCAGTAAACTTTCGTCATCACCCATCATTAGCCTTATTTGTTTAAAGATTCTCCAGGCGGTTTTATAGGTTACTCCAGAAATACGTTGAAACTGTAGAGCTGACATACCTGATCTAGTATTGGTCATAAAGAAGATAGCCAAAAACCAAGTTCTTAGGTCGGTAGTAGATTTATAGAAAGGACTATTGGCAAGTGGATAGACTTGATTACCGCATTGGCACTGGTATGCCGGTCGATTGGGTAATTTATGAAAGCCACCAATTAAACCGCAGACTTTACAAGATTGATATGCAAAATGAAGCTGCCATAAGTGGTCTAAACAAGAATTACTTGTTGGGAACTGTTCATTAAACTGGTCAAGAGTAAACTTCATACTTACAGTATATTACAGTGGTAGTATGGTGTCAAGGGATAATTGCCATAAATCATTATTGTTTTATTTGTTATAATCTGTTTGCAACTTAATAATTGATGTAATCTTAAATGCCCGCGTAGCTCAGCGGATCAGAGCGCTACGCTTCGGACGTAGAGGCCGGGGGTTCGAATCCCTCCGCGGGTACCACGCTTAAGTTTATTGTGAACTGTTAGTAATTCATTTATTGTTTAAACTATATGAAAAAACATAGGAAAAACGAGTTTGGCTTTAGCATTGTCGGAATTGCATCGGTAATTGTAATAATAGCCTTGCTAGGGCTAACTAGTTGGGCAGTAGATAAGAATCGTCATAAAGTTACAGTGACTCCAACAATGTCCTCTAATGCACAGAAGAGCACGAACGATTATACTCAAAGTTCGGATAATATATCCCGGAACCAAGACGCGTCAGTTATTGAAGCTACTGTAGCCAACTATATAGATAATAACGGTGGCGAACTGCCTCAGTCTGCTGCAGTTGGCTCGACACCGCATATTCTTGACATCTGTGGAGTATCTTGTAGCAGTGGAGATGTGGAACCTACTGATTTACCACTTAGTATTTATGCTCCTTCGGCTGTCTCATTCCAGCCATATTCCAGCGGATTAACAGCACCTGATGCAAAGACAGTTTATATCATTGATAAAGCATCCTGTAATGACGATGGGACTAACCCCGTGCCGCCAGTAAATATGAACTCAGTGGCTGTTTTATATGCCTTGCAGAATGGCTCAAAAATTGAACAAATATGTCGAGTGGTCTGAACGATCAGTAAATAAACCCTAACTTGTTACTGTTATCCATTAACTTTAGTCCTAAAAAATGTCTGGATATTTTAATATTTGCGAGTCTGACGCATGTACTCTATAATTACCTCTGTTTTTAGTAGCATTAATTATCTGGCTACTCAACATGGCGAGGATAGCTCAGTTGGTTAGAGCGCCTGTCTGTGGCACAGGAGGTCGAGGGTTCGAGCCCCTTTTCTCGCCCCAATAATCATTATTCTTGACTGCTGCAATTCTCTCCGCAGGCTGTTTTTGCTATACTTTTGTTGAGTCAAAAAATCAAATTTGGAGAACCTGTGTTTAAGAAAACCCTAACTAGAGCCCGTCAATATTACCTGTTTATTATTGCAATTCTAGTGGTTATTGCCGGGTTATATCTGCAATTTGCCAAATACCACATGGCGTTGCACTGGTTATTGGGCATTGCCGCAACTCTGGAACTTATCCCGCTTATTTGGAGTATGTGGCAGAAACTTCGCATTGGCGCGTTTGGCATAGATATTCTGGCAGCAGCAGCAATCGTTTCATCAGTTATCATGAGACAATACTGGGCGGCGATTACGATAGCGGTCGTACTGACAGGTAGCATTGTATTAGAAGACTATGCCATGAACAAAGCCCAAATGGAGTTGAAAAACCTGCTCAATAAAGCTCCTAAAGAAGTACATTTAATTAAGGGCCGGAAAGAAACCGAGGTTGCTATATCGGTAGTCCGGGCTGGGGCGACTTTAATAATTAAATCTGGTGAAGTTGTTCCTGTCGACAGTATTATCATAGAAAATGAATCAAGCTTTGATGAATCCAGCTTAACCGGAGAAAGCGTACCGCAGTATAAAAAAGTTGGCGATAAACTCTTGAGCGGTTCGATTGTGCTCGACGGAGCGGTTACCGTTAAGGCCTTGCGCTCGGCCGCCGATAGCCAATATGAGCAGATTGTCAGACTGGTCCGGGGAGCTGCTAATAGTCAGTCTCCGTTTGTTCGCTTGGCAGATAAATATAGTGTGGCGTTTACCGTTTTTGCTTTCATGATAGCTATCGCCGCGTGGGCAATAAGCCATCATGGCATCCGTTTTCTGGATGTGATTGTCGTAGCCACGCCTTACCCGTTGATTATGGCAGCACCAATCTCGACTATTTCCGGTATGAACCGGGCTGCAAAGCATGGGATTATCGTAAAAAACAGCAGGGTTTTGGAGTCTACCGCTGAAGCCAGAACTGTCGCTTTTGATAAAACCGGTACTTTGACTGAAAGCGAGCTGACCCTTAATGAGATAAAAACCTTCAACGGTTACAAAAAGGACCAAATCTTAGCCCTGGCAGCGGCTTTGGAAAAAGGTTCTAGCCATATATTAGCCCGTGTAGTACTGAAAGCGTCAGCTGTTAAAAAGCTAAAATTAGCGAAAGCCAAAAATGTGCGCGAGGAAGCCGGGCTGGGTCTTGACGCAAATGTCAATGGACGTCAGATATTAATTGGCAGCGTTGCTTTGCTGGAAAAGCATGGTGTCAAACTGCCAAAGACATTTGGCAAATCACTTGGTAATCATACGGTAATACTAGTAAGCGTAAACCATGAATTAGCCGGGTTCATTACTTTCGAGAATACCCTGCGGAAAGATAGTAAACGGGCCATTGCCAGACTTCGTAAACTGCACGGCATTAAGAATATTATTATGATTACTGGTGATAACTGGCGGATTGCCCGGGATATCGGCCGCCGGCTAGGCATTACAAACAAGGAGATAATGGCCGAGACATTGCCGGCTGATAAGCTGTCATTGCTTGAATCGATAAAAGACGAATACCAACCAACGATTTTTGTTGGCGACGGCGTTAATGATGCGCCGGTTTTAACAGCCGCTGATGTCGGTATCGCGCTTGGTGCCCGCGGCGAACCTATGGCTAGCGAGTCAGCCGATGTAATCATTATGATTAATGATATCAGCCGGGTGGCATCTATTCTGGCGATTGCCAAACGGACCTTCTCAATCGCCCGTCAAAGCATTATTATCGGTATCGCCGTAAGCCTTATATTGGTGTTAGTCTTTTCGGCCGGACATATCAGGCCGATCTATGGAGTGATCAGCCAAGGAGTTATTGATGTGTTCGTTATATTTTATGCCTTGCGGGCACATATCGATACAAAATCTGACCTTAAGTTAGGCGCGTAAAATCGCTGCGATAAATACCGGCACAAGAATATTATCAGTACCATAGACGCCGATATTTTCCATTGTCGTAGCTATTACCGGTAACCAAATTATTTTAAGCCAGGCTTCATTACTATTAGTGATGAGCATAAATATAGTGATCAAGATCAATGAGCATAACCAAAATGCCACCGTACCGACAATCGATTTATGCTGCCCGAATACCTTATAACGAGACTTCTTCCCGTAACGGGTACCGACAATTGCCGCCACACCGTCAGCCACGCTTAAGTGTAATATTGCTATTGTGAAAATAAGCCGGTCATGAGTAATTAATGCGACTACCGGGATTACCAGCGCGAATAATATATCACCGATTGTCCGGCGGTTTACTGAATGGATGGAACCCAAAATTGCCCCCAGCCGGGAAATCACGATAACAACCAGAAACCCCAGAGCCAGTAAATCGATTTGATCCCAATGCAAGAAATAAGGCCAGAAGGCGACAAAACTGCCAACCGCAATATGAATGAATTTTCGCGTCAGTTCAGTATTATAATGTTTAATTTTCCAAAAATACTCAACAATCAGAAGCAGTATTAGGATAATTATTAGAACAACAATAATTCGCAACATGCATATAGCATTGTAACGCTAAGCATGGCTAAGAAAAACCCAATATGATCAGGGTATGTGAAGCCTAATATAGCCAAGGATTAATTACCCTCAACCTATAATGCTGTTTTATGTGACAGAAAATTTGATTTGTAACTATATGCTATACAAGTTTGGGTATAATGGTTTTACTAGAGTAAATAGAATTAGTCGAGATGCACGGATGCTACTCGAATTTTTCAGGCACATAACCAATAACCAAGAATCATCAATAAAGCTTCTTAAAAAATTAAAATTATCAAGACTAACTACGAAAATGAGGATAAATGGATTAATAATTTAGATGAATTGTAGCTTAAGATTTAGAAATAATTTTATGCTGCGACAGTTTGATGTTCAGGTGATTGACCAAATACCTCTTCAAAAGGGGCGTAAGTAGCCTGGAATTCTTCACCTCCAATTATATAACGGTCTGAACCTATAAAATCAGGGTTCTCAGGGTCAAATACAGTTGCAATCATACAATCAGGATCACCATATTGAGGTTCTCTCCAAGGAGCAATAATTTGTATGTCACTACCAGTAGGATTTTGAAATGCGCGAGCCAGGCCTTTGGCACGGTATATACCATCTTCCTCGGTTGCTTCATATCGCTTAGCGAAATTATCGGGCTTTAATACATATTTCTCGCCGGTAGGGTTAGATACAACCATATCACCTCGTTCAGCAAAGTTTACGGTTTCTTCTGCGCCATTAGCTAAGGTAGTTCTTATTTCTTCTCGTTGAGTAACCTGGCGTGCTTCAACTTTACCTTTTTTAGCGAATACAGCTGCTTTAGTAAAACGTTCTGTATATTCATCAGTTGATAAATCTAATTTTTGGTTTTGCTTAGGATGTTGTTCCATAAAATGTAGAATAGCATAAGCTTGATAAAAAGTCAATATACTGGTCGGCAGACTGATACTGCTGACGAACCTATATTACTACAGATGTATGAAGCCCTACTAAACCACCAGAGCTTCAAAGAAAGTTTGGATAGCCTCAATCACTTAGTAGAAACACTAAGTTCGCATAGCCGTACACCTGAAAAACAGTTTCTGATATGATAAGACTATGCAAAATGATGACCAAGATAATGGCGACTCAGGCACCAACAACAACCCAAGTAGCAACGCTGATGAACCTGAAAAGCCAGAAACGCCCTATACAGCACCAGACGGACGTGAGCATATACTAGACTTTGATGATGAGAAAATTAACACCAAATCACCCCAGTCAGACAACACTAAAAAGTAGTCTGTAGTATTAACCAATAAAGTGTAGAACCTCTAGGTGAGTAGTTAAGTGAACTCTTTATTTAGTTGTAAACTGGTTTAGAACTCGGCACTGTAATAATAGTCGGTAACAGTGTTAAGGGTATAACCATTCTTATCTAGGTTACTGAAGGTATAGCCAACGTGAGTGTTATTAGCACCTAAACTACTTGGTGTAGACTCACCAATTTGTGTGTTACCTGACAATTTAACTTGACCACTAAACGCTATGCTTTCGCTAGGGCCACAACCTTCTTCTGCACTGGTTACACAAGCAGATATGGCACCACTTACACTACCATTTGACTGAGTAATTCCATTGCCACTGACTGTTATTGGGTTACTGACACTAAAACTGCTAGTCCCTGCTGCGAATATAGACAAAGCACCGCCGTTTGTAATTGTTATACTGCTACTACCAAATGCGTCAGAAGTGCTGCTGCCACCAGCGGAGTTAGCTTGGTTACTCATACCAACACTATCGCCAGAACCTATAAGAACCTTACCATTAAAGTTCGGACTGGAATTGTAAAACAGAACTGAGCTACCACTAGCCACTGCATTGTTGGGTATGAGTATTTCACCAGTACCTGCTATCGCCCCCGATACATCAATTTGGCTTGTACCCGTAGTAGTGAACTGTAGTGTGTTTGCACCCAAGCCAATGACCTCGCCACTATTAGTTGTACTAGCTGAGTAAAATGTCAGCATGTTATGTCCAGTTGTTTCTATGGTTGAGTTGCCACCTATATTGATTTGATTATCAATTTGGATTTCTGTGCTGTAGCTGACGGCTTTGGTTGCTGTAGCGGTGTCTTCAATTCCATTGCTGACAGTTAGAGTATCGCCCTTAATGTTGAAACCTAAGGTGTTAGCTGATTGACCGTCAATTACTAATTTATTAACAGTCAAGTTAGGTATGTTATCTTGAAAGTCAAAGGAAGTAGCACCGTATTGGTCAGTAGGCGGAGTAACATCTGCTACGTTAATTTCTAGGATTTGATTATTCTTTGGTATACCCAACGACCAGTTATTTGCGTCATTCCAGTTGTAGTTGTTATCTTTACCAGTCCATGTGTTTGTTACTGCTGCTGCGGTACTTTGACTATTAGTAGAGGTTGTCTTAGTAGTTACTGCGGGTGAGTTAGTTTTAGTGGTGTGCTTAGAGTGATAAAGTGCATAACCAACACCGCCAGCTACCAGCAGGACTACGACCACGACTAAAATTACTAGAAGTTTCTTGTGTGATTTAGCAGGTTGTGGCGGTAAAGCCATTGGCACAGAACCAGTAGTAGGCTGTGCTTCAGAACTAGTTACCTGTTCAGGTGATACTTCCTGTGATACAGGATTTTGGTTTTCATCTGGTTTCATACAGCTTATTCTATGCTAGATTTATAGCTCTTACAACAAAGCAGCTAGACTATTCTTGGTAATTATTGCTTGGTATAATAAATACAGAGGTAATGAAGGTGGCTATAACACAAAAAACCAGACAGCAATTTGTAGAACTTCGTGCTGAGGGTATGAGCTACGACAAGATTGCTAAGAAATTAAAGGTATCTAAGACCACGCTAGTTGGGTGGTCTAGAGAATACGAAGTAGCTATTGCCAACCTGCAAGCTATCGCCTTAGAAGCCGTACAGGAACGCTATAAGGTTGGGCAGCAACATAGACTAGAGTTATGGTCAGAACAGCTTGAAATGGTACGCCAAGAGTTAAGAACAAGAGGTTTAGGCGATATACCAACCCCAAAACTAATTGAGCTGCTGGACACATTAAGTGAAAAGCTGAAAAACGAAGCAACCCAAGTACGTTTTAAGTCCGAACCATACGTTAAAGATGAGCTAATAGACTTTTCTAAGATGAAAACTAACGACTACTGGAACGGCTAATACTAAAACCAGACTAAAACTATACCACTTTAGCACCTTAACAATTTGACCAGTAGCACCTTACAAGTTAGGTCAAATAGGGGCATTTATGGGGTGAATTAGCTATAATCTAGGCATGGCTGATGAAGCAGGCGAAGACAAGACCAAGAAGACCCGCAAAAAACGCAAGGTAGTCAAACTATCTCAGAAACAAAGACAAGCTGTAGAAAAAACCGTTGAGCAGCGAGTTCAAGATAACCCAGACGTATTTAAGCTGCCTGTTAGCAAACGCACCATTGATGACCTTACTAGCTACTTTATTAAGCAAAAAGAGGGTGTTACCAAAATATTGCCCAAAGAAAAAAGACGCTACGTCATTTACCTGCGTAAGTCTACGGACAGCGAGGACAAGCAAGTACGTTCGCTACCAGACCAGCGTATAGAGTGTTTAGAGCTTGCAGAAAGGCTAGGCGTTACGGTTCGGGAATCCGACATTATTGAGGAGTCGGAGTCTGCTAAATTGTCAGGTAAACGACCATTATTTGACGCTATGATGACAGGCTTTGAAACTGGCAAGTATCACGGGCTTATAGCTTGGTCGCCAGATAGGTTATCACGAAACATGAAAGAAGCGGGAGCAATTATTGAGCTAATTGACCTTGAAAAAATCCAAGACCTGCAATTCAAAACTTACCAATTTGAAAATAACCCCAACGGTAAAATGTTACTTGGTATCCTATTTGCAACCTCTAAACAGTATTCAGACAAGCTGTCAGTCGATGTGAGCAGAGGTACTAGCGGTAACATCAAAGAGGGCAAGTACAACGGAGTTATTAAAAAGGGCTACTACGTTGATAAGAACACTTGGCACTTCATACCAGACGGCTACAACTGGCACTTGCTCAGAGAAGCCGTTGATATGCGACTTTACAAGGGTAAAACCAACGAAGAAATAGCCGACTTCCTAAACGCTTCATACCTTAGTGAGCATATCTACACTGATGACGACTACCACATAGTTAAAATGACTAAAAGTAAGGTCGGTAACTTTTTTGAAGACCCCTTTTACTTTGGGCTATACAGACATGGCGAAACGATAGCTGACTTGGTTGATGTCTATGACTTCTTGCCACTCGTTACACCTGACGAATACATACAACTAAACCGTGAAGCTGCAAGCGATTTTGGTAAAGAATACGCTGGCAAAGGTACAGCAGCAGCTAGGCTAGAGTACGGCTTACTTAGAAGCAAAGTTATTTGTGAATACTGTAATAGCTCAATGCAATGGCAGCACCAAGAAATTAAGCGTGGTAAAAACAAGGGTAAATGGCTTATTAGCTGGCACTGTCGTAACCGCCAAAACTGTATCAGGCACAATAATAAACTAGCTACTGAAACATTCGGTAAGCCACTTAAAAAGAGTATTCGGGGCAAGCTGGTAGTTGAGCCAGTAAAAGAAATGCTCAAGCAATGCACGAAAAAGAGTGAGGAAGCCTACAGGTTTTACATTGATAAATTAGAGGTTAAAGTAGCTCAGGATAGAGCCGTTGCGAAGCGTAAATTAGACGAAGCCAAAGCAAGCCTGACTCTCAATAACAAGCAGTATGGCAAGTATCAGGACTTTCAAAGTGAGTACCCTAAAGAATATGCCAAGCACCATAGCGGTAAGCTAGAGTATCATCAAAACCTTATTAACGTAGCTCATGCTAACATTAAGGTAGCGAATGCAGAGCTAGATAAATTAAAGACAGCCTTGCCGACTCGTCAGGAGTTCTACGAACTCACCCGTTCATATCTGAAAACTATCAATAGTACGAGGGATTTACTGGAACTAGACGCTGTCCTGAATGAAGTAGTGTTGAACCTACGAGCTGGTGATGATTCTGTATCTGTTATTAAGCTCAATAAACCCTATGATATGCTTGTTGATTTAAGCAAAATATCACTTGGTCGGGGATAGAGGACTCGAACCTCCGACCTCCGCGTCCCAAACGCGGCGCGCTAGCCAACTGCGCCAATCCCCGTAAACAGGTTGATTATATCAAATTGTTTTATCTTGGTCGGGGTGAGCGGACTTGAACCGCTGGCCTCCGCGTCCCGAACGCGGCGCGCTACCAACTGCGCCACACCCCGACAAAGGTGTTTAGGAGCCAAAATCTCCCCCTGGTACTATCAAAACAGGGGTAATTATAACTGAAAACGTTGAAATATGCTAGATATGTGTTCTTACTGGAATACTAATGGGTTTCATGATATAATATTGGCAACAATGAAGTATGCATCGATATTCTTCACTATTCTGTTTATTTGGGTGGCCGTCATCCTAATGGCCTTAACCCGGAGAGACAGCAGTCAAATATTCCAGCTTTACTTAGCTGTTATTGCTTCGACACTAGCATTGTTTCTGATTGGTTTTGCGAGAAAGTAAATGGCAAGCCACAATGCTTCGATTGCAGCTATTAAAAGGCATCGCACCGCAAAAATAGCCAGCTTAGGGACTAAAGCTTACTACCTTTATAGGCGCGGTCAGCAAGAAAAAATGTATACGCTGATTTGCGAGGAATTTATTGAGTTAGGTGGTATCTACATAAAATTTCTGCAAGGCGTCTTGTTGCAAAACCATGCTCTGCGCAATTGGCACAATCCGGACAAACTTAAGGTATTTGAAAACCTTGATCATGAGCCGCTAGATGTTGTCCGCCTGCTTCAAACCGAGTTACCGCCGGAAAAACTCGCTTTGATTACCTCAATCCAACCCCAACCGTTCGCGGCCGGCAGTTTCGGCCAGGTTTATTATGGCCAGCATGCCAATGGCAAGCCGATTATTAAAGTTCTGCGGCCGATG
>Ga0224557_1004520_pt1 | contig 10103 bp, 9 predicted proteins | sample 714S31014metaG_FD_180677 | JGI IMG/M metagenome (GOLD analysis project Ga0224557, IMG submission 180677) | Peat soil microbial communities from Stordalen Mire, Sweden - 717 S3 10-14 | ecosystem: Environmental > Terrestrial > Soil > Wetlands > Peat | place: Sweden: Norrbotten County, Stordalen... | reverse complement strand
CGTGTAGCCATCGTTGGGGGAGCAAACCTGCACCCCTTGGTCGATCTCTTTGAGCACTTTGCGGTTGTTCTGGAAGGCGTCAACTGCGAGGTCTGGACCGGAGACTACGATAACTACCATGCTGAAATCATGGATGCGGAAAGTCCGCTCTACGAGTTTAACCCAGATGCAGTTCTCCTGTTGCCGTCGGAACGTCGATGTGTTTATGACGGTCCTCTGACAAGTCCGCGAGTCGAACAGGAGGAAGCCGGCCGCCGTCTCGCCGGCGAGTTGCTCGACTTATGCACTCATGTGCATGCACGGTGCGGAGCCGAAGTCATCACTGCTAACTTCCGCCTGTCGCCCTACTTTGATCCAGGGCCGATGCGGAATACAAGCTTGATCTCCAATTATGCTTTTCGCAAATTTGTGAACCTGGAGCTGGGAGCAAGGCTGCCCAGCTATGTCCACATCTGCGACGTTGAGTTTTTGAGCAATCGCCGAGGCAATCTTTCCGGAGTCGACGATCGAACCTGGTTCGAGAGCAAGCAGCCGTTTGCGGCGGGCCTGTTGGTTGATGTAGCGCGTGAATATGCCCATATTCTCTCGAGTCTTACGCGTGCGGCGAAGAAGGTTGTGGTGCTGGACCTGGACAATACCCTTTGGGGCGGGGTAATTGGCGACGACGGCTTAGAGGGCATCGAGTTGGGCACTACGTCTCCTGGCGGCGAGGCCTATCGGGACTTTCAAAAGTGTCTGCTGGAGCTGAGTAAGCGTGGCGTGTTGCTGGCGGTATGCAGCAAGAACGACTACGATAAAGCAATTGAGCCGTTTGAAAAGCATCCGGAGATGGTGCTTCGGTTGAAAGATATTGTGTGCTTCAAGGCCAACTGGGAGCCAAAGTCCGACAACATACGACAGATCGCCAGCGAACTAAACCTTGGCCTCGATAGTGTTGTGTTCATCGATGATAATCGGGCAGAGATTGAGATCGTAAATCAGTTTGTGCCCGAGGTGTCGACGATCTGGGCAGGAGACGATCCATCGGAGTTTGCTGCCAAATTGAAGGATTCCAGATTTTTCGAGTATCGGAATGTGACCGAGGAAGATGTCCAGAGGGTCCAGCAATACAAACAGGAATCCGAGCGGCAGCAGCTCCTCAACACTAGCACCGACATGGACAGCTATCTCGGATCGCTAGAGATGGTGGGGACGATCAAGCCTTTCGATAGGCTGGACGCGCCTCGTGTCGCTCAGCTGATTGGAAAGAGCAACCAGTTCAATCTCACCACTCGGCGCAGGACAGAGGCTGAAGTGCTTGCGGTCATCGCCGACGAGCAGTACTCCGCGTTCACCATGCGCCTATCGGATCGGTTTGGCGATCATGGCCTCATCGCAGTCGTAATCGGACACGCGAGTAGCGAGGACTTCGCGATTGACACGTGGCTGATGAGTTGCCGAGTGCTGAAGCGGCAAGTGGAGGAAGAGGCCTTGAATGAGATCGTTCGTCTCGCGCGGGATCGCGGATGCACGAAAGTCGTAGGGCGATATATTCCAACGGCAAAGAACGGCATGGTGCGCGACTTGTATCCTAAGATGAGATTTGCGCACTCGAGAGAAGAATCCGGCGGAGTCCAGGTCTACGAATTGGACGTAGCTCAGTTTCAGGCCAAGCCAACCAATATCCATGTGAATCAGGAGGCCTATGCAGCAGCAGGAAGTAATCGCTAGGTTGCAGGATGTATTTGACGGAGTTTTCCTGCAAGAGGTAGAAGTGCGCAGGGAATTGTCCGCGAAAGATGTCGAGGAATGGGACTCACTGACGCATGTCTCTTTGATACTTGCGGTCGAGGAGGCTTTCGGCATTCGCTTTCGTGTCGGCGAGGTAGAGACGACGAAAAACTTGGGGGACCTTGCCGACCTGATCGTCAAGCGCCTTCCACAGGTTTGATCGGGGATGCTCCCTGCCTTCAGGTCGATGTCATCGGTTGTGAGTTTTTGTGCGCTGTTGATCGGATTGCTCTGTCTTCCTCTCGTCACCTTGTGGCTAGGGCATCCGCCGCGGGAGCAGGCCTACGCAGGAATGTCCGATGCTGTAGGACCGGTTGGCACCCATGTACGTGAGGTATTCTACGACTCCTCGAATGCAGACATTCTGTTCATTGGAAGCTCGTTGGTGAGGGCCGGAATCGACCAGGCGACTATCGAGCATGCCTTGTCCGCACATCTTGGCCGGCCCGCGCACGTCGAGATGCTCGCACTCAACTGGCAAGGCCTGGATCTGCAGTACTTCCTGCTTCGCGATTACTTGAACACGCATCATGCTGGGCTAATCGTGTGGAACCTGCCCGTACCAGGTTCGCGGAGTGTCGAACCACATGTCGAGGCATTCCGCTGGGTCCGCTTTGGTGAGTATTCGGACGCGCTGTCGGGGCTACCCCTGCGCTATCGTTTGGCACTATACGCCGACATGGTTCTCGGGGCCCCTCGAGAACTCTTGTCGCACTTGCGCCCCAACTTGCTAAGCAAAAAGGAGCTAGAAACTCCGATACGCTCAGAGAAAGCAGGATACTATGGAGCAAGCTTTGTGCCTGAACCGACTGATTCAGCGCCCCTCCCAACTCTCGATCAGTCCTATGAGCAACCTCCTTATGCTCTTGTGCATGCTGTAGGGAAGCCCCTAAATATCTACGAAGAGCATTTCGCACTGAAGTTACTGCAACTGGCAAGAGACAATCACGTTAAGGTTGCCTTGTTGCATATCCCAATCGACTCTGAGCAAGGCCTTAGCTATATGCCGGAACGTAGCAGGTGGGATCGTGCGCTGAACACTGATGCTCCCATGATTGGTGCGCCCTCAAACGTTGTGTTCAAGGACTTAGATAGCGCCCGGTTCCATGACTTTTATCGTGACCAACACTTCAATATCAATGGCAGTATGCTTTTCACACGGAGTATGCTGCCCGCTATTCTAAAGGCCTACGACGAGAGCAAGAAGCATGAGTAACCCACAGAAGAATCGCACCGCCGCCGCACCAGAAACAGGCAGCATATTTCTAGCCGCTGTGGGCCTTGCAGTTGTATTGTGCCTCGTCGCCTCTACGCTCATCCTATTGATTCCAACGCAGTCGATAAATGTCGATTCCGTCTATCAGGGGTTTTAGTCCTCATGCTGGATGTCGTTGATCGCTTTCCGCTATATCCGCTGATTCTAAGTTTCGTTCTCTATCCCGTCGCCGCTTGGATTCTGCTGAATCTGGCCTCCCGGAAGATCAGAATTCAATCTTTTGCCATTTTGAACGTGGCAGGCCTGGCGGCGATATGTTGGCTTAGCGGCGCGACTGGAGTACGGGTCACGACAGTCGCGTCATACAGTAAAGTAGCGTTATTATTCTTCTCTCTTTATTTAGGGTTCGTGTTGCTAAACTACGTCGTGTTAAGGAATTGTCGGCGCGACAACACGGTTTGGACGACTGCGGCTTTTCTCTTGCCTATCCTTTTCCTGGCGTACATCAAATACGTTTCGTATTCACTGAATCCATTCGCGGCAGTACTGGCAACAGCGGGATTATCGCGATTTGCGGTGTTTTTTGTTGGTATATCTTACCTATCGTTTCGGCTTGTCCTCCTTGTACAGGAAGTGCGAAATGATGTGGTCCAAATGCCTACCATCTGGGAATATCTCGCGTTTGCTTCCTTTGTACCGACGCTGTCAGTTGGTCCCATTAGTCCGTATAGCAGGTTCATCGGCTCGGTCACGACTCCAGATCGTCAAAAGACTCCGGTCGGCCGATCGCTGCTTCGCATTGTTGTCGGTTTCACAAAATACATCTTCCTTGGCTCCCTAATCGCCCAGTTCACGTATGCCGGTCTACTGCGAGATGGGCACCCACATGCAGTAATCGATCTTTTCATCGCAATCCCGGCCTATACTATTTATCTTTATTGCAATTTTTCGGGGTTTTGCGATATGGCAATCGGCGTATCGGGCTTGCTAGGAATTGAGATTGCCGAGAACTTTGATCGTCCGTTTATGGCACGCAATTTTCAAGAGTTCTGGACTCGCTGGCATATTACTCTATCGACCTGGATTCGCGATCTGGTCTTTACGCCCCTATCGAAGTCGTTGATGCGACAATTCGGACCCAAGTCGGCGACTCACGTAATCGCGGCTTCAATCATGATCTCGTTTCTTGTCGTGGGCGTCTGGCATGGAAGCGGGTTGAATTTTCTGATCTTCGGCGCGCTGCAAGGCGTCGGCCTTGCGACGGTACACTACTATACAGTGTGGCTTAAGATGAGGCTCGGGCGCGACAAGTTCGCTGCCTACCGAAAGAGTAGCTGGATCAAAGCAATCGCAACCGTGATGACATTCACCTACTTCTCTATCACTCTGTTTTTCTTAGCAAATTCGTGGGATCAGATACGTATGATTAAGGATGCTCTAAACTAGCTTCAAGTCGAAATATGGATTCACTATCCCCAACTCAAAAGACCTTTCGATGGGAAGACCAGGACTCTTTTGCGGCGCTTTCTGGCGACTATAATCCCATGCACATGGACCCCATCTTTGCGCGCAGGACGCAAGCTGGGCGACCAGTGGTTCATGGCGTTCATAACCTGATGTGGGCGATCGACAGCTTTTTTCGCACTTATACGGGCAACAAGTCAATTGCTCGCATTCAGTGCAAGTTTTCGAACCTGGTACATGTGGGCGAACAGGCTGATCTCTGCGTTGTGTCGCAAGACGACACGGGATGCATGCTCAAGGTCAGGGTAGGTGAGGCGGTGGTCACCATGGTTGTGCTCACCTTTGGAGGGACTCAAACCGCACTGGATACTGCATCCGAGGATGGAAACTCTATTCAGGAGACCGAACCCATTCCGCGAGACTTTCAAGATGCCATTAAGGTTAGTGGGTGGTTCGAAGTTACTGCTTCTCCTCTGTTTGAGAGCAGCTTTCCGTGGGCTTGCAAGGCGATGGGCCAGATTCGCATGGCCGGTCTCGCAGCATTGAGCCGGTGGGTTGGAATGGTAAATCCCGGACTGCACTCGATCTTTACAGGACTCGATGTCCGTTGTGTCGAAGATATGAGACCTTCGCTTCGATTTCGGGTTGCGAAAGCTGATGAACGGTATCGGCATCTGCGACAGGAGGTCCATGGTTGCGGGCTCTCGGGAACTGTGGATTCGCTCGTGCGGCAACCTCCTATTCGGCAGGCATCGATGGAACGAGTGAAGAAGGTGGTTGCCGCCGGGGAGTTCTCATCGGTTGTGGCTCTGGTGGTTGGGATGTCGCGAGGACTTGGCGAGGTGACGGCCAAGCTTATTGCGGCGGGTGATGGAAAGGTCGTGGGAACTTACGCCGTGGGGCAGGCAGAGGCTGAGGACGTAGCGGAGGAGATTCGCGCAGCTGAAGGCTCATGCGACATATTCCAGCTTCGCTTGCCTCTGTCGACGGATGTGGCTTTTCCTGCTGTGCCCAAGGGGATCAACTGTCTATTCTATTTTGCTACGCCTCCGGTGGTCGCGAGATCCAGCTCCGAGTTTGACCGCCCGCTGTTCGATTCTTATATCGACATCTATGCGACGGGATTTGCCCGAGTTTGCACCGCTATCGCGTCCGGAAGCGGCCCTATGGTCTGCGCCTTCTACCCTTCGACCGTCTACATCGAAGACGGACGGCCTGCAGATCTTATCGAATATGCGATGGCAAAAGCGGCCGGCGAGGTATTGTGTTCTGAAATGCCTCGCAAACTGCCGAAGCTTAGTACGATTGTTCGCAGGATTCCGCGGGTGCTGACAGACCTGAGCGCGAGTGTCTTCGTCTCTGAATATGGAGATCCCCTGCAACTGATGCTACCGATCGTGCGCGAAGTGACCGTGGCGATTGGCCAATCCGCGAGTTAGCTCAAGCCGTTGCAAACAGCTATTACCAATGGATTCTGCGCTGCCGTTTAGGTTATCCTGACTCTGACTGAGGAACTTTGCTCAGGCCATCCAACCATGGGCGTTGTTCTAAGTGTTCTCTACTTCATTACGTATTACCTTACGCCCGCCACCGTCTTCGGGCCGCTCGCGGCATTCCGCATTGAGCTGATTCTTGCAGCGATCATCTTGTTCGTATCGCTGCCTGCGCTGATGAGATCCTTCATTGGGAAGACTCCGCAGACTCTGGCTTTGATCGGCTTGGCGTTCGCAGTTCTTTTGTCGGTGGTGATCGGGGAGCATTGGCCCGGGGGAGGCGTCCAGGCGTTCCTATCGTTTATTCCGAACGCTTTTGCTTACTTCCTGGTGTGCCTCCATTGCAATTCGAAAAAGAAGCTCCGAGTTCTCGTCCTAATGTTGGTCGGCATATGCCTGTTTGTGATCGCTCACGGAGCAAATGGCACGCTGAATGCACCCGAGGGTGTTTCACCGAACGGTGAGATGACCAACCCTTATGTTTTGGCGATGGGGGGCGGCGAATCGGTCTTGTACCGACTCAGGGGTTTAGGGGAAATTAACGATCCCAACGATTTCGCCCAGCTCATCGTATGCACGATTCCGCTTGTGTTCATCTTCTGGACTCCGAAGCACGCAGCTAAGAATTTTCTGTGTGTCCTGTTGCCCGTGTGCGCGTTGCTGTTCGGAGCCTTTCTCACCCACTCCCGGGGCGCCATGTTGGCCATCTTGGCGATGGCGGTCGTGGCCGGTCGGCGGCGCATTGGTACGATTCCTTCCCTGCTGTTGGCTGCGGGATTGTTCGCCGGGGCGTCGGCTCTCAACTTCACAGGAGGCCGGGACATTTCCGCGAATGCAGGGTCAGATCGCACCGCTCTTTGGGGTACGGGGCTGGAACTTCTGAAGTCCCATCCTTTGTTCGGAGTGGGCTTCGGCAATTTTGCCGACTACGCCGGTCTAACCGCTCACAACTCGGTCGTGGTGTGCGCAGCAGAGCTTGGCATGTTCGGATTGTACTTCTGGGCGCTGTTCCTGTTTCCAACGATGAGGGACGCCCTGGCGATTGCCTCCCCCGAGAAGGTAACCGAAGTACAACCGGTCATCATTGAAACCGCGCGCTTCCCCCAAATGCAGGCGAACATTGAGGCGATCGATAAAGCGGACGTCAACCGCCTCGGACACTTAATGGTCGTGTCGCTCACAGGTTTTCTGGTCGCGGCCTGGTTTCTATCTCGCGCATTTATTCTGACGTTGTTCCTGCTGGGCGGCATGGCAGAGGTAGTTTTTGAGATGGCTCTGCGACGAGGGATGATCTCTCCTCGCTTGCCTCTGACCCGTGTCCTGCGGAATGCCGGAGGATTGGCTATCACGCTGGTTCTGCTGATGTATATCCTGTTACGAACTGTGAATCTGATGCACTGATTCCGGGTGACTCACCAGCTACCGACGTAGAATAACCGGTGGACCGGTAAGAGGTTTAAGCAGACTGTATGAAGATTGCGCACATAGTCGATTGCATGGAGGTGGGCGGCGCAGAGATGCTCGTGTCGCAGATGTGCCGTCTGCAGCGGGAACAGGGACACGACCCCTCTGTCTATGCGGTTGCTACTCTTGGCCCCCTTGGTGCGCAGATGCAAAGAGAAGGCTTTGCCGTACACCCGCAAGTTGGCCAGAGCCTGGCAGACGCCTCCCGGAATTTCTTCCGCATCTTTAAGGAGTTGCGGCCTGACATAGTCCATCTTCATAACCCGACACCGACAATCTTCGCAGCCACGGCGGCTAGAATGGCCGGGGTTCCAAGCATCGTTTCGACACGGCATAGTCTTGTGGCCCCGCCCCGCAAGTTGGTTGTGGAGTTGAAGTATATGGTTGCGGCTGGTTTTTGCGATTGGATCGTCGGCATCTGCAACGCAACGATCCATAATATGAAAAGCATGCACAGTCTACCCACGCGAAAGATTGTGCGTGTTTTCAACGGAGCGGCCCCCCTTTCGCGACTCGAGAAGGAACAGTGGCCGCCCAGGAACGGGTTTACGCTGGTCTACGTTGGCCGGCTGGAGCCCGTGAAGAACCATGTGCTGTTGCTCAATGCCTTTCACGGCGCACTGGCATCTATGCCGAGTCTTCGACTATGTATGGTAGGGGATGGAAGCGACCGAAAAATGCTGGAAACTTTGGCCGTGGAATTGGGCATCGCGAACGAGGTGAAGTTCTGGGGGCAGCAACTCGACGTGGCGCCATTCTTCTCGGCGGCCGACGCCTTCATCATGTCGTCGAAGTCGGAGGGACTGCCCATGTCGCTTCTGCAAGCCTTCTCGCTGGGACTCCCGGCAATCGTGACCGATGTAGGCGGGATGGCGGAGGTCGTCCGGATGGCACAGGCAGGACTTACGGTATCTGTGACAGATCCTGCGGAGATGACTGCGGCGATCCTTCGCACGGCGAACAGCGATGCGGAACGGAAGCAATTCTCGATGAACGCCGAAGCGGCGTTCCACTCGCACTTCACTTTACAGGCTATGGTCGACACCTATATGGATCTTTATCGGGATACCGCGCGAGCTCGGCGCGTTGCTAAGATGGTTCATCCTGTATCAGGCTAGGCTGCATGTCGCGGCAGACTTACGGCTGCTGTATCAATGTCTCCGATCTTCAACAGCGAGTGACCAGTTATAGGCATCGAGCTTTTTCAGAAAATTGTTGCAGGCACCACCTATAATTGTGCAGTTCCGCTGTAAACGAGCTAATCTTTTGAAATAGAGGTTTGGCATGAGTGTACCGGTTTCATTCCGTCTGGCTCATTTTATGATTCGCCACCGTATTCGAGGTGGCCACCGTCTGCTTGCTCTGATGCAGCCGCATTGGCGCAATCGCAGAGTGGATTACAAATTGAGCCCTGCTATTGACTTCACCGTGCCAATCGGCCGCCCTGATACTTGCTGGGACCTACGTGAATTACGCGGCTACGAATGCGAAATGGTTTCTGCCTTTTGTGACGCGATTCGGCCGCTTCAAGAGGTCACTCTGTTTGACTGCGGCGCTGACATCGGACTATTTTCTGCTTCCATATGCGCTCGTTCAATCAATATTGCCAGAGTAATAGCGTTTGAACCTAACAGCGAAATTCGAGATGTGCTGCTCCGAAATGTTTCGCGCCTCCCGCGCGGCGAGGTGTTTTCGGCAGCGGTAGCTGATTTCAACGGCTTTGGGCAGCTTTTGCATCCGGACTATGACCCGATTAGCGACCATGCACGGTACCTCGCCAAAGCAGAGAGCGGTTTCCCGGTAATGAGCATCGACTGCCTTGGAACACGCGGTGGCGACATTGCGATCAAGGTCGACGTTGAAGGTGAGGAATTGGCCGTACTTCGGGGAGCCTCCGAAACCATCCGCAGCGCACGCGCCTCAGTTGTGGCATTTGAAGCCCATCCCGATGTGATAGCGCGTACTGGCGTTCATCCGCGTGAATGTTTGAAGCTTCTCGCAGAGTTAGCGCCGTTCCGCTTTACGGTCGCGGAGACAGGCCAACCTCTCAGTGCCGACGGCGGAAATTTCTCGGACACCCGGATCGTCAATATTATTGGAAAGGCTGTCGCATTGTGAACAGGTCATAGGCGACGGACATTCGACCGGCAACCGCGAACCAGGTGTAGTCACACAGGACGATCTCGCGCCCGTTCTGACCCATGGTGACGAGGCGCTCGGGATTGGAGAGAAGCTGGAGCATCTTCGTCGCGAGGTCTTCCACGAAACCCTTGATAACAAGCTCGCCGTTGACCCCGGGTTTGACGGTTTCGCGCAGCGCCCATGCGTTGGTGACCAGGCATGGAAGTTGGTAAAGCATTCGCTTCCGAACGTGGATTCCGAATAGTTCGTAAAGCGAAGGGGGCAAAGAGGGTGCCGACGCGGGCATCAATTATTCTCAGCGGTAATGCGGGTAGTTTGCAGCCAATTTGCTAGCTTGTGCCTCTCCTGTTGCACTATACGAAATGCCATGAGACTTCGTTCGGAATGGAATTGCCAGGCTGTTGGGTCATAGAGCGCAAGAAGTCTTTCCGCCAATGCTTCTGGCGAATTTGCACCAAGACAACTCTCGAGTTCAAAGTAAGCGTGTGGTCTGGGCCGTTCTTATGGGTGGGTGTCAGAGTTATGTATCCACATAGCGTTATGTGGATACATAG